>Ga0209228_1000469_pt1 | contig 21013 bp, 12 predicted proteins | sample METZYME_3_150m_FD_187547 | JGI IMG/M metagenome (GOLD analysis project Ga0209228, IMG submission 187547) | Marine microbial communities from oxygen minimum zone in mesopelagic equatorial Pacific - METZYME_3_150m (SPAdes) (version 2) | ecosystem: Environmental > Aquatic > Marine > Oceanic...
CCGGTGTGTCCGCGTTTGGAACGTCATTACAAATAGGAAACCCTGCGCCTTATTTTTCATTAAAGGATCAGGATGGGAAAATGCATCAGCTGGATGATTATAAAGATAAAAAACTGATCATTTATTTTTTTCCAAAAGCGGACACACCGGGCTGAATAAAACAAGCATGTGGGTTCCGGGATGAATTCCAAAATTTTGAAGATTTCAATATATCAATATTAGGTATCAGTTTTGATTCTAAGAGTGATTTAAAATCATTCAAGGAAAAATACAGTCTACCTTTTGACCTTTTATCCGATACAGACAAGGTAATGGGCAGTGCTTATGGTGTGAATAAATACTTTTTTTTCCCGTCTCGTAAAACATTTTTAATTAATGAAAAAGGTATATTAGTTCATATCTTTGATGAAGTTAATTTGCATGCCCACCCTAAAGATATTTTAAAAGTATTTAAGAATTAACAATAAGAAGAAGCAAATGAAAGTTTCCATAGAATATTGCTCAGTTTGAAACTATTTACCCAGGGCTTCCAGTTTGGAAGCTGAGTTAAAACAGACATTCACAGGAATGGATGTAACGCTGGTATCCAGTGGGGGAGGCGTATTTGAAGTGACCTTGAATAGTGAATTAATTTTTTCCAAGAAATCATTAGATCGTTTTCCAGAAGATGGAGAGGTTGAAAAACTAATCAGAGAAAGTTCCGGCTGATTTGATAACTAAAATTCATCATAAGGGACAATTATACACTATTGATTCAAGCCGGGGTATTGACCTATCCGTTAAAAATCTTTTTGATGGCAAAAACCCGACCTTTTTTGGTGCCAATCAGCCAAGTATCATTCCTGTTCAATCAAGCGAATTTATTGGTGATGTAAAACAGGGAGGGACTTGCAATGTGTTTTCTGCATCAGTAGATATACATTGTACAGGAACACACACAGAATGTATTGGTCATGTCAAAGATTCTAATATTCAAGTTCCAGATGTGTGTCCAAGTGGCTTTATTTTTTCTCAGTTAATTTCTGTTTCTCCGGAAGCGGCAGATAGAACAAATGATTCTTACCATATCAAACTGTCAACTGATCTAATTATATCAAAACACATTCTTGAAGAAAAAATTGTTGAATCCCATAAAGCATTGATCCTTCGAACCCTTCCAAATATGGAGTCAAAAAAATCCAGGAATTATGACAAACATCCAGCGCCTTTTTTCACCAATGATGCCATTGACTATTTAAATGAACTGGCGATCGAACATTTACTGGTGGACTTGCCATCGATTGACAAAGCTGACGATAATGGGCAGTTAGGGAATCATCATCTTTTTTTTAAGCAAGGGAAAACTATTTCTGAGTTATTATATATTCCTAATTCAGTTTCAGATGGATTCGGATTTTTACAGATCCAGATTCCAAACTGGGGTCTGGATGCAGCCCCCAGCCGTCCTATTTTTTATCCGGTTGAATTTTAATTTTTTGCAGGGTACATCCATTCTGTAACTTTCAGTGATTAAATTAATTATATAAGGATTATTTTATTATGAGTGAAGAAGTTAAAAGTATTATAACCTGTGATCTTGACGGAAAAGTTGAAACCTTTAGCGATGGTGCAGCGAGTCTTTTTGGATATAGTCAGGAAGAAGTGATTGGTAAAATGAGAGTGAGTGACTTTAGCGATGGACAGGTTGTATTGGGTCACGTTGTGGGATGGTTGGCTGAAGCAGTAAAAAATGGTGAGTGGGAAGGGAATACGGTATTTCTGCATAAGGATGGCAGTGAATTGCCTTGTTGTATCAAGATTACTCCCACAAAAGGAAAAGATGGTGAACATATTGGGTATTGTGGTGTAACCACACCATTGGTAGACAAAACCGCAGACCAAGTGCGTCCTAAAATCAACCTGATGACCAAGATCTTCACGTGGCTGGTGATTATGCGCCTGCCCTTTTTAACTGCTACGATAGTCCCGATACTGGTTGGAGCAGCTGTTGCTGATCTTTATTTTACGGCTAACTCAATTATCCAATCTGTTGATTGGGGTTGGTTGGGTTTAACTCTATTGGGTGGATCTTTACTACATATTGGTACCAATACAGCTAATGATTATTTTGATCATACCAGTGGTACCGATGAAGCGAATTATAATTATATGGTTCCATTTTCCGGTGGAAGCCGCAGTATTCAGATGGGACTCATCTCAGCCAAAGGGATGTTAACAGTGGCCATTGTATCCTTTGCACTGAGCGCGGTTGTAGGTATTCCACTCATTCAAAAGGCCGGGATGCCGATCTTGTGGCTGGGTCTGATTGGTTTTCTATCAGGTCTGTTCTACACAGCTCCACCTTTCCGATTCGCATCCAGGAAAGGGCTGGGTGAATTACTTATTGGGCTCAATTTTGGTCCATTGATGGTAGCGGGCAGTACACTTGTTCAGACTGGGCAACTGCTGCCAGAGGCATTTTTGGCAGGTATACCTATTGGTTTCTTGGTGGCCGCTATTGTGTATGTAAACGAATTTCCGGATCATGATGGTGATAAAGCCACAGGGAAGGATACCTTGATTGTTGTCTTCGGCCCTGAAAAGGCTAGGATTGGTTATGTTTTGTTGGTAGCAGGTGCTTTTATCAGTATCGTGGTCATGGCTTTGAATGGAACTTTTCCTATGCTGACCTTGATCGCGCTTGTGGCATCCTATTTTGGTGTGAAAGCGATCCAAATACTTTATAAATACTATGACGACCGCCTGCTACAGCCTGCAAATGCCGGTACAATTAATATGCACTTTATTACAGGAGTCTTATTTTGCATTGGAATCTGGCTGGGGACATCTGTTTAATCTTTAAAATCATTTCATCAAATTCATAAAAAGCCCCTGTATTTAGGGGCTTTTTATTTGGATTAAACTAAAAACTTTTGTAATATACTTACGAGTAACTTACGAGTATTTAATTCATAGAGTTTTATAATGAAATATCGATTCAAAAAACAAGTTGAAAAGAAAACATCTTTAGCGGTGATTCGTGCCGTTGCCAGGCTCAATGATCACGCGCATCAAACATCATCCCGGTCCATTGTCTGGGATGGTAAATCGATTACACATTTATCTATTACATCATGAATAAACCCCTGTCTCCAAAACTGAAAAGATTCCTGGATTTTATTCAACGTTTTACACTGATTCATGATCAGTCTCCATCTTATGGGGAAATCATGGCCAGTCTGGGATTCGAATCATTGGGGACAGTGAACTGGTATGTAAAGACCTTGGAAGAAGAAGGTCACTTATCCCGTATAAAAGGTCCCAACGGCAAGCGGGCGCTCACTTTAAGCCACAAGGAGCACGCCACAACTACAACAGCCTGTTTGCCGCTGTTGGGCCTAATCGCAGCCGGTGAGCCCATTGAAGCATTGGAGAACCCGGAAATGGTGGATGTTCCACCATCTTTACTGCATCCAGATCATTATGTTTTGCAAGTTAAGGGAAACTCCATGATTGATGAGCAGATTCATGATGGAGATTTTATTGTGGCCAGAAAAGCTAAGACTGCCCGCTCTGGCCAGATTGTGGTAGCCCTGATCAATGGTGAAGCCACATTGAAATGTTATGTTCCTAAATCCAATGGTGTGGAGCTTCATCCCCGTAATCCAGATTTCCCAGTTATAAGAGTTAACTCCCAAGATGATTTTCATATTAACGGCGTGCTTCTTTATTCCTTCCGGAATTATTTGAACTAGGCACGCCTTCGTGATTGAACGGGACGTTTTTCATATACGTCTTAAAAACATGGAGCTCCAGGCTGAGCGGATCATGGACCCTGTTTTGAAAACACGTCCGGTGGCCATTATTTCATCTCACCATCCAAGCGGTACAGTGGTATTCCTATCTCCTGAAGCAGAAGATGAAGGATTATTCCCTGGCATGAAAGTTTCTGTGGTAAGAAAAATAAGCCACGGTGTGCAATTACTGCCCTATAACCGATCCCTTTATGCCCAGATTAATCAATATATATATCAGACCGTATCCATGTTTACACCTGTTGTGGAACCTCAAGGTGTGGGTGAATTTTTCCTGGATATGAATGGCATGCGTGCTATTCGGGGCCATGTACAAAATACGGGACTTTCCATTATTCAGCGTATTCAGGAACAAACCAGTATTATGGGACGTGTTGGTATCAGTGTGAATAAACTGGTAAGCCGGATCGTCACATCTGTTGTACCGGAAACAATCCATGAAGTTAAGAGTGGAGCAGAAGCTCAATTTCTTGCGCCTTTACAACCACTGGTTCTGCCCACAGTACAAGAAAGGCCTGTGCACCGCTTGCTTCGGTTCCTGTGGATTAAACAGGTAAATCACATTCAGTCTATGGCAGGTCGGCCAGATGAATTTCGGACTTTTTTTGGTATCTATGCCCTTCAGCTGGCCCGGGAAGTACAGGGGAAAGATTCATCGGTTGTAAAGCCGCCGCAGCTTGAAGATCATATTTTAGAACAAACTGTTCTTCCGGAAGACACCAATGATGAATCTGTACTCCACGCAGTGGTAAAAGATCTGGCAGAACAGGTGGCATTCAAACTGCGCAAGCGTCGGGAAGTAGCAGACAGAGTCAAACTGGAGATACATTATACCGATGGACACCAGCGACACCGAATGGGCAAGACTACAGGCATTGATGATAATTCCGTGATCACTGTTTTCAGAAAGTTGTTTGACAGAGCTAACGAACGGCGAAATCGCATTCGCACCATTTTAGTAGATGCCAGCAATTTTCATTCTTATGTCAATCAGGGAAACCTGTTTGTAACAGAAGAGAGTCGAAATATGGCTGTATCCAAAGCCATAGAAACAGTGCGGCAGAAATACGGTGTTCGAAGTCTTCAGACCGCTGATGTATTTCAGGCCCTGGGAAGAATCTGATGTTCATTCATTTAAACACTCATTCTGTTTATTCTGCTATGCGTGGGCTTTTATCATTACCAGATCTGATGAACCTGGCCAAATCATATGCGATGGATACGCTGGCACTGACCGATGTGAATGGGATGTGGGGTTTTATCCGTTTTGTGCAGCATTGCAAAGATGCACGAATCCTGCCCATTTCCGGCACGAATTTGATCACTGAAAAAGATGAAGCCATTCTCTTGGTAGAGAACCAATACGGCTATGAGAATATGTGTCGAGCCGTCTCTGCTGTCCACGATGATCTTGAGCAATCGGTGGTGGATATTTTAAAAAAAAGATGCTCCGGATTATTTGTTTTATCCCACCATGAGCCTACATTAAACAAGTTGATCGAATTCATCCCAGATACCCACTTATTTGTGGAATTACGGCCGGGTATTCAGGAATCATTCGTACATCAACTAGCTCAAACATTAAAACTGGAAGTGGTGGCTACAGGAGATATCTATTTCAGGTCACAAAGCGACCACAACGCCCATGTTACACTTCGAGCCATAGAGAATAATACCACGCTGGAACAGTTGGATATAACGGAATATAAATCGCATCAGCACTGGTTTCGCAGTGAAGCAGAGATGGTAAAACTCTTTCCTAACAGTCTAGATGCTTTGAATAACAGTCGCTATTTGGCGGACCGTTGCAAAACAAACTGGTCGTTCATCAACACAATCTTTCCGGGACTGTCATTAAAAGACACCCATCACTCCAACAGAAAGTTGAGAGATAAGGTTTATGTCGGCGCTCAGGTGCGTTATGGCGGGATCGATGAAACGACACGCTGCCGAATCGAATATGAATTGGGCATCATCACCCAGAAAGGGTTCGCGCCCTATTTTCTCATTGTTCAGGATATTGTAAACAAGACCCGTGCCACTATCGGCCGAGGCTCTGCTGCCGCATCTATTGTGAGTTATTGTTTATTTATCACACAAGTGGATCCGCTGCGGTACACACTTCAGTTTGAGAGATTCATCCATCCGGAACGGGAGAATATGCCTGATATTGATGTGGATTTTCCTTGGGATGAACGGGACAACATTTTGGACTACGTGTTTCAAAAATACGGTAACGAGCGTACAGCGATGGTGGCCAGCCAGGTGTTTTTGAAACCGCGGTCTGCCATCCGGGAAGTAGGGAAAGTATACGGACTCTCCAATGAAGAGATCAAAAGCATCACCAAGCGTATCGGCTGGTATGCATCCCGAAGAGATCTGGAACACTGGGTTCGTACCGATCCCCGCTTTGCCAATGTGGACCTGGATGATACATTAATCCGTGTGTTAAAAGAGAGTGAAAAGATCGTGGGTGTGTTCCGTCATCCATCGGTCCATCCCGGAGGGATGGTGATCGTGCCGGATGAGATCCGGAAATACGTTCCGGTGCTCACGGCACCAAAGGGTGTGCAGATCGTGGAATGGGAAAAAGATCAAGTGGAAGATTCTGGATTGTTGAAAATTGATCTTCTGGGAAACCGGAGCCTGGCAGTGGTTCGAGATACAATCCGGCAGGTGAATCTGAATTATGGCGAGATGGCATCTCAAAGTAAGCATGTTGATTACCACCAGATCCAGCCTGTGGGTGATGAAAAGACAGAACAACTCATGAAAGCGGGGAATACCATGGGTGTTTTTTACATCGAAAGTCCGGCCACACGGCAACTCCTTGCCAAAGCCGGTGTGGTGGATTTCGAGCATGTGGTGATCTATTCATCGATCATTCGCCCGGCGGCAAATCGGTTTACCAATGTGATGCTGTCCAGAATACACGGAGCAGAATGGGAATTGATTCATCGTGATCTGGATTTTCTAGCGGAGAGTTACGGTATTATGGTTTACGAAGAGCAAGTATCCATGGCAGCCATGACCATGGCGGGACTGGGCTATGCAGAAGCGGAAGCACTCCGAAAAACCATGAGTCGGGATTCCATGAAGCATTTGATCCTTTCATGGGAAAAAAAATTTACGAAAGGATCACTCCATCGAGGCTATTCGCTCAATATGATCAAGGATGTATGGGATATGATCACTTCTTTTGTGGGCTATTCTTTCTGTAAACCCCATTCCGCATCCTACGCCATGCTGTCCTTTACCTGTGCTTATCTTAAGGCCCATTTTCCGGCGGAATTTTTGGCGGCGGTGATTTCTAACCAGGGCGGATTCTATTCATCCTACGCCTACATGAATGAAGCTCGGAGATTTGGGATTCAGATTCTGTCGCCGGATGTCAATCGGAGTCATCGGCAGTGGAACGGTCAAAAGAATAAAATTCGGATGGGATTCATGAGTATTAAAGGTCTGCAGCAGAAAGCAGTGGATATGATTTTAGATGAGCGGAAGGCGGGTGAATTTGACTCATTGGATGATTTTCTATCTAGAGTTGATCTGGATCTGGCAGATGCGATGGCTCTGACTAATGCCGGTTGTTTCAGAAGCCTGGCATCGCAAATGGTTCATCAGGAACTGGCCTACCGAGTGGCCGGATTTTATCTGCAAAATGGGGTGCGGGAACCGCTCAGTACCGCTCCTGTAAAGCGGGAACTGACAGCGGATGATACATATCGGCTGGAACTGGAAACATTCGGCTATCCCCTGTCTGTTCATCCAGTGGCCAGATATCGCTATCTACTCAGCCAGCGGATCAAATATGCCAGGGATATTCCACATTATTTTGGTCAGTCTATCTACCTGATCGGAGTTTATATCACCCGCAAGGAGTCTGTGACACGCCAATCTGAACCTATGGAATTCCTAACCTTAGAGGACGAAACCGATATCTATGAATGTGTTTTGTTTCCGGATGTCTTTAAAGAATATGGCGACCTGCTCCACTGGGAAACACTATTTATCATAAGGGGGACAGTAGAACAGTCTTTTGGGGTGTATAGTGTGACGATTGAAAAAATGGGAAGCCTGCAGCAGTGGGTGCGCCGATTCAATCGCAATACAGCATTGCCAGTTCAGGAGATGTGATAATAAAAAATTCGGTTAAATTTCGGATCGAAAGATGATTTTCTGTATTTTTTGCCATGCTAGCCTGTCTAATTATATTTTCTATAAAAACAGGTTAACCAATAGTCATTCAATAAAATAGAAATTATTAAAAAAGGAAAAATAATTTGAAATTCCTGGGCACACTGGATTATGCCATATTCTTGGCATATTTTGCTGTTTTAATCGGGATTGGTCTCTATTTGCGGCGACGTGCGTCAGAAGGATTGGAAAGTTATTTTTTAGCTGATAAAAAACTACCCTGGTGGATGTTGGGAGTTACGGGTATGGGCTGGTCACTGGATGTTGCCGGAACCATGCTGATTATATCATTGATTTATTTGTTGGGTCCTCGGGGATTGTTTATTGAGTTTAGAGGCGGCGCTAATCTTTCACTTATTTTTATGATGATATGGACAGGTAAATGGCATCGCCGATCTAATTGCATGACAGGTGCTGAATGGATGTCATTTCGATTTGGAGAAGGACTTGGTGGGAATTTTGCTCGCATAAGTTTTGCAGTGTCACAGCTTATTTTTGCCGTTGGAATGCTCGGTTATATGGTAAAAGGTGTTGGGTTGTTTGCATCGATGTTTATTCCCTTAAGTCCACTCATCTGCTCACTTATAATGATTGGTATAGCTACAATATATACCATGATGTCCGGTTTCTATGGTGTGGTATTCAGCGATCTGTTTCAGACTGCTTTGATCATTGTTGGTATTATTTTCATTTCTGTAACCGCATTTTTTAAGGTAGATGATAGTGTCAGCTTTATAAACATGGCTCAGGATTTATCCGGGTTAAAAGAATGGGGTACAGCTTTTCCTCAGATGTTAGCGGAAATGCCAAGGGGATATGAAGTGTATGAGACATTAATGATGTTTACCATGTTTTTGGTTTTGAAAAATATTGTATCCGGTTTTGGCTCCGGATTTGAGCCGCATTATTTTGCTGCCAGGGATGAACGTGATTGCGGAAAACTGACATGTTTATGGGCAACCCTAATGAGTTCCCGCTGGTTTATGATGACCGGGGTTGCTATAATGGGACTGTATCTTGTACAGGATTTATTTCCGGACTTAGGGAGTTTGGCACAGGCTCAAGCTTTAATTATAACCCATTTAGGTGATATTGATAAAAGCCGTTGGCCAGATGTACTGGCGGGCATTTCTTATACTCCATCTAATTATCCTTCCGAGTTAATAAATGGTTTACAGGATATTTTAGGATCGAACTGGGCTGATAAACTAAGTTTATTAAGTTATGAAGGTACTGTTAATGCCGAACGTATTCTTCCTGCCGTGTTAATGTTTGCAGTACCTGTCGGTATCCGTGGTTTAATCCTGGTCACCCTGTTTGCCGCTACAATGTCGACCTTTGATATGACATTGAACCGAGCTACAGCATTTTTTACACTCGATATTTATAAACGATATTTACGCCCGGATGCCAGTCGGTCAGAACTACTAGGCGCTATTTACACGTTTACAATCCTGCTGGTTAGTGCCGCGTTTTTTATGGGTTACACCGGCAAAAGTATTAACGATTTATGGGGCTGGATTATGATGGGCCTGTGGTCTGGCTTGGCAGTGCCAACTGTATTGCGTTTATACTGGTGGCGTTTTAACGGCAGCGGATTTGCAGCAGGGATGATTGTTGGTGTCGGCAGTGCAATCCTGCAGCGTGTTTTCTGGTCCGGTTTACCTGAACAATGGCAATTTTTAAGTTTAACACTGATTTCTCTTATTGCAGCAATCATTGGAACTTTCCTTGGCAAGCCCACAGACAGAAATACTCTTGAGAATTTTTATAGAATAACCCGGCCGTTTGGGTTTTGGGGTCCACTGGAGAGTGTAGTTAGCGAGGAAACCAAAAAGCAAATGAAAACGGAATCACGCAATGACTTGATAGCACTTCCGTTTGCTTTTTTCTGGATCGTGTCCATGTTCATGATACCGGTTTTATTCTTGATCCATAATTTTAATGCTCTAATGTTTGCCGTTCTAATTTTTTTGGTAAGTGTAGGAGGATTGTACCAATTCTGGTATAAAAATCTTCCACCGGCTGAAAATAGACCATAGTTGGATTCTGAAAATCCGATTTAGAATACAGTACGTAAAAATCACTTTTTGATATACATGAAAAATTTATTAAAACCATGAAACTGGAAAAGTATAATGAGAATCCTATACTGTCACCCAATCCGGAAAACAGCTGGGAGTCACTGGTCACAACCAATCCAGGTGCTTGGTATGATGAAAACAAGGATGAGTTTTTGCTTCTCTACAGGGCAGCCGGTAATGATGATGAACATATAATCCATTTAGGATTAGCAAAAAGTAAAGATGGAATCAAATTTAAACGTGTGTCAGATGAGCCTGTTTTAAGTCCATCTGAAAATGGCCCAGATGGTGGCTGTATTGAAGACCCGCGTATCATAAAAATGAATGGTTATTATTATATTACCTATGCCGCCCGTCCTTTCCCTCCAGGGAAATATTGGTTAGATGATGACAGTCTGCAATTATTGAATCCGTTTAACTCAAGAGAAAATATTCCAATAGCTCTTAAGAATAATTTGACCCGCAGTTACCTAGCAGTTACTAAAGATTTAAAAATATTTCAAAGAGTGGGTTGCTTGACCGATCCCATGGTAGATGATCGTGATGTTATTTTATTCCCAGAAAAGATTAATGGTAAATATTTGATGCTGCACCGTCCTATGTCTTGGATTGGTGAAGCCTATGGGATTGAATACCCAACCATCTGGATTGCAGAAGGAGATGATTGGTTGAATATGGGCAACAGTAAGATTCTTATTAAGCCAAAATATAATTGGGAAAATAAACTGGGCGGTAATACACCGCCGATTAAGACAGAAAGAGGGTGGTTAACGCTTTATCATGCGGTTGGTCCGGATGATAAATATCGTATTGGAGCATTACTACTTGATTTAAGTGACCCATCCATTGTACTGCACCGTACACCAGATTGGTTGTTAGAGCCAGAAGAATGGTATGAACTGGAAGGATTCTATAACGGAGTTATATTCCCCTGTGGGATGGCCGTAAAGAATGATTTGGTTTATGTATATTATGGAGGGGCAGATAAATATATTGGATTAGCTACATGCAGCATGAAGAGTTTGTTGAAATATTTATTGTCGTGCCCAGCTTAAAAAGAGCATCATTTAAGACATGAAACATATCTTTTACCTTTTAATCCTTATTTTTTTAAATAAAATGATTTTTGCACAGGAAGAAGTCTCTCTTACAAATCCTGGATTTGAAAATGGAAATGTATCTGGTTGGAGTTTCTGGGAATCAATGCATGATGGTATTTCGTTATCGAATACAATTGCTCATACGGGTGATTATAGTCTTGCTGTCAGTGGAGATGGTGTTGCCATCTACCAGTCACTATCAAATGGTTCTGAACACAATTTTATAGCAGACAGGCCCTATAAGGTCAGTGGATATATTATGCATCAATCTTCAGATCCCTTATTGGATGGACAGATTGGAGTATTGGAAATATCCTTTAGAGATGCAGGTTGGAATGCAATAAATCAAGTGTATTCTGAACCTCTTACACACGAAGACTCATTGGATCAATGGTATTATTTTGAAGCATTTGATACCTGCCCCACTTCTGCTGCCCATCTCAATGTGGGGTTTAAATGGTTCAATACATATCAAAATAATGCAGGGACTATCTATTTTGATGATCTCAAGCTGGAATATTTTCCGCCACCTGAATTAGAAAATTATAGTTTTGAAGATGGTCTTTTGAATTGGGATTCCAACCACTCTGATAATGTGGTTATTACAGATTCTATCGCCATGCATGGAGCACAGGCATTGAAGATTTCAGAAAACCCTCTTCCTGCTGATGGTACAATAGAAGTCTACCAGACATTATCAGAATTTCAGCATTTGAAAGATGCTGTTTTTTCTGGGTGGTTCTATATGCCAACCTCTTCAGTGATATCTGAAGAATCTAGTTTCTGGATCCAGATTGACCAGCAGACCAATGGAGATATCATAACTCATCGCTCTGATATACTTTCAGCTGCTAGTCCTAATAATACATGGTTTCGTGTGCAGGTTTCAGCACCTGTTACCCTAGAAACATCTGAGATCAATCTAAGAATTGGTATGGACGTTCCATCATCAGCCAGTGGAGGTGGAGCCATTCTTGTTGATTCCTTGAATTTTTTCTATCGATCTCTATCCTTTGAAGTGGATACTCTATCCGATCATTTCAATTATGCCATTGGAGTACAAACGATTAACCCAGGATACAAATTTGGCGATGAATCGAGCCTCATTGAGACTGCTGTCAGGATAAGGTCCATGGGATCCAATATTATCAAAATGCATTTGGGACCGATGGGATATTTTGATATTGGGAATCATGACTATACCCCCCAGCAGCTTCTTGAGTTGGAACCATCTTTTAATACAGTTTTGAATATGGATTTCAAGTATTATCATTTCTGGTGTTATGGTTCTGGCGACTGGGTTCGGCCTTGGGATGATAATAACTTTTCTGCTGCAGATAGTATACTTGAGTATTACAGAATATATGATATAGCTGAATACCTTCTTACGGAGTTTTCAGGGACCGGAAAAGAATTTTATCTGGGGAACTGGGAAGGAGACTGGGACCTTTTCAATTTTGGTGGACAAAATTGGAATCCATACAATACACCACCACAGGAAAGAGTTGATGCTATGACGAGCTGGCTAAATACTAGGCAGCAAGCGGTAGATGATGCAAAAAATTCAGTAATCCACGATTCAGTAAACGTATTTCATTATGCCTGTGTCAACCTGGTAAACTACGCTATTAACCACCCTGAATATGTTTGCATGACAAACAGTATCATTCCGAATACAAATGTGGATTTTGTATCTTATTCCAGTTATGAAACCACGAAAGCCCGTAAAGGGTACGAGATAATGAGAGATGATGTTTTTGATGCTTTGGATTTTATTGAGTCAAAACTACCAGATAAAGAAGGCATTACAGGCAAACGAATCTGGATTGATGAGTATGGATATAATACTGCTTGTGGATCAGAGTTTTCGTCATTTGAGCAAATGCTATATAGCAAATATGTCTGCCAGGCTGGGCTTGAATGGGAAGCACCCTTTGTAATGTATTGGGAGTTCTATAATAATGAAGTGGTAAATGGTGTACAGTGCGGATATTGGATGATTGATGATGAAAATCAAAAACAGCCGGTCTATCATTTGTATCATGATTTTTTTGATTGGGCACAGACCTATGTTATCGATTACGAACAAGCCAATGGTTCCCAGCCACCCAGGTTTGAATTTGGTCAGGCCGGTTCCGATTTCCTTTCGCAATACGAATTGACTATTGGAGAAGTCAACCAAGCAATTATTCCTGATGATATCACATTGCACCCAAGCTATCCAAATCCCTTCAATCCGTCCAACCGAATCTCGTTCCAACTGGATAGTCCAACAGTGATAACTTTAAGAATCTACGATGTCTTGGGAAGGGAAATTATTCGCTTGGTTGACGAAAAAAGAATGGAGCCCGGAAAACATGTTATGATCTGGAAGGGTGTGGATTCAAACGGTCGTTCGGTATCAAACGGGATTTACTTTATTCATCTTTCAACAGGTAGTCAGAACCATACGCAGAAAGTCACCCTGCTCCGTTAGGCGAAAAGGTCTTATTATGTATAATAGTGTTGTTTCCATTGACAGGAAGAAGTGGATTTTACTTTTTTTACTCTTGGGAAGTTTTTCAAATGTAGTGTCTCAAGAAAAAACCATCATTTATTCGCATGAGGTAGAAACCTTTAATTATATATTGGGCACTCAGACTTTTGCTCCCAGCTATCAATTCACCGATCAAACAGAATTGGTAGAAACAGCACAGGCTATTTACAACATGGGATCCAATATCCTGAAAACTGCGTTAGCCATGAATAAGTTTTCGGATATGAAGGGTGAATTTTCATCATTGGTCGATATAGCTCGGGAAGAACCATCATTTCAAAAAGTGTTGGACATGGATTTCACCTACTATCACTTATGGGTATATCCTGTTGATCCTGTACCTGCAGTATTTTATAATGGATTGACCCAAGAAGAAGCCGATAATGAATACCAGCAGCTATACGATCTGACCACCTACCTGTTGTCTGCGTATTCCAATACAGGCAAACTATTTTACCTGGGTAATTGGGAAGGGGACTGGCATCTTTACTACCATTTCGATATCTCAAAACCTGTTCCTGCCGCTGCTGTAAAAGGTATGATTGATTGGTATAATATCCGTCAGAGAGCCATCGATGATGCTAAAGCTGCTACGGATTATACTGGAGTAGATGTGTGGCATTACGCTGAAATAGCGCTCACCAATACAGCAAATAAGGAAGATTTGGTCACTGTTGCTTCCCATGTGCTGCCCTATACAAATGTAGATTATGTATCTTACTCCACTTACGATGTTACCCGTGCACTGCATACCTACAGAGATATGAAAAAAGAGCTCACTTCAGCTCTCAATTGGGTTGAAAATCTGCTACCACCTAAGTCGGATATATCAGGTAAAAGGGTGTGGATTGGCGAATATGGATATCCGTTTGGTAGAAACCCTGGTAATGTGGACCCAAAAACACCTGCTGAACAGGATCTATTCGCACGAAATGTGATGCGCGTGGGGTTGGAATGGGGTGCTCCTTTTATTCTGTGGTGGGAAATGTACAATAACGAAGTAAAGGACGGGCGACAATTAGGATTTTGGCTAATCGATGATAAAGGTGCAACACAGCCCATATATCACACGCATTATAATTTCTATCAGAAGGGTAAAGCCTATGTTGCGGAGTTTTTGAAAAACAATGGGCGTGTCCCTGAAGAGAATGAATACTGTTCTGCTGCTGCAAAATGGCTGAAATAGATTATAAAAAGATTAAAATTCAAATGGCTTACGGTAAAACTGGCTAGACTGAGCCAGTGGATGTACCGATTGAATCAATAATTTTTATACGTTATCTATTCAGCTATAAATTTAACTTAAGTTGGTATTTTTTTAATCAACCGTTACCCAGTCAAAATCTGCAAATTCTTTAATATCTCTTCCACTGGTGGTAGTGTAAAGCCCCATATAAGCGCCGGTGTAACCTTTGCTTAGTATTTTATCTGAACCTGTTTTTATTAATGATTTATAATTGGTACCATCGTCCAAAGAATAGTAGAAGTTATATGAATTATTTTCAGAAATAACTTTAAACGTAATTGAACCATTATATAATTTTATAAATGTCTGGTGAATTACGACAGGCTCTTTTTTCCGTTCTTTTAATAGGAGTTTAAGCACATGCTTCTCTCTATTTTTTTCAACTGTAAAAGTAAAGTAGTTATTATCTTTTTGGAATAGACTGATTCCTGCTTGGCCCCCTTGCATTATTGGGTTATATAGCATTTTCACCGAGAATTTAAAATCAGTTTTCTTTTGTCTTATACCTAATAGACTGCAACCTTTACGATTTTCAATTACATTTTTACTGGAAAATAATCGAAGGTAACCATCCTTGTTATTCATTAAATAGGTTCCTTTTTGGGGTACCCTGCGAAAATTCCATTCTAAATTTAGGTTTTCACTATCAAAGTCGTCCTTGAACGTTTGTTTAATAAATTGAGGTGAGTTAGTGAAGGGTAATGGAAATGATCGTTCAACCCTGCCGGTTATTGGCGAACAGACAGGCCATTCATAATTAACACGACGTAGTTTCTCGAATCTCTCCCCATCTGGGAGTTCTGACCATTCTTTTTCAATTTTATCATTTTTCCATTCAAATGGTTCTTTTTCCCATGTAACAGGTATAAGATGGGTTTCCCGCCCCATATTGGAGTAGGTATCAATTTCTGAGCGAATTCCAAGGGCAACCATATACCATCTGCCATCTGCCAGTTCTACGAGATCAGCATGCCCAATGCTGTTTACCCAGTAGTCATTTGAAAGATGTCGAGATGTAAGAATTGGATTACGGGCATTGGGAACGTAAGGACCTTTAATGTTATCACTGACAGATACCATAACAGCATGGTCCAGACTGGTGCCACCTTCTGCGATTAGAAGATAATAGAACCCATTTCGCTTATAGATATGAGGACCTTCAGCCCAAGTCCCATAGTACAATGCACCGCGCCACAAGTAATATCGTTCCCCTTTTAATGACCAATTATTTAGGTCAAGTTCCTGAAGCCATATTTCACCTTCTCCATTAAAATTAGGATTTTCTGGAACATGGGTTCCAACATACCATACTTTCCCATCTGTATCAAAAAATATATCTGGATCTATGCCTGGCGCACCTTCTATGATATGAGGGTCAGACCAGGGACCTTCAACCTGGTCTGCTGTAATAATGAAATTAATCATTTCAGCCGGCTGGTTTGGTCCAGGAGTATATACATTTGTAGTTATTATATAAAACAGTCCATCATGGAACCGTATTGATGGAGCATGGATACCTCCGTCTGTTTGCACATCTACAAGATTCATTTTACCGCTGCATTGATCATTACGATGGAGTCCATATCCGATCAGATTCCAATTTACAAGGTCTTTACTGTGATGAATCGGAAGCCCGGGGAAATATTCGAAAGAAGAGTTAACAATATAGAAATCGTCCCCAACCCGGCAAATGGATGGGTCTGGAAAACTGCCTGGAATGATAGGGTTGCTATATCTTGATTCTTGAGCTAATGGATAAATATGAAAAATGAAGAGGAATAGATAGAAATATTTCATTTTAATACATAATTACATTCCGTCTTTCCAGAACTGTTTATATAAAGCTCCCCTGAATCTATCGTTTCTGGTGTATCCTTCTGGTGTATTCCAATTTACCTGGGACATGATAATTGCCACAAAATTTCGTTTTGGATCCACCCAGAAATGTGTATTCTCGTAGCCTCCACCAATCCAAAGTCCGGCTTCGCCTTGTTCTTTGATTCGCATTGAATCACCGCTTACCCAAAGATTATATCCATTGTGGCCATAAGGGCTATCTAAAAGAGTATGAGGCGAATATATATCTTCCACTGTGGCTTTTTCTAAGAAGCGTTTTCCATTTAAAGTACCCCGGTTTAATAACATGCGAAGGAAGTCAGCATAACCATCTGCCGTGGCCAGCATTCCTTCACCGCCAAAGTATAATTCATGATTTAGATCGTAGTCTGGTACATCAGGACCAAATATATCTAATTCTCCAGGATAGGCTTTTCTTAGTATTGTATCCTTCGCACTGAATGTTGGTAAAAGGGTGGTATGTTGAGGCAATCCATATTGCAAACCGTTAATACCAAGTGGCTTTGTTAATCGTTCTTCCACCAGTTGTTTAAGACTTTTGCTTGTTGCACGTTCTGCTACCAATCCCAATACGGTAGTATTTGTACCATAAAAATGTTTGCTTCCTGGATGCTGGATCAGTGGCATTTCTGCTAAGCGATCTATAAGCTCTTGGGAATTTTTTGCTGTTGGTAGATTTTTTGTTGCGAGTAATGAATCCAGACAGGAAATATTGGTTTTTGCATAGTAAAAACCTGCTTCATGATTCATTAAGTGTTGGATTGTCATTAAAGAATCAGTTGAAACTAATTTGAAAGGACAGGCTGCTTCTGTCATAGCCTGTGAGATAGTAACTACCGGATCATCTATTTTTATTTCACTTAAAACTTTACCATCTTTTGATACTGCTACTTTCAAATTCTCAAATTCAGGTATGTATTTCGTAACAGGGTCATTCAAACTCAGAATACCATCTTCAACAAGATCCAAAGCAATTGTAATCGTAATGATTTTGCTCATGGACCATATCCTGAACCAGGTTTGTCCATTAATATCAGAAAGGGGAATTAAATTTCTGTTTACAGCACTATGTTCATAAAGAACATCACCATCCAGGTTTTCCAAACGAGCATATATGACAGGGTCTAGGCCTTTTTCCACATAACTATCAAGGATCATGTCCAGTGAATCTTTATTTCTTATAAAACCTTCTGCATCAGATTTTGAGTTGCATGAAGAAATAGTTAATGATAGAGTGGTAATCGCAAAAACGATTGGTAAGGCAATTTTTATAATCATTAATTATCCAAAACTTAAGTAGTTAAAATTTAAATCCTGTATCTAGTCTCTTAAATGAAAAAGGGGCTCATTGAGCCCCTTTTATCTATTGTTTAACTATATGTTTATTTAAGCAGTGTCATTTTCTTAATCTCTCGATATTCATTCCCTGCTTCCATTTCATAGAAATAAATACCACTGGTCACTTTCTCTCCAATCTGATTTTCTCCCTTCCATATAAAATTATATGATCCTGCTTCAAGCCTACCTTTGCTGAATTCAAATATTCGTTGACCCAAAATATTATAAATATTGATCCTTACATCTGCACTGGTTGATAATCCAAATATAATAGATGTAGTTGGGTTGAAGGGATTTGGGTAATTATTACTTAAGTAGAAGTTTTCTGGAACAGTACTTCCATCAATACTCGCTAAGGGAATACAAATTGAATCCTGGTTAAACTCTTCAACCGGCAAGGGAGGGTCGAACTGCCAGGAATCTTCTGGAAAACTATAGTCTCTCCACCAGCAATCGTTATTGGCATTTGAATGCTGGTAGCGGGCTCGAAAACGTCCAAATCCAAATCCGCCGCCTTCTTCAATATAGGCCACTTCAGACACATCATAGAATCCCCAGGTATAGATCATATGCCAAGGGAAAGGACCTGTAAAAGATGGGCTGACAGTATAAGTCCCATCTCCATTTGCTGACGCGATCACTTTATAGTCATCACCCAGACCTTGAATGTATTTAAGCCATCGGTCCTTGATTGATAGGTATACAGAATCTTCTTCAGCATTAAATCCAAGCTCTTCGGCATCGGTCATATTTACAGTGAATGTAACAGCAACAGTCTGCCCAGCAGGTATGACTCCACCGGCAGGCAGATCATAGTAACCTGCCAAATCCAATTCAAGAAGGCCGGTACCATCATCTGCTCCAAGAACAAAAATTCTGTTTCCACCACCAAATTGCGGAGAATCTTCCCATCCAATTCCATCATATATATCACCATATGTAGCATTGAGGATTTCAATTGATGATGAATCCAGTTCCATATAATATTTAAATTCAGTTTCAGTATTTGGGAACCCTGTAACACTGGTCGCCAGGCTAAATATATTTGTTCCTGGGGTCCGGGTCATTTCACAATCAGGTGGGTTATCACAGTTCCAACCATTAAACCCGGCACGTACCTGCATCTGGTCTCCCCGGGCAACGCTGAATACGGGTATTCCGGTCGCACCTTCTTCATCCAGCCATTCGGTCATATCAACCGAGAATATGACGGTTTTTGTTATCTCTTCTCCCTGATATGGCATGGTAATGCTGGTGGAGCCAGTTACAGAACCATCTTCTTCAATTGTAAATTCCTGGTTCGGCTCTCCAATTAGTGATAGTAACCAGGTGCCGTAACCATCACTGCCATCACACACCTCACATGAAGTCCCATTACCATTATCTGTATCAATGGCACCCCATTCATATGAGTTAGGACCAACTACACTATCAAATACAGCTGTCCAGATCATATCTCCTGCTGTTTCATCTCCATTGGTACCATCATCGTATCCTTGCACCACAGCCCAGTTAGTCATTGTTCCTTTAAATCTTATATCCTGGAATCCGTTAGCTTCATCCACTAATGTAAGGGTCACACTTGAATAGAGAACTTCACTATCGGTTGGAGGTTCATTGTTAAAATAGACCCACCCAAGAGTGGTATCAGCGGATAATGTTGCCATTCTATTATTAATACTTTCCCATCCGCCTAATCCGTGCTGGAACTTATATGCCACAGTTGTACCTGATGGGTCAAACGTGTAGTGTCTGGACCAGAATTCTGAGTCCCCTTCCTGTGTTAAGGGCTCTCCGTTCCAACTGTTCATATAACCTGCAGTGTACATAGTATCTCCATCATAACCTAAAATACCTGCAGTACTAACTCGAAACCATACATCAATACTATCCGTTTCTGTGTACGGAGGTGTGGCGCCATTTTCCCAATAGTCCTGAGGCAGGTCTGTATCGCCAGAAACACTTAAAGTACGGTTATCAGTAGATTCCCATGATTCAGTCCCCAAGTTGTCAATAACAACGTATTTATACTCATAATCACCATCACTAAGGGTATCACTTGTGAAGGTCCAGTAATCCCCTCCAATATTAGACATATCCCAATCATTTCCTGACCAGCCATTCATTGAGCCTCGGATAACAAGGGTTGAAGTCGTATCGGTGAATCCTGGTGCAGTTGATGTATTCAAGTTAAATGTGACAGCTGCATTGACAGTTGAAACAGCTAAAGTAGCTATTGAAAAGATATTAACGATTTTTTTCATTTTCTTATCCTCATGTTATTTGGTTATTAAAATACATGGCAAAATATCAATATAATTTAATACATGAATCCAAAACTTACCTGATGGGTATCACCTAGATACTTAAGAGATTCAAATGAATAATTGATTTGAAATTGTTGCTTTATAAATACAGGTGATTTAATTCCAAAACCTAAAGAAAATTCTCGTTCCCTATCATCCAGTAACAGTGAGTTCAACCCTGCCCGAAGTTTAAAAAGATCATCAAAGAGTCCAACTTCCATACCTGCATTAATATAACTGGCATTATCATTGGGACTGTTAGAATCCAGTGTCCAGGTCATTCGAACTATCTTTCCAAAGTTTACATCATCTGATATACCAACCCTGAGTACCAGAGGCAGGTCAAACTCATCTGTTGCAAGAAACCCGGTGACACTTTCATTGTTCCCGTGAATAGACTCATCTACATCGACAGCAACTAGAAGATCGTCTCCCGTCATTTTCATCTTAGGTCCGAAATTGCTGATAGATGTCCCAAGCCTGAAGCCATAAGGTGTGTCAAATAGGGTGCCTAAATCTAAAGCCAGCCCATTGGCATGATTATTAGCAATAGTT
>Ga0209228_1000471_pt1 | contig 20993 bp, 16 predicted proteins | sample METZYME_3_150m_FD_187547 | JGI IMG/M metagenome (GOLD analysis project Ga0209228, IMG submission 187547) | Marine microbial communities from oxygen minimum zone in mesopelagic equatorial Pacific - METZYME_3_150m (SPAdes) (version 2) | ecosystem: Environmental > Aquatic > Marine > Oceanic...
GCCTTGTCGAAGAGGCCCTGCCCTGATGGTGTAGTGGCCTATCATGCAGCCCTGTCGAGGCTGCGACCCGGGTTCAAATCCCGGTCGGGGCGCCACTCAATCGTGCTAGGACCGCCTGCACTCACTGTTTCTCACTCCGTTTTTTCTTGCCACCAGTTGGCTTCTGCTTCGGGCTCGGACTCCTCTGATTTTTGGGGTTCTTGATCGGGATTAGATTCTCGATTCTTCCAGGCGATAGAATGGGGGTGGTATTCTTCATCACGGCTGAGGGTGTATAAGCCAATAATTGAGAATAATGTTAGTACTAGCAGGATGAGGGTCATGTCATCTTCTGGTATCCCAACAATTGAGGAGATTGAAGCGAACGGGAGCCAAACTCCCAATTGATCTAACAAACCCAAGGCTCCTACTGATACTAAAAACGCCCAGAAGAATAATTCAGTCGCTTGTTTCTCATCATTAGCCAAGGTATCCCTCCGGTTGTTCTTCCCACCAGTTGGCTATCAGGTTGATTCATTGAAGAGAGTGAGATAAGTCTGTCTACGACGTAGGGGTCATTCATACCTCAAAGGAGCATTGTGGATATGAAGGGTGCATGGGTGGAAGGAAGAGATTCGTGCAGTCACGGTTGACTGTAGACAAGCCCAAGAGGCTTGAAGAATCGAGGCTTAGAGTTACAGGCATCATCGATACTGGGCTGGGAACATAATCCTCACCGGTTTGAGAGATAATCAGGTTGATGGCATCGCCTGAGGGGATGATTACATCCATTCCGAAGAATTCCATTTTGGCGATTACCGTCGCCCCGGGAGTCAATATCTCACCATCACCACCTCCAGCATGGAATCTCAGGTCCATCACAGCATGCCCTAGGTGCATGCCACTACTTGCTTGAACCATTTCCACGAAAAGGTGGCCACTGCTCGCAAAGAGGGATATTGTGGCCTCGACATGGAAAGTTGGAGTCCCAACAATGCGAGTTTCGGTATCGAACTCAGTGCACTCAACAATCAAACTGGAAGTCGATGTTATTGTGTTGCTTCCTCCTATCGAACATGAGTCCATATCGAAGTAAATCCACTCTTGATCTGGAGGAGGGTAGTTGGGTTCAACCCTCCATCCTCCCATGTTGTCTTGAACCTCAGCAATCAGTCTGGGTTGTGGTCCCTTGTCCTTGAGGTAGAAATTGAACCATTCTAGCATATCATCTGCCCAATCCCAACGCAGTGTATAGGGAAATGCCTCGGCTCCTCGGCCACTGTTCAGGCCCTCATGGCCACTTCTGCGGTCGGGATAGTCGTGACCCCATTGCCCGTAGAGGCCCTTGACATCAAAGCCAGCCTCAAGCAGAGTATTGTGTACTGGAAAAGCCATGTGAGGGTCAACGTTCCAATCCTGCAGACCATGGATGATGTATACAGAGCCGTTGTAATTCTGTAGAGCTCTGGTCAAGAAGTGGCGCTCTTCCCAATAGTCACTGCCAGTCCACGCAAGATTGTCGCCGGTCAGATACGCCCCCACTCCTGCATAGTAGCCCTCGAAATAGCCCTCGCAAGCATTCTGAGCGTCCTCTAAATCACCATCCAAACCGAAGCTGCCGTAGACGCCGTTGTGCATGATTGCCCCGCGCGCCTCCATGCTACCATTGCGCCACATCAGGTCGTGGACGCCAATTAATCCGGACATTGGCACTATGGTCTTCAGATGATCCGAACCCATCGCTGCTGCTTCCCACGGTGTGGAGCCGTCATACGATTTTCCGATTACGCCGACATTACCGTTCGAGAAGGGCGCGTCTCCGAGATACTCCACAGCAGCATGTATTCCCTCTTGCTCATCGAGACCCATGAGATCCATACAGTGATTCGACTCTCCGGTACCAAATACTGACACTTGTGCGACTCCGAAACCATGTGGTACAAAGTTCTCTATTAGAAAACGACCGAGTCTGTCTGCTGGAGTCAAGGCATCGACGTCACCATCATCATAATACGGCCCAATCTCGGCAATTACAGGAACCCTGCACTCCTCAGGTAACTCTGCGGCGTCCATGTCACACCCTTCGATAATAGGAAGCCACAGACCCATGTGGACTTCTGCGCCACCAGTGACTCCAGCACCACCATCACTCGCAGTAATTGCTGGTACTGGGACAAAGATGGAGCGAACTGTATCAATACCAAATGAGCCGTTCCATGAGACTCGGCTAAACACGTCGTCGTCCTGATAGTACTTGTTGGATCGATCCTCGACGTCCGGAAGCCAGTGCTCGTACTCTGGCTCTTCTTGTAATTCGTCATCGAAGCCAAAACAGCCCGTAAGAGTTGAAGAAAGCAATATGAGGGTTAGGACGGTGCATCCAAAACGAGTTGCCATGCTATTCACCCTCAGAAGTTGTGGCTATCCATGCCTCGAAAGAGCAAAGTCGCAATGTAGAGCTGTAGTCACGCTTGATTCTCAACTCAGGCTCAGGGGTGCCCTCTAGACGATTCGGGAGGGAGGATTGGATAGCGGTATTAGCGGCGTCAATCTCTGATTCTGCTACTATCACCCTGCCTCTAACTAAGCTCGGAGATTGAGTATCCAATAGAGGGATGAGTGTTGGGAGGAGTTCGATAGTTCGGTGTGGTAAGTTGACCAAAAGTAAGTCCCAGTTTCCAGAAGTCATTGGGTGTGAGGGTAGAGTGGTGGCATCGGCCACCCCAACGATCCTATCGGGGTGAATTCGGGAGAGCGGGAGGGGGGCGCTTGGGTATTCCCTGTGGTCCCAGCGACGCAGGTTGTCGAGTAGCATCTCCACGGCATCGGGATTGAGGTCCGATGCGAGTGCTTCACCCACCAGATTAGGTTCTCCGAGAAGTGTCGCAAGGGCCGGACCGACACCGCAGAACGGGTCACATACGCGCAGTGGTCGACCGAGCAAGGAGCGGAGCTCTTTGGCGAGATTCAGTGTCTCAAGTCGCTCTGATTGTAACTTGGTAGAGAAGTATGCACGTGTGGGGTCGCATAGAATGTTCCTTCCAGACTCCTTGACCATTACTCTGGTGCTAGTTATGTCCTCAGGAATATTCTCCAAGATTATCTCGTTTTCACGCCGCGCTCCTATGGGTGTCAAGTCCCGAATCCTGAGCTCACCTAGCACTCCTCGATCGGACAACACCAGTCTGATGTGAGGGTGCGATTGGAGTTTGGCGGTGGCGATCTGCTGTGAGTAGTCGGCGACCTCGTCATCCAGCCTTACAATCATCATGTCACCGAAGAACTCGTGCGAGGATGGCCATGCCTCGCCATGGAGTTCAACTGTCTCTTCACCAAGCATTCCGCTCAGATGTGTCCACCAGTCGCTGTCAGCCCTCTCATCTGGCTTACCCTCATTCTCCACGATATCGAAGTTCGCTAGGCCATCGGGCAGTGATAGCGGAGCACCAAAGTCCAGAGGAATTAACCTGGATTTGCCGTCTTCTGTGGGGAACACGTGCATGCTGGGAGCGAGCAAGTTGTGCTCGCGAATCAGGCCCAAGGCCTGCTCCACCTGATGATTGGGTACTGAGATATGGCGCATCACGTTCATGGTGGGCAGCGGGGCAGCCCGCTTCACCATGACGGATGGAGAGGTGGGGGCCGGACTTTGGTTGATTGGCATCGGACCGGGTGACTTGGACCACATAACTGAGCGTGCTAGGAGTGTTGCTAGAGAGTGCTCCAAGAGATATCTAGAGGGTTACACTGCGGTCCTGCCACCTAGTGAAGAGAAGCGTTTAGAATCAGTAGTGGGCAAGTGGGAGAAGTTGATGAGAAATGAGGTTGAGAGGCCTGATGAACTACTCAAACTAGCTAGCAATCAATCGGTGGCACTTCTGATTGTTGGTGACCCCATGCAGGCGACTACGCACATAGATCTGGAGGATCGATGTGCCGATGAGGGGATTGATTTTCACGTCATACCCGGTCTGACTGCCACTGCTCTTGCAGTCTCACAATCTGGATTGCAGTCATATCGTTTTGGCCGACAGGTCACCATCCCCTTCTCAGCTGGTGAATATCTACCTACATCCCCGTTGGAAATGATATGCAAAAATAAGGAGGCGGGGCTTCATACTCTGGTGTTGCTCGATCTCGATCCAACAGGAATGGGTTTGGAAACACCACGCCCAATGATGCCTGGTGAGGCCGTGTCACTACTCGAGAAGATGGGTGAGCGAATCGAAAGTGACTCATTGGCACTCAATAAACCCATCAGAAACTGGGTTGGGATGTTACTGAGCGACCTCGGCACCGAAGAAGAACGAGTCGTATCAGGTACTCTTGAGGAGCTTTCAGAGATTAGCATGGGATATGTGCACGCGTTCATACTCCCAGCCAAGTTCAGCGGTATGGAGGAATCTGCCTTCGAGCGCCGCGGGCTTACCAATTAGACGACGGACTCAAACAGGAGATTTGTTTGGGGGGGGTGAGAGAGATGGCGAAGCCCCCTGCAGAAGTCAGCTTTCCTGGTGACAAAAATCGACGCAAGAAGATTCGTATGCGAGGGATAAAACAGGCTTCGAAGGAGATTCAGCACCGGCTCGATAGAAATCTCGAGGAACTGATGGACGACCCAGAGGTATTCGTGCCAGAAATAAGGGGAGAAGTAGATAGATCATTTTTCTCGAAGGACAAAATGGCGAAGACGCTCAAGGAACTCTCTACAGTGGCCTCAAAACGTAACGATCCTAGATGGCTGCGCAAGCGTATGACGAAGAAAGGAGGTGATCCTGTGTGCTGTGCGTTGGCTGGTAGTCTGCTTGCCGCAACAGAGGAAGACCGATCCACCGTCGCGGTGTTCAAGAATCCCCTATTCGGGGTTGCCAGTTACATCCGCAGAGGCAATGGCAAGCAAAGCCATCTTGCAGGAATCCAGAATCACACTCATCCAAAGTTGCGTTTACTAGTCTGGGACGAACACGCCAAGGCGGGTCAGTGGTTCTTCTCGTGGGACGGTGGTTTCGTATTCACTGGGAATACTCCTTCTCCTCCGGCCGAATGGGTGGATTGGAGTCTTGATAACGCCTCAATTGAATTGAATGGTGACCAAGTCAAATGGAGCAGGGGTCTTGACGAAAATACGGTTACAGATGGTGAGATGACCGAAGCCGGTTGGCTGCGTATGGAATTCGGTGGTGGTGCTGTAGTGGGTCTTTCTCAGGCAGCTCTGGCGAAGTCTGAGGTACAGTTCGCCCAAAGTGTGGCGATGGGGATGATGCCGCCTCGCCTTAGAGACGTTTCCAGCGCCGAGTGGATGTGGAGGCCAGAGGGTTGGCCTAAGGAGAGAGATTTGCCTGAAGAAGGGGTCGAACGGCTTGATGAAGTCCTCGAGGCTTGGCTTGGGTTGGCACTCGATGATTCCCTTCTAGCGAGATCTTGCAGAACTAGTATACTGAACTCCATCAGCGATGGTTATGTGGTTGGGACCCACTGGTTCTCGGAAGAATCCCGTGGAGAGTTCTTAGAGCACATGTTAGGAACTGCAGAGGAGAGGGCAGCGTTAGCCTGTATCCTAGACTCACTGGAGACAGGGATTCACGTCAGAACTGATGGATTGGTTCTTGAAATCGAGGACGATGTTATCCGCTTCGAAGACTCGAGTTGCCACCCTAATCTTGTCGCACTATGGCCGGAACACGGCCTCACCATACTCGAGGGAATCTATGGGATGACTGGGGATGATGCTGGGGCTATTCTAAACAAACAAGAGAAACGAAAGCAGGGCTTTGGGGCTTTCTTCCGCGAACTCGGTGATAGTAGGTCCACGGCTTTGCGATTGGAGAGACTGCCATGGGAAGTCGGTTCTCTACCTAGTCCTCTGGACTTCGTTGACAATCTGATTAGACAAGCCGTCGATAGTGGGGTTGCTTCCACCGTATCCAAGGCGCGGAAAGGGAAGGGTTTGGAGATGGCGATGGGCTGGGCTTGGCTCAATGTGCACGATAGAACCGAGTCGGATGCTTGGCGCTTTGATGAGGCCAGTCGAGACAAAGGGGGTGATTGGGTCCCGGCTCTACAGGCATTGTGGGATGCTGCCGAGGACCTGTTACTCAACGACAACAAAGATGCAGTGCAAGACTACGAAGCGGCGATGAAGTGGCTTTCTGAGGCTAGTGGTTCGGGCAAGCTGCCCTAATCAATGCGAGAGAGTTATCCAAATTGCAACAGCAAACAGTGATCCCCCCATCACCCGATTGAGGTTTTTCGCAGATTCGGGACTACTGAAGGTCCTCTTCAAGAGAGTGCCGAAGGCAGCCCAGGACACTACTGCTGGCAAGCCGCAGAGAAGATTCAGTAAAACAAGTAAGGCCTTAGCCTCAAAACCAGTTCCAAAGAGAGTCCCAAAGGCTGTCATTAGCACGAGGAAGTGAATCCAAGCCTTCCCATTGACAACTTGCAGTACAATACCTGTAATGGTGCCAAGACGTTCGCTCTCCTGCACTTCTTCCGATATCGGGGAAGCCGAAGCCACCTGGAATGCGAGATAGGCAATGTAGGCCGCTCCTAGATACCTCAGTAAGTCGAAGTATAACTTGTTCTCTTCGATAAACACAGTAGCGCCACCGACAAACAGACCGAGTGTTGACCAGCCGATTGCCATACCAGCAATCAGAGGGAGGGTTGCCCGTAGACCATGTTGGGAACCATGTGCAGCACATAGTACATTATTCGGGCCCGGAGAAAAACACATCGGGAGAATGAAAACAAGGGTGGCGATTAGTAAATCAATATCCATGCGGATACCTCAAGCTCTGGTTTCTAGGAAGGCGTTAGCAGCAGCCAGTGCTTGCTGCATATCGGTCCACAAGTCCTCGACATCCTCTATCCCGACGCTCATCCTAACGAAACCCGGGACTACTCCTGCCTCCCTACGCACCTCTTCGGGTACGAACATGTGGCTAGAATTGAACGGGCACTCGACGAGGCTCTCTATCCCACCGAGGCTGGTGGCCTCGAAAATAAGTTCCAGCGCTCTCATGTAACAAAGAGCCGCCTCATCTCCTCCCTTGATGACGTAAGACAACATACCACTTCCTCTAGGCATAATCCTCTGAGCGACTTCATGGTCGGTGTAATTTGAGAGGGAAGTATGGTTGACGCTCTCTATCATCGGATGTCTCTCCAATCTGCTCGCTAGTTCAGCAGAGTTGGCAGCGTGGATTGGCATACGGGCGTGGAGAGTTCTCATCCCCCTCTCAAGCAAGTAACACATATGCGGATCGGCGGCGCCCCCTAGATGCACTTTCTTGGGAAATATTTCTGCCACTAGGTCCTTGCTTCCGACTACGATTCCTGCTATCAAATCCGAGTGGCCTCCGAGATATTTAGTTCCTGAGTGAATAACTAGATCGAAGCCCATTGATATGGGATTGCATGCCCAAGGGGTTGCGAATGTGTTGTCAACGATAGCGATGAGTCCGTGCTTCTTAGCTACAGCAGCCATTGCCTCTAGGTCGCACACCTTGAGAACAGGGTTAGTCATGGTCTCGACGTACAGAATCTTGGTGTTCTCCTGAATGGCTGCCTCGTAGGATGAGGGGTCCCTGATATCGGCCATTGTTACCTCGATGCCAAATCTTGGAAGGTCCTCGGTCATGAATCCGTACGTGCCGCCATAGCAGTCGGGGCTCGCCACCATGTGGTCGCCATTCGAAAGTAGAGCGAGTAGTGTTGTTGTGATTGCCGACATTCCACTCGCGAATGTCTCCCCGTCCTCTGCGCCCTCGAGGGCGGCAACCTTCTGTGCTACTCCCTCGGAGTTGATGCTTGAGAGGCGGCTATACAGTGCTGTGTGCTGAGCTCCATTGGCCCAACCCTGATATCGCTCGTCAGTGAGTTGGTAGGTCGAGGTCAGGAAAATGGGGGTGGAAGCGGCTCCCTCAATATTCTGGGTTCCTGACCATATCGCGCGCGTTGCGAATCTCTTGTCGGAGTACTTGTCGCTCATGGAACTCCGAGTAGCGATAGTGTCATCAACTATACGCCGGTAATATTTAGAAAATGTCGAATAATAATCAGAAATACTAAGATAATCCGACTAAATGTCGGAATAATTTATTTCTCACCGTCACTTCCCAAACTCATGCCTACCTCAGAATTGGACGCCAAGGATGCAAGTATAGTTGGTATGTTGAAGGAAGATTCGCGGGCCAGTACACAAGCTATAGCCGACACTTTAGGAATGCCTAGGGTCACCGTTCATGATAGGATAAGGAGATTGCAAGAGAGGGGGGTTGTGCAGCGCTTCACAGTGGAGCTTGGAAAGGAGGAACTTGGGTGGAGTCTGCATGCCTTCATCCTCGCCAACTGGGCTGGAGATAGGGGGGAGACCGATAGACGGGATGTGGCTCAAGAGATCTGTGGTATGCCATTCGTTGTTGGATGTCACATAGTCACCGGGCAATGGGACTTCATCATCGAGGTCCTAGCGAAGAATATGGAGGACCTTGGTGACTCAATTCTCGATGGTCTCTCAGCAGTACAAGGAGTAGGTCACACCCAGACTCTGGTTTCCTTCTATAATTTTGATGGCGCGGCAAAGGCCCTTAGCTAATTCAGCCCAATAGCTGCTAGCACCGAATTCATATCGGCGTCTACTACGATCGATTCGGCGAGAGAGTTCTCAATCGCTACTCCAGGGTCCTTCAAGCCATGACCAGTCACGGTAACAACTACTGTACTCCCTTTAGGAATGCTATCTGAAGCATGGGACTTCAGTAAACCAGCGATGCCGGCAGCGGAGGCGGGCTCCACAAATATCCCTGCGGATCGAGCCAGAAGCCTTTGGGCATCCAGTATCTCATCGTCGCTCACCATGTCAATTGTACCTGATGACTCCGTGGCTGCATTGACCGCGTTGTCCCAACTTGCTGGATTGCCGATGCGTATTGCGGTAGCAATGGTCTCAGGGTCCTCTACAGGGGCTCCGCGTACAATCGGAGCGGCGCCTTCTGCCTGCCACCCCATCATTCGAGGCAGCCCCCTACTTCTCCCAGCTTCGAGATACTCATTGTATCCTAACCAATAGGCAGTGATGTTGCCAGCGTTGCCCACTGGGAGGAAGTGTAAGTCAGGAGCATCTCCAAGAGTGTCGCAGACCTCAAACGCCGCCGTCTTCTGCCCCTGAATACGGAATGGATTGATGCTGTTCACCACTTCGATCTCGTCCCTCTCGCCTAACCTCCTAACGATTTCTAGGGCATCGTCGAAGTTCCCCCTAACCTCAAGGGTCCGGGCTCCATGAATTAGGGCCTGGGCCATCTTTCCATAGGCTATCTTTCCTTCTGGAATCAAGACTAGACAGGTCATTCCAGCGGCGGCGGCGTAGGCCGCAGCGGATGCACTGGTGTTGCCAGTACTGGCACACACCACAATGCTGGCCCCACGCTCTGCGGCCTTGGTGACGGCCAGTGTCATTCCTCTGTCCTTGAACGAAGCTGTGGGGTTGAGTCCCTCATATTTGACAAAGAGACGGAAGTCTCCCCCGATATCACTGACGATGCCGGGGGCCTCGATGAGAGGGGTGCCACCTTCGTTCAGAGTGACTACGTGGGTCTCTTCAGACACCGGTAGGAACTCGCGATATCGTCGAATCACGCCGTGGCCCGTCATGGTCAGACCAGATGGGTTTCAGCCATGAACCTCACCCGGGCTACCAAAGCGCCCTGCAAGGTTGAGGCAGATAGCAACAACAGGCCCTATCAGTACGGCGAAAATAATTGTGCCCTCCCTAAATGTCCCTCCCAATAACACACCGAGCACTAGAACAGAAACTTCGATGCTACCTCGGACCCTTGCTATGGAAATCCCAGAAACCTTCTGCAACCCGGTCATCCAGCCGTCCCGCGGACCCGGACCCAAATTGGCTGTGAGATAGATACCACTGCCAATTCCAATCAAGAATACCCCCCCAAGGACCTCGGCGACCGCCATTTCCTGTGAATCAGGAACTGGGAGAAGAGGTACCATCACCTCAATCGCAGCAGCGATAAATATCGCATTGAGGATTGTACCGATACCGGGCTTCTCCTTCAAAGGAATCCAGAGGAGAAGTACGAGTATGCTGACAAGGAAGGTGGCTTGACCTACTGACCAGTCGATGTTCAGTGCTATTCCCTGAGCCAGTACAGTCCAAGGTGTGTTGCCGATTCCCGCTGCAATCAGCAAGGCATCGCCGGTGCCGAATATCCAGAGGCCTGCTATCAGAATCAACAGGGTCCTGACGGGAGGCCTAGTGGTCATGGGGTCGGTCGCGCTCCACCATGTAGTGGGGACCTCTTTGGCAGGATGCAGTAAGGAAAGCATGCCCATAGGCCACGATGGGGCTTCGGCCTTGAACCCAATCGGAGAATCTGGGCGTGCTAGATGCCTTCCCTGCTACTATCTGAGGGGTCTCATATGGCTCACAGCACATCGAAGAGGTGATTGTGATTCAACCCGATGCATAGTTTGAATGCAAGGTGTCGCTTAGCCCGGATACGGTGAGCCTGTGGAACAGTGGGAACAGCCTATCGACACGGGGGAAGTTCCGGATGATGGTTCCAACTTCGATGTGATTGTAGTAGGAGGAGGGCCAGGAGGGGCGGCTGCGGCCTCCTACCATGCCATGAACGGTTGTCGGGTGTTAATGCTCGAGAAAGCAGTCTGGCCCCGGGACAAGCCGTGCGGAGACGCTGTTGGGGGCAAATCATTGTCTCATGTCGAGGAGCTTGGAGTGCTCCCTATGATCGAAGCCACACCTCACTATGTTGTCGATTCCATTCTCTTTGGTAGCACCAACGGTTCAGAGGTTAGGGTGATGCTACCCAAGGAATCTTATGAGGCGAAGGGATTGATGTCAGGCTACGCCCTACCTAGGATTCAATTCGATTACATGATGTTCAAGCGAGCTACTGAGATAGTTCTTGAAGCCGATGGAGCGGTAATCCAAGGCTTCTCTGTCAACGATGTAACTGTTGAAGGAGTCGGCGAAGGAGTGAGGATTTTGGGAGTAAAAGGGAAGGTAGGAGGTGCTCGCTCTGAGGAACCTGAGCTTGCCTTCCGGGCTCCATTGACGGTTGGGGCGGGTGGTTACAACTGCCCAGTATCACGCACTATCACCGAGGTCCACGGAGAACCATTCAGAGATGATGAGCACTTCTGTGGAGGTTACCGCGAGTATTGGGAGAATGTTGGTGGCCTCGGAGACTCGGAGGGACCAATAGAAATTCACTTCATCGATGAAGTTCTACCTGGCTACTTCTGGCTGTTCCCAGTCCAGAAGGGAGTGGTAAATGTTGGAATAGGGATGTTAATCTCTGAACAGAGGAAGCAGAAGGGGAAGAAAAAGTCCCTCAAGCAGATACAGAAGTGGGTCATTGAGGAGCATCCCCGGTTCAAACAACGATTTGCCAACGCCACTCTCGTGCCTAAATCACAGAAGGGGTGGCAACTCCCATTCGGCTCTCCGAGAAAGAATGCGCCTTCCTTCCAACCTAGGCGAGGGGCAATGGCTGGAGCAATGGCTGTGGGGGACGCAGCCAGTCTGGTTGATCCATTTAGTGGAGAAGGTATTGGTAACGCTTTACTGACTGCCAAGATGACGAGTAGACACTTCGACAAAGAGTTACACTCAGACGGTTTTCCCGAGGATGCAGCGGTGGCGTACATGGAGGATATGTGGAAGGAGTTGGGGAAGGAACTGTCAAATTCCACAAAACTGCAGCGGTTGATGAAAAGGAAGCGTCTTACTAATTGGTTCATCAAGAAAGCATCAAAGAAAAAAGAAATTGGAGAGATGATGTCTGAGATGATTGCTAGCAAGGAGTCGCAAGAGGTACTTTGGAGTCCTTGGTTCATGTTCAAGACACTGATACTACCATGAGGTGAGGTGATGAGGGAAATACCACGCACTCTAGAGGGAATCGAGGCGGTGTTCCTCGATCTCGACGGGACAATATATCTTGGTGACGAAGTAATAGAGGGGGCCTTGGACTTCCTCTTGCGATTGAAAGAGAGGGGGGTTCAGAGATTCTTTCTCTCTAACAACTCGAGTAAGTCTGTCATACAATATGTCGAGAAATTACAGGGCATGGGGGTGCCTGCTGATTCAGAAGATATTCTACTATCAACCCACGATTTACTCGCTTGGTTGAGTGATAATGGGATCTCAGAAACTTACCTCGTCGGTACTTCTGGGATGAGGCAGATGCTCGAAGACGCCGGTGTTTCTACTAATTCAGAAAATCCTCAGTACGTTGTTTTAGGATACGATACCGAGATAACATACGAGAAGCTTAGCACGGCCTCGGTGCACCTCCACAGAGGAGTTCCAATGGTCGCTAGTCATCCGGATACAGTCTGTCCCTCGCCCAATGGTGGTCTGCCTGACACCGGGGCCTACATGGATCTGTTCGAAGCGACTACGGGTGTGCGTCCGGAGCACGTTTGTGGTAAGCCAAATCCGGGGATGATTTTGCATAAGGTTGAGTCGCTAGGCCTACGCCCTGAGCAGTGCGCAATGATTGGAGATCGGCTCTATACTGATATGGAGATGGCAGAAAAGGCTGGAGTTCATGGTATATTGGTTCTCAGTGGTGAGGCCACAAAGGAGGACGTGGAAAATGCTCCGCAGAATCCTTCGTTAGTAGTTGGCTCCGTCGACGAATTGTCACATTAAGGGAGAAACCCTCAACCACGACAACCCCTGCCGAAATCGTGAGCGAGGGACTTGTCACAGTAACAGGGGCGAGCGGTTACATCGGCAGTCATGTGGTGGCTAACCTACTCGCGCGCGGTAGAGACGTGAGAGCGACCGTTCGGGACTCCTCCGACCCAATCAGGGTCGATCACCTGAGAGCGTTGCCAGTGGCCGAAGGGGGGACTCTCGAGATTGTCGAGATGGATCTGTTCGACGAAGCTTCCGTGCATGCTGCCATCGCTAACTGTACCGACCTGATACACACCGCTGCGGCGGTGAGAATCAGCGCCAAGAATCCCCAGAGGCAGATAGTCGACCCCAGTGTGATTGGTACTCGCAACGTGGTCGCTGCAATCGATGCTGCAGGTACCGTGGAGAGATTCGTCCACACCTCCTCAACCGCGGCGATAAGGCCGATGGCTTGGAAGAACGGAGAGACTCTGACTACAGAGACCTGGGCGGATGATGCAACCCTCGAAGGCAACCCGTACGGGCTGGCCAAGGTGATGGCGGAGAGGATTGTTCGAAAGTGGCATTCGGAAGGGGGAGTGGGGAAGCCACGGATGGTCACAATCCACCCGAGTGTAGTCTTCGGCCCTCCAATGAGCGAGATACACCTACGTGGGTCGCTCTCGTTCCTGAACGCCTTAGTCAAGAGGAAGGTGCCCCTACTGATTCCCATCCAAATCAACATCGTCGATGTGCGGGACGTGGCTGAGGCGCATGTGAGGGCATTGACCATGGGTCAGAACGCCGGAAGATACCTAACGGTGAGTGGGGATATGCAGTTCTCTGAGATTTCGAGGATTCTAAGGAAAGAGTACCCCGAACTCAAGACCCCGAGATTCACTGTTCCCTATGTGATTGCGTTGGTCTTTGGGCCGCTATTCGACAAGCGAATCACATTATCATGGGCAAGACAGCATCTGAAGAGGAAGCTCTACTGGGATGCAACACCGGCCGAGCGGGAGTTGGGTATGTCATGGAAGTCGGCTAGAGATTCGGTGATCGATTCAGTGCCGGGACTGCTTGAGAAGGATAGCAACTGAAGCCTAAGTCAGTAGATAGGATTAGTTTTCAACGGGGCTACTAACGGAGGGTCGTGCCCAGAGTAGCTCACCTACTCATTCTACTGATGCTGAGTTCTACAATCAGTGGGTGTCTTTGGTGGAAAGATGATGAAGTTGTAGAAGGTGAAAAAGGGCCGTTTAATTTTGAACAAGATACTCCACACACCACTTGGTACCACTATCCTGGAACGGTATCGGAACCATGGGCTGTTGATGCTACCGACTCTACTGCGGTGTCTGCGGCAAACATCACAGCAAATTTGAGTGGGAACAATACCCCATACTTCACCAACGCCACCTACTATGGAACTGGGTTCGACACCTTCGAGCCGACCATAGGAATCACCGGCTCCGGTGCCATCTTTTTCACCAACTACAACGGGCTCGGTGATGGTACTCACATCATCCGCTCTCGGGACCAGGGGCAGACATGGGAGGATGTAGGGCCGTTCGGGACTGTGGATGAGGACTCAGGGCAGACTCCCAACTCCAACGACCCTTACATCTACGTCGACAAATTCACTGACAGGCTGGTTAAGTTCGACATGCACGCCCTTGCTGCAATGTTCGTTGAATATTCAGACAATGACGGAGACTCGTGGAGTGCTCCTTTTCCCGTAGAGGGTTACTATGTGACTCAGGATCACCAGAGTATAGCCTCGATGCCGCCTCCGCCTGGTGTAACAGCATTTCACGAGGTAATCTACGTCTATTGTATCAACACGGGCTCCCCTGCAGCTGGAGCACAGTGCTCCCGCTCACTAAATGGGGGTATGTCGTGGGATGTGCAGAGAATTGGTTTTCCTAGCAGTAGTTTTCCTCAGTGCTCAGGGCTTCACGGACATGTAGCCGGGGGTATAGATGGGGCAGTATACAGAGGAAACCCATCTTGCGAGGGGCCGGCTGTCTACCGTTCTCTAGATGGAGGTTACACTTGGACAGAACATACCATAACAACAGAGGTCGGGATGCAGCAAGGGTGGCACGCTCATGAGGTTGCAACGGCTGTTGATGATGGGGGTAATGTCCACGCTACTTGGATTAGTAACGACCAGATGCCGTGGTACGCATACTCACGGGATCAAGGAAACACCTGGAGTGACCCGATGATGGTTGCAGCCCCGGGTGTCAAAGAGACTGGTTTTCCAACAATCTTCGCAGGTGCAGAAGGGCGTGTGGTGGTCGGCTATATTGGAGAAGTGAATGATGTGAGTGCGAATAACACGACGTCTGGAGGAGTTGGTTGGAACGGTTATATGGCCATCATGACAGATGCTTTTGTCGAGAATCCGCTCATCACTACTGTGGCTGTTAACCAGCCAAATGACCCATTGGATGTCACTTCTGATTGTGGCAATGTACGCTGTGGTGGGTTTGGGGACTTCATCGATGTCGAGATTGATGATGAGGGCCGTCCTTGGATTGCGCTTGCGCATAACGCAGCTGGGTTTGATGAGGCGATTATTGGGACGTTGACTGAAGGTCCTGCTCTATTTGGTGATTTAGCGTATCTTCCGGTGCTTCCAGCTGGCGGTAATACAACCCTGCTGATGGGATAACATGCCGCCGTTCATCTGATGTATGCGAGTCGTGACCGCGAACCGTGCGTGCGACAGCGATGATGCTGGTTCTATTGATGATTTCAGCCCCCCTTGGGGGCTGTTTCGGAAAAGAAGAAGTGGTAGTCGAAGAGAAGGGTCTGTTCGAAGAACTGTGTCCTGATGGTATCGCAAACAATACCTGGTACCACTATTCCAATGCTACTGATGCTACCAAAGTATCACACATCTTCAATGGAACCTCGGTGCTAGTTGGTAACAACGTTCCAGCCTGCGCAGTCGGAACCTACTACGGTATTGGGATGACTACATTTGAGCCGACTATTGGTGTCACAACTGCTGACAACCTCTACATGACTAGTTGGGGAAATGGTGACGCTGGATCTACGGCTATAGTACGCTGCTCTGGGTTGATAGGAATGACCAATGTCAGTGAATATGTCTGCGAGGATGTCTACAGCGCATTCCTACCTGTTGCTAACAGCAACGACCCATACCTCTACGTTGATCCATGGACAGACCGTGTAATGAAATTCGATATGCACGCACTTCTCGGGATGACTGTTGAGTGGTCCGACAATGAGGGTGGGAGTTGGACTGGACCTTCTGTGGCGACAGGTTGGTCAGTTCAAGATCACCAGACTATTGCATCTTCCCCTTACCCGGCATTACTCCATCCTACGACATGGGTTTTCTGTGTCAACGGCAACTATCCTTACCCAGTTTGCTCCGCTAGCAATGATGGAGGATTGACTTGGGGGCCAGAGCTTCCGGGTGCGCCGAACGGCTGTGATAGTGGTGGGTTAACCGGTCACATGATGGGGTCTGATAACGGCAACTTCTATCGCGGTAACAGAGGATGTAATGGTGGAGAAGGTTACTCTATCTATCGAAGTACAAACGGGGGAATAACATGGACAGAGCACCCTTTGCCCACTGAGAGTACTGGGACGGCGGAGACATGGAATTTCGAAGAGGCTCAGGTTTATCCAGACTCTGAAAACAATGTACACGCGATGTGGATGGGGTCCGACAATATGCCATACTATTCTTTCTCGATGGATGAGGCCGAGACGTGGAGTGAGCCAATGATGGTAGCCCCACCGATTGGTCTCAACGGAACAGGATTCCCAGTACTTACTGCAGGGGGACCAGGTCAGGTTGCTTTGGGGTACCTTGGTGACTCTGGAGGAGACACATGGAACGGTTACCTTACGGTCATCTCCGATGTATTCGGCCCTATGCCTCTAATGACAACTGTGCAGGTCAATGCTTGGGGTGATCCTCTTGACACCACAGCAGATTGTGGGTTCAATCGGTGTGGTGGATTTGGTGACTTCAATGACATCATAATTGACCAGTATGGAAGGCCATGGTTTGGTCTGGCTCACAATGTAGGTGGTGAAATTGGTATCTTTGGGACCATGGCTGCTGGGCCATCTCTTCGGGGCAACGGCACATTGACTGAGTTGCCTCTTGGGGGTTCAGGAACCCTCTAGATAATTTCTGGATACAAACCATACGCTTGGTATGCGAAACTTGCTGCGAAACCAAGCATTGCGAGGCCGCAGATTACCATCGCGATTCGATATTTCCTAGGAGATAACCAGGTTCCTCCCCCTACAAACAGCCAAGCAATTGAGGCCTTCACGAGGATAATAGTGATCAGAAAGCAGATGGCATACAGGATTGGAGCCAAAGGTTCCTGCTCCGCGGCTGAAGCCATCAGAGGGCCACCGATTAGGAACCAGAACATGTACACATGAGGATTTAGAAGATTGGTTACAATACCGCGTTTGAAAGATCCTGAGGCGTCGATATCTGTATTGTCAGGATCAGGTGCTTCCAATGAGAAACATTCCAATCCCATCTTAGTCAGAAATAACGCTCCGAGAAGAGATATGGAGAATAGAATCGAGGGTTGTGTGGCCATCCAACCAGCGAGCAAGAGGCTGGCGATTATCATCGGGCCGTCAGTGAAGATTGGTGCCGCGGCCGTCCACATACCGGCTTTCAATCCCTTGGACAGAGACTCCCTAATCACCATGGTCAGAAGCGGACCCGGCTTGATTCCCTCGATGATTCCGAGTGCTATTCCCGCCGCCGCTAGGCTGGCGATAAGGTCTGTTTCCATACACTACCTCGAAGCGGCTATCTTAGCTAGGAGTTTGAGTATCTCAAGATAGAGCCAAATCAATGTGACCATCAAACCGAAGGCCGCTCTCCACTCCAATTGTTTGGGTGCTCCTCTCTCCACTCCTTTCTCGATGAAGTCGAAGTCCGCAACCAAACAAAGAGCTCCAATTCCTACAACGAAGAGAGAGAACAGAATGCCAATGGGACCGGCACCGTGAATATATGGAATATGGTACCAACCAGAAAAGGAACCTATGATTGAAACTAGGTAGATCAAGATGATTGCAACTAGTGCTGATGAGACAGCAATCTGGGTGTTACGATCCCATGCAATTAGTCCGGCTCTGTAGATGGCAATCATAGCCCCAAGGATGAGGAATGTGAGAAGTGCTGCAATAACACCAATACCTGGCATATCTAATGCAACCTCGAAAATCCAAGTTATTCCTCCAAGAACTAGTCCCTCCAAAGCTGCGTAAGAGCAAATCAGTAGTGGATTCATAGAGCCAGAAAAAATCACTATCAAAGCAACGACTAAACCTCCCACTAACCCAATTAAAATCAATGGCGATGCTTCTGGCATAGAAAAAGCCGTCATTATGGCGGTGGCCGCTGTAATCAAGAGGAGGAAACCGGTCTTCTCGGCTACTCCTTCAATGGACATTAGATTGGATTCCTCATCCCACCAGTTGGCCTCCTCATAGGAGCTCTTATCGAACGTGGCATCGGAAAGTGCGGGGTTCCCTGAGCGGTACATCAGAGGAACTGATGTGGTGCCCCTTCTCAAGGCTTAGCCCGGCGTATGCTCAAACGAAGCCTAACAGGTGCTTTCCGGTGTAACTGTCAGGATTCTCGGTAATTTCTTCCGGTGTACCTTCGGCAACCACCAAGCCGCCCCTTTCACCACCCTCTGGCCCGAGATCTATGACCCAATCAGCACACTTGATTACATCGAGATGATGCTCGATGATGATGACTGTGTGGCCGTTACGGCGGAGACGAAGGAGGACTTCGATGAGTTGGTGTACGTCAGCTAAGGAGAGTCCGGTAGTTGGCTCGTCGAGGATGTACACAGTGTGTTTCCTCGCGGGGCGATGTAATTCGGTCGCGAGTTTGACCCTCTGGGCCTCACCTCCAGAGAGAGTTGTTGCGGGTTGGCCCAGACGGATATAGCCTAGGCCGACATCCCGGATTGTTGACAGAATACGGAAAATCGAACGCTGGTTAGCGAAGAACTCACAGGCCTCGGTGACATTCATCTCAAGGACATCATGGATGGTCTTGCCGCGCCATTCAACCTCGAGGGTTTCGCGGGCGTAGCGCTTGCCCTTACAAACGTCGCAGACCACCCATACATCTGGTAGGAAGTTCATCTCCAGTTTGCTTGAACCGGCGCCCTTACAGGCCTCACATCTACCACCTCGCACGTTGAAAGAGAACTGTCCGGGCTGATATCCTCGCTCCTTAGAGAGATTGGTCTGGGCAAACAGATCTCGTATCGGGGAGAACGCTCCGGTGTATGTGGCGGGATTGGAGCGAGGGGTACGTCCAATTGGAGATTGATCGATGACGATGGTCTTGTCGATGAGTTCGTAGCCCTCTATCCTATCATGCCGGCCGGGTGTGGTGTCTGCCCCGTGGAGTTCTCGCTGTAGAGAGGGGGCTATGGTGGACGTCACAAGAGAAGATTTTCCTGAGCCTGAAACCCCTGACACAGCGACGATGCAACCGAGAGGAATTCTGACGTCTATGTCCTGCAGGTTATTCTGTCGGGCGCCGGTCACTACAAGCCACCGATCATCGTCCGGTGTTGCTCGGTCTTCAGGGAGGGGAATATTCTCCCTACCTGAAAGATAGGCCCCGGTCACACTTTCCTTACTATTGAGGAGTTGGTCAAGACTGCCATTGGACACCACTCTGCCGCCCTCCTTGCCCGCACCTGGTCCAAGATCTACTAACCAGTCTGCTTGGCGTAGGGTTGCCTCATCATGCTCCACCACAAGTAGGGTGTTACCGAGTGAGGTCAGTTCTCTCAGTGTCTCCAGTAATCTGCCGTTATCCCTTGGATGGAGTCCTATGCTGGGCTCATCAAGGACATACATAACCCCAGTCAGACGGGTCCCTATCTGGGTGGCCAAGCGGATTCTTTGAGACTCACCGCCCGAGAGGGTGTTGGCGCGGCGGTCGAGAGTTAGGTAGTCGAGACCCACGAGAGCAAGGAAACGGAGACGGGATTCGATTTCCTTGATGATCTCGTGGGCGATGAATAGCGACCTCTCGTCGAGATGTTTGGTCTTCGTGACAGTTTTGGTATGAGGCTCCTCACGGTCGAGCCTGGACCAAGTGTCATCCAAACCTCCGATGCGCCAGTGCTGGACCACGGCAAGCGCCTCTAGGACGCTGCAGAAAGAAATCTCAGGAAGAGAGATATCGCCCACCGTGACCATGCTCACAGCGCTGTTCAGCTTCTGGCCCTTGCAATCGGGGCACGGTTCGTCGGTCATGTAAGAAGTGAGTCGGGACCTAGTCCGATTCGAGCTAGTGTCTGTGTAAGTCCTCCGGAGACGAGCGAAGACGCCTTCCCAAGGACGAACCATCTGGTATGAGGATCCTTTTTGAGAAACGAAATTGAAATTGATAGTGGTGTCACCCGAGCCATTCAGTAAGATATTCTGGGCCTCATCGTCCAACTGGCCAAATGGGATATCATGTGGAATCCCATAGTGTTCACAGGTCTGTGTCATCTGTGTCCTGTACCACCCAGACATCATTGAGCGACGGAACGGAGTGATGCAGCCTTCACCGACTGTAGCGAGGCGATCTATGACGAGATCAGGGGAGAAGTTCCTCTGAACACCGAGTCCTTGGCATGATGGGCATGCACCTAGGGGGTTGTTGAATGAAAAGACGCGTGGACTCATCTCCGGAAGGAAAGCTCCGTGCTCGGGGCAGGCGAACTCCTCAGAGTACGCAATCGACTCGCCTTGAGCCGTCTGGAACCTCTGCTCCTCAGGGTCGTCGGACTTTCTCGGTTTGGGTGCCTTGAGGCTCTCTATTGCCACGGCACCAGCACCTAGTCTGAGTCCGGCTTCCACTGCTTCAGTGAGACGTTGGCGGCTTACTCTCTCGAGACGGATTCTATCGATTCTAACATCTATATCGTGACGTAGATTTTTCTCAAGCTCAGGGGGGTTTTCGAAATTAGCATCACGCCCATTCACTCTACCCTCGAGATATCCTTGCTCAACTAGGGCTCGGAATAGGTCGGCGTGGGTCCCCTTACGGTTGCGGACTGCTGGACTCCAGACAGCTACCGCGTGACCCTCAAATCGCCATAGTACATCGTCGACTATCTCCTGTACGGTTCGCCTTGCGACCTCCTTACCACAATCAGGGCAATGAGGGAGGCCGACCCTTGCCCAAAGCAGGCGCATGTAATCCATGATCTCAGTGACCGTGGCCACCGTAGATCTGGGGTTGTGACTGCCTTGCTTCTGGTCAATGCTGATGGCAGGAGAGAGGCCT
>Ga0209228_1000474_pt1 | contig 20972 bp, 21 predicted proteins | sample METZYME_3_150m_FD_187547 | JGI IMG/M metagenome (GOLD analysis project Ga0209228, IMG submission 187547) | Marine microbial communities from oxygen minimum zone in mesopelagic equatorial Pacific - METZYME_3_150m (SPAdes) (version 2) | ecosystem: Environmental > Aquatic > Marine > Oceanic...
GCTTAAAGCGATGATGGCTCCTAAATCAGAGTTAATACTGGAAACATTAATAGTAGAAGGGCCAAAAAACTATTCGCTCATTCCAAAAGGAAGATATGCAAATATGAGGAATGTATATTGCCTTCCGAGTCTTGAAACCCTTAAATCATGGCTTATTGACTCAGGTTACAAAAATATAAATGTGATTGATATTACTAAAACAACATCTAAAGAGCAAAGAAAAACACGATGGATTGGAGATAATCCAGCATCACTTGAAGATTTTCTAGATCCTTCTGACCCAACACTAACAGTTGAAGGCTATCCAGCGCCAACTCGCGCAATCATTATTTGCAATAACTAATAAATTGATGATTTCTCAATAAGCGTATAATTTACCTTCACTTTGAGGCATGCCATGAAATCTCGTCTTTTACTCAGTTTAATTTTAATATTTGTTATTAAAAATGTTTATGCTCAATCAACACCCATAGTTGTTGTCAGTATTAAGCCGATTCATAGTATAGTTTCATCTCTTATGGATGGTATTGCCAAGCCTGAGCTTCTTCTTCAATCTAATAACTCCGCACATACTTTTCATCTCAAGCCCTCACAAATTAAGATGATTGAGAATGCACAGCTTGTTATCACGATTAGTGATAAATTCGAAATCGGACTTAGCAAAGTATTAAAAAACCTGGATGAATCTTCTCACTTTCAAATCATAAGTTTAAGTAATCTTAATATTCACCGATATAGAGCAGACATAATATATGGCGATGATGATCAAGAACAGCAAAGTCAAGAAGCTTTGATGAATGATATGCATTTATGGCTTGATATTGAAAATATTAAAAAGATTTCAAGACATATCAATTCACTTCTTATTGATATTAATCCAGTTAATGAAGATAAATATATTAAAAACTTCAACATATTGACTTCAAAACTTGATGCTTTAGAAAGTGAAATAAATAGCCAAATACGCCCTTTTTCAACAAAACGATATGCAGCTTACTCAGATACAATGCAATATTTTGAAAAAAATTACAACCTAGGAAGACCAGTTATAGTTACCCCTTATCACGGCGCAAGATTGAGCATTAATAGAACTCTTGCAGCAAAAAATACCATTAAGGATTTAAATGTTTCATGCTTACTTTATGGTAGTGAAGTTAGAAAAAGTCAGATATCGGTATTATCTGAAGGGCTCAATTTGAAGGCTTTTAAGATAGATATAATAGGCCAAGAATTTACGTCTGGACCTGGGCAATATTTTAAGTTAATGAAGAGAATTTCAAATCAAACTTCCTCATGTCTAGAATAAGAGCAAGCTTTAATAAAGCCTCAAGCAATTACAATGAAAATGCTTTTCTTCAAAATGAAATTGCTACTAGATTATCTGAAAAACTAAAAGTCATTTCAATCAACCCAGAAACTATTATTGATCTTGGATCTGGAACGGGTTTTATCAGCGATAAAACAGCCAATTTATTTCCAGATGCGAGTTTATTTTGTGTAGATTTCGCTCAACAGTTGTTAATGAAAAATTCACAAAATGTAAAAGTTTGTGCAGATGCTTATCAACTCCCTTTTAGATCAAACAGTGTTGATTTTGTTATTTCAAATTTAATGATGCAATGGTGTCCTGACCTGAAAACACTTTTTGATGAGTGTATTAGAGTTCTAAAACCAGAGGGTCTAATATTATTTACAACGTTTGGCCCTGAGACACTAAATGAGTTAAAACGAAGCTGGTCTGCAGTTGACAATGAAGTTCATGTTAATGACTTTACAGATATGCATGATATTGGCGACCAGATGATTCAATCTGGCTTTCAAAGTCCTATAATGGAAATGGAAAAATTAACGCTTACCTACGAAAAAGTTTTAGATTTAATGCATGACCTTAAAGGAATAGGCGCTCAAAGCGTTGAAAATAGATCTAAATCACTCACTGGAAAAACAAAATTTAAGAAAATGTTAGAGATGTATGAAAGCTATCGAGAGAACGGCAAGATTCCTGCAACCTATGAGGTCATCTATGGACATGCTTGGAAAAATAACAACAAGTTTGGAGCTATTTCACTAGAGAATTAAATTTTCTTCACGCCAAGCCTTAGCGATTAAGCTCTAGCAAGTCACCAACTCGTAAGACACCATAATCACTTAGCAAAATTGCATTTTGTCCAAAAAATGCCCCGTGACTTTCTTCACTATTTTTTAACTTTACAAGAGTTGCCAAAGGTTCTTTTGGATTCTCTACTTCCCCAGTCTCTTGATTGATAGTTGTAATTTTGCAGCGCTTACAGGGTTTGCGTAATCCAAATTGATAATCTCCCTTTTCACATGTGAGATTAAATGAAGTCATTTTTTCAATATCTGATAACCCTTTAATCACAATATTTGGCCTGAATCGATTCATTGAAACCTTTTTTGAATTATTTTCAAGAAGGCCATTATTGAGCTTACTAAGAGACTCCCAAGAAGTTATTAGATATGGAAACTGGTCAGAGAAAGCGCTTTCAGCATGGACACCATTTAAATATTTTTTTGGCACCAGACGTTTATCCTTTTGATCAAATCTGACTAGTCTGAGTGAGCTCCCTTTATGCGTACCTAAAGCTTCAGTCAGCCAACTAGAAGCTTCGTCACCTTCATCATATGCGTCACAGTAATCATCCCAAACCATTACTTTAACTTTATTGATTCTATTAGACTCAAGTGGAACTTTTAGACGTCTATTTTGAGGTGAACTAAGAATTAACGAGCTGGAATCAATCTTGGTCTCTATTGTTGTCATTAACTCTATCTCACGCTGAGAAATGAAGTTATACGCATTATCAGTTATCATCCACTCTCGATCAAATTCTAGACCACGTTGACCAGTCTGAGAGTTATCTAAAGCGATTCCTTTTAGAGATTTGACAGGATAGATAAAGAGATCAGTAATTTGAATCATAAAATTACCAAAACTAGTCTACTGCTTTAACCTATAACCGGTTTTAAACATCCAGCCAATAACACCGATACAAATACTTAGAAAAAGAAAAATCATCGTTAAACTAATGCCCACACTGACATCTGAGATTTCAAAAAAACTCCAACGAAAACCACTTACTAGATATAGAACTGGGTTAAATAAAGTCACTTTTTGCCACAATTCCGGCAACATACTAATCGAGTAAAAACTGCCTCCTAGAAATACGAGAGGTGTAATAATCAAAAGAGGTATGATTTGAAGTTTTTCAAAGTTGTCAGCCCATAGTCCAATAATAAAACCAAATAAACTAAAAGCGATACAAGTTAACACCAAAAAACTCAACATCCAGAACGGATGTGCAATATTTAAATCTACAAAAAGGCTGGCAGTTGCTAAAATAATTGTCGCCAAAATTAAAGATTTCGTTGCTGCTGCGCCCACAAATCCAATCAAAACTTCATAAAATGAAACTGGGGCAGAAAGTATTTCGTAAATCGTTCCAGTAAACTTTGGAAAGAAAATCCCAAATGATGCATTAGAAATGCTTTGAGTTAGAACTGAAAGCATCGTCAAACCTGGAACAATAAATAAACCATAGGAAACTCCTTCAATATTAGCAATCCTCGATCCTATTGCAGAACCAAAAACAACAAAATACAATGCAGTAGAGATAACTGGTGAAGCAATACTCTGTCCAAGAGTTTGCCAAAAACGACCCATCTCATGTAAATAGATTATCCTTATTGCTACAAAATTCATGATTCCACCTTAACTAAATCAACAAAAATATCCTCTAAAGAGCTTTTCTCTATTTTAAGATCCTTTACAAGTAAACCAGAGTTTGTTATTTCAATGAGAACATTTGAAATATCAGTTTCACCATCTTTAATTTCAGAGTTATAAATTAATTGCAGCCCATTTTGACTTAATTCAATATTATATTTTTCTAGAGAGGATGGTATTTTTTTTGTTGATTCTTTTAGCTCAATGACAAGTTGCTTCTTACCCAAATTTTCCATTATCTGGTCTTTTCCTTCAACTAATAACAACTCACCATTATTCATAACACCGACTCTATTAGCTATCTCTTCAGCCTCCTCAATATAATGCGTTGTTAAGATAATAGTTACTCCTTTAGAGCTAAGATCATGAATAATCTTCCACATATCTTTTCTAAGCTCTACATCAACACCTGCAGTCGGTTCATCGAGGAACAAAATTTTAGGTTGATGTGAAAGTGCTTTAGCGATTAAAACTCGCCTTTTCATCCCGCCTGAGAGAGCCCTAACTTCAGAATCTTTCTTATCAAAGAGAGACAAGTCTTTAAGAAGTTTCTCAATATAATCATCATCTCTCTTTGAGCCAAATAAACCTCTACTAAATCTGACCGTTCCCCAGACAGTTTCAAAGGCTCCAAGTGTCAACTCTTGAGGAACAAGTCCTATCATTTCTCGAGTTTTTCTAAAATCATTAATAATATCAAAACCATCAACATGAACCGTTCCAGAAGTAGGGGAGACGATTCCACAAATTGTTGAAATTAGAGTTGTTTTACCAGCACCATTAGGTCCTAAAAGGGCTATGATTTCACCTCTATTAATTTCAAGGTTGACATTTTTTAACGCATTAAAACCAGTTGCGTAGATTTTATTTAAATCTTTAATTGAAATGATTGGATTCATTATTTATTTTATGAAAAGTTATTAATTTAATTAATATTATTGCTCAGTATTATATCGACAACTTAGAGAAGTCTAGAACCATTACTAACTGGCAAATCATTAGTGGCTAAGACTACAGAATTATCTTGACGATAAAAACCCAATACCAAACACTCACTCATAATTGGTCCAACCTGTTTAGGTGAAAAATTAACAACTCCCATGACTTGTTTGTCTTGTAAGTGTTCCTTGTTATAGAGATCAGTTATTTGTGAGCTCGATTTTTTTATCCCTATTTCAGATCCAAAATCAACATGGAGAATATAGGCAGGCTTTCTAGCTTCTGGAAAATTTTCAACCTTGATAATAGTCCCAACTCTTATATCTACTTTTTCAAAATCTTTCCACGTAATTGTCATATCTTAACCTTTAATTACCCTTCAAGAAGATCCCTTAATCCTTCTTCCAAGGCTGCTGTAAACTCTGAATCATTGCCAGGGTTTGCAGCACAGTGACCCCATGGCGAATCGAAGGGTCGAAATTCAGCGTGATTCATATAACTGGCCTCAATAGCATTATCTTCAGGAGGAAAATATAAATCCTGTGTGCAAGGTATTAATATAGATTTAGCCTTGATTGATTTTAATGCCTTCTCGAAATTTCCATTATAAAGTGGGCCAATACTGATATCACCAGCCTGCCATGTCTTCAGCTTACATAAAAGGTTGTTGGCATCCCAATTTTTAGCATGGTCTTCCTCCCAATCAATTAATAAATCCTCTAAGGACTCATAACCAATTGTTTTATATAACGAGTCTCGATAAAAAGTTTGTGAAAATGCCCATCCTGCGTATACCCTTGCAAAAGCTTTGAGCCCATCGACTGGAGGAGAGGTGTAATCACCATTGTTCCAATTCTGATCTGCACATAGCGCAGCTCTAACTCCCTCAAGAAATACAAAGTTATGTTTTGATGTTTTTGCAGAGGCGCAGAATGGCAAAATAGCTTCAACAAAATCAGGATATTGTGCAGCCCATTGATAGGCCTGACAGCCAGCCATCGACCACCCGGCAACAAGTGCAATTTTTTTAACACCTAACTCTTCAACCAGAAGTCGATATTGACAAGCAATATTATCCCACAATAAAATATCAGGAAACCTAGGGCCATCTTGAGGAACCTCTGCATTACTCGGAGAGGATGAAAATCCGTTTCCAAACATGTTAATAGAAACAACAAAGTGTTTACTTGGATCTATAGCCCTTCCAGGTCCAAAAAAACCCTCATTTCTTTGATGTGAACCGGTATAAAAAGTAGGCAAGACAACCACATTACTTTTACTAGCATCTAATTTGCCATAAGTTTTATATGCCAAGAATGCTGATTTTAAAACCTCTCCAGAGAGAAGAGAAACATCGCCTAATTCAAATTTATCGTAGTCCATTTCAGCATCTTATTTATCTAAACGGCACTTGTTTTACTAGCAGTCTAGAGTATTATCTCGCTCCCACTGACTTAAGTGCGATGAATAATCATTCCATTGATTTTGTTTGAGCTTAATGTAAGCATCAATCAAGTTATCACCAAGTCTTTCTCTCAAAACATCGCTTTCCTCAAGAAGCCTTAAGGCATCTAGCAAGTTTTTTGGAAGCTGTTTATAGCCCTCAATATCTTTACCAAGTTCATACATATTGATATCAAGTGGATCGCCAGGGTCTCGATTTGCAGCTATACCATCTAAACCACATGCGAGAATAGCAGCTTGCATAAGATAGGCATTCGCAGCACCGTCCATTAACCTTAATTCAAATCTTCCAGAGTCAGGAACCCTAATCATATGAGTTCGATTGTTACCTCCATAAGTAATTGAGCTTGGCGACCATGTTGCGCCAGACAAAGTTCTTGGGGCATTAATACGCTTATAACTATTAATAGCTGGATTAAAAATTGCTGTTAATCTATCAGCACTATGCATAATGCCACCTAAAAATTGATAAGCTAAAGAAGATAATCCCAAACCTCTTTTATCATTATCACCATTAAATAAGTTTTTAGTTCCATCAAGACTCCAGATAGAGAGGTGGGAGTGACAGCCATTACCCGTTAGATGAGTAAAAGGCTTCGGCATAAATGTTGCGCGCATCCCATGGAGTTCTGCAATCGATTTCACCATAAATTTAAAAAATACCTGTCGATCTGCAGTAGTCAGTGCATCATCAAAATCCCAGTTCATTTCAAATTGGCCATTAGCATCCTCGTGATCATTCTGATAGGGACCCCAACCCAATTCAATCATACTATCGCAAATTTGCTTAATCACTGGATATTGACGCATTAATGCCTGCTGATCATAACAAGGCTTGCTTTGTTGATCTTTCTCATCTGCAATATCTGTTCCATCATCATTAATTAAGTGGTATTCGCATTCAACACCAGTCTTCATACGATACCCAAGCTTTTCTGCTTCCTCCAGCTGTCTCTTTAATGCAACTCTCGGTGAAGCCTCAACAGGTTTGCCATCCATCCATAAATCAGATGCTAACCAACCTACTTCGGGCTTCCATGGTAATTGAATCAAACTATCTGGATCAGGAATAGCGAACATATCTGGATGTGCAGGAGTCATATCAAGCCATGCAGCAAAACCAGCAAAACCAGCACCTTCTTGTTGCATGTCATCAATGGCTCTAGCTGGAACCAATTTTGAACGCAAACTACCAAATAAATCTACGAAACTTATTAGAAAATACTCAATCCCTTTTTCTTTAGCTACTTTACTAAGTTTAGTTGCCATAAATACTCCTATCTTTATAGTCTCAAAAATTAAAACCTATTTAAACTCCATTTTTTCCAGGAATCCACTCAGTGCCAGCCAAAGGCACGCCTGCCATTGCTGCTGCCTCCATAGTTAATGCTACCATATCTTCTGGTTCTAGATTATGCACATGACTTTTACCACAAGCTCTTGCTAAAGTTTGTAGCTCTAGAGTCAACACATTGAGATAATTAGCCAAGCGACGACCTCCCAATTTAGGATCTAGGCGCTTTGCCAAATCAGGATCTTGAGTGGTTATTCCAGCAGGATCATTACCCTGTTGATAGTCATCCCAAAACCCAGCGGCAGATCCAATAGCCTTATAATCTTCATCAAACTCAGGGCTTTGATCGCCTAAAGCTATTAATGCGGCTGTTCCAATAGCAACAGCATCAGCTCCAAGCGCAAGAGCTTTTGCGACATCAGCGCCACTTCTAATACCCCCAGAAACTATCAATTGAACTTTGCGATGCATATCCATTTCATGCAATGCCTCTACGGCCATTCTAACCGCTGGCAATGTTGGAATCCCTACATGCTCAATAAATACATCTTGAGTAGCCGCAGTGCCACCTTGCATTCCATCAACGACAACAACATCAGCTCCTGCCTTAACCGCAAGTGTGACATCATAAAATACACGGGTAGCGCCAACTTTGACATAAATTGGTTTCTCCCAATTAGTGATTTCTCTGAGTTCTTGAATTTTTATCTCCAAGTCATCTGGCCCCGTCCAATCTGGGTGTCTACAGGCTGAACGCTGATCAATTCCTTCAGGTAGATTTCTCATTTGTGCAACCCTTGGGGAAATCTTTTGACCTAAAAGCATTCCTCCCCCTCCTGGCTTTGCACCTTGCCCAAGAACAATCTCAATTGCATCTGCTCTTCTTAAGTCATCAGGATTCATTCCATATCTAGAAGGAAGGTACTGATAGATAAGAGTTTTAGAATGCCCTCTCTCTTCAGGAGTCATTCCTCCATCACCTGTTGTTGTGCTTGTTCCCGCAAGTGTTGCGCCCCGCCCTAAGGACTCTTTAGCCTGAGCTGAGAGAGACCCGAAACTCATACCTGCAATCGTTATTGGAGTCTTCAAATGAATTGGCTTTTTTGCAAATCGATTTCCAAGAATGACTTCAGTCGTGCACTTTTCTCTATAACCTTCTAGAGGATAACGTGAAGTAGAAGCACCTAAAAAAACCAAATCATCAAAAGTAGGTATTTCTCTTTTTGCACCAAAACCACGGATATCATAAATGCCTGTTTTTGCTGCACGTTGAATTTCAGCAATGACATGACGAGGAAAAGTCGCTGACTCAATTAATGTTGGATTGTCTTTACTCATAAATCTTTCTCCTTAATAGTCATCGACTTGATCGATATCAAAATTATATAACTTGCGTGCTGATCCATACCGACGAAACTCATCTACACTGTAATTCATTTTTGCCATCTCTAAAAGCTTGGCCAACTCATCCTTATGTTCTTTTTTCATTTCTTTTTCAACACAATCCGTTCCTAGGCTTTTGACTTTTCCTCGAACAAAGATTTTTGTCTCGTAAATAGAATCTCCCAAAGCGTCACCAGCATCGCCACACACCACTAGGTTTCCTGACTGAGCCATAAATGCACTCATATGCCCAATATTACCACCAACAATAATGTTCATTCCTTTCATTGAAATGCCACAACGTGAACTCGCATCGCCCTCAATAATCAACAATCCTCCATGGGCGGTAGCTCCCGCATATTGAGAAGCGTTACCAGTAACACGAACTTCACCAGACATCATATTTTCTGCCAGACCTGGGCCAGCATTTCCATTAATTTTTATAGACGCCTCTTGATTCATACCTGCGCAGTAATAACCAACATGGCCATTAATCTCCACATCAATCTCCTTTGTAAGTCCGACAGAAAGAGCATGTTTACCAACAGTATTATTAACAATGAATTTCTTACCAGGCGAGCCGCCTTGTAATTTTTCATTGAGCTCTCGAATAGTACTCTTTTTCAAATCTATTGTTGTCATATTTAACTCCTTTTCCAACTATAAATTTGGGTTGGTTCTGGCTCCCAAATGCGTGCATTTTCAGCACCTGGCAGAGTCGCAATTGCACGATACTCTGAGGACATTGCTGCCCAATCATCAGTTTCTGCCATAATTGCTGGCTTACATCCAATCGGATCTCTCATAACAGCAAAGCCATCTTTAGTTCCAATGGCAAAAGTATAAAATCCATCTAAATCTTCTATAGCATGATTCAACGCTTCATCCAAATCATCGCCTTCACTTAAACGCCAGCTCAAATAACCCGCAGCAACCTCGCTATCGTTATCTGTTTTGAATTGAACTCCTACACGTCTGAGTGTTTCACGAAGACGATTATGATTTGACAATGAACCATTATGCACCAAGCATAAATCTTGCCCCGTAGAAAATGGATGCGAATGCTCAGTTGTAATAGCGCTCTCTGTTGCCATACGAGTATGTCCTAGAGCATGAGTTCCAGTCATACTTTTAATATCAAATTGTTCAATAAAGTCAGAAGGATTACCTTTCCCTTTAAAGATTTCAATATTACTTCCTGCACTCGTAACACTTAACTCAGCCCAATTTGACTGGAGCCAATCTTCAACTTCATTTATGGATGAGCCCAATGAAAGTACTGCGTGATTCTGATTAACAAAAAATTTATTAACAGAAAAATTAGTGCTCACTGATTTTTCAAAATTTGCCCAATCAAAATCCACCTGTTGAGTAAGTACTGTAATTTTACAACCTCTTTCGTTTGGATCTCGATACACAGCCATACCAGCACTATCAGGTCCACGCTCAGTCATCTCACTTAACATTGGAGCAACTAAGGCACCCAGTTGAGATTCAAGCTTAGAATTCTTAATAAAAAGTCCAACAATTCCACACATATTTACTCCAAATAAAAAAGTAATCTTTGAATTAAAATTAACTCAAAAAAATGATAGTCTAAATTAAAAACGAACTACTTTTTTGGTAATGATTTTATTATTTAATAGAGCCTTAAAAACTCCTGAACTTCCCAGTCAGTAACCGCTTGATGATATCGATCCCACTCATCTTTCTTGTATGAGAAAAATTGAAGAAGCATTGAATCACCCAACACTTCTCTTGCAAAATCATCTTCATTTAATTCCTCAATAGCCTCTAAAAGATTACGAGGTAATGATTTGATATTTGAAGCCTCCATCTCTTCAGGACTCAATGTATATAAATTGATATTCAAAGGCTTGCCTGGATCAATCTTATTTTTCATTCCATCAATAACTGAAGCAGTTGTCATTGCAAGCGATAAGTATGGATTCATGCACATATCTGCAGCACGGTTTTCTATACAAAATCGATTTTGAGGAAGTCTAAGCATACACGAACGGTTGTTATCGCCATAGCCCATTGTTGTCGGAGCCCATGTATAGACTCCACCTTCAAATCCGCCCACAATTGGAACAAGTCCATTGTATGAATTAACCGTTGAACAGGCTATTGCGGTAATTGATGTGCCATGTTTAATGAGTCCTCCAACTGCATGATAAGCCTGATCAGAGAACTTGCCACCCTTTCCTTCAAAGATATTTTTATTGTCTTTATTACTGGTCATACTAAAATTAATATGTGCTCCAGATCTCCAGTCTCCAATCGTTGGCTTTGGCATAAATGTGATGAACATTCCATATTTTTTTGCTACTTCTTTAAGTAATACTCTTAAGAATACTAGTCGATCTGCCATTTGTAGAACATCAGTGTAAGTAAAGTCTAATTCAAATTGTGAATAAGCGCCCTCAGCCACAACATCCTTCATTTCCCAACCTAACTCATTGATGGTGTCGATTAATTCTTTAAGAAACTCCATTGAATCTATTGAGTACTCAACGTCATAACCAAAAGCCTGTCTTCTAGGACGAAGTCCTTCTCCTGGCAATGGGTCATCATCAACCGCTTTTACAGGCTGTCCATTTTCATAACGCATTGCAATAAACTCTGGCTCAATTCCACAATAAGCCTTATAGCCAGCATCGTCAGCATTTTGAATTGCTCGTTTAAGGGTCTGTCGAGGACATAAATTGTATGGCTCGCCCTCCCACCATAGGTCAGAAAAAACCCATACACATGTCTTATCCCAAGGACATATCGTTAAGCTATCTAGATCGGGGACAGGGATTTGATCAGAATCATTAGGTCCGAGTTCAGGTACAAATGAGACCGAATGAACTGCAAATTGTGGGCCTTTTCCTGCACATAAGGCTTCAAACTCAGCAAAAGGGATTGGCTTAGTTTTAGGAAGTCCAAGCATATCAATCCAACAAGAGAGAATATATTTAATGCCTGCTTTTTCCAGCCTTGCTTTTTCTTGTGCAACACGCTTTTTTGAGGGAAGCGCGTCTGCCATTTTTGTATGGTAAATCTTATTCATTTTTTCTCCTTCTATTTTTTCAAATTAATATCAAATTTTCTCTTGAGACTTTAACAAAAACTGATTTTTAAATGTCGACAGACCTTTCATAACCTCAACATCCTTTATATCATCATTATTAAAACAATGCTCTTCAAGAAAATTACTTAATGTGTCGTCACTCTCTGATGCAATCTCTACTAGTAGGTCATATCGACCGGTAACCCACATAATAAATACTATTTCATTACAACTCTCTAGTCTTTTAGCAACGCTACTAGGGCTTGAGCTGGATGCAACCTTGATGCCTAACATGGAATCAGTTGAATAGTTTATTGCTGATCGATCAACGAGTGCTTTGATTTGCAAAACTCCAGCATCCTTCATACGGTTCACTCGATTTCTAACTGTGCCCTCTGAGATATCAAGAGCATTCGCAATCTCTTTAAAAGGCAATCTCCCATCCAACTCAAGCAAATCAATGATTTGTTGATTTAATTTATCTTTAAGGGTATCCCTTGTTGGTAAACGAGAGTTCGAATCGTGATTCGTATCATTATTTTGATTTAAATTTATTAATCGACTGCTTGAGTTACTCATACTATTACTCTAGTTTTGTGGCATATCTTCTGGATCTATCCCAGGAACAAATGTAATCCCTGCTTGTTGTTTCCAATCATGAGGATAAGCCGCATAAAAAATAATGCACTTTTCATCACATTCATAAGCAATTGAATTGTCCTTTGGTATATATAGAACATCTCCCGGTTTGCATTCATAAGCAACACCGTCACAAGTTAATCTAAATGTTCCTTCCATACAGTAAATAATCTCATCGCATGTCAACTCCCATGGAACAGATACTTCATTCAAAAAATTAAGTCCGCCACACATTGTATCGCTCACTGCACTAGTGACAAAAGGCTTAATGTAACTTTTGCCTGGCTCAAGAGTATGGAGGCGATGCTCAATTTCACTAAATTTATATAATTTTGGTTTATTGTCTTTCATCATTTTTCCTTATTCAGTTAATTCAAGTTTTTCATTTAACTCAACAACATAGCCATCAGGATCCTCTATAAATGCAAGTATTCGTGTTCCTGCATTCATTGGTTTAGCTGGGCTTATTATTTTGGCACCACTAGCCTCTAGATCTTCAACTGCTTTATATACATCTGGAGTCTCTATACAAATATGACCCCAGCCATTTCCCTTGTCATAATGCACCTCCTGATCCCAGTTATGAGTTAACTCTAATGCTGGAAATTCTCTTTCTGGGCCATAACCAACAAAAGCATTGGTATAGCGCCCTCCTGGGTAATCAGTTTTTCTTAAAACGTGCATCCCTAATATGTCACAATAAAATTCGATTGATTTATCTAAATCAAGTACTCTCATCATTGTGTGTGCTAATCTATACTCACTATTAAAATTTTCATTTGTCATAATTACTCCTCATTAATTATTTTATTTTGTAACAGAATCTACAATCATTTGCTGAAATGCTCTCACGCTATCCTCCCAGTAAGGAGAGAGTAATCCTCCATCTTTAGAAACTGGAGATAATCTTCCAAGCTGCATTCTTTCGCAAATTGCATGGTCTTCCTTATGAACATCCCACCACAATTTCTTAATTTCATCTAGACTTTTGTCAGAAATAACTTTCCCATCAGTTGTATAAATAACCCTCTTTTGAAGAGTATGCCCCGAATCAATTGGCACATTTAAATAAACTCCAATCTGGTCAGGAAAATACCTACCGATAATAAAATTAGGAAATAATGTCAGGTATCTTGAACTAACCGAAAGACTACCCTCAACCTGATCACTCTCATCTAAATCAATTGCACTGCCTACACAAACGCCATCGACTATTGTGTAATGATCTTCGAGTGGCTGGTTTGTAGTTGTCCTATGAACAAACTGAACATGGTAGGGCTCAATAAAGTTTTCCATTAAAAATTTCCAATTCGTTGCGATTTTTCCAAAATCTAAGGTTGCTACTGGGGTCACTTTTTGAAAATCTATATCTTTAAAATTGTTAATTAAGGGCTTTGCATACTCTTCAAAATCTTGCCCTTCATCATTTAAATTAATAAATATCCAATCATTCCAGATTGCTATTTTTACCGAATGTAATCCATGTTTAGATATATCAAAACCTTTAGGTTGATGTTCACTTCCTCCAAAAAAAGGGGTGGCACAAAGATCCCCATCCAGATTATAAGTCCATGAATGATAAGGGCATGAAAGCATAGGACCAACATTGCAAGGCTCATCCACTAGCTTTAAACAACGATGGGAGCAGACATTATGAAACGCGTTTATTTCCCCATTAGAGTTTTTAATGAGAACAATAGGTTGTCCACCAATAGCTATAGGTATCGCATCTCCAGGCTCATTAAATTCATGAACAAAACCAGCAAATACCCAATTGTTTGAAAAAACAGTTTCACATTCAGCATTAAAAAACTCTTCACTAGTGTAGGCCGAACTAGGAAGACCATGTTTTAAATCATTCTTTTCATTAAATGAAGACAAATTATTTTTAATAATTGATGTATCCATGTTTTAATTTAAATATTTTAGATATGAGATTATAGACCTAATTATTACTTATTAAGTAAATACTTAACAATAAATTACTAATATAGTCATTTTTTACTTAAAAATTAATTAATATGTAAATATATTTGGTATTATTTGTGCAGTAAAAATTCATATTTATCGATGAGGTCTGGGGATTTGGATAATCATAAAAACAACATAGAGATTGAATTAAATGGCTTTTCAGGCTATGAATTAAAGCATTCCAAAGAGATAGATGAGGAAATTACTCGCATCGGTCCAGGTACTCAAGCCGGAGAGTACTTACGAAGATACTGGCACCCAATTTTTATATCATCTGAACTTGATGACCTGCCTGTAGCAATCAAAATTTTGGGTGAAGATTTAGTTTTATTTCGTGATAAAAGTAAACAACTAGGCTTAGTCCACAAACACTGTCCACATCGCCAAGCTTCTCTTGAGTTTGGAATTTGTCAAACTACTGGAATTAGTTGCTGCTATCACGGTTGGCATTTTGATGTGGATGGCAAAATTTTAGAAGTCCCTGGTCAGTCAGAACATACCCAAGAAATTATCAAGGAAAAAGTTCAGCTGGGTGCATATCCAACATATGAATTTAAAGGACTTATATTTGCTTATCTAGGACCTAAGGAAAAAAAACCAGAGTTCCCCATGTACGATAGTCTCAATTTCGATGATATGGAAATGGTTCCTTACAAAGCACCATTTGATTGCAACTGGCTTCAGGTACTCGATGCAATAGTTGATCCAATTCACACCTCATTTCTTCACTCAAACATGAGTCGACAACAATTCTCTGAGGGCTTTGGTGAAGTTGGACAAATCGAATTTGTTGAACGCGATAGTTGGATTCTTGGATGCAATACCAGAAGGGTAGGAGACAATGTTTGGTTTAGAATTAATGAAGTTGTTTTGCCGAACTTTACCCAAGCCGGAGCTGCATTTCAGGCTGATGGAACCAAACAAATACTCTATGGCCGGAGTTCATTCACAAGATGGGTAGTTCCAATTGATGATGAAACAACAATCTGCTATGCCTGGGCTAATTTTGGCGATCGAGGCGATCCACTTGAATACAATACTCCCGAAGGACCTGAACTTATAGAGCAGGGGGAGGTATTTGATAGGCCTTATGAAGAGCGACAAAGATTTCCAGCAGATAGAGAGGCATGCGAAGGAATGGGCCCAATCAATATCCATAAAAACGAAAATCTATTGGCAAGTGACCAAGGCGTAGCAATGATGCGTCAAAGAATAAGGGAGCAAATCAGAGGCTTAGCTGATGGAAAAGAGCCAATAAAAGTTACCGATTTTAAAGCAACCCCAATACCAACTTATGGAGGCGACTCAGTAATCAATATTCCGAAAAATGATAAAGATGAAGATAGTTTCTTTAGTAAACTTGCTCAGGAATTCATTAAAATTCAGTTTGAGGTTGACGCTAAACCTGAAAAAGAAAGAATTGAAATTGTTTCTAATAAACTAAAAGAAATTCAGTCAAGAGAGAATTCATAAACCAAAATGCTATGGTGAATCATAAAAAAATTAGAGTGCACTTTAAGAGCAATCATGCTAATCCAGATTCTTTCCCTCCAACAATTGAAGGGGAAAATGTATTTGCAATCACTAAAGAAAGATATGAAAAAGCAGTTGAAAGCTATCCTGATTTAAAAGATAAGATTGAACCTGTTTTTGATTGGGACCTTGATAACTTCTATGAATCTATGAAAACAGCTGAGGTTCTTGTTTGTTGGGACTTTCCAACAGAAAATCTCTCTGAAATAGCACCTCATTTAAAATGGATTCATATTATTGGAGCCGGCGTTGAGCATTTATGTCCGATGGATTGGGTACCTGACAACGTCTCTGTTGTTAATAATCGAGGAGTTCATTCAGCTAAAGCTGGAGAATTTGGCCTGATGAGTGTTTTAATGCTTCATACCCACATTCCTGAAATAGTTGGAAATCAAAAAAATAATTACTGGGAGTCTCTTTACTCTTCTCCAATCATGGGTAAAACTTTACTTGTTATTGGGGTTGGAAATATTGGTTATGCGGTTGCCCAAAAATGCAAACTACTTGGTATGAACATTATCGGTGTTAGTCGTCATGGAAAAATCCTAGATGATGTTGATCAAATGTTTAATCAAGATAAACTTGATGAAGTTCTGCCCAAAGCTGACTATATATTTATGTCAACACCCAATACAAAGGAGACTTTTAACCTCTTAGATAAAAGACGTCAATCATTAATGAAGCCTGGTGTTGGAATCATTAATGTCGGAAGAGCTGCCACAATGGACTATGATGCTCTCGTTGAAAACCTAAACTCAGGACATATCAAGGCGGCAATTATTGATGTTTTTGATCCTGAGCCACTTCCATCAAACTCTATCCTATGGAGCACACCTAATCTGATGGTTATGCCTCATATTTCTGCAGATGATGGAGATACTTATATTCCTCTTACACTCGAGTTGGTGCTGATGAATCTGCAAAGATATATTGCGAATGATGAACTTAACAATCTAGTTGACCCTAAATTAGGATACTGAATTCTTATAATCCTCTGCTGCTGTTTTAGAAGCAGCCTTAAGGCTCTCATATGGATTTTCAAGAGCCTTTTTAATCGAAAGCTCATCATTGACAATGCTATACGTATTATTAACACCGAATTTTTTTATAAAAGTTTTTGGGTCATCAACTAAACCAGCAATAACAATAATTCTACAGTTATATTGCTTCACATAATTTATGATACCTATTGGCGCCTTACCCCTTTCACTTTGACTATCAATCCGACCTTCGCCTGTCACAACTAGTTCAGCATCTAACAAATATTGTTTAAAGTTTAAAGTTTCAAGAACAATATTAATCCCTCTTTTAAATGCCGCATTAATGAATACAGAAAAGGCGTAGCCCAAACCACCTGCAGCGCCAGCTCCTGGTTGATCTGTAAAATTATGATTAAACTTCCTTGAAATGATTTCAGAGTAATGATTCATAATGGTTTCTAGCTGGACAATCATTTTTTTACTAGCTCCTTTTTGGGCTGCAAAAATCGCAGAAGCCCCTTGATTTCCGAGTAATGGATTATCTACATCACAAGCAATTTCAATTGAGACATTCTTTATTCGAGAATCCATTTGACTGAGATTGATATCTGATAATAAACTTAAGTTTTCGAAATCACCATTTAACACATTACCCATAGAATCCATAAACTGAACTCCTAAAGCTCTTAAAAATCCGTATCCTCCATCATTAGTTGCGCTACCGCCAAGTCCAATGATGATGCGATGTGCGCCTTTATCAAGTGCGGCTATTAAAAGCTGACCCACTCCAAAACTTGAAGCAATCATTGGATTTCTTTTCTCTGGAGTTACTAGGTGCAAGCCACAGGCTTCAGCAATCTCTATCACTGCTGTTTTTGAACTACCAAGCATGCCCCACTTAGCATTTACAACCTCTCTCATAGGTCCTTCGACCTCTGTATAGACATAGCTACCATTTGTTGCTGATACCATTGCATCTACTGTACCTTCACCACCATCAGCGATTGGTATCTTGATGATTTCTGCTTCAGGAAGAACCTCTTTAAAACCTGCCTCAATTGCACTTGCCGCTTCAATTGCTGAGAGCGTTTCCTTGAAAGAATCAGGTGCAATTACTATTTTCATTTAATTAAAGTCGCCTTATATATCAAAATTTTGTCAACTGAGAGCAGGAAACACAAATTTTAATTATATTTTTTACCCCAGCGCTCTAGTGATATTGTAGCAATAAAAATAATAGACATTCCTATCCATTGATTTATTCCAAGTGCATCCTGCAAAAGCATCACCCCTAGAAGAATGGTGAATACTGGTTCTAGGTACATTACATTAGATGTTCTTACTGGACCGACAATAGAGATTGATTTAAAGAAAAAATAAAACCCCCCACTCATACCCATTGCTGAAAGAATACTCCACATGAGCATCTCTGAAGATACAGAAGAGATTGGATCTGAAGTAACAACAAAATAAATACACACAAATATCAGTGCAGGCAAGATAGTAATGTATTTAACGAGACCCCAGCCCGATTCAACGCTTTCATGCCTTGATAGAATATTTACAGTAACTTGAGCACATGAGGCAACCAAACCCCAAAACACTCCCCACATATTCCAATCACTTGAGTCGCCCTGAACCAAAACCCAAATACCAAATAGCGAAACTAGTAGCGCCGCAACAGATAAAAGATCAATGGATCGACTTTTGATTAACGAATTTACAAAAAAGGTGATGATAGGAAACGTATAAATCACCACTACAGCAAGGCTCAGCGGAATCAACTTGATTGAATACATGTAAGAAGAAATAAAGAGGGCCTGGAACAGACTTATTAAGATGAGTCTAGTATGGGCTGATCTAGTTTTAGCTTTCTTGGGAGACTTATTTAAAACACTTGCAAATATAAAGGTGCTGACATAGCGTACCGAGAGAAGAAGGAATACAGTTCCTCCGACTCCATAAAAGTACGGGACTACTGTAGCAGCAAGAGAGAAAAAGAATGCTGCCAGTATTGCCGTGATAACACTTGCCGATAGATTATTAGACACAGTCAGTTAAGAATCACAAATGATAAGAGCCTGCATTTTAAGTCTCTTGAAGAGAGAACGTCAAGAAATAATTTAATTTAGGCCTGAATCTTTTTCATTATTGATTCAGGATCGTTGGTGGTAATTGAACTTGCTCCCCAATGAATTAATTGTGACGCAACATCCACATCATCTATGGTCCAAGAATGGTACTCTAAGCCTGAGGCAATAACCTTATCTACGAATGATTTTGAACTTTCATTATCTGTAGAGATTCCATCCGCTTTTATTTTCATAGCTTCGTCAATCAATCCATCAATGTCTCGATCCTCTTCACAAGAATAAAGGAGGTGAGTTTTGTATTTAGGATCTAAAGCCTTTAGCATTTCAATCACCTCAGAATGAAATGAAATAATCACTATTTCATCAGAGTTCATGTCAAATTTTAAGAGCTGATTCAATAATGGCGAGACAATTTCAGTGCCACACTTGATTTCAATGAAAATTTTCTTTCCTTTTGGAACAGTCTTGATAACTTCAGTTAGTGTTGGAATTTTTATATTGAGGCTAGTATCACCTTCGTAGTAGAGCTCTAACTTTTTTAAATCTTGAAGAGTAGATTTATGAATGATTGCCGTAGTCTTACAAACTCTCTCAGTATCCTCATCATGAATACATACAATTTCGCCATCTTTAGTCAGATGGAAATCGCCTTCGATTCCATCAACACCGAGCTCCCAGGATGCCTCGAAAGCTGGAAGCGAGTTTTCAGGTAAAGTAAATGAGACTCCACGATGCGCGATAATCATAAAGCCATTCTACAGAAAATCTAGTGCAAGCTTAGTTCACTTAAAACAGTGAAACAGACAGATTCATCCAATAGCTAGGCATCAAACCGATTATTAAAATGAGTGCACCATTGATAGATAAAACGACTTTCAGATCTATTGGCGCTGAAAGAACTATTTCTTTATCTGCATCATCAAAGTACATCGTTTTAATAATTTGCAAATAGTAATAAGCACTGATGACTGCAAAAATAACCGCGATGACAGCGAGAATGACATACCCCTCGGAAACCACTTGCTGGAGAATAAATAGTTTTGAATAAAAACCAATAAATGGAGGGACCCCTGCCATAGATAGCATCACTGCAAGCATGATTAAAGCAAACCAGGGTGAATGTTTACTCAAACCTCTAAAGTCAGAAATTTGATCCGCTTCAAAGCCACTTCGATTTAATACGATGATCGATCCAAAGGCAGCCAAACTCATTAAGATATAAGCAAATACATAAAAAATAGCTGATCCATAACCCTCTAAAACGCCAGTGACAAAGCCAAGAAGCACAAATCCAATATGCGATATTGTTGAGTATGCAAGCATTCTCTTAATATTGACTTGAGTCAATGCAACAAGTGAACCAACAGCGATTGAGAGAATGGCGAGAATCATAAATAGGTCCGCCCAGTAGTGCTGGAAATCACTCAAGCCATCAATCAAGAGACGGACTAAAAGAGCCACAGCGGCTATCTTTGGAACCGTTGATAAAAACATTGTGACCGAGGTTGGTGAGCCTTGATAAACATCTGGAACCCACATATGGAAAGGCACTGCACCAAGCTTGAATGCGACACCAATGACTAAAAATACTAGGCCAAAATTTAGAATCAGTGTTTCTTGAGGCTCTAATGAAGCAAGACTTGCAAAACTTGCTATCTGAGCAATATCAAGGTTTCCAGTTATTCCATAGATCATTGACATTCCATACAATAAGAGACCAGATGCAATTGCTCCAAGAACAAAATATTTAAGTGCTGCTTCTATTGCAAAAGCTCTATCTCTTGCTGTTGCTATAAGAGCATATAGGGAAAGAGACATAATCTCTAGGCCAAGATATAAAGTTAGAAGGCTGTGCCCAGATACCATGACAAGC
>Ga0209228_1000480_pt1 | contig 20816 bp, 14 predicted proteins | sample METZYME_3_150m_FD_187547 | JGI IMG/M metagenome (GOLD analysis project Ga0209228, IMG submission 187547) | Marine microbial communities from oxygen minimum zone in mesopelagic equatorial Pacific - METZYME_3_150m (SPAdes) (version 2) | ecosystem: Environmental > Aquatic > Marine > Oceanic...
CTTTTTCTCTGATTGGTTGAAAGAAGGTCGATAACTTGAGTAAAACTTTAGAGTTTAATTGTTTGTACCTTCTCGAAAACTCTTTAAAGTCATTTGGTTTTTTTTCAAGTTCGTCGATAAAACGGACCATGCGCAAAGAGTGCTCATCGGCTGTGTATCGGTGGTAAAAGTCGTAGCTAACTTTGCAGTGAGCGCGCCCATACTCAGGTAAAAGTAAACCCAAGACTCCAACCTCATGCATTAGACGAAGGAATTTTTCTGAGCTAGAATTTTTTAAAGTATTTAGAATAAGGTCTTTGGCGCCGCTTTCTTTGGCAAGTACTTCCCCTAAAGAATGTAGTTGTTTTTTTATTAATCGTTTGATTTGATAAGTAGGTACAAGGTTATGCGCTTGGCATAACTCAAATGTGGCTAGAATCAGGCTTGGGTTTTTTTCAAATAGAGTGTCAGAGCCTTCCCCCCCTATTGTTAGGTGTTCTCCGGATGCATGGAATCCATACCCTAGGTTCTTTTTTACCAATAAGGAAAGTACCTTTTTAACGGTTGGTCTGGTTTCGATACATCGTTGAAATATAATCTCCGAATATTGATGGATATTGGTTGCGTGAATAAAGTAATTGTGCATGAACTCTTCAACTCTGAGTGCTTCGTTTGGTTCTTTATACCCCAGGTTAAGGCCCGCTTTTTTCTGAAGATCATAAGTAAGTATGTCCTGTTTTTTATTTTTCAGATAATGGAGTTCATTGCGTACGCGTAAAGTGAAATCAATGGATAGATTTAGTATGTCTAGCTCTTCTGATGAGATAATATCTTTACGAGGTATTTCTCGAAAAGAAAGGACTCCAAATCTTATAGCGACGGCCCATAATGCATTATGGTAGTCTCGTAGTCCGCCTACACCCTCTTTAATGTTAGGTTCTGGATCACTGGATGGACCCGCCCCACCCTCATATCGAAGATTTTTTTCTTTGGATTTTTCGTGAAGAAATCCTTTGATATTTTTTCTTAACGAATTTTTTTCAATGGATTGGAAAAATTTCTTATATTTTTTTTGGCTTCCAATCATAAAGCGTGTCTCGATCATCGAGGTTTTGGCCGTGACATCCTTTTCAGCTAGGACTAGGCATTCCTGTAAAGATCGACAGCTTGATCCAACTTCTAATCCAAGATCCCACAATATGGGGATAAAATCTTGAATTAGTAAGTCGGTTGCTCGGCGAATATTTTTTGATGTTAGAAAAAGAAGGTCAATGTCTGAGCAGGGGTTTAATTCTCCTCGCCCATACCCGCCCACTGCGATTAAAGAAAATTCTTCCAAAATAGTTTCGGCAGATTTTTTTTTTCTAGAAGCTGCTAACTCATTTATTAAGTAACACAAAACCGAATCAATTAAGGAAGTGTGTGCCTGGATTACTTCTCGACCTCCCGCACCAGAACGATGGAATTTTTTAATTTTATTCTGTTCTGTTTTTATCAGTTTTTTAAAATCGATTTGGTATTTTAACAGTTCTGTAGGGTTATCTGGAATAGGTGAAACATTACTAAAATCAATGCCAAACTCGTGTTTATCGTTTGTATAGTCCATAGTTGCAACTGCCCTTGTTATTCCATCAAAATCGCTTGACAAATTAGGGAGTAATATTCTAGTTTACCTTACCTAAATCTACCAGCAAGCATATGGTTAAGAGTTCTGTTCCTGTTATTTTAAACTATATAGATTTTTAAACTGGATAGCACATTAAGACTTGCTTCCTTTTTTATGTCAAATCTTAAAATTAAAACCTTAGATAAAAAATAATGCTTTTAGAATTAGTCAACATAGAATGCCTTAAAGAAATAGTTTTGAGAGAGCATTCCTCAAAACGTTGGTTGACAAATAATATAAGACTTTTTAAATTGAGCCAGGGAAGGGGTTTTTATGGTAAGTGCTCGTAAAAAAATAACAGTTGTAGGCGCCGGTCAGGTAGGAACAACAGTTGCGCAACTAGCAGCCTACAAAAACTTGGGTAATGTGGTTATCGCCGATATAGTTGAAGGGTTGCCTCAAGGGAAGGCGCTTGACCTTCAACAATCGGGATGTTTGCAAGTTTTCGATAGTATTGTCACAGGAACTAACGATTATAAGGATACTGCAAATTCAGATATTGTGGTTATTACAGCAGGCCTTCCTCGTAAACCTGGGCAGGATAGAAGTGATCTTTTAAAAATCAATGCGAAGATTGTTAAAGAGGTCACTGAAAAGATCATGGAATATTCAGCTAATCCGTTGATTATGGTTGTTTCTAATCCATTGGATGCCATGGTTTATGTGGCCAAACAAGTTTCTGGTTTGCCAAAGAATCGTGTCATAGGGATGGCAGGGGTACTTGATTCTGCTAGATTTAGAACATTTGTTTCTCTTGAGCTTAACTGTTCTCTGGTTGATGTTGATGCGATGGTTCTTGGAGGGCATGGAGATTCAATGGTTCCTATGCCTAGGTATACGACGGTTTCAGGTATCTCTATTACCGATTTGATGAATTCAGAACAAATAGATCGCCTTGTAGATCGAACTCGCTCAGGTGGTGCTGAGATTGTCGGCCTGCTCAAAAAAGGAAGCGCATTTCTTTCGCCAGGAGCCTCTGTAGTTAAGATGATTGAAGCGGTTCTCCTTGATAAAAAAAGAATGCTTCCTTGCACTGCTTTTCTTGAGGGTGAATATGGATGGGATGGGATTTTTTTTGGTGTTCCTGTAACCCTCGGGATTTCCGGTATTGAAAATATAATAGAACTCAAGCTAACTGATGAAGAGAAAAAAGCCATTAACACATCGGCACAAGATGTGAAAAAAATGATTGATGAAGTTGATCTATTTCTCAAAGAAAATTGATTCGTTAGCCAATTCTATTTTTGTGTAGGCTTTTTTTTGAGTTGAATTTGGAATTGGTCGAAGGTAGTGATACCTGGTTTTTGTCCTTCGCATTCTAGTGTAATAGAATTCCACATAGGTTTATCTGGTTTCCATCTTGGGTCTTTATTGCCCTTTAAACTTTTTTCTAGACAGACCCGGTAGGTTGTTGCTTTTAGTTTCTCTTGTCCAATTTCGAGAATCAAGAAATGGTTCATGAGTGCGCGTTTGGCGAGCACGTCAAACACAGCCTTTGGTGCGGTTCGTTTTTTATATCCTTGTTGATCAGCAAACGGTTTGAAATAAGCGCCACCCCCGCCTGAAACTACAAAAATGCTTCCATCTCCTTTTAAATAATTCCCTGATTTAGATAGTACAAAAGGAATTGACCCGTCTTTTTTGGGTTCTTTAATTTGATGAAATCGTTCATAAGAGTGTTGATTACCTGCAAATACAAGGTCTGGCTTAAGTACGGTAAGCTGTTTTAGCACAGTGTCTCGTTTTTCAAGATACCATGCTGTGGTAATGGCGGGCTCGTGCAAGGCAATAATAGTCCACAAGCCTTGGTTTTTTGCTTTTTTAATTCGAGGACCGAGCCAGGCCATTGGATTTTCCCATGGATATGTATTGAGAATCACAAATAAAGTGTTCCCAATGGTTAGGGTTCCTTCATATGCTCTTGGTTTATGCATGGATGTTGGATAAGAATCGAAATTACTGTCCATTTTATCAATTTTTTTCCAACACCCTGAGCCCTTTGGTTTTTTTTTGTTTGGAGGTAGATCATTATCGCCAGGGACAAATAATTTAAATTTGAAAGGATCGGCAAGTGTTTTTTTTATTTCAGGGAGGTGTTGCTCTGGGCAGGCTTTTGGAAATATTTTTGGTTGATAAAGGAAGTCTCCAAGATGTAATAATAAATCGGGACGATATTTTTTTAAGGCAGTGGCCACTGCTATAAAGCCTGGTCGATAAGCTCGCTCGCCAATGCCCGTGTCACCAACTACGCCAACATGAAGGGTGCCATTATGACTTTTGATAGGAGATTCCGCTAATGCCTGCCCAGTGGAAAATATCAAAACGATATAAAAAAACACAGCCACAATTGCGAATGATTTTTTTTTGGCTAGTAATTCCTTCATAGGGGTCTTGTGAACTAAATGGTTTTAACAGCAATGTTTATATTTTATAAACTCACAAGCATAGATTTTAATTACGGTTTATTGAATTCTATTAAGCCTAACTGAGCGAAGACAGTTTTGCAAACTCTCAATGATTTTATTGTGGTATTACAGTGGTGTTAATTTAAAATTATTATACGGACAATTTTTCTATAAAAATTCGAATTTCGTCTCTCACGCGGCGAAAGTAAGATAAAGCCTCTTCTTCGCTTTTCGAGAATTTGGCAAGACTGGGTGGGTCATCAAAGTATGCATGAGTCACTTTGGTTTTGCCGGGAAAGGTGGGGCAAGATTTTCCAGCTTTGCTACACACTGTGACCACTCGATCAAAAGAAATATTTCTCACCGACCCAATTTCTTTAGAAGAGTGCAAGGAAATATCTATTCCTATTTCTTTCATGACCTTAACTGCTCTTGGATTAAGTCCTTGTGCAATGATTCCTGCTGAATAGGGTTCAATAACTTTACCTTTAAGGTGTAGCGCCCAACCTTCAGCCATTTGACTTCGGCATGAGTTGCCAGTGCATAGGAAAAGAATTTTTAGTTTAGAGTTCATCTTACATTAGCTACTACATATCTTGGATCTAAATAGGGATAGAAAAAGCTTATATTTTTTTTACCCGTAAGAGGAATGTGCATCTTGATTTTTGTTTTTTGTTCACCTATGGTTTGTGAATTACTCTAGTTGGTGGCCGTTGTCAATATTGAGAAATTCTATGTTTCTAACTAAACGTCAGAAAGAGATTTATCAGTATTTGAAGGAGCATATAAGGGATCAAGGTTATGCACCAAGCATCGCTAAAATTGGGAAACAGTTTAAACTTAGTTCTCCAGAGACTGTGCACAAACACTTGGTTCATCTTGAGTCCAAAGGACTGATTCGAAAATACCAAAATCTAAGTCGTGCAATCGAAATTGTTAATGAGGAACCCAAAGACATTTCGCCACAGGAATATAAAGGGCAAGGTCGTATAGTTGCAGGTAAGTCGACCGAAGTTCTAAAAAAGCAAGATATCAATCTCCGGGAGAAAAAAAAATGGCTTAAAGAGTTTCCGGTGAAGATGAATCGGGTATTTTTTGATCATGCTAAAGTCTCACCATTACCTCGAAGGGTTTGCGACGCAATAAACGCATTTACCAATGATGCCTGTAAGAATGGGACGAGAAATTATAAGAAATGGATGGAGGAAGTAGAGCGAGTGCGTGGAAAGTTTGCTCTGTTAATAAATGGGGATGTTGATGAAGTTGCATTTATTAAAAATACCTCAGAAGGAATCTCTATTGTCGCAAACGGGTTAGATTGGAAAACAGGAGATAATGTGGTAATCCCAGATATCGAATTTCCTGCTAACGTTTATCCTTGGTGGAACTTAAGACGTTTCGGTGTGGAGACACGTATGGTGAAGTCGAAGGATGGCCGTGTAGTTTTTGATGATTTAATTAAGCAAATCGATAAACGAACACGTATTGTGTCGGTTAGTTCAGTTGAGTGTAATAGCGGTTTTAGAAACGATTTAAATAGAATCGGCGCGTTTTGCAGAGAAAATAGTGTTTTATTTTGTGTCGACGCTATTCAGAGTTTGGGAGTTTTAGAAATGGATGTGAAGCGCGATAATATTGACTTTTTATCTGCTGATGGGCACAAATGGATGCTGAGTGTTGAAGGGTTAGGCGGGTTTTATATTTCAAAAAATGTACTAGAAAAAATTTATCCAGTTACAGTTGGATGGGATAGCGTAGTGGATGCCTGGGATTTTATGAATTATGATTTTACCTTTCGTCCTGACGCTAAGCGATTTGAGGAGGGTAGTTTTAATACTATGAGCATCTTTGCACTAGGGGCAGCACTCGACCTTTTGGAGGGCGTAGGAATTGATTCGATTCAATCGGGTGTCTTGCTGCAGGGAGATTATTTAATGGAAGGTTTGCAAAAGCGTGGTATCAAAATATTAAATTCTAGGTTGCAAAGGGAAAGATCAGGGATCATATCCTATGAAATGGAATCTGATCCAAAAATGTTTTCCAGTTATATGCTGGAGAATAATATTTCTTTAACAGTCCGTAATGGACTAGTACGTCTTTCTCCCCACTTTTATAACGGATATGACGAAGCTGATCGATTCTTTGATTTGATAGATAGTTTTTCTAAACGTAAAACGACAGTTAAATAAACCTTTGGCTTTTCGTTCAAAAAAGCTGACTTCTGAATATTAGTTTGAATTGGTAATAGTGATGAAGCTAGATAGGTTTTCTTCTGCGGTGAACTTTTCAGCAAGCTTTAAGGCTTTTTTTTTGCTGCCAAACGCATCAAAGTGAACCTTAAATAATGATATACCGTTTTTTATTTCAGGTTGTACGTGAGCTCGGTAACCTTTTTCTAAGAGATTGCTAACCATTTGATTAGCGTTGGCTTCTGTTTTGAAGGCACCGACCTGAATAGTGTATTGAAGCGGTTTGCTTAAAGTTGATGTTTGACCTGGTACCGTGTTCTGGGCTTTAGTCAAAATATTCGACTTTTCGATAGCTTGTGCACCTGTTTTTCTGGGTACCCAGTTGATATGTTTTGGGGTTTTTTCTTCAGTTTTTGGCGAGAGTTTTTTTCCTATTGATGCAGGCTCATTGGGTAATTTTTTTTGAGTTTTAGTAGAATGAGGAATTTCAGTGTAAGCAGCAGAATCTTCAACCCACTTTGTTTCGAGTTTATTGACAGATTTGATTTTGTCAAGATCGCGAGTGGTTGAAGTTACAATAATAGGTTTTTCAAAAGTTTCTTTCTTTTCGGCTTTCTCAGGATTTTTAACAATTGCAGTTAGCTTGGTCACTAACTTGGAAGTTATCCGGCGAAGATTAAGCTTGTTAGTTACAAATTGGATTGGACCTAGAATGGCCGATGAAATACCAGTCGGAATCTTAGCTAGGCCTTGATAATCCTGTTCTGTTTGTTCTGCACGCCATAAAATTTCTCCTGTTCTGGTATCAACTAATTGCGCAGAAACTCCAACCTCTATTGAAGAATGGACGACAAGGTAGGAGCGTTCAATTCTATTGACACGGGTAATCAATACAGCATCAGCACCAAGAATCTCCGCGAATCGCATCGGATTTATTTTAAGAAAGTCAGCTGGGTTATTTAGGTCATGCTGTTTAAGAAGGCCATCGACAACATAGCGTTCGAGAATATTAAACTTGGATTCTTTAAGGTGAGCATAAAGTCCCTGCCTTAGCATACGTGCGGTTTCCTTCTGATCTTTTTTTATGATCTCTACAGGTAGGATTGCTACAGTTTGTTGTTTAGAGAATTGGTTTAAGTTTCCAGCTACTTTGGACTTTAAATTAGTCGTACAGGAGGTGAATGTTAAAGCCATAATGAAAATAAATACGACTTTAACCGAGCATCTAAAGTTTAGTTTAGTGCGAGTAAATTTATTTTTTGAATTAATATTCATTCTTTTTGCGAAAGCTTTTGGGTTTTTTTGATGGCCAATGCTTTTTTATAGAACTTCTTTGCAGCCAACCCTTTTTTATTGGATAGGGTTGTAATGATTAGAGCACCATCAATCAAGTCGCCCTCTTTAATGCGGTAACTTCCTGTATAGAGACCGGGTGAGACCTCTTTCATTAAAATTCCTGTCTTGAAACTTCCAATGTCAAAGTGACCAACTAAGGCAGACTCTCCTTTCATGGTAACATAGATTAGGTCATTGGGTTTCAATTTACTATTACCTTTTAAATTGGCTTCAACAGATTCAATATGAGGTAATTTAATTTTGTCGTAGCGTAAGCTTGCTGGATCTGGAATTTTCGCAAGCACTTTCAGGCTAAAGGACTCTGCGATTCGATGATAGGCGGCGCTAGCCATGGAGTTTGCTGCTTGATCTTCAATCATATCTATTAGTGAAGGCGTGACTATGCTTGATGTATTAAGTTCTGTGTGCGTGGTGTCCCAAAGGAGTTCGCCGGTTCGTAAGTCGGTCATTTTCAATTCTGCTTCGATACTTGTTTCTGCATAAATACCATAGGTGAGGTTAGTGGAGTTTATAACGTGCCCTTGGATTATCGCATCGACTCCGAGAGCTTTTTTTAACTCTTCGTTGGATATATCGTTGGCACTAACACCTGTTTTTATCAAAGGCTCTAGTTTTAAATCGACCGTAGTAAGTGGTATATCGTTGTATCCTAGGTAACTAAAATAATTAAAGAAACTTTCGCGCAGAATTGAAGTAGAGGTTTTGTTTTCTTCAACTGCAGTTTCATAAGAGAAAGGAAGTATTGCTACGCTTTCCGGATAATCCCAATTATCACCCTCTTCATGATGAACAGCCACTTTTACTTTGCCACAACCAGCACCAATTAAAGCCGCTAAAACCAAAGCAGCAGCAAACTTAAATTTTTTACTTACGTAAGACTTTAAAAAAAACATTTTTTATAATGAGTATAAATTGACCAATGAATTACTATAAGGTATTGAAATATATGCGTCAATTGATTTTTTAAGCTTTTATGTTGGTTCGTTTTTTAAGCACCACTTCCAACACACTCCTATTAGATTAGTTACAGGGGCTAACCTAATTATAGACACCTGACAGCACTTTTCTAGTTAATAAATTTTTACATAATAAAATCAATGTAGTGGCTATTTTTTGAACTTGAGCTTGTGTTGACTCGTATTGGGTTTCATGATAGTTTCGCCGTTTTTGGTGGGCAACTCCAGTCCTGCTCAAACTTTGTGGTATTTTCTACTCTGCATTCGAATATCTTCATAAGTCAATTAGGTTTAAACTTGATTTAAGAAATGCGCCTTCTGGAAAGCTTTTTTCCTGTTTGGTGAATCAGTTCATTAATGCTAAAAAGCTTATTTACTTAAGGCATTTTTATTATCTTAATTGTTACTCTTTTACCCCTAGAATGAAATCCATACTATCTAATACTTACGATAAACTGGTGCTAGATTATCCCAAGGTATGGCTGGTGATAATCACTTTAGTCGTGGGGATATCTGGAGTTTATGTAAAAGATTTTAGACTCGATGCGTCTGCCGACTCATTGATTCTTGAAAATGATCGAGATTTGCGCTACCACCGGGAAACAAATAAGGCCTACGGCACAGACGATTTCCTAATTATTACCTACACCCCTTTCGGGGAACTTCTGTCAAAGGATTCTCTGGATGGTTTGAGAGGACTGAAAGAGGACCTTTCTAAGTTAGAAAGAATTGAATCGGTGGTGAGTATTTTGGATGTTCCTTTGTTGGAAAGTCCTAGAATTAAAATATCGGATTTGGAAAGTAATAAAAGGACTTTGGAAACTCCTGGTCTAGACAAAAAACTTGCTCAGAAAGAATTTACGAATAGCCCAATTTATAAAAAACTTTTGGCTAGTTCCGATGGGAAAACGACTGCTCTATTAGCAATTTACAAACGCGATGAAAATTATTATTCCTTAATGGAGCTAAGGGATGATTTGCGAGAAAAAAAAATAAGCCGAGGGCTCCTTCCTGAAGAAGAAATAAAACTGCGCGAAGTTTCTCTTGAATTTAAAAAATATCTTGCACACATACAGGATATTCAGGGGAAAGAAATCAAAAAAGTTCGCTCTATTCTGGATAATTATCGCAATAAGGCCAAAATATTTTTGGGCGGGTTACCAATGATCACATCTGATATGGTCGACTTAATAGAGAGTGATCTTTATGTATTTGGTATCGGGGTGTTTTGCCTCATGGTTGTTGCGATGTGGTTCTTTTTTAGAAAAATTAGATGGGTTGTTGTTCCTTTGCTTTGTTGTGTTTTTTCCGCTTGGGTTATGTTGGGTTATCTTGGTTGGCTGGATTGGAGGGTTACGGTAATATCTTCTAATTTCATTTCCATTCTTACTATTGTAACCATCGCTCTGACGATTCATCTGATAGTTAGGTATGGTGAGTTGCATTCTGCAAACCCTAATATGAGTCAAGCTGAATTAGTTTCTTCTACCACCAGGCTTATGTTTCAGCCCTGTTTTTATACTGCAATTACAACTATTGTCGCTTTCGTTTCCCTGATGGTTAGCGGGATACGTCCGGTGATAGATTTTGGCTGGATAATGACTATTGGTATTACTGTGGCATTTATCCTTTCTTTCATTCTTTTCCCGTCACTTCTTAAGTTGATGGACCCGAAGGAATCAGTGTCAAGTCAAGATCGAACCAAAAGTTTAACTAGGAGTATCGGGTTATTTACTCTTGGCAATAAGAGGAAGATTCTTCTGATTTCAGGAGGACTTGCTCTGATGGGTATTTCGGGTATATTTCAATTACAGGTAGATAACCGGTTTATTGATTATTTTAAAAAGGACACGGAAATTTATCAGGGCATGAGCGTTATCGATACACAGCTTGGTGGCACGACACCCTTGAGTATTATTATTGATGCGGAGAAAGATTTTTTTAATTATCTAAAAGAAGTAGAAAAAGATCGATTGGAAATGAACTCGTCCGATGATCCGTTTGGCGAGATCGAAGAATACGAAGAAGAAAACTACTGGTTTAATTCCGAAAAACTACTTGAGGTCGAAAAAATCCATGATTATCTTGAAACTCAACCTCAGATAGGAAAAGTGCTCTCTATCGCAACAACTTTAAAGGTAGTTCGATTATTAAATGATGGCCGGGTTCCAGATGATTATGACTTGACATTGTATAGAAAGCTTTTTCCAAAAGAGGCTAAAAAGACATTTCTAGACCCATACTTATCCGCTGATGCAAATCAGATCCGAATTACTCTTCGTATAGAGGAAACAAATCCCACATTGAATCGTGGAGAACTGATGGAGCAAATAAAGCGGCATTTGGTAAACCAGTTGAAAATTGACAAGGAAAGAATACATTTTACGGGTATGGCAGTCCTATACAACAATATGCTCCACAGCCTTTATCAATCTCAAATCTTGACACTTGGAGTGGTCTTTTTTGCAATTCTATTAATGTTTATGGTCTTATTCCAGAGTATTGGTTTAGCTGTGTTGGCAATTATCCCTAACATTCTTTCTGCAGGCACTATTCTAGGGTTAATGGGTTGGTTGAAGATACCATTGGATATGATGACTATTACCATTGCAGCGATCACAATAGGTATAGCTGTAGATGCTGCCATTCACTATGTTCACAGGTTTAAGCGCGAATTTTCTAAAAGTTTAAATTATAGTAAAGGAGTGTTGCTTTGCCACGAAAGTATTGGTCGGGCCATTTATTATACTTCCATCACTGTGACTGTTGGATTTTCGGTCCTAACCTTATCAAACTTTATTCCCACGATATACTTTGGTTTTCTCACTGGAGTTGCGATGGCTGTAGCACTTTTAAGCAATTTAACATTATTGCCATTGCTGATTGTAGTTTTTAAACCTCTCGGTCAGGAAGCTAGGTAGTATATAAATTTTTTTAAATCCGATAACAAATTTAACGATATATAACATTAATGTCATGGCTTGATCACGAGAACTTGATTGACTTATCCATATTTGATAAAGTTGTCTCAATTCGAATTAAAGGCAAAAATTTCTTTATCCATTAGAACTCGGAAGGATTTAATCTCGCTAATGAAACAAAAAAAACTCTTCACATATTTGGTCGTAATTGCTTTGATGGCAAGTTTGGGTTTTGGGTCTGTTTGCTTTGCAGATTCACAAATTACAGCTAAGCTAAAAGGTACTATCGACAAAGTGATTGCAATTGTCAAAGATGAGAATATGCAGAAAGACAAAGCAGGAAGAAGAGAGGCTTTGCGAAAAACCATTGACGAGCGATTTAACTATCGTCAAATGGTGATGCGCTCGCTTGCCAAAAACTGGGATTCACGCTCGGATCAGGAGCGAACCAAATTTATTTCATTATTTAAATCGTTGCTTGAAAATTCCTATGCTAGCAAGCTTGAAGCTTATAGGGATGAAAAAATAAAATACACCGGTGAAGTGATAAAGGGGAAATATGCTCTTGTTAAAACAGAGGTAGTTCGTCCCAGTAGCACCATTGGGGTTGATTACAAACTCATCCAAGAAAACGGGGATTGGCTTGTGTATGATTTTGTTATTGAGGGTGTTAGTATGATTCGTAATTACCGCTCCCAGTTTACCAAAATTATACGTAAAGATTCCTACGAGACCTTGGTTCAGAAGTTGTCAGATAAAATAAATAAGCTAGAACAAGGGGCAAAAGCTAGCGAAAAATTATAGTAATAGGTTCATGTCTAACTGTTCTGATAGCGCTAGAAAATTAGACGTATCTGGCGAGTAGCTTTCTCTAATCCACCGTTTCTCAAAGCCTCCCTTTCATGGGTCCTAAATTTGGTCGTATGATTAAAAGCACCGCGCCTACTCGAATAGATTTGGCCGGGGGAACCTTGGATATATGGCCTCTCTATCTTCGATTTGGAAACCCTCCCACACTCAATGCAGCTATTAGTCTTTATGCTACTGTTGAGTTAACACCGAGAAACGATAGGAAGATTTTTGTCAAATCGAAAGATCTTCTATGTCAGGCCAAATTTAACTCAATTAGATCTTTGCCTGAAAAACATCCTCTGGATCTAATTTTAAAAACACTGAAATACTACCAACCAAAAAAAGGATTGAATATTGTTACATCAAGCGAGGCCCCACCGGGTTCTGGGATTGGCGGTTCTTCAGCTCTAAATATAGCATTACACGGTGCGCTTAACGCATTTACAAAGAAAGGTCTCGATAAAAAACAGATGCTGGAAGTAGCAATGAATATCGAAACTCAGGTAATTTCTGTCCCTACTGGTTGGCAGGATTATTTTCCACCTTTATACGGGGGAGTGCGTTCAGTGCGACCAGGTTTTGACGGGGTTGACTCAGTTGCTTTGCCCATTTCATTGCATGAACTTAGCGAGAATATGGTTTTGTGTTATACCGGAAATCCTAGGCGATCTGGAATTAATAACTGGAAAGTTATGAAGAAGGTTTTAGATGGGGATCAAGGAGTTACAGAGAAATTAAAAAAAATCGCGGAGATAGCAAGAGAGATGGACAAAGCATTGACTTTGCGAAAGATGAAGAAGGTAACGGCTTTATTTGCTCTTGAGTGGGCAGCACGCAAAGCACTAGCGCCAACTATTAGCACACCGCATATGGATAAGCTTATAGCAGGCGCAATAAAAAAAGGGGCGCAGGCGGCCAAAGTATGTGGCGCAGGTGGCGGAGGGTGCATTGCTTTTATGGTGCCGTCTAAAAAAAGGGAGTCCGTTGTCTCTGAGTTAATTCGTCTCAAAGGACAAGTAATCCCTTTCCGTTTTGTTAAGAGAGGACTCCGTGTACAAGTAACTTAACCCTTATTAAATAAGGTTGGCTTTTAAAGGGGAAGTTCTATGGTTTATAAAGGGCATAAGCATGTTAAAAAATTCAAGCGTACAAGGTAAGATCGTTCTCATCGTTGGTTTGATAATTGCTTTTGGTTTGGTCTTTAGAGCCAGTTTGGACAAGTTTTTTTATAAAGAATCTAGCGTAGCAATTACTCCACCCATTGACGCTCGGGATGAGGCTGATCGTCTTATTCAGACCGCGTCACAAAATTTTTTCTACCATGAGTTTGACCAAGCTATAGGAAATTATAAAAAAGCTATCTTGTTATTCGAAAAGCGAAAAAACTTTGAGCGTGCCGCACGAATGTATGAGTCCATTGGTGATGTCCATAAGTTTTCTCGTAGCTCAAAAGAAGCAAAAAGTGCCTACCTGTCGGCAGTTGAGTATCATCAAAAACTGCATAATAAAATAGGCGAGGGGCGGGCGATGAAAAAAATGGGTGAATTTTATATGGAGCGCTCTGAACTTGATGAGGCAGGCAAATGGTTCGGTAGGGCTGTCATGGCAGTCAGGGACACCAAACCACATGTTGCTAAAGCAAAAATTTATGAAGCTCAGGGGCATTGTTTTATAAAAACTGAACAGATTTCTAAGGCCTTGGGTGCGTTTCAACAGGCGAAGTATAACTTTGATAAAACGGGATACCCGTTAGGTTACGACAATATCTCTCCAATGATTAAAAAATTAAAGCGGCAACAAAAAAGTAAAGGAACTTAATAGGTTTGATTTGTTATGGGTTAAAACTTTAGGTAGATAGACTTTTGGCTAAGTTGATGCGGATCGCTGAGATTTAATCTGTATTGTCCTTTTCTGATTTATCAGGTTCGAGAAAACCCTGGATGATTTTTTCCTCTTCTGTGTCTTCAGGTGCTTCGTTTTCGGTGGCGAGACGTTCTTTAATCAACCTCATATCTTTCTTGTTTTTTATGATATTTTTAAGGAGGGACTTCACTTCAGCATCAGGAAACAAGTTATTGAGATCTGTTTCAGCATCAGGAAACAATTCATTCAAATCGATTGCCTGCTCATCAAGATGTTTTTCTATAGAAGTTTCCGCTTGAGTGGGCTTAGATTCACCCTCTGAGATAGAACTTCTTGTAACTGGCGGGGATGTTGATTTTTGTTCTTGCATTGGGTTTGTGTCTTTCAAGAGAGTCTCCTTAATTGGTACAAATAATAGCTAAATAGCTAGGATAAAACAATATTTGGTTTTAAGGTTTGCTTTAGAATCTTGCCAGCCAAATTCCAAAAAAAACAGCTAAAGAAAATACAATCAGGATGAGAATAGTAGTTTTTTTTATTTGTTGGATCGTTTTTGGGACTATTTTTCTATTTTCTGGTGATAGATCAAGATTGGCAATGCGCGCTCTTAAACTGAAAGTCTGATAGATACTTAAAAAAAAAGCAGCGACTACGCAAACTAATTTTATTCCAAAGAGATTATAGTACCCGGGTTTTAATCCCATTTGCCCCGTGTAATTTTCCAGTAGATAATAAACTCCCGTTCCAATCAGTATGAGTAGGGAAGTAAAAACAGTGGGTGCTAGTAGTTCTACTAATTTATAGGGGATAGAAAACTCTTCCGAGTCTTGTTGTGCAGGTATCTTCTCTAAAGACGGCAGTAAGAGAATTACCGAAAATACCATGCTGCCGATAGCGATTGCGGCTGCCATAAGGTGAATAAAAATGATGATATTGTTTGTCATTTTTGTCGAATTGAATTATTACGAGTCGATTAAAATAAGTCTAAACCTTAATGCCTATTGTGAGGGACGGGCGGGAGAATAAATTGATCTGCCGTCTTTTAATAACTCCGATTGTTTTTTGCTTCCTGCTCTAAAAATCGAGTTAGAAGTCTTACGCCGAACCCGGTCGCCCCTTTCGGGGTGTAGGGTTTATCTTCGCTGGACCACGAAGTTCCGGCAATATCAAGGTGACACCAGGGAAACTCTCCCACAAATGATTTTAGGAATGCCCCGGCGGTAATTGTTCCTGCTCCGACTCCTGGTGAAGCGATATTTTTAAGATCGGCAATATCACTTTTTACAGCTTTTTCGTGTTCGGGCCATATAGGGAGAGGCCACAACCTTTCACCGGTAATCTCTCCGCATTGTTGCAAGCAAGTTGCCAGTTCATCATTGTTTCCTAGGACAGCAGCGGCCTGATGTCCTAGAGCAACGATGACCGCTCCTGTTAGCGTTGCCAAATTGATGATCGCTTTTGGTTTATATCTTGCCGCATAGGTGAGCGCATCGGCAAGAATTAGCCTACCTTCAGCATCTGTATTCAATACCTCGATGGTTTTTCCGGACATACTTTTCAAAATATCTCCGGGCTTAATGGCATTGCCGCTTGGCATGTTTTCGCTCGCGGGAATAAGTCCCACAACATTCAATGGAATTTTTAAAGCTGCCGCTGCAGTTAAGGTTCCTAAAGTTACAGCCCCGCCAGACATATCCATTTTCATTTCATCCATATTTGAAGGGGGTTTTAAAGAAATTCCCCCTGTATCGAAGGTAATGCCTTTACCAACGATGACAACTGGCGGGTCGTTTTTAATTCCCCCATGATGCTCTAAAATGATGAAGGCTGGGGGTTCCTCAGAGCCTTTGGAAACACCAAGAAGGGCACCCATTTCAAAGCGTTTCATGTCACTTGTTTTAAGGACTTTGCAGGTCATCCCAAAAGATTTGGCAAGCTCTTGTGCCTTTTCCGCTAGATAAGACGGTGTTGCAGTATTACTAGGTTGAGAAACTAGATCGCGTGAGGCTACAACCGCTTTGGCTAGTTTTTGCCCTTTTGAGGAAGAGGATCGCATGGAGGAAACTTGAGACTTGGCAGTTGTTATTAAGATAATTTGTTTTATCCGGCTAAGTTTTTCTTTTGCCGGTTGTTTGTATTCATCAAAATGGTGCAAAGAAAGAAGTCCACCTTCCACGACAGTTTGAGTAAAACTTTCATTGGACTTCGCAAGTCCGGTATGAATATCTTTTGCATCGTTGTCTGCAGGAATATAAAAAGAGATAGTGGTTAATTTGGCGTTTTCTGCATACTTTGCCGCTGTTCCAGCTGCTTGACGTAGTTTGTCGGCTGTTATCTCATTACCCTTGCCCAGTCCCACTAGAAGCAGATGGTCTGCTCGCATTGGTTTTGTCGTATTCAGTAATAGGATTTGATTGAGCTTTCCTTCGAACCGTTTATTTTTAAAAAGTGATTTTATGACTCCCTTTAGCTTAGTGTCTAGCTCGGCCAGTTTTCCGGAAGGATTTTTTTCTTCTGTAGAAAATAGGACCAAGCAATCGGTTTTATGTGTCAGTAAGCGCTCGTTTTTGATAGTCGTTTTGATCATGGATCGTCCAGTTATGTAATGTTTATGTGCGGTATCTTTAACAAAAGTTTATAGCCTGGGCGGGGTTCAAGCAATCGAAAAGTTTCTAATTAAGAGCCCTATTTTTAAAGCTTTATCTTAAAGAAAACATAAAACTAGCATCCCACCCTCGTCAAGATTGGCCATTGTTAATAAGCATATAGAAATCAGGCGTTTTTATGGTAATTCTTTTTTGAGATAATTGCCCTAATTTACCAGATTTGAAGACTTAGAGAGATTGACATTTAGTCCAGAGCTTAATAGAATTGCTGGAATTTTCCTGATTTTTGTGAGAGCTTGATAGGCATTGTTTCCTTATGTTGAGGGTCTCAGTAGATTGTTGACAGTAAGGAGTATACAGGGAGTATCTAAAACCATCCGGTTTATTATATACAGTTTTTTGAAAGCTTAAGGGAGAACATTACATGGAAGCGGTAGAAACAAAAGAGCAGGCTACCGAACAGGGTAAGGGAACAGTAAAAATTACCATCTGTAAGAGTCTCAGTGGGATAGCTGAAGGTGCGGAGTTGGTGTACCAGGAATTTGAAAAGCAGATCAAGGAACTTGAAGCCAATGCTGAATTAGGCCCTGGTGGGTGCAGCATGGGACAGGTGGGCTGCCGAGGTTATTGTAGCCGAGACGTTTTAGTTGATGTCTATGTTCCCGGCCAGGATCCCGTGACCTATGAAAAAGTCAAACCAGATATGGTTGTAAAAATACTTAAAGACCATGTCATTGGTGGAAAGGTATTCAAAAAAGCTGCCGCCAAGGATGACTATTACTTAAACCTCGATAAGCAACAGCGTGTTGCTCTTGAGTTTGGCGGTAAGGTTGATCCAGAAAATATAGACGAATACATTGAAGTGGGTGGCTACACGGGACTCAAAAAAGCTCTTCAAATGAAACCTTCTGACATTATCGAAGATATTATTTCTTCAGGATTGCGCGGTAAGGGTGGTGGTGGCTTTGTTACTGGCCATAAATGGAAAAAAGCGGCCAATGCTCCAACGGATGATCTAGGTACCCGTTACATTATGGTTAACGGTGATGAAGGAAACCCGGCTTCCTATATGGATCGTAGTATTATGGAAGGTTGTCCTCATCAGGTAATTGAAGGTTTGATTATCGGTGCGTATGCTATTCAAGCTACCGAGGGGATAATTTATACACGATCCGATTACGCTATTGCAGTCAGGCGTTTGAATATGGCACTTGAGCAGGCGCGCGAGCGAGGTCTATTAGGGAAAAATATTGGTGGTACGGATTTTAGTTTCGATATTTATGTTCACGAGGGGATGGAAGCTTTCATAGGGGGTGAATCGACCGCACTCATGGCCTCGGTTGAAGGAAAACGACCCTTCCCAAAGGCCCAACCACCTCATTCAACAGAAAAGGGCCTATGGGGAAAACCCACCTTGCTGAATAACGCCGAGACATGGGCTACTGTTTCTGCAATTTTAAAAAAAGGAGCCAGCTGGTATTCGTCGATGGGTAATGACAATGCCAAGGGAACGAAGGTATGGGCCCTTTCTGGGAATATTAAGTATAACGGTCTCATGGAGTTTGATATGAGCACCACCTTCCGTCACGTTATTGAAGACGTCTGCGGTGGCATTGCCAAGAAGAAAGAACTTAAGGTCATTCATGCCGGGGGCGTTACTGGAGGGTTTCTTCCTCCATCGAAGGCAGATACGCCGCTTGATTACGAGAGCCTCCTGAATGAGGGAGTTCTGATGGGGCAAGCGAGCTTCGCAGCATATGATGCTTCAGCGTGCGTTATCGACCTAGCCAAGTTTTCAGTTGGGTTTAACGAAGCCGAGACTTGCGGCAAGTGTACCCCTTGCCGCATTGGATTGACTTTGATTAAAAATAAACTCGATGATATTTCAGAAGGTCGCGGTAAATTGGAAGACTTGGATAAACTTAAATCACTCTGTGAAGAAATTAATGTAACCGCTCTTTGTGGTTTAGGTGAGACCGCTGTGAAGGCGGTGCTCACTGGTATCAAGTATTTTCGGGCTGAGTATGAGCGACATATTGTGGATCAGACCTGCGATGCTGCCCGCTGCACCGGGCTTTACAAATATGTAGTTAAAGAAGAGGACTGTGTGGCCTGTGGTGCCTGCATAAAACCCTGTCCGACCGGAGCTATTACAGGGGGTACCAGGAAGGTTTCCGCTCACATCGATATGGATTTATGTATAAACTGTAATGCTTGTTATGAGGCCTGTGCTTTTTTAGCAATTGTCTAGATTTTAATTGGATGCAGAATAAAACCCTTGGAGTAAACACTCCAGGGGCTTTTTATTTTTTTGGAATGTTGACCTTGTTTGAGGAGGCAAATTTATTGGCTGCCTTATAGCCTGCGTCTGCGTGCCGGGCTATACCTAGCCCAGGGTCGTTTGCCAAAACGAGTTCCAGGCGTTTTTGTTTTTTTCGCGTCCCATCCGCAACTATCATCATTCCGGTGTGTAATGAGTTTCCAATGCCCGTTCCACCTCCATGGTGGAAACTGACCCAGCTTGCGCCAGAAACAGCATTCAGTGAAAAGTTTAGCAGGGGCCAGTCAGCCACAGCGTCACTGCCATCAAGCATGTTTTTAGTTTCCCTTGAGGGCGCGGCTATGCTGCCGCAGTCCACGTGGTCGCGTCCAATTACAATGGGCGCTGCCACCTTGCCAGATTTTACAAGTTGGTTAATTATAAGTCCCATCTTGGTGCGCTCCTTATAACCGAGCCAACAAACTCTGCTGGGTAGTCCAAGAATGTTTACTTGATGTTGGGCCTTTTCTATCCAGCGTTTGAGGGCGTTATTTTTTGGGAACGCGTTGATTAAGGCTTTATCGATAGTCAGCAGGTCCTTCTTTAAACCTGAGAGTACAGTCCAGCGGAATGGTCCTATCCCTTCACAAAAAAGAGGACGGATATAGTCTTCAATAAACCCGGAATAAATAAATGTCCCATCCTTTTTACTCATGGATAGTCCGTAGTATTCAGCCTGTTCCCTAAGCTCGTTACCATAATCAAAAACGACAGCACCCTGTTTTTTAAATGCCATCAGCGCACGGGCGTGTTTTAAGACAGTGGCTTTAGATCGTTCGAGGTATTCTTCAGGATCTTTATCGCGATGCCATAGGTTCCACTTGTAGCTTTTTCCTTCGGGGATATACTCCATCAAATTGTGCGCGGGTGTCTGGTCTGTGACAATATCCGGGATGCGTTTTCTCTTGAGAAGTTCTTTTGCTACAGTAGCCGCATTGCCAACAATACAAACGCTAATAGGTTTTTTCTCGCAAATGCCCTTGTCGATCCATCCTAGCGCCTGGTCTAACGAGTCGGTGGCCCAGTTAAGATAGCCGTCGTTTACCTGTTGTTGGGCTTCTTCTGCATTGACTTCGGCCACCAGCACGCAAGCTTCGTTCATCGTCCCTGCAAGCGGTTGAGCTTCCCCCCTATGACCGAGTCCAGACGTAAAGATCCATTTGCCTTCTAGGCTGGATGTCTTGAAATGTTTTCGTGCGCAGGCGTTAAAGACTTCGTAGGTCCCCTGAAGAATCCCCTGTGGCCCAGTGTAGCTCCAACTACCAGCTGTCATCTGTCCGTCCATTGTCAGCCCCATGAGATCCAACTGGCCGAACGTTTTTTGATTCGCCTGTCTCGGGACCAGGTTGCTATTGGCAATGATCACCCTGGGTGCATCGAGGTGAGTCTGGGCGATATAGACGGGCTTCCCAGACTGGATACATAGAGTCTGATCAGGTTTCAGTTTTTTAAGTTCTTTAACAGTACGATGATATTCTTCCCAGTTACGGGCGGCGCGGCCAGACTCACCGTAAACAATGAGCTGCCTCCAGTCCATTGCAATATCGTCGTCAAGATTATTCTGCAACATGCGTAAAGCGGCCTCCACATCCCAATTGCAACATCTCGTTTTTAAAGACCGGCTTGCACGTGGTGCCAACTTTGGACATTTCCCCATCATCATCGGTCTCTTATTGGGCAAGGCCTTTTTTTTAGGAGAACCT
>Ga0209228_1000483_pt1 | contig 20644 bp, 15 predicted proteins | sample METZYME_3_150m_FD_187547 | JGI IMG/M metagenome (GOLD analysis project Ga0209228, IMG submission 187547) | Marine microbial communities from oxygen minimum zone in mesopelagic equatorial Pacific - METZYME_3_150m (SPAdes) (version 2) | ecosystem: Environmental > Aquatic > Marine > Oceanic...
GTCCCGTGCACACCCGGCGGCGTGCACGAGTTGCTCATCCGCTCCGGCGTGACGATCGAGGGCGCGGAAGTGGTGATTCTCGGCCGGGGCAACATTGTCGGCAAACCAATGGCGGCGATCCTTTGCCAAAAGGCAAAGTACGCCAACGCCACCGTCACGCTCTGCCACTCGCGTAGCCGAGACGTGGCGGAGCATTGCCGCCGAGCGGATATCATCGTTGCTGCTATGGGCGTAGCCGGGTTCGTCAAGGCTAACATGGTCAAGCCGGGCGCAACAGTGATCGACGTCGGCGTTAATCGTGTCGATGATCCCGCCACCGAGAAGGGCTACCGACTTGTTGGCGACGTGGACTTCGCCGCCGTCCAGCCGGTTGCCGGAAAAATCACCCCGAATCCCGGCGGCGTCGGCCCGATGACAATCGCCATGCTCATGCGCAACACCGTCCGTGCCGCCGAACAGCAAACTGGCGAAGTTACCCGATAGATTTACAGACAGAATGCAAGCATCCCGAATACTTCCCGACCTACAATGCTCCGTGCTGTGCGAAGACGTGCGCCAGGAGGCCACCGGCAACTTCATTGCGCTGGGTATTATTGGCATGATCCGCGTGCCCAAGATGCCGATCGTCGCCGGCAAGCTGTGCGTGTTCACCCGCTGGGTCGCCGGCGTGGGTGAGTTCCACGAGAACATCCGGCTCATCGCGCCGGACAAGGAAACAGTCGTTTGCAAGTGCGAGACCAAGTTTGTCCTGCGCGACCCGGCCCATCACGCAACCAACATCGCAGTGTTCGCCGGCACCAAGTTTCAGATACCCGGCGTATACAACATCGAGGTGGTCGTGGATGATGTGATGAAGCTGCGCTACCCGATACCAGTGCTCGTCGTCGAACCACCGCCCGGCGCCAAAAAGCCGACCGAGGAAGACCCCGACGCGCCAAAGGAGAATATCTAGCCGCCCCGCTTGGCCAAGCGGGGTCATTCAGCATGATTTCAACGGAGCAAGCCAAGGAGTTGTTGAGCGCTGGATTCCCCGGTTGGGGGACGTTTACGCTCAACCCTATTAGCGGCGGCCTCACGAATCTAAATCTCCTCATCGAGACCGGGAGCGGCGAAAAGTTCGTGGCCCGGTTGCCAGGGAAAGACACCGACCTGTTCGGCATTAACCGGCAAACCGAACACGCGATTTCACGCGTGGCCTGGGAGATCGGCATCGCCCCTGAGCCGGTGGCCTTCCTCGCCGAACACGAAATACTCGTCACCCGTTTCGTGGAGGGCGGCCCAATTGAAACGACCGACCCTACGACAATCCGCAGCGTAGCCAGGCTGCTCCACCGTCTGCACTCGGCGCCGGAGGTTCCCGGCACGTTTGATCTGCCGTCGGTAATCGAAGACTACATCTCAACCGCCAAGCGGTTCAACGTCACCCACCCAGGCCAACTCAGCGAGGCGCTGAAATTCTCCGGGGAAATTGTCAATGCGATCGAGCGTTGCCCGAGAGTTTCGGCTCCGTGCCACAACGACCTGATTGCGGCAAATTTTCTGCAAAGCAAAGATCGGCTATACCTCTTGGATTGGGAGTACGCCGGCATGGGCGACCCCTATGTCGACCTGGGAAATTGCGCGGTCAACTTCTGTATGGACGAAGCCGGTTGCCGTGCATTGATGGAGTCTTACCTCGGCCGGGAGCCAAGTCCGTCGGAAATGGCACAACTGCATCTGCTGCGGGTGCTCTCCGATTTGCGCGAAGCAATGTGGTCCTACGTGCAGGTGGGCATCTCGACTCTCGACGTGGATTTCCACGCCTACGGCATGAAGCACCTCGAGCGTTTTTTGGACAATGCCAAATCTGACAGCTTGAACACTTGGCTCGGTGCGGTCGGTGCCTAACCTATATCCTGCTTGTCGATATGAATCGCAATCTGCCGTTTCTTCAGTTCGGCAAAGACGACTTCCGGAGCGAACGCGAGCTCCGGAGCGACAACCCCCAAGCCAGAACCCTGGCCATCGAGAATCAACTGGGCGGCAATGGACATCGGGATTCCGACAGAGCGGGTGTAGGCGCGAAGGCCTTCCCAGTCGGCAACCGATCCATCCGAAGCCGGATGTGAAGTTGTCAGGGTGTAGCAAACCGGTTTGCCGTTCTCCGTCCCGGTGACCTCAACGTGCAGTGCATACCCGTACAGCTTGGTAGTGGTTCCTTGATCGGATTGCAGCAAATAACTCGCGATGGTATCCATCACGCCCACGTCGACTCCGCCGACACTCACCGTTTTGTTCTCGAGGAAACCCCAGTCATAAAGAGAGCGCAGCAGTTGCATGTTCGCCGGAGGCCACGTCCCACGCACTTCGACCAACCGAACTCCCTTCTCCTTGAATGATTCCGGGATTGTCTGGGTTTCAGCGTGGGGGATGATGTACTGCGTATGTGTCCCGAACGGCTCGGGCAGTGTTACCTCCAGCGGCCGCGCGAATGGCTCGACCTGCTTGAACTCGCCGTCCTCAAAAACGATTCGGCTTTCCAAGTCGGGCTCGTATTCTATACGGGTGGTCTCGGTGATCGCCGGCGAGAAGGCAAACGGCCGGAACGCCCCGTGGCTGATGCGAATGGTGTCAATCGACTCCAGCCGGTCGTGCGCGTAACGGGCCATCACGTTGGTGATGCCCGGTGTCATCCCGAATCCCGGCACGTAGGTTTTGCCTGCCTCCACAAACGCATCATGAAACGCGAACTCCGGCCCGGTTCCGTTTAGGTTCACGCCATGCACACCCGCCCTTGCAATGCACAGTGTTGACTCGTGGTTGATGGAGATGGGAGTGCCATCCATGACGAGATCGTAATCCCGCATCAAGTCAGCGGTCTGGTCGGTCTGGAAAACATCAGCTTGGACGAAGTCAACGCGGTCGTCGGCCAGCCAAGCGACCACCTCCCGTCCGCGGGCCTCGTCCATATCGCCGATTGTAACCCGAGTCGGTTTGTCGGATTGGAGAAGGTCGAGAACTGATTCGCGGCTGATTTTACCAGCGGAACCCAGACAAAATATTTTCATTAGAGAACAGTAATGTGACCGTTTTTGGTCGACCAGCCAAGTTTATCAGCGGGGAAGTAAGAGTGGCGAGCTTTAGCTGCTGACACAGGGAATTGCGCGGTCAGCCTCTGCACGGACGAAGCCGGTTGCCGAACATTGATCAAGTCGGAGCCAAGCGCTTGGTTGTGCTGTGCGTATTGGCTCGGTAGCGTCCCGGGCCTACGATGAAAAGATGGACTTGGTTTTTTTGTGGACTGATTATGGCAGGCGCAACCTTAGCTGAAGAAGCAACCCGACGACCGCCGATCCTCGACGACCCGTTCCTTTGGCTCGAGGAGGTCGAGGGAAAACGAGCACTCGAGTGGGTTAAGCAGCGCAACGGCGAGACGCTGGCCGAGCTTAAGGCCGACAAGCGCTACGAGCCGTTCCTCGCGCGGGCCGAGGCGTTACTCAACGCCACGGACCGCATCCCATACGGCTCGATTCGCGGCCGACATATTTACAATTTTTGGCGTGACGCAGAGCACGTCCGGGGCATCTTGCGCCGGACGACGCTGGAGTCATATCGCACGGCCAAGCCGGAGTGGGAAACCGTGCTCGACGTCGATGCTTTGGCCAAGGCCGAGAATGAAAACTGGGTTTACAAAAGCATCGCGTGGCTCGCTCCCAGCTACGAGCGCTGCCTCATCAAGCTCTCCCGGGGCGGGACAGATGCGTCGGTGCACCGCGAGTTCGACGCCTTAGCCAAGCGCTTCGTCGAGGACGGTTTTGTGTTGCCGGAGGCCAAGTCCGGCATCGCCTGGCTGGATCGCGACACGCTGTTCGTCGGCACAAACTGGAGCGAGGGCTCGCTGACCGAGTCCGGTTACCCACGGATCGCGAAGCGCTGGAAGCGCGGCACTCCCCTGGCCAAGGCCGAGACGGTGTTCGAAGGTCGCCGGGAGGACATCGGCATCTGGCCGCGCGTATTGGATTCCGGCGAGGCAACCCTGCCGATGATCGACCAGTCTCTGACGTTTTACACCGGCACGTACCACTTCATCGGCGATGACGGGAAACTCCAGAGATTGCCCGTGCCGGAGTCGGCCGACTTGGCCGGGTTTTACGCCGGGCGAATCCTGTTCACGCTGCGCGATGCGTGGGAAGTTGCCGGGCAGACATTTCCGCAGGGAGCGTTGCTGGCAATCGACGCGGCGGTGTTTCGAGCTACCGGCGAGTTGCCGCGCGTCGAGATGATTTACACACCGGACGACCGGACGAGCATCGAGGGTGTCACCGTTTCGCGCAGCGGCCTTTATGTGTCGCTATTGCAAAATGTGAAGGGCCGCATCCTGCGTTTCGGCGTGGACGCCAAGTCCGGCAAGTGGAATGCCGAGCCGCTGCCATTGCCGGATAACGGCACGGTTTCTCTCTCGGCGGCGAACCCTCATTCCGGAACGGTGTTGGTGAATTACGAAGACTACATCACGCCAGATCAGCTGAGCGAATACGACGCCGGGGCGAACGCGCTGACCCTGCTCAAGTCGCTGCCCCCACGTTTTCGGGCCGACGGGTTGCAGGTCAGCCAGCACACGGTTCGGAGCGCGGACGGCGAGGCGGTGCCGTACTTCGTGATTCATCGCAAGGGACTCAAACTCGACGGCTCGACGCCGACGATCCTTTACGGCTACGGCGGATTCGAGATTTCGCTCAAGCCAAGCTACTCGGCGACCATCGGCAAACTCTGGCTCGAGCGCGGCGGCGCGTATGCCGTAGCGAACATCCGTGGCGGCGGCGAGTTCGGGCCGCGCTGGCACAAGGCCGCGCTCAAAACGAATCGCCAGCGCGCGTACGACGATTTCATCGCCGTGGCGGAGGACTTGGCCAAGCGCGGCATCACCTCGCCTAAGCGCCTGGGCATCTCCGGCGGCAGCAACGGCGGCCTGTTGGTCGGCGCCATTTTCACACAGCGCCCGGATCTGATGAACGCGGTAGTCTGCCGCGTGCCGTTGCTGGACATGATGCGCTACACCAAGCTGCTGGCCGGCGCGAGTTGGGCGGCCGAATACGGAGACCCCGAGGACTCAGCAATGCGCACAGCTATCCTCAAATATTCGCCGTACCAAAATATGTTCCCCGGGCGCAAATACCCGAAAGTGTTCATCGAGACCTCGACCAAGGACGACCGCGTGCACCCCGGCCACGCGCGAAAAATGGTCGCCCGAATGCGCGAACAAGGCCACCCGGTTTTGTATTTTGAAAACACCGAGGGCGGCCACGCCGCCGGTGCCAACCTCAAGCAACACGCCCGCCGCTACGCCCTCGAGTACGTCTATTTCTCCCGCCAACTCGGCCTGAAGTAGCCGCCCGGCCAGGCGCTAAATGTGCAGCGACTCGCCCGTTGCGCCGTGCGCTGCCTCGCGCAGACCCTCCGACATCGTCGGGTGCGCGTGGATGGTGCGGGCCAAGGCCTCCGCGCTGCCGCCCAGCTCCATCAGCAACACCGCCTCGGCGATCAGCTCCGACGCATGGGCCGAGAGGATCTGCGCGCCGAGCACCCGGCCGCTCGCCTTGTCGGCGATGACCTTGGCCAAGCCGTCCGCATGCCCGCTGGCGACGGCCCGGCCGTTGGCTTGGAACGGAAAAACACCCACGGCAGTCTCGTGCCCATTCGCCTTGGCCCCGGCCTCGGTGAGGCCCACGGCGGCCACTTCCGGCGCGGTGTAAATGACCCACGGGATGGCGTCGTAATTCACGCTGCCCGGCTGCCCCGCCATGCGCTCGACGGCGGCGACGGCTTCCTGCTCGGCCTTGTGCGCGAGCATCGGCCCCGCCACCACGTCGCCGATGGCGTAAATGCCCGGGACGCTGGTTTGCCACTCGGCGTCGGTCTTAATGCAGCCGCGCTCGTCCAGTTCCACCCCGGCCTCGGCGGCACCGAGGCCTTCGGTGTTCGGCTTGCGGCCTACCGCGACGAGCACTTTCTCCGCTTCGAGGACGACTTTTCCATCGCTCTTGGCCGCTATCAATCGGACGCCGCCCTCCGTTCTCTCGGCCGACTCGACGCCAGTGCCAAGGTGGAATTTCAACCCCTGTCGTTGCAGCAATTTTTGCAGCGCCTGCGTGATGTCCTCGTCAAATGCCGAAGCGATGCGCGGCAAAAACTCGACCACCGTCACTGCCGTGCCGAGCCGCGCCCACACCGAGCCCAACTCGAGGCCGATCGCGCCGGCGCCGATCACGACCATCGACACCGGCGCCTGGCCAAGCGCGACCGCGTCGTCGCTGCTCAAAACTGTTTCGCCGTCGAACTCGAGGCACGGCAGCCCGGCGACGCGGCTACCGGTGGCGATCAGAATGCGCTTGGCCTTCAGGCACTGTTGGCCCGCGTCACTGGTCACCTCCACCTCGTTCGGCCCGGCGATACGGCCAAGGCCGGCCACGCGCTCGATGCCGTTTTTATTCATGAGGAAGTCGATGCCGCGTGCCATCTTGCGGACGACGCCGTCCTTGCGCTTCATCATCGCACCGACATCCATGGACAACCCGTCGGCCGAAATGCCGTGCGAGCCAAAGTGCTTCCGCGCCCCGTAAAACAGCTCGCTGGACGAGAGCAGCGCCTTGCTGGGAATGCAGCCGACGTTGAGGCAGGTGCCACCGAGGGTTTTGCCCTTCTCGACGATGGCCGTCTTCATGCCGAGTTGCGCCGCCCTGATCGCGGCGGTGTACCCGCCCGGCCCGGCCCCTATGACGATGAGATCAAATTCCATGTATGCTTTCTCAAAAAAAAAATGGCCGAGCGGCTGCAACAGCGGCAGGCGAACCCTGCCCCCTCGTTGGCCACGAGCCAACCTGAAAAGGCTCCTGACAAAAAACCAGCGCGGACTCGCGCCGCTTGGCCCAGCAGGGTTTAATACCCGCACACGCATGAAATGCCCCGGCCACAAACTTTCATCCTCCCGCTTGGCCAAGCTGGCATTGGCCATCGCTGCCGCCTTGTCTGGCACCGGTCATGCCGAAGCCGGAGATGCCGCCTTGGCTCAGCGCGCGATGCACCTGCTGCGCGACCACTGTGTCCGCTGCCACAACACCAAAAAAACCAAGGGCGACCTCAACCTCACCGCGCGTGCGCTCGCGCTCAAGGGGGGCGGCGAAGGCTCGGCACTCCTCCCCGGCCAAGCCGCGGAGAGCCACATGTTCCAGTTTCTCCACCCCGACAGCGACCCCCACATGCCCCCGAAAAAGCAGTTGAGCGACGAACAGATTGCCGCGCTTGGCCAATGGATCGATGCCGGGGCCGAGTGGCTGCCCTCCGAACTGGTCATCGAGGCCAAGCTGCTCGACCCCGCTGCGCTTGGCCAACTGCCCGGCGATTACCGGCCGGTGTTCGCCCTCGCCCTCTCGCCGGACGACAAACAACTCGCCGCCGGACACGGCAGCCTCGTCACCGTCCATAACCTCGCCGAAAAAGACAAACCGCCCCTTGCCAAGCTCACCGGCCACCGCGACGCTGTCCAGTCCATCGCGTGGAGCCCCGACGGCAAGCGCCTCGCCACCGGCGGCTTCCGCAAGGTGCTGCTCTGGAACACTGCCGACTGGTCGCCCGCCGGCGAGATCAGCGACCTGCCCGGACGCGTCTCGGCGATGGTCTTCACCGCCTCCAACACGGCACTCGCCACCGCCTCCAACGCCCCCGGCCAAGCGGGAGGGATCGCCCTTTGGAATATCGCCGATTTAGCCAGGGGCTTGGCATGGCAGGCACACGACGGCACCGTCTTCGACTTGGCCATCGCGCCCGACGGCGAAACGCTGGCCTCCGCCGGCGCCGACAAACTGGTACGGTTTTGGAGCCTGGCCAAGGGCGAACAAGTGATGCAGATCGAGGCCCACACCGCGCCGGTGCTCTCGCTCGCCTACAAGCCGGACGGCGCACTGCTGGCCAGCGGTGGCGCGGACAAGGAGCTCAAAATTTGGGACACGAAAACGCGCGAGCAGAAAAACCTCGTGACCGGCCACCCCGGCAACGTCGCCGCCATCGCCTGGCCGGAAAAGAAAGCCGAGTTGATCACCGCCAGCGACGACGGCGCCCTGCGCCTCTGCAACGAAACCAGCAAAAGCCCCGGCAAGACATGGGCCAAGGCCGCCGGCCTGCTCCATTGCCTCGCCGCCACGGCCGACGGCAAACTGCTCTACGGCGGCGCGGACAACGGCCGCGTTTATGCGTGGGATCGCACCGGCAAAATCACCCACACCCTCGAGTCGCCCAAGCCGTGACCGGGGCAGCGAAACAAAAACATTGCCAAAGCCGGAGGCCGGCCGGAAACTTCGCGTCCCCTTAAGTGCGGGTGTAGTTCAATGGCAGAACGCAAGCTTCCCAAGCTTGACACGAGGGTTCGATTCCCTTCACCCGCTCCACTTTTTTTCCCTTTTAAAGCCAGTAGTTTGCTGATTTACACCTGTTTGTTCTGCTGAAACTGGTTACATAACTGGAAACATCCCCACAAGTTTACGTTGATAAAACAGCTACAGAACAACCGATGCGGTTATACCAATCGCGGCTTGTCAACTGACCTTCTGAACAAACACCGCGGCAAGACCAGAAAGGAACTGGAAGCTGAAGGAAAATGAAACCAAGGATAAAACTTGCCGAGTCAATTACCCCAAGCGGAGCCTGCATGACTCTCTACGAACACGATGGGGCCTTTTCGATTTCTTTAAATGGCAAGGAGTTGATGCATTCAAAGGTTACAGCATCAGAGAGTTTGCTTGGAAGAACAGGCGTCGATCAAATAAATAAAGACATTCCTACCCGGGTTCTCATCGGTGGACTTGGTCTTGGATTCACTTTGAAAAGTGTCTTGGAGTCAGGAAACTCCAAAATGAGAATCGAGTTGGCAGAATTGGTCCCAGAAGTAATAGAATGGAACCGAACTTATCTGAAAGAATTAAACGGTGAGCTGCTTGATGATCCTTGTGTTGACATTAAAGGGATGGACGTGATCGATCTAATTCAAAATGCTGAGCCTCGAACCTATGACGCCATATTGCTTGATGTGGATAATGGCCCCGTTGCAATGGTCGACGCAAATAATGACCAACTTTACTCTAATTCAGGTATCCGCTTAATGTGCAGAGCTCTTAAAAAAGGTGGACGAATCGTGGTCTGGTCTGCGGGGCCCGACCTAAAATTTGAAAAACGTTTAGGTGAGTTTTGCTGCAAGTTTCAAAGGATTGCAGCGAAAGCTTATAATGGAGCAAAACGAGCTCGTCATATGCTTTATACCCTAGATCCAAACTAGTTAGCCCGGGCCCAATTCCCTTCCGCAGTTCCAATTTTTCTTTTTAGACCGAATCGTTTACGGCTGGGATCAGCCGTAGAGGCTCTGGATGGGTTTGCCGAGACCGTCGCGGGTGACATAGAAGGGGCGTTGCTCCACCTCGTAAGCCAGGCGCGGCGATATCCCCATTGCCTTGTAGAGCGTGGCGTGCAGATCCTCGATGACGACCGGGTCCTTGACGGTCGAGCAGGGGCGCTCGTCGGCTGTCGCGCCGTGAAGGTGGCCTTTTTTGATGCCGCCACCGAACAGCAGCACGGAGCCGGCGTCGGTGAAATGCCGATGCATGCCGTAGTGAGCCAGCTCGTTGATTGTATCCGGCACCTTGACCTGATCCCGCACTTTGTTGCCCGGCTTGCCCTCGACGAGCATGTCCCGGCTGAACTCGCTGGCGAGCACGATCAACGTGCGGTCGAGCAGGCCGCGCTCCTCGAGGTCGAGCACGAGTTGTGCGATTGGGGCGTCGATCTGTCGCTTCAAGTCGGTGAGTCGCGTGTGCCCGTTCTCGTGCGTGTCCCAGTTCAGGAACGGCACGTACTCGGTGGTCAACTCGATGAAGCGTGCACCGGCCTCGACTAGGCGACGAGCCAGCAGGCAGCCGCGGCCGAACTGGCCTGTGTTGTACGTGTCGAGCACCTCTTTTTTCTCGAGCGACAAATCAAACGCCGTGGCGGCAGGCGAGGTCAGCAGGCGGTGTGCGTTATGGAGCGAACGTAGGAGCGATTCTTTTTGATAGTCACTGCCGGTGAGGCCAACGGAACTTTGGTCCACCAGTTTTTTGTAAGCCTTGTAGCGGTTGGCAAAGCGCGACCTGCTCATGCCGGACGGCGGGCGAACGGTATTCAACGCGTCATCCGCGTTGGCGATGTGAAACGGCCCATACTCGCTGCCGAGGAAGCCGGCCGAGTGGAACGCTTTCAACTCCTCACCCTCGCCGACGTCGAGCCGCTGGCCGATGTCGATGAACGCCGGCATCGCCGGGTCGCGCGGGCCAAGCGTACGGGAGATCACGGCGCCGATGTGCGGAGCGGCGACGGTCTGCGGCGGCGCATAGCCGGTGTGCCATTGGTACTGGTGGCGCGAGTGCAGGATGAACCCTAGATCGCCGGCCTTGTAGGTGCGGATTAGGGTGCCGCGATCCATCACCGAGCCAATTTTCTCGAGCCCCTTGGTCAGCTTGATGTGATCCACCGCCGAGTCAATCGCCGGGAAGGTGCTGAGCACTTGGTCGGGCGAGAGGCCCTTCTCGAACGGCGTGTAGCGCTTGGGGTCAAACGTCTCGGTGTGGGCCATGCCGCCGCCCATCCAGAGGACGATCATGGCGTCGGCGGTGGGCTCGATTCTCTCCCCTGCCGGCTTGGCCAAGATCTGGCGAGGGGCACCGGCGGCCAGGGCGCCAAGTGTTGCCGCGCTGGCTGTCTTTAGAAAGTTACGGCGATTCCAGTTGCCCTGCTGAGTCACGCGGGAAAGGTTGTCCAAGCGCGGCGGCTTGGCAAGTTTCGGCTTCAGCGAAGTTTTTCCACCTAAGCGAGAGCGTCGTGGAGTGCCGCGATTCAAAAGCTGGCGCAGCAGTTGATTCTCCCCCATTGCCAAGGCTAAGCTCCCGACCAAGCACGGCTCAGGCTTTTTCCTGAATGAGTTCTCGGCGGCCACCGCCGAGAAGTTCCTCGACGAAATTGGTGGTGTAGACGCCCCGGCAAAATTCCGGGTCTTGCAGGACGGCTTTCTCGAACGGGATGGTCGTCTTGATGCCGGTGATGATGTACTCGTCGAGGGCTCGGTTCATCTTGTTCATGGCGTCGCGCCGGTTGGTGCCGTGGGTGATGAGCTTGGCGATCATCGAGTCGTAGTGGCTCGGGATGGTGTAGCCTGCGTAGGCGTGGCTGTCGAGTCGGACGCCGCGCCCTCCGGGCGCGTAGTACATCTCGATCTTGCCGGGGCTCGGGCGGAATTCATTCCACGGATCCTCGGCGTTGATGCGGCACTCGATGGCATGGCCTTTGAACTTGATGTCGCTCTGCGAGAGCTTCAACGGCTCGCCCATGGCGACGAGAATCTGCTGCTTGACGAGGTCGACGCCGGTGACCTCCTCGGTGATGGGGTGCTCGACCTGGATGCGCTTGTTGACCTCGAGGAAGTAGAAGTTGCCCTTGCCGTCGACGATGAACTCGACGGTACCAGCGTTGGTGTACTGTGCTGTCTGCGCAATCTTGATTGCCGCCTTACCCATTTGAGCGCGCAATTTCTTGTTCTTGCCCTCGAGAAATGGGGAGGGCGTTTCCTCGATGAGTTTCTGGTTTCGGCGCTGGATGGAGCAGTCGCGCTCCCCAAGGTGGATGATGTTGCCCTTGCTGTCGCCGAGAACCTGGAACTCGATGTGGCGCGGGTTCTCGATGAATTTCTCGATGTAAACCCCGCTGTTGGCAAAGGACTTTTCAGCCTCGCTGCGGGCGGTGTGGTAGCCCTTGACCAGCGAGATATCGTTGTGGGCGGTGCGCATTCCGCGGCCGCCGCCGCCCGCCACGGCCTTGATCATCACCGGGTAGCCGATTTCCTTGGAGGTCTTGAGCGCCTCCTGCTCGGTCTCAACGACGTCCTTCGATCCGGGAGGGATCGGCACGCCGGCCTTGCGAGCCAACTCGCGGCTCAGGGCCTTGTCCTCCAGCGCATTCATCGCGTCGGACTTCGGGCCAATGAAGCGGATGTTGCAGTTCTCGCAGACCTCGGCGAAATGGGCGTCCTCGGAGAGGAACCCGTAGCCGGGGTGAATGGCATCGACGTCCGAGATCTCGGCGGCGCCGATGATGCGGTCGATCCGCAGGTAACTCTCAGCGCTGGGCGCGCCGCCGATGCAGATGGCTTCGTCCGCCATCTGGGCATGCATGGAGTTCGAGTCCGCCTCCGAATACACCGCCACGGTGCGGATGTTCAACTCCTTGCAGGCGCGAATGACCCGGACGGCGATCTCCCCGCGATTGGCTACCAGTAATTTTTCAAACATTCAGTGGATCCTGGCTAACGATCATGCTGCGTCGCTCCATCACGCGGGACGCACCCGGAACAGCGGCTGGCCGAACTCCACCGGGCGGCTGTCCTCGACGAGGATTTCCGTGACCACGCCGCTCATCTCCGACTTGATTTCGTTCATCACCTTCATCGCCTCAACGATGCAAACCACCGTGTCGGCCGTGACCGTGTCGCCGACCTCCACGTACGACTCGGCCTCGGGCGAAGGCTTACGGTAGAACGTGCCAATCATCGGCGACTTGATCTCGGGATCGGTCGCCGGCTCGGGCGCGGATGTCGACACGGCGACAGGCGCCTCGGCCGGCACGGACGCAACTGGGGGCAGGTAGTGCTGCACCTGCACCTCCTCTGATTTGCCCTCCTCGGAGGCGCGGCGCAGCTTGATCTTGAATCCCTCCTTCTCCATTTCGAACTCGGAGAGGGAGTTTTTCTTCATCAAGTCGACGATGCTTTTGATGTCTTTAAAGTCCACGGTGGATCAGAATGTTACGGCGCTGCGCCTGGGTTCGGGTTGTTGTTCACTCCTCAAGATCGGGAATTGCGGCCGCCGCGCCTCATGCGCAACAACCTTCAACGCCGCCGAGGCTAGTCACCGGCCCAAAGGCGGTCAAGGTCGATTCCCCCTTGGCCAAGCACGTTTCCGGCGTGACGCCGCAGCGTGACCGGTGTTAATTCCCCGGAGGTGACACCAGGAGAAACCAGCCAACTGCTGCAACGCTACAAGGCCGGCGTGATCGACGAGGCCGAAGTGCTGCGCGTGCTGTGCGCCGCACCGATCGACGACCTTGGCTTCGCGCAGGTCGATGCCCACCGGGCGCTACGCCAGGGATTCCCCGAGATTATTTTCGGCTCCGGAAAAACCCCGAGCCAAGTCGCCGCCATCGCAGCCAAGGTGATGGAGCGTGAGGAGCGCGTGCTGATCACCCGCGCCAACGCCGACCACGCCGCCGCCGTGCGCGGGCAGTTCCCCGATGCCGTGCACCACGAGTCGGCGCAGTGCATCGCGGTCGAGGCCAGGCGCTTGGCCAAGCGCCCCGGTACCATCGCCGTGCTGTGCGCCGGGACGAGTGATTTGCCGGTCGCCGACGAGGCGGCGCTCACGGCGGATTTCATGGGCAACGAGGTCGTGCGCGTGAACGACGTCGGCGTGGCCGGGCTGCACCGGCTGCTCGCGAGCATGCCGACCGTGCGCGAGGCCAGCGTCGTCATTGCCGTCGCCGGCATGGAGGGTGCGCTGCCCAGCGTGGTCGCCGGTTTGGTGCGTCGGCCGGTGATCGCCGTGCCGACGAGCGTGGGCTACGGGGCGAGTTTTGGCGGCGTGGCGGCACTGCTGGGCATGCTCAACAGTTGCGGTAGCGGCGTGACCGTGGTGAATATCGACAACGGCTTCGGCGCCGGCTTCGCCGCCAATCAAATCAACGCCCTTACCAGCGACTGAGCTGGCTTTGCCTCTTTTGCCTTTAATTGGCCGATTATTTTTTCGGCTTTGACTTGGTTTTGGTTTTTCTCCATTTTGCGCGCCGCACGACTTGGCCGCGCTTGGCCAAACGCCGTTTGAAACCGCAGCAACCAAAAAACACCTTGGGAAAATCACTTGTCATCGCAGAGAAACCGTCGGTCGCGACCGATATCGCCCGAGTGCTCAAGGCGGCGCGCGACAAGTCGAAGGACTTTTTCGAGAATGACGACTACGTGATTTCCTCGGCCGTGGGCCATTTGCTGACGATTGTCGTGCCGCCGGATCAGGACATCAAGCGCGGCAAATGGACCTTCGACAAGCTGCCGCACATCCCCACGCATTTTGACCTCGAGCCGATCGCCAAGAGCGAGGCGCGGCTGCGGGTGTTGCTTCGCCTGATTAAGCGCGACGACATCGACTGCCTCGTGAATGCCTGCGACGCCGGGCGCGAGGGGGAGCTGATTTTTCGCTACATCATCCAGTACGCGAAAGCGAAGCACCCGAGGAAAACGGCGGGCAAGGCCGTCTCGCGGCTTTGGCTGCAATCGATGACGCCGGACGCGATCCGCACCGGCTTCACCAATCTGCGCAGCGACGACGACATGAAGCCGCTGGCCAACGCCGCCAGTTGCCGGAGCGAGGCCGACTGGCTCGTGGGCATCAACGGCACGCGGGCGATGACGGCGTTCAACTCGAAGAGCGGAGGCTTTTATTTGACGCCGGTCGGCCGGGTGCAGACGCCGACGCTGGCTGTAGTGGTCGAGCGCGAAAAAGAGATTCGTGCGTTCGAGCCGAAAGATTACTGGGAAGTTCATGCGACCTTCCGCGCCGCCGCAGGCGAGTACACCGGCCGGTGGCTCGACGACGATTTCAAGAAAGATCCCGGCGACGCCCACAAGCGGGCGGAGCGTATTTGGGAACAGTCCAAAGCGGATGGCATCCGGGCCAAGTGCGACGGCCAAGCGGGCGAAGTGAGCGAGCAGAGCAAGCCAACCAAGCAGGCGGCGGCGGCATTGTTCGACCTCACCACGCTGCAGCGGGAGGCCAACGCGAAGTTTGGTTTCTCGGCGCGCAACACGCTGGGCATCGCGCAGGCGCTGTACGAGCGGCACAAGGTGCTGACCTATCCGCGAACCGACTCGCGCTGTCTGCCGGAGGACTACACCGACACGGTGAAGCAGACGCTCGAGTCGCTTGGCCAAGCGCGCTACGGCAAGCTCGCTAGCGACGTGCTGAAAAACGACTGGGTGCACGGCGGCAACAAAAAGGTGTTCAACAACGCCAAGATTTCTGATCACTTCGCCATTATCCCGACGCTCAAGCCTGCACCCGGCACGCTCAAGGAGCAGGAGCAGAAGGTTTACGACCTCGTGGCCAAGCGGTTCATCGCCGTGTTTTATCCGTCGGCAGAATTCCTGGTCACGACCCGCATCACCCGCGTGGAGGGCGAGCCGTTCAAGACCGAGGGCAAAGTACTCGTAAAGCCAGGTTGGCTCACGGTTTACGGGCGCGACAAGTCCTTGGAAGGCGCTGGGCATCTGGTGGCGGTGGCGACCGGTGAGTCAGTGCAGGCGGCAGAAGTGAGCGTCGAGACCAAGGCCACCCGGCCACCGGCGCGCTTCACCGAGGCCACGCTGCTCGGCGCGATGGAGCACGCCGGCAAACGCATCGACGACGAGGAACTGCGCGAAGCCATGAGCGACAAGGGGCTCGGCACACCGGCGACGCGGGCCTCGATCATCGAGGAATTGATCCGCCACAAATACATGGTGCGCGAACTGCGCGAACTTATCCCGACGGCGCAGGCGTCCTCGCTCATCACCCTCCTCACGGCGCTCAAGGTGGACGCGCTCTCGAAGCCGGAGCTGACCGGCGAATGGGAGTTCAAGCTCAAGGAAATCGAACGCCGGAATTTCGACCGCGAGTCGTTCATAAACGAGATTCGCTCGATGACCGAGAAACTCGTCGGCACAGCCAAAGCGTTCGACGGCGACACGGTCCCGGGCGACTACGGTGTCTTGGAAACGCCCTGCCCGAAGTGCGGCGGCGTGGTGAAGGAAACGTACAAGCGATTCCACTGTGAGGCCGACGGGTGCGAATTCAGTTTTTGGAAGATCATGGGAGGGCGGCAGTTCGAGTTGCCCGAGGCGGACGAGCTGGTGGCCAATCGCCGCATCGGGCCGCTCGACGGTTTCCGCAGCAAGATGGGACGCGCCTTCTCGGCGGAGCTGAAGCTGACCGGCGAACACAAGGTGGAGTTCGACTTCGGCAACGACGACGAGGACGAGGAGGAAGTTGACTTCAGCGGACAGGAACCGGTCGGCACCTGCCCCAAGTGCAAAGGCCCCGTGTACGAGCACGGCCGTGCGTACGTTTGCGAGAAGAACACCGGCAAAGTGCGGGAGTGCAAGTTCCGCACCGGCAAGACCATTCTCAAGCGCGACATCGAGAAGGAACAGGTTGCCAAGCTGCTCAAGGACGGCAAGACGGACTTGATCCCCAACTTCATCTCCAAGAAGGGCCGGCCGTTCAAGGCATACCTCGTGCTCAAGCCGGACGGCGATGTTGGCTTTGAGTTTGAGCCAAGGGCCAAGCCGGCAGCCAAGGGCAGCAAATAGCTCCGCTTGACCAAGCGGGGGCGCTCTGGTCCTAGTCTTGCTTTTATAGTTTTGTTTGCGAGTTGCCTCAACGCAAACTGTTGTGTTATATTCCTCTGTTCGAAGGGAATGGCTGACAAAAAACCACCAAAAATAAAGGGGGATAAGCCCAAGGCCGACAGCGAGGATCGGTTTCCGAATCCGCGCTCATGGATGCTTTGGGGGCTGGGCATCTTCATGGTCGTGATGCTTTTTCAAGTCGGCAATACGGCCAACAGCGGAGTCGTCAACAAGGTCGATTACGACACTCTGGAGAGCTGGATCACTAATGGCAAAGAAGTCATTGATGGCTTCATAGAGTATCCTCCACCCAACGCCTCCGTAATGTGGACCATCACTGGGTTTATCACTGAGAATGGCAAAAAAGTGCCTTTCAAGTTTGAAGACAAGCTTGACGAGGCGCAGGAGAGATTCCTCAAGGCCGCCGGGTTCCAGTCGCGCGACAAGGACACCCTGCTAATGGGGTTCCTCTTGAACCTGCTGCCTATCCTGCTGATTTTCCTGCTGATCTGGTTTGTGCTGATCCGGCAGATCCGCAGCGCCGGTCGTGGCGCGATGAGCTTCGGCAAAAGCAAGGCCCGGATGCTTAACAAGGATAAAAATAAAATCACCTTCAAGGATGTCGCCGGTGTCGATGAAGCCTGTGAAGAGGTCTCCGAGTTAGTGGAGTTTCTCAAGGATCCAAAAAAATTCCAGAAGCTCGGCGGAAAAATCCCCAAGGGCATCCTGATGGTCGGCGCTCCGGGTACCGGCAAGACTCTGTTAGCCAAGGCCATCGCCGGTGAGGCCGAGGCCGCCTTCTTCAGCATCAGCGGCTCGGACTTTGTGGAGATGTTCGTCGGCGTCGGCGCGAGCCGCGTGCGTGACATGTTCGAGCAGGCGCGCAAGAGCACACCCTGCCTGGTGTTCATCGACGAGATCGACGCCGTAGGACGCTCGCGCGGCCACGGACTGGGCGGCGGCAACGACGAGCGCGAGCAGACGCTTAACGCGCTGCTCGTCGAGATGGACGGCTTTGACACGCAGGAGGGCATCATCATTATCGCCGCCACCAACCGGCCGGACGTGCTCGACCCCGCGCTGCTGCGTCCGGGCCGCTTCGACAGGCAGCTCACGGTAAACCTGCCCGACGTGCGCGGCCGCGAGGATATCCTCAAGGTACACGCCAAGAAAGTGAAGCTGGCCAAGGAGGTCGACCTTAGCATCATTGCCCGAGGCACGCCCGGTTTCTCCGGGGCGGAACTGGCCAACCTTCTAAACGAGGCCGCGTTACTGGCGGCGCGCACCGACAAGAAGGCCATCAAAATGGCCGATCTCGAGGAGGCCCGCGACAAGGTGCGCTGGGGCCGCGAGCGCCGTAGCATGGCCATGACCGACGAGGACAAGAAAATCACCGCATGGCACGAGGCCGGCCACGCGCTGGTCAATGTCCTGCTCAAGAAGTGCCATCCGCTGCACAAGGTCACCATCATCCCGCGCGGCCAGGCGCTTGGCGCCACAATGTCGCTGCCGAAGGAAGATGTGCTCAACCGCCAAAGCAAGGAGATGCGCGAGACGATTGCCATGACCATGGCCGGCCGGATCGCCGAGGAAATCGTGACCGGCGACGTCTCCACCGGCGCGTCCAGCGACATCAAGCAGGCCACCGGCATGGCCCGCGCCATGGTCACCCAGTGGGGCATGAGCGACAAACTCGGCATGGTCCTCTACGGCGACAGCGACGACTACGTGTTTCTCGGCAAGGAGATTTCGCAGAATAAGACTTACAGCGAGCAGACCGCCCAGCAGATCGACGCCGAGGTTCGGCGGTTGATCGACGAGGGGTACCAATTGGCCAAAAAGCTCATCAAGGATAACCGCGACAAACTCGACCTCATCGCCAACGCCCTGCTCGAGCACGAGACTCTCGATGGCAAACAGGTCGAGGATATCGTGCTCACCGGCAAATTTACCCCCACTGCGCCGCCGCCCGACGTTGATCCTCCCTCGGGAGCCGACGCCTTCACCCCCACGCCGGACGTGCCGGAGAGCGGCAAACCCAAGCTCGACGACGGCTTGGGCGGCCCCGCTCCCGCGACTGCCTGACGTTTTTTGGCAGAAACACACGCCGGTTCAACAGAAACCCTTTGACTTGTAGCAACTTGGACAGCTACTTTGACGCCCCCGGACTGAGCAATGCCCAAGCTGATCGTTTTAACCGAAGGAATCGAGCCAACCTCGTTTGAGTTTACGAAGGAAGCCGCTTCTGTCGGTCGCGACGACGAGAACGACATCACCCTCCCGCATCAGTCCGTCTCCAGCAGCCACGCCGAGTTGGTGATGCGAGGCGAGGACGTGCACGTCCGCGATCTTGGCTCCACCAACGGCACCTACATCAACGGCAACAAGGTCGCCGAGTCGCCGCTGCAGCCCAGCGAAGTGATCACCTTTGGCGAAGTGGAGTTGAAACTCGATGGCCCCCGGAAAGCCCAGTCCCACGACAAGCACCTCGAGCAGGGTGTCCGGCTTGGGAACCTCGACTCAGCCCCCAAGGGGCCGACCAAGGGCTTCAGCAAGAAATCGGACAAGTCCGGAAGATACTTCGTCATTTTCGGCGTAGTCGTGGCCGTCGTGATCATCGGCTCGCTGATCATGGCCTGGATGAAATTCAAGTAAACAGTCGCGCTTGGACAAGCGCAAACCTCCCCGGTCAACCCTCCCTCAACCAACGCGCCGCATTGGCCGCCGCGTACGTCACGATGATGTCCGCCCCGGCACGCCGCATCGAGAGCAGCGACTCCATCGTCACCGCCCGCTCGTCCACCCAGCCGCGCTTGGCCGCCGCGTGCACCATCGAGTACTCACCGCTCACCGCGTACGCCGCCGTCGGGCAGCCGAATTGCGCCTTCACCCGATACAAAACATCAAGATAGGCCAAGGCTGGTTTCACCATCACGATGTCCGCACCCTCACGCAGATCCAGCGCCACCTCGCGCAACGCCTCCTCCGCGTTGGCGGCGTCCATCTGGTAGCTGCGCCGGTCGCCGAACTTCGGGGCCGACTCCGCCGCGTCGCGAAACGGCCCGTAGTACGCCGAGGCATACTTCGCCGCGTACGACATGATCGGCGTGTCGCCGAAGCCGCCAGAGTCAAGTGCCGCTCGAATCGCCGCCACGCGACCGTCCATCATGTCGCTCGGCGCGACGACATCCGCTCCGGCCTCAGCGTGGCTCACCGCCGTCCGGGCCAGGAGCTTGATCGACGGGTCGTTGTCGATGAGTGCCTGGCCGCCGCGCTTCTTCACCACGCCGCAGTGGCCGTGGCTCATGTATTCGCACAAGCAGACATCGGTCATGACGAGCAGCTCCGGCAGGTCGCGCTTCAACTGCCGCACCGCCTTTTGCACGATGCCGTTCTTGGCGTAGGCACCCGAGGCGCGCACGTCCTTCTTCGGCGGAATGCCAAACAGGATCACAGCCGGGACGCCGGTTTTGTGCGCCGCCGCGGCCTCGCGCACGGCCTCATCGATCGAAAGCTGAAACACCCCAGGCATCGACGGCACGGCGTTGCGCACCTTGCGACCAGGACGTACGAACAGGGGCAGCACGAGCTGGTCTGCGTGCAGGTGCGTCTCGCGCACCATACGGCGCAACGCGGCCGAGCCGCGCAGACGGCGCGGGCGGTAACTGGGAAACTCTCCGGTCAAGGGAGACGGCATACGCGGCATGATAAACAATCCCGCCGACAAGCCAAGCGGTCAGGTGCCAATGCCGGAAACCAGGATCGCCAGCCCAATGATGCCGAAGCAAATGGCGAAGCAGACGGCGAACCCCCAAAAGTCCTGTGCGGTTGGCCGCTGAAACTCCAGCGAGCTGCCCGGAAACAGCTTGCGCTCGTCGAACCGGTCCGGCTGCGCGTAGCTTTTCTCCATTGCCGCCCGGTCGCCGGCCGGGTCGGGATCGACAGGCGTTTTCATTTTCACGTACAGCCGGTCGAGTGCCTCCTTGCTATTCGGCTTTGTCGCTAGGCTGGCGAGGATCATAACGATAAACGGCACCACCGTGGCAAACGGCAGGTCGAGCGTCTTAATGGCAGCCTTGTCCATCGAGGCCAGGTTGAGGCCCAACTTGTCGATGATGAGCATGTCCAGCCGCAACCGGCCGCTACCTTTGAGTTTGCAGT
>Ga0209228_1000489_pt1 | contig 20526 bp, 13 predicted proteins | sample METZYME_3_150m_FD_187547 | JGI IMG/M metagenome (GOLD analysis project Ga0209228, IMG submission 187547) | Marine microbial communities from oxygen minimum zone in mesopelagic equatorial Pacific - METZYME_3_150m (SPAdes) (version 2) | ecosystem: Environmental > Aquatic > Marine > Oceanic...
TATCTCTACTCGCCGCCTCGGCAGCAATCATGACATTGGGCGGATCGCCCACCATCGAAGCAACTCCTCCCGTGTCCGACAGAATCGCCTCAGCGAGCAGGGGCGGCACTGGATTGATCTCCATCCGATTGCATATCCTCAGAGTCACGGGCGCGATGATGATTATCGCGGTTACGTTGTCAATCACCAGAGAAATAAGAGTCGTGAAAGTACCGAGAAGGACGATTAGTTTCCAAGGGTCACCCTTACTCATCTTTGCTGCTTTGATAGCGATGAATTCGAAGAATCCGCAGAGTTCGAGAATCGCAGCGAACACCATCATCCCAAGCAGGAGTCCTATGACCTCGAACTCGATCCACCCCAGCATGGCGTGCTCGAGAGAATCGCCATGGGTATCGAATACTCCAGTCCAATGCCCGTACAGCAGCATGATTACGGAACCGAACCAAGCCGCAATAGTCCGGTGGAGATACTCGGCTAGAATGAGCACGAATGATATCGCGAAAATCGCGAGAACCACCTGCTGCTCAGTCACCATGGCTCGGCGAGCCTTGACGACTCTAAATAAGTGAGCATGGCGGCCTATCCTCAGAGAGGATAGTTTTCACTAACTAGTTCTTGCCCGACCAGAATACTGCGACATTTCCTCGGATGTGAACCAATGTGGAGCCGGTGGATTCGGCAAGGAGTCTGAACATCTCGGACCTCTCTGCAGAGCTATTGGCCACCCCTCGGTTAGCCTTCGCCTTCACCAGACCTCGGTTGGAGAGTTGATCGCTGAGTTCTTGGATCACCGAGTCGTTGATTCCATCCTTACCGACTCTGACAGTGACTGCCGTCGCCTTGTCCTTGGCTTGGCGCAACACTGAGTCTGGGATGCTGGGGCTAATCCGAATCACCTCTCGAGAAGTCCGGGCCCGAGCGTTCGATTCTGCCGCAGTTCTCACAGGTAACGATGAGTCTGCCTCTCGAGATTCGAGTTCGGGCCGTGCGCCCTGGTATTAACGCGGATTCGCATCCTCTGCATATTAGCCTCGAAGTGTTGGAGTCCGGGCGCTCACCATGACGCTTGCCTATGCGGAGGATGTCCCGAGCAGCGGCATCGGCGAGCCGGGGGTCGACTGAATCTGAGCCCTTCAGCAAGGATGAGAGGTCATCGACGGCCCTCGAGGCCTTTCCCTTCCTCTTAGCATCCCCTCTGCTCCTACGGCGCTGCTTCGACATCTTGACCTCACTGAGCACCATGGAGGGCTTCCTCTATTGCCGCGCCGACCCCGTCGATCGAGGTGTTTCCATTGATGCTAATCAGTAGGCCCCTCTGTGCGTACCATTCGGCCAAGGGGGCCGTCTGCTCATGGTAGGCAGAGAGCCTTTTCCTCACAGTCTGCTCGTTGTCGTCCTCACGCTGTACGAGACGTCCAGATACCTCGGGGGGAGGCGGGTTGAAGGAAATATGGTAAATCTCACCGGTTTCAGGATCCATCCTCCTGCCGACGATGCGCTCGACCACCGCATCGTCAGAGACCTCGATTGAAATGACAGCGGAGACCACTGCCACCTTTGACAGGGCCTCGGCCTGGGGAATCGTACGGGGGTAGCCGTCGAGCAGAACCCCTGATGATGCATCATCATGTTGCAGACGCTCGACGATCAACCCGATGATGATGTCATCGGGGACGAGCAGGCCGGCGTCCATGTAGCCCTTGGCTTCTGTCCCAAGCTCGGAGTCGGCCGCCACGGCCGCGCGGAGCATATCGCCCGTAGATACCTGGGGCTTCCCGGTAAGTGCGGTGATTCTGCCCGCCTGAGTGCCCTTGCCCGCGCCAGGGGGGCCGAACAGTACAATCGAGCCGTTCATCGACTCGACGGGAGTGGGGTTGGTGATAAGTCAAGCGCAGCCTATGGCTTGTTCTGCTCCCACCACAGATGGCCGTAGGCGGCCCACTGTTCCATTGTCCAGCCCTCAGGGAGTCCGCCGAGAGGGAGCGGAGGAGACCCTTCCGAGGACGAAGGAATCTTCAGAGACGGTGACGATTGGGCGAGGGTTGATTGTATCTCCTCGTCACTGACTCCACCAGTCAATACCTCTCCGGAGACGGAAGTGTCCAGAGCAGCCGCCTTGCGCTCAGACTGGCTTCCGGCTAGAAGGGCTGAGCCAGGTGGAATCAACTCCTCCTCGGGCCTAAGCGTCGACTCAGAGGATCTGCGCATCCTGACACCTGTTGCCACCACCGAGCTCAGCAAAACAAGGAAGATGAGAGCCAAGGTCCAACTAGGCAGTCCTAGGTAATCAAGCAGGCCGCCAAGGCCGCCACTAGTCGAGTCCCTGGACTTACTAATCCCGACCTGCAGAGTTCCATCGGTAATCGTAGCAAGACCAATCTGGGATACGGTAGCGTTTGCAACGAATGTTATCTCAGTCAGACCATTTGCGGCGTCATCACCAGGGGTTGCCGATACGGTCACCGCAGCAGATTCCCCGGCATCCAATGAGATTAATACATGGCTTAGTTGAACAACCCAATCATTGGGGCCTATCGCCACTAGTAGCACCTCTGCGAAAGAGTTACCGAGATTGGTGACTACTACTTCGAAGGTGTCGCCATCAGAGGATATGTCCTCGATAGAAGTCGATTCGCAGGATAGGCTGATCCATATCGAAGGCACAACCTCGAGAGTCATCTCGACAGTGTAAACCGATGTCTCCCCACTTGGGGTTGTAGCCTCGATGATGACTGAGACAATCTGTTCAAGAGGACCCACTGGCAGGCTTCCCGGCAGGTCGATGCCCACTGCGATTGTGGCCTCTTGGTTCATCCCCATGGAGAAGTCCCTGCCGGACAGGAATCCGCCTGACCAGTCTTCAGGCAGAGTTCCCATTGTAAGGCTGACATCGAGCTCGACATTGCCAGTGTTGTGTGCATGTATGTCTGCGGTTCCGGGCACTCCTAGAGCGATTAACATAGTGTTGTTCCATGATAGGTCCAGAGCCGCTATCTCCTGCACCAATAGGCGGGTGGCGTTTGTTACGGTAGGACCTTCGGCGAGGGTCGTCCGTATGGTGATGGTGTTAGAGTCCCCCATCTCCGCGGCAGGGGGGACTATGGAGACGATGAAGACTGTCGCTGACGAGCCAGCAGGGATTGCAAAAGCGATCTCCTCGGATTGCACGTTGGAGCCCTCGGTGAGTTGGATGGGCCAAGTGTTCAGGGACGAGAATGCCTGTACTAAGAACTGCATTGGCACATTGCCATCATTGGAGACGACCAGTTCGGTTGTGACGGTGTCGCTGTTCAAGACTGGGCGGGGCTGGGCGAGAGCCAAGGGGCCTAACGAGACTCCTTCGGAATCGAACAGCTCTGGAGAGAAGTCGAGACTCTCGAAGACTGTGACGACAGTTTGCTCGGTCGTCTCCAGAGTCGGGTCATTGACCGAGGTGGTGATGCACTCGACATCCTCAGTGGTTCCTGCCGCGGGCTCTCCGCCTTGAGCAGGGGGAACTCTGATGCGAATCGGCAGTGGCAGGAACTGCAAACGGTTCAGCGGCTCGAGCGTCAGTTCGGAAGACTGACTGTTGCCGATGTGTATGGTCCAGCGGTCAGAGGTTTCGCAGCTGACTGTGTACTGCGTTGGGCCGTTGCCCGTGTTCTTGATGGAGAGCGAGAATACGGCGAAGTCACCGGGTTCGGCACCCAGGCCCTGCGTTCCTGCGATTAATGTGAACAGTCCTTCAACGCGCTCCACTATGGCGGTGAGTCTGATGCTGTGAGATATGGTTGGGGCATTGGTATCGAAGAGGTTCAAGTCGGACACGAAGGTCCCAGGGAATGCGTATACAGCATCATCTGGATTTGAGAGGTCGGTGTCCATGTCGGACATGTTCAGGGTGACCACGATGCGGTCGCCTTCCTCCCCGAAAGGAGCCAGAGTCCACGGTCCGGTTTCGTTTATCAACTTCCACCACTCGTCCCGAGGCTGGTACATGACGCCGTCATTGTCCAGCCTCTGCACAGGTGAGACACTCAGTCCGACCGATATCTGCGAGGTTCCCTCATTGCGCATCTCAAGCTCGAACAGCACCCAGCTACCCGTCCTCGGATCCAGTGTGCGGGTCTTGGCCTGACTCAACTCAGCCGGAGTGTTGGGCACCGTGCCATCCTCCATCAGGGGCGTAAGTCGGACACCTATCTGAGAGACATTAATGTGGAGAAGGATGCGGTTGTTGTCGACTCCGTTAGACTCGTCGTTCAGCTCATTGACCTCTGATGCCGAGTCCAGCCTCAACTCCAATGTGTGCAAGCCTGTAGTGGAGAAGGCATACGGGAATGACAGTGATTCCAGCATCCCCCCTCCCAACGAAGATTGCCCAGAGGTGTGCAAGACGACTCCGTCAGTGATGTCCTCAATCTCGACCGAGTAGGTGCCAGTGGGCGCTGCGGCCTGATTCTTCCAAGCGGCCTCAATGAGGAGTGTGTCGCCTTGCAGGGGACTCTCGACGGAGCTCGACAGGGAGCCCTCAAACACAGTCAAATCTGACTGCTCCAATACAGTGGCCAGCCCGGTCAGCACGATAGCGTAGTCCTGTAGCGTCCCCCCTGCGTGCCCGACCTCAACAGTCCAAGTGCCGATTCCGGAAATCACGCCATTGTTAGTGGGAAGTCGCACCCTCTCAATGTTGTTGAGCCGGTCCTCGCTACCACCGCCCGGGGTACTGAACCCGTTGGAGAAACTATTGCCGACATAGACAGTGCCGTTGGGCGAGGTCACCCTCAGATCGAGGTCGTTGACCAATCTAGGGGCGCTTTGGTTGGCAACTGCCGAGCCCTCCCTGTCATTCCACACCAAGGTGATGTCCAGCCCCATCTGAGCTTCGACGGACAAGTCGAAGGTGTAGAGGAAACTGTGTCCCGGCAATAACTCCCTCGTGTGGTCATAGAACACTGGAAGTTCGGCCGACAACAGTTCGTCTTGGTAGTAGACAGTGGCAGTTGGATAGAGGCTCTGTTGCAAATCGATCTGCCCCCAGCCCTCAGCCGGATTGGGGATATTGGTTGTACCGATATCCTCGGCTCCGTTAATGAGGATGGCTCGAATCAGGTCAGAGCGTGGCTCGCTAATCCCTTCGGACTCCCTGAGGTACTGCCGGACCATGGTGGCCGCGCCTGCGACGACAGGGGTTGCCATCGAAGAGCCGTTGAGTGTCATGTACAGCGGGGTGGTGCCGTCGCTGTGAGTGGTGCTGGAGCACGAACCACCGTTGGCGAACTGGGCCTCCTCGGCCCTAGCCGAGCAAATCGACACACCGGGCGCGACCAAGTCGGGCTTGATGCGCCCGTCCAGAGTGGTTCCTCTTGAGGAGGAGTCGGCGACCGTGCCTTCGGCCGTGCTTCCGTAAGCCCCCGTTGTGGAGGCCCCCACTGTCAGGACGTTCTTCGCTGTCCCCGGGGGTGTGACGCTGTTCGCGCCACTGGAGCCCAAGTCGCCTGCGGAGAAGAGGACTAGGAACCTAGGGTAGTCCACGAGGAAAGAGTCGGCGGACCTCGAGTCGGAACTGTACTCGCCGACCAGATTCTCGTTGCCCCAGCTGTTGGTCTGGATTCGTGCGTTGTTCTGCCATGAGTGACTGAACATATCGTAAAGCGAGCCCCAGCGGGCGAGCATTCCGGAACTGTCAGCCTCGAGCTGATAGAAGTGGAAGGTCGCGGCAGGGACCATGCCCATCGTTGCCGAGTCTCCCGAGCCGTCCCCCAGAAGAGTCGCGGTCACATGAGTGCCGTGCCCGCTGTTCCTGTCCATATGCGAGTTGTCGGGACCGAACTGGTCGTATATGGCCCGGATGCGGTTTTCAAAGTCACCGTGGTCGCCGTCGAGCCCAGTGTCGGAGATGGCTAGAACTTCGCCGCTACCGTTCAGTGTACCGTCGGAGCTCAGTAGAGCTGAGTCGATGCCGCCTATGGTACGTGCGTTGTCGTTGTGAATGATGATTTGCGAGGCTGAGCCGATATGGAGAATCCTGCCGTCCATTGCGAGTACCGGTATCCAAAGGGCATCGACTGAACGCGGCTGGCAAAGGTACGCGTCACAGACGCCCCGCGGGCCAATCTCTCCCGAAATCAACTCGAGGTCTTGTGAAAGGGCCGCGAGCTCGTCGAATCTGAGGTCGGGTGACGGAATGATGTCGAGATCCACTACGATTCCCTGACGGCCTGCCAGCGGAACCAATTCCGAAGAGACTCTCCAAGCGATAGGTAGCTGGCCGGTCCACCTAACGCTGGACATTTTGCCAAGTTCTTCGATTATGCCGTGAACGCGCCCGGGGTCCACGCGGATGACCAATGTGTCGTCGGGGACGACATCGATTACAGCGAGTCCCATGTCGGAAAGGGAGCCTTGCAACGCACTCATGTCCGCGCTGTTGGACTGAACCAGGATCATCCCGGTGCGTTGCAGGGCAGAGGGGTCGTACAAACTCTCGGGGCCGAGTGGAATTATATCCGCTGTAGGGTCAAATGAGCCGAACGGAGAGTGAATCACCCCAGAGGCCTCTCGCAATGGGTAAGTCGAAGCGGTGGCGAGGGAAATCGAGGTCCATGTATGGTGCTCGTTTGAGACTGTATCATCCGCCTCGGAGACCGGTGTTCCTGTACCCTCGGAGGCGCTGGCTAGCACCCCTCCCCATGTAGAGATCAGGAGTACAGAGAGTACTGTAATGACCGAGCGTACTCTAGTCATGCATAACAGCCGACTCAAGGGGCCTTTTTGACCATTCATGCTGGCTGTACGCGCGTGCTCGCGACCGTGAGGAGTTCTCAGATGCCGTAGTAGTCAGAAATTGCCTTGTCGGTCTTGGCCACCGAGGCCCGCCAGTTAGGCTCCGTGCCCATCAGCGCGCGGATGCAATCAATGTTCTCGGGGATGACATCGCTCTCTTGGTGGATGGCTTGGAAATAGTACAGTCGGTCACCGACCAGTCTGACTCCGTCCTCCCAGACAAATATCTCATGCAGATCGCCCCACTTGCGGCCTAAGTCACGTGCCATTTCCATAACCTCGGCGGTGGTAGTAATGCGGTCTGCCTGACCGTGCATGACGATGACTCTCGGCGTCCCTCTCCACATCTCAACTATTGACTCTGTAGTCAGTCCGTGGCCCTCCGGTAGATCAGCGATGATGGCGTGGACATGCATCAGAGTGGTGGGCACGGCGACGGCTAACGAGTTGATTTCGATTTCGGGCTTGACGGTAATGACGTCGGGGCCGTGGTGACTGGGTACCTTGAGAACGGGTTTGATGGCGTTTATGGGGCCCTTCTTCGAGTCCCCGGGGTCAGCGGCCCGGCGAATCATCGTGCACTCGACCTTGAGCGAGCCGCAGTGGTCATAGAGCGGGACCAGTGTGCGCGAGAGTCCGGTGGTATTGCATGAGACCACACGGGAACCATCTGAGCCGAGGTTCTCGTCGTGATTAGCGCAGGAAGAATACGACAGTCCGGTCAGGGAGTGCTTCTCCCCGCCTTGGAACAGGTGCTTGATGCCTGCAGCCTTGTATTTCGCCAGATTGTCGGCACCCATCTTGCCTGGTGAGCAGTCGACAACGATGTCGGCGATAGAAAGGAGTTCGGACAGACCGCCATGGCACTGATAGCCACCTGAGGAGAACGAGGAGATGCGCTCGGGGTCGTCGGTCGTGCAGTACAGGTTGAATCCTTTCTTCGTAGCGAGTTCGCAACCGAAGCTGGGTCCGGTCTTGGTGACGCCGACGACAGTCATGTCATCTTGGGCGTCAACTGCATCGGCGACTCTTTTGCCTATTGTTCCGTACCCGTTAATGGCGACTTTGATCAACCCGACGACCCCACAAAGTGCCGCTTTCGGCGATTTGTCGCCCTTGACTGCCCTCTATCAACATGACCCTCGCCCCGTAGGTCGAGAATACACGTCTAAGCACCCTTGCGGATGCTTCACTGCCCGTCAGAATGAAGACTACTAGCACTATGTCCGGGCAGGGAAGGCCATGCGCGAGGTCACTGTGAAGAGCATCAAACTCAATCGGGACCTCGATGGAATGCTCTCCGAGGCCCTTGAGAGGGATCTGTTGGTCAGGATAGGATGGGGCCGCGGAGGTGACGAGAAACCCAAGAAGGGAGAGATTGGCGCCATCACGCATCTGCCACCAAAGTCCAGAGTCCTCCTCCTGGGAAACCTAGGTGAGTGCGCTGGGGCGATGAACCGCGGAGGCACCTTCACCCTTCAAGGTTCGAGCACTTCGATGCTTGGGGCATTCCAGCATAACGGTCGTATCGTGGTCGAGAAGGATGTCGGTGATCGATTGGGGTACATGATGACTGGTGGCTCAATCACAGTCCAAGGCTCAGCCGGTGACGAGGCGGGGGCAGGTATTTCTGGAGGCACTGTCCTCGTGCGTGGACACGCAGGCAAGAAGGTTGGAGCGGGGATGAGAGGTGGTACCATGGTCATCCTAGGCTCGGTTGGCTCTGAGCCCGGAATCGGAATGACCGGCGGTCGAGTGGTCATCGCAGGCAGTTGCCCGCCCCCCGGAGAGGGAGTGGCCATGCGAGGCATAGAGGCCTCTGAGATTTCAGAACTGTCGGAGCACCTAGAGCCCTTGGGTCTGACCTTGGAGGGGGACGCACTCGTTCTAGTCCCATCGGACTCGGCACCAGCTGTGACTGAGAGTCCAACGACATCGGTCGCCGAGGGCTTCGAGAGTGTCGCCCTGGTCCCGTCTACCTCCGAGCGACTGACAGAACACTCCTCCTTGGACCCTTACACCCTCCTGACGCCACTCGGCTCGGACGAAGGGGGCGTGCTGTTCCCATTGCCCTGGCTAATCGAGTGCGAATCGGCCTACGAGTGGAAAGAAGGAATGGCAGCAGAGCAACCTGCTCTGGTCAGGTCTTCGCCGCGCGCGTGCGATTTGCTGCTGATCGGAGATTCGGAGCTTGTGGATTGTGCTACTCTCCTAGCAGGATGCTCCGGTGTCGTACTCGACCTAGCGAACCTGCCACCACTCAACGACGCCGAGATAGAGGCATTACTGGTATCGATAACAAGCAGGATGCAACCGGACTCTCTAGTGCTGCTCCGAGACTGCGTCGACAGGGTTGATCACCTGTTCAGACTGGTGGTTGATCTGGACCTTGATGGTGCGGTAATAGACGCTGCATCCCCAGGGGGGGGACGCGCGGCGTCGGCGTTGCCTAGAATCGGTCTTGCCGCTAGAGCGATGAACCTAACCGAGCAAGGGCGCCAACTGCTGATAGAACTCGACGAAGCGCCGGGTGCCGAGGACCTACTGATTGCAGTCGCGGCAGGATGCTCTACCATCGTGGCGCCACCTCCAGAAGAGGGTCTCGAGGAGCTCCTTGTCTGGCTCGATTCCACCCTGAGGGGATGGATGCGTGAACTCGGGGTGGACGGTCTTGAGAAGGTCACCCGCCGCAACCTGCGCGCTTTGGACTATGACACGGCGGCTATCAGCGGTCTGCGCCTCGTGGGTTACGACCGTCCGCTACCAATGTGGCTGGGCAACTGAGGTGAGAAATGCCTACTCTGAATCTCCAGCACGCGCTCCTGAATTACATACAGGAGGCCAACGGCGCTGGCCACGATGGGGCGGGGTGGTCCGAGTGGCTTCCAGCAATCGGGTGTCCGGTGGAGAGCAACGACGATAGCACCATCGAGATCGAGGTTTTTCCCGACCGTCCCGATCTTCTCAGCCACGAAACGATGGCGAGAGCGGCTCGCTCGTTTCTCGGCTCAGTCGTCGAGGACCCATCCATGGAGGTCTCAGACAGCGGTATCGAGATGATAGTCGATGCGTCGCTAGCCAAAGTCAGGCCTGTTATACTCGCAGCTGTCGTGAGAGGGGTGAACACAGGGGAAACTAGTGCGGAGAAAGGCGAGTTCATCCAGTCTCTGATGGACCACCAAGAGAAGTTGCACCTGACTCTCGGCAGAAAGCGGAGATTCTCATCGATAGGGGTTCACGACCTGTCGACCTTGGTTGCGCCGTTCAGGGTGGTCACGGTCCCCTCATCCCACTCCTTCGTTCCTCTGGCTATGACTGAGGAGATGAGTATTGAGCAGATTCTCGGAGAGCATCCCAAGGGGATGGAGTACGCCCACCTCATGGAGGAGTTGGATTCCTTTCCGGTGATTCTGGATTGCAATGACGACATACTCTCCTTCCCACCGATCATAAACGGTGACCATACTACGGTCACCGAGACGACGACTGACTTCTTCATCGATGTCACTGGGTGGAGCCAGAGGGCGTGCGAGGCCTGCCTGATGCTGGTCTGCCTCTCACTTGCAGAGAGGGGGGGCAGTGTTCAGAGCGTTCGCGTCACCGGTCACGACGGCATTACTTCCTCAACTCCGCGGGGTGATGCACGTCAGCATCGTATCCCGCATCGTCTGATACAGAAAGTTCTGGGTCTCGACCTCGGTTCTGACGAAATCGCAGCCACGCTGACAAGGATGGGTGGCCAGCTCATCGAGTCCAGGACGGTCACCGACGGAGTAAACTCAGCGGAGAGATGGGCCGACTGCGCCGTCGGGGAGCGCGAACACATAGTAGCGATGCCACGATGGCGCAGCGACATAATGCACCCCATCGATATCGTCGAAGACATCGCCATAGGATACGGGTACGACAACATGCCCGAACAACTACCTACTGTGCATCTGGATGCTGTCCCTCTGAAGTCATCTCACTTGAGACGCAGGGTGAGAGCGAGTCTGAGGGCGCTCGGCATCCAAGAGACTCAGAGCCTCACACTATCCAACGAGAGGGACCAGTTCGAGCGTATCAGATGGCCACAAGGAGGAGGTTTGTCGGTTATCGCGAACCCAATCTCCGTCGACCACACTATGCTGCGCCACTACATGCTTCCTTCGCTGATTAAGCTGCTAGCAGCAAACCGACACCACGAGTTGCCTCAGAAGGTGTACGAGTTGGGGACCGTGGTGCGCGACTCAGCCAACGCTACTAGAGTCGCGTGGGCGTGCGCTGAGGTCGGAGGTGGCTTCACCGCCGCCAAGGGAATCGCCCAAGCCCTCCTCAGGGACATTGGAGCAGAGGCAGGTGATATCCACTTTGAAACGGTAGACCGTCTAGAAGGGCCTTGGATTGGGGGCAGGGGGGCTAGGGCTATGGTGTCCAACGAGGAGGTTGGGCAGTTCGGAGAGATTGATCCAGCAGTGAGTCACGAGTTCGGACTCAGGTCGCCTATCCAAGCGGGGGAGTTCGACATCGACGCCATAAGCCGACTAATACCGGACCCAGTACTCTGAGCCCGTTTACTTCTTCTTCGAACTATCGCCAAGAAGCGCCATCGCGTCCTTGAAGCCTTTGTCGTCGAGATGACTGCGGTTAGCCATCGTCTCCTTGGATGAGTCGTCGTCCTTCCTCTGGTACTCGACGACCTTCCTGGCCTTGGGGGGCTTTGCCTGACGCGGCTCGACTGCCTTCTTCCCGAAGGGCCACACCGGTGTCATGTACATGCAACAGCACACCGCACCATCAACACTTCGCAGGATTCACTATCGAAGGAGAGTAGGGATAAAAGAGTGAGAACGACGAGAGTCTCTCATGAATGAGCGTCGGTTCGCCATGATTCTCATTTTCCTAATGATTGCGTCCAACCATTCGCCGAGTACCTTGGATTCACCGATTGGAGATGCGAGTTCCCCCTCTAAAACGAGTGCTCTTGATGTGCTGATGCTCGGCAATTCGTATACCAGTCAGAACGACCTAGCTTCAAAACTCGATAGCATACTCTCTGATGGCGGGGAGAATGCCGAAGTCTCCGCATTGACCGGTGGAGGATTGAAACTCTACGAACACGAAGGCCGAGCTAAGGAAAGTGGCAACCAGTGGAATGTCTCACTCAATGAGCCGAACGATTTCGTGATTCTTCAAGACCAGAGTCAGGTCCCTTCATTCCCAACAAACTCCGAATACTGGCAAGATAGCCGGGACGCTGCTATTTACCTTAATCAGCGTGCCTTGGGCTCCGGTGGAAATACAATCCTGTTCATGACATGGGGTTACAAGGATGGCGATTCAAACAATCAGTGGCGAAACCCGGATTATCCTACTATGCAACTTCATTTGCAGCAGGGGTACGAGATGTACCTTGAGAATATCACTACACAATTGGAACCCGCCTTCATCGCACCGGTGGGTTTGGCGTACAAGCATCTGTACGACGCAACCGCCAATACGGGAGTCGATCCAAGCATCGGCTCGACTCCATTCTCAACTCTGTATTCTAGCGACGGTTCGCATCCATCGATTGATGGAACATATCTCTCCGCATGCGTTTTCCACGCTGTGATTACCGGCGAATCACCGGTAGGGCGCACCTATCCCGGGCAGATCTCCCCCCCAAGAGCGCTCGAATTGCAGGAAACCGCTGCTGCAACTGTTTTCAATGAGACTGCTGACTACTTTTACCCATTCGAAATCGAGCCCCCGGGCATCGAATTCGGTCCGGATTCTGGTTCGGTCTTCGGCATCGATCCAGGCAACACCATCGGACTCAACTTCAATTTCACCAACCATGCCGAGGTCGACGACACAGCGCTCGTTGATATCAGCGGTCCGGAAGGTTGGTCGATAGAGTGGTCAAACTCCAAGCCCCCCGAGGTCGGCCACACCTACGAAGCCCCTTCCGTAACACCCCGGTGGGTGGGGTTCTCCATCACTGCGCCGGGAGTCTCTGAGGGCTATCCTCTAGCCGGGTCACTACATGGATTCAGCATGCGACTGACCACGGGCTCTGATGGTATGCGTGATTGGTATAACTTCTCCCTGGAGTACGGTTTCTACCACGCCGCCACTATTGATGAGGGGGGCGGCAACGCCTCGCTCCCTCCTGACGAGGTGATTGACCTGTTTGTGACGGCGAGGAACCTTGGCAACTCGGTGCGCGACCTGGAAATCCAAATCGTGCAGACAGATGAGAACGGTTCCCAGACTGGCATTGCAGGAATGGCATTCTCAGATCGCGGATGGTCGGCAATCGTGCTGAACAGGGCACAGTTAGCCGCGATGTCACCGAACGGGTCTGGCGAGGTCCATCTGCAGGTCCAGTCTCCCAATCGCTACCCTGGGACACTGTTCTTCGACATCCGAGTTTGGAGCACTGCAGCCCCGGCGGAGGTCTCTGCCGTCTCTCAAAGGGTGAGCATCGTCCCGCGCACCGGCGGTGTGCTAACTCTCGCCGAAAACGGGTGTACCGGCGACATACTCCCAGGAGGAACTTGTCATGGATCCCTGCGTGTGGAGAACACCGGAGACGTGTCGTCGACTTTCGATTTGGTAATCGGCCAAACCCCTGAATGGCTCTCTGTCGAATTGGCGCATTCTCAAATCATCCTGGGACCGGGTCAGTCGATGAGCGGTATAGACCTCTCTTGCGTGATAGCAAACGGTACTCCTGCCGACCTAGTCGGGGGATTGGTAATCGGATTGTGGTTGGATGACTGGTCTCCGAATCAAGTGGAATTGGAGATATCAGTAGGCGAGATGTACAACTGGTTGGTCGAGAGGGTGTCCTCGGAACTCGGAGAGGACAACAAACTGACCTCATTCTGGACCCTTACCAATGCCGGCAACGAACCAGATGGCCTAGTGGTTAATCTAGATGTAAATCTGGCTACAGAGTTCGGCTTAATTCCTCCTGAGGGGGCTTCTACTGGTACCGAATCCAGCTCCCCCCGCTCCTTTGAGATACTGGATGTGCCCGTGGACGAGTCGGTGAGTTTCAGTGCTTGGATGGTTGTGCCACTTGAGGCCCCCGTGGAGACCACCGTCGTGCTGACGGTGGAGGTGCGCTCAATGCGCGAGCCCGACATCTCGTTCACCGCTGAGGATTCAGCACTGGTCCCCGCTGCGTATGTGCCTCCGCTAAACACTACGGAAAGCACCTGGAAGAGGACGCTGATTGACTGGCTTGAGGTATGGCACGAATTCATCCTGATTGCGGTGGTGGTCGTTGCTGGTAGCATCGGTGTCGTCACAGCAATACGGATCAGGAAGGAGCGCGACCTAGCCTTGAGGGGGCCGGCTCCTCCTCCGGAGGAGAAGGCCGAGGACTGGATGTCCAAATTCGATGAAGGCGGTGAGAAGCCGCCCGTGATAGTGGACAGCCCCCAGGTCGAGGCGGGGGGCTTCGCTACAGAGTTCTTGGAGAAGTCTGGAGGTCCGTCGGAGGAGCCTCGTATCGGACCGGACAAGGAAGTGGTGGATTCCGCCAGTGATGTGCTGGACAAGCACCAGACAGAGGATGCGATAGAAGCAGCCATAGAGCTGGCAGAGGGGATGACAGAGGAAGATCTATCGCACCCCAGCAACGCGATGCTCGACCCCGCAGAAACCGAGACTAGCAAGACAATGCCCAAGAAGCACAGAGATGATGATGGTCCGTCGGACTTCGAGTTGGAGTTGTGAGCGCACTTTGCACTGGAGTGGACGAGGCAGGCAGAGGCCCGGTCATCGGCCCGATGGTGGTCTGCGCCGTTTGCATTCCAGAAGGCGACAGGGGGTTATTGGAGAGCATCGGCGCGTGCGATTCCAAGAATCTCACCAGCCGACGCAGGGAAGATGTGGCTAACCGCATTCGCGCAGAAGCCGGAACCCGTGGATGGGGGATCGGCCTTGTGGTCTGCGAAGCCAGCAGAATCGATTCAAACAGTATCTCCTCAGACTTAAACAGCCTCGAGATAGATCTCTTTGGCGAAGCCATAGAAGCAGCCTCACCACGAGATGGCGAGGGGAGAATAATGGCCGATGCTTGCGATGTCGACGAAGAGCGCTTCGCAAGGAGGCTGTCCTCTCGACTCGGAGATGTCTGGTCCTCGTGGCATATGATTGCGCGACACGGCATGGATGCTGAAGATGTGGTAACTGGAGCTGCGAGCATACTGGCCAAGGTCAGGCGTGACGCCGAAGTGGCCCAACTGGAATCGGAACTGGGGATTCGGCTCGGATCGGGATACCCGTCTGACCGGATCACCCGTCAGGCCGTCCAAGAACTGGTCTCAGATGGGATGCCGCACGACTGTCTGCGGTGGAGCTGGTCCACAGTCTCGGATGTGTGGCAAGAGGTCCGCGGAGGTCCAGTTCCAGTAAGGTCCGCCAATGAGGCGGCCACTGTTCAACCGTCACTCGACGAGTGGTCAGCACACGAAGCGTGAAATGCTGCTTTTCAGCGGTCTCTACCGATATCATGGTCGATTCTGCCGATTGGGACTCCGATATCGTCTCGACCGTGCGTAAGTACGCTCTGCAGAACGCGGTTGAGTACGCCGGCGAGGGACGGTCCAGCAGCGTGCTGGGTAGGCTACTTTCTGAGCGCGAGGATCTGCGTCAGATGGCTAGTGATCTAATGCCCTTGGTAGATGCCGAGGTAGCTGCTGCAAACTCACTAGCGGCTAGCCATGGGGTTGATGCTGTACGAACCGAGCTTGCGCAGTCTGCTCCAGAGGCGCTCAATCGTGAGAAGCATCAGAAGGCGGTGGGATTGAGGGAATTGCCCGGCGACACTTCCCAAGGCGTCGTCCTGAGATTCGCACCCAACCCCAACGGGCCACTGACACTGGGGCATTCCAGAGGTGTTGCAATCAACTCAGAGTACGCGAGGGTGTACGATGGCAAAGTGGTGCTACGCTTCGATGACACCGACACCAAGGTCAAGCCGCCAATTCCTGATGCCTACGACTGGATCGCTGACGAGTACGAGTGGCTGGCAGGAAACCCGGCCGACATCGTTATCCGTGCTAGTGATAGGATGCCGGTCTACCTTGAGCATGCAGAACAAATGATTGCTGGAGGTTTCGGCTATGTTTGCCGCTGTAGTTCGGCGTCGTTCAGGAATCTGCGAGAGGCCAAGCAGGACTGTCCCTGCAGAGGGAGGGATGCCACTGAGAGCCTGTCCGACTGGAAGGCGATGAACGCCGGAGAAGTGGGAGAGGGCGATGCAGTGGTCAGGGTGAGGACTGAAATGACCCTGCCTAACCCGGCTCTGCGCGACTGGCCTGCCCTGAGGATTCAACACACTCCTCACCCGATGGTCGGTGATCGCTACAAAGTGTGGCCGCTGCTCGACTTTCAAAGCGCTATCGAGGATCATGAGCAGGGTGTCACACACATCGTCAGGGGCAAGGATCTGATGGACAGCACGCGTAAGCAGACCCTGCTCTACGAACACTTCGGGTGGACATATCCAGAACCGCTGTACTGGGGGCGTGTTAAAGTCCACGAGTTTGGCGGATTTTCCACTTCTGGAATGCGAGCCTCGATAGAAGCCGGAGAGCACTTTGGCTGGGGCGATAGCCGCCTGCCAACTCTTCGGGCGCTTAGGAGGAGGGGTTTCAGGGCGCAATCACTTCGGGACTTCTGGATTGATCTCGGACTGACTCAGAAGGACATTTCGATATCCATGCAGACGATTGAGGCATTCAACGCCAAGCGAATTGACTCCTCAACCGAGAGACGCAGTTTCGTGCGTGAGCCGGTAATCTTGTCTCTAGACAGCAACTCAGACACAGACAATCCGGGCTCACGTATTTCCGTCCAGAAGCACCCTGACAGCACTGTTGAGGGCTTCCGTGAATGGAACTTGGGAGATTCGGTTGCTGTCCAGGCCTCTGATGCCGCAGTCGGCAACATCCGACTGAAGGAGTATGCAGACATCAAGGTGTCAGGAGAGTCGGCCGCGGTCGATTCTTATGGCAGGTCGGACAACCGACCCGTAGTACATTGGCTACCTCCTGAGATGGGGCGTGAAGCTAAACTGAATCGGCCTGAGGGTAAAAGCATAATCTCCGAGAGCGGCCTGCTAGAGGACTTTGAATTGGAAGTTGGAAAGGTCTACCAACTCGAAAGGGTCGGTTTCGCCAAACTCGAGGAACTTCCTGAAAATGGCCCTGCAAGCCTTCTTTGGTTGCATAGATAGACCGGTTCGGCGCCTATGGCGCCGCCCACGCGAACCGCGCGAGCGTGGCCCCGTGAGGCGGCGGATTCAAGGGAGACTGGCCGGCCACGGAGACTGATGTCGCATCGACGCGGGCCCAGCGCCCTTGCTCTGGTGGCGCTGATGCTAGCCATGAGCATGTCTCCTATGACGGTAGTCGCCCAGGATGAGGTTACATGCTGCAACTCCACCGACTTCAACCTCTACCTGTTGGGCGAGGCTGACGTCGGGACGCTCTCACCGTTCGAGGGAGACCTGGAGGAAGATGAGGATGATTCCGAGTCGGCCTTGGTTACTCCCTCCATCCTAGGCGAGATTAATGTTGGCTCATGGGGGGTGGTCTGGGGCACCGAGGGCAGCTACCCCAACGCCAGCTGGGACTTTTGGATTCCATATGAGGTCGAGGGTGCGGTCGGCGTGACCATCAACTCGACCCTCGAAGTGAAGATTGGTGGCTCGTTCTACGAGGGCACCTCCGGTATCGACCCGTATCTTACCGGTTCTGGTGAATTACAGATCACCGTGGAAGTCGACCATGGAGAGGTGCGAGACGGCGATTTGGTTGAGATCACTCTGACTGTTCGAAGCCTGATGTTTGCGCAGCCTGGAGACGAAGCGGGAATCAGATTCTTCTGGGGCTCGGAGGAACACGACGCCCATGTCTCGATGAGATTCCCGTTGGTAGACATCGAAATGAAGGATGCGAGCGTCCTCGGTCGACTGGTCTACTTCCCCATCGTCCTCACATCGGGTTTCGATGACCGGATGTGGTCTGGTTCGACCGGGGGTATCGCGGTGCAGAACGCCGATGTCAGCCAGATGCCGATAGCGACCGGACTGGACAACGGGGTTGAGGTGACTTTCGTTTGGGAGGTCCCAGAAACCTCAGAGGGCGGCAATGTACGTGTCGACTTCCACCTCATACCGCAGAGCGGATTGCGAATCGATACCAGTCGCACCCATGAAATCACCATCGGCGAAGACACCGGCAACACAGGAGGGTGGTACCCGGCGAACGAACCACTGCGAACCGGCGGCTCCTCACTGGACCTCGACATCGAGGCGAAGTGGGACGGATACAAGATAGACCGCGAGGTCATAATCAGTTTCGACGGAGCGATGTCGCAGTGGATGCGCTGGGGTCTGGACAATATCGGCAATCAGAGTCTAAGTTCCAACAGTTGGTGGCGCAACCTGAACTCATACTCCGACTCGGTGCCATCTGCGGACAAGCACAACGGCAGAGTCGATGATTCCGAACTCCTCGCGCTTCAGGGGCATCTGACCGGTTCCGCATCTAACATGCGCTCATTCTTATCTAATGGCCTCTCACTCGAAGTCGAGGCGATTGTCGGAGTCAATCCAATCGATCTCGGACCGACAGAGATAATCATCGACATGGGTGGCACGAGGGCATTCAGCGCCGATTCCATAGCCATCGTCATCGACACTTCCTACAGCACCGAAAGCGGTGAGAGACAGGTTCTGGTAGAGACCTTCGTGCGCTCCTCGCTTGAGGAGTACTGGACTGAAGTTGATCTAGATGCGGAAATCAAAGCCACCATGCTGGAGGATCTAGGTGCCGTCTCTGCCGATGAAATCGAGTACTCGCACCGGCGGTGGTTAATTGTCGAAGTGATTACCATCAACCAGCCCGAACTCGATCCGGAGTTGGATTTCAGACTGGAGTTCCAGCCTTCAGGCAACACCCTGTTCAGCTCTCTGTTCGGGGCGATGTTCTGTGTCTTGATACTCTCGCTCGGCCTCGGAGAGGCTTTGGCCTTGACGAAGAGGAGGGCGAGTGTGCCCGCCTTGGTCACCGTAGTCGCCCTAGGTAGTCTGGCCTTGGTGATCTATGTCCTCGGGCTTCCGATGCCGATAGTGCTCGGTGTGGTATTATCTTCCATTCTACTGGTCCCCCCCGTTGCTCTGGTCTCTCCGAAACAGGAGACTATGCAGCGGATTAGTAGACGCAAAGGGGGACCTCACATAGATTGCCCGGCCTGTGACACCTCTGTTCCTGTGGAGTCCGATGTACGCCCCCTGAGGCTGGAATGCCCCAACTGCAAGAGCATGCTTAGGGTCGAAGAGTAATCATTTCTGCCCACTCCTAAGAAGCGAATCGACCAGCTTCCCCGCTGCTACTGGAGCCGGATTCTCCTTCCACAGCACGGCCGCAGATGATACCTGTCCGGACAGGTCAGTGGACCAATCAGGACCCAGCACGCAATGCCAGCCAATCTCCTCGAGCCTCGCGGTTGATGGGGTGGAACGAGGGAGGGCGGGGCGCATCAGATGAGAGAGTGCGCGTGCCCGGCCCTCGAGATCCAATGTGGCCCATCGTGTGGCAACCGCTTCAAGCGCGTTCTGGTCAATCCACGAATTTGCGCTGACATTAGGCTCGGGTACCTCGGGCAGAGGGACGACGCGTATCGATCCATCCTCAACAAGAGCGTCCCGCAAGGCTGTGAAGACCGGGTCGTAGGTGGTATCCAAAGAGGAGTGGAGCCAATTTCCCGAAATCGCCCAAGGCCTGAGACGGTGCACTCTCGGGCCCCCTGGACATATCGCCTGAGCCAAAGCGTGCGCCTGAGCAACTGCAGTGAGCGGCCCCTTCCGAGCATCGCCCTGATGTCCAGTCAGGCCGTCTACGACGATGCTAGCCAGAGTGAGTTGTGAGGAGCCGGGGGAGAAGCGGGGGCCACTTTCTTCAGCCGGACCGAGGATATGCACCCATGGCCCCTTGGCAGGGGCCTCGAGTCTGAATCGGCGTCGGTACGGCAGGCCTGCATCGACCAATGCCGCCTCTATGGGTGCGATAGCCAGAGCACCGGGAAGAGAGGGGGCCGCTAGCAGGAGTATTGTCTCGTCGCAACTGCGCAACTCGTCGGCGGCCTGTGAGAGAACGCCGGCAACGGAAGCGAACGGTTCGAGTTCGAGGAGCGCGCGCATTATGGGGGCTGTGCAGCCGGGGTTCAAATCCCCTACGCAGGAATCACTCGACCATCAGTCGCAGTTGGTCGCGCTTGTAGACCCAGTTTTCATCGAGTTGGTCCTTGCTCTTGTAGTACCTTGCAAGACGTCGGATCTTCGACTCGCAGAGCTCGAGTTGGCGACGGTTGTGCAGATCCTTGCGGTTTCCTGCGAGGTGGTCGATGAGGCTCAAAGCACGGCGCATGAGATTCATCATATCTTCAGGGTACCTAGGTGAGATACCGTTTCGAGCAAGAGTTTGCGAGATTCTCTCTCCGGTAACCAAGCGGGCATCGGGGACTGCATGCTGGTCACGCAGGATGGTTCCGATGATGGCGGTCGTGTTTCCGTCCTGAGCGAGGCTGACTATCAGGTCCTCGAGTTCCTTCTTGTCGGTTGCCGACCATGCGGGAGCCTCGCTCACACCAGGCTTGTTGGAACCACTACTTCCCTTTCCGCCACTGTGCATACGTGCCATTCCGACTACCTCAGGAATCCGGCCGACCTGCTCTCCCTCTTTAATCGCTACGCAAACCCACCCGTAGGGT
>Ga0209228_1000492_pt1 | contig 20485 bp, 11 predicted proteins | sample METZYME_3_150m_FD_187547 | JGI IMG/M metagenome (GOLD analysis project Ga0209228, IMG submission 187547) | Marine microbial communities from oxygen minimum zone in mesopelagic equatorial Pacific - METZYME_3_150m (SPAdes) (version 2) | ecosystem: Environmental > Aquatic > Marine > Oceanic...
AATCCCATTGTATCCCCGTACCCGCCGGCGAGGGCATCCTATTTACGGGTTGATGGGTCGAAACACATCGATGCAAGAGCCTCTAGGGCTGCTCGTGGGCATGATAGCAGAGCGATTTGGCGTTGCCGATGTCAGTCTGCAATTGATTATATGCGCATTGGGTGCGATTGCACTAGGTGTTGGATTCCACCTGCAAAATGAGCGCTACGCGCCCTACTCATCGGCGTTTGGATGGACTGCAATGGGGCTTTTTCTCTATCTTCAATCTCCGCATTACATTGAGATTTCAGATCCTGTCCTGATTCTGATGACTGCCGGAGCACTGCCCGTGGGAATAGCCATGGGAATCTGGGAGATACGCAATTGGGACGAGGTTCCTGAAGCATTAGTCTGGTTCAGAGGGTGTGTGGTTTGGGCTGTGGTGCCATACTATGTGATCTACAGCATCCCAATGCTGAACATGGGATTCGTCTATGGCACTGCTTGGAGTGCTGAGATGATGCTTGAGTTTACTGGTTTGGGAAGTTATCAGATGGCTCCCATGATGGTTGACCTCTATGGAACTGGTGAGGTTCCGCTTTCTGAATGGGATGGGAATCGCTGGATCATGGCCGAGCCACTGGGTGAGAATGGCTTCTTCGTCCCTCTCGAACATGCTGATGGAAGTGTTGTGAGTGTGAGTTTCATACTTGCTTGCTCGGCTCTGCAATCGATGATTGTCTTCGTGGGTGCTATACTGGCTCTGAGTTCGGTCCCATGGAACCGAAGGTTGAGGGCCCTGTTCATCGCATTGCCTACTATTCATGTCCTTAACGTATTCAGGAATGCAGGAATCGTATGGCTTACTGACAACTACACCGATTGGACGTTCATGGGCCTGGGGATGTTCGACTTCACCCACAGTTACGCAGCCAAGTTCGCCAGTTTGTTCGCAATGTTCCTGATGGCGCTAGCGCTTTTCGACCTCCTGCCCGAGTTGCATCGGCATATCATGCGTCTGCTAAGGCCTGTGATGAGAGGGTTTGGTATGTCCACTACGGAACCCCAATCAACGTGAGCGCAACTTCTCGTACAGCTTGCCAGTCAGAGGCATATCATGCTCCCAAGCGAACTCCTTCATCACTCTCAGAGCCTCCTTCTCCAAGTCTGAGTCCCCGACGAAGTCAGTGACTTCGATGGTCCCATCCCTAGTGTTCGCCTTGAATGCGGCAATCGGCTCTTCGTCATGAAATACCATGTACGCCGAACCATAGGCGAACCTCTCCCTGAGCAAGCCCCCAAAGTAATGCATCATGGTGTCGGAGGGTGGCACGACGAGGTCACGTGTCTTGCGAATCCCCTTGAGCCCTTCTAAGAGATCTTGACGGCCCCAGCAGATGTCCTGCAGGTCATCAACGAGGAAGCCCTTGATTAATGTCCCGTCCTCTTCGAACTCATGCAAGACATCACTAATCTCCTCAGCAGAGAATGGGGAGCCTGCCAATCTCTCGACTTGTCTAAGTGATATCACTGGGTAGTCACTTACAAGTTCCCTCAGATAGTCCCTTTTGACCTCCCAGAGGTCGGTATTTTGCATCGGTTCCACAGTTTTGAAACCGCCTCTATAATCCTGTACCAGATGCCCACTGCGAACTAAGGGAGATATCAGTTTGCGGAACTCAGCTCGTTTCATGGCATGCCTCTCCATGAAGATGGATGGATCATGATGTTCTCTGAAGAACTGGAGTATGTCTTCGTCCTCCTCGGCTGGATGGAAGTTTCTTATGGTCAGAAGTCTCTGGAAGTGCGCCAGTTTGGCCCACACCTGATGCCCCCTCAGATTGGTGCCTTGGTGCAGTTGGTGCGCTGCGGCCATTGAATGCAGATTGACTCTAAACATCTCGCACCTGCCTCTGAGTGCGAAATCGTCGCGCAACTCTCTCATCTCCTCAAGAGCCATGGTCTCATTTTCCAGTCTGCTACCCTGATGCATCTTGTGATGATAGAACAGCATGCGATTAACCTCTTTCCTAGAGCGTGGCTCGACTACACCTCCTCGGATATATCTCTCCCCATCACCCATTGAGGAATAGTCCAAGTCTGCGAGAATCTGCTGGATGTTTTCGTCACAGTCGTGAACTGGTACGCCATTGAACGCATGAAGTACAGAGACATCCACGAGTCTGTCCCTATAATTGTCGAGGAGAGAGGAGAAAGCCTCCTTGAACTCATCTAGGTATGAATGCGGGATGTTGATGTCTTTTATCTCCAAGTAGTCGTTGACCACGAACATTAGGATGCGTCCAATCGGATCGACTCCTTTGAAGACAGGGTGATACCAACCCTGTTTGAGTATCAGTCTTATCTCATGGATGAATCTGCTACAGAAGGGGTCTGATTGGGATAAGACCCTCATCTTTCTGTCTTCAGGCATAGGCGAGATCAGACTTTCTGAATCCTCCTTGGATGAATAATAGTCAGTGGGATCGGGTTGCAGAGCAACGACGCGTATGATTCGTTCTGCATCCTCCAAGCGACGTAAAGCATCGGCCAAATCCTCAACGGGTCTGCTAACGAAGAATCTCAGAGTATGAAGTCGGATTGGACCTATCTTGTTAATCAAAGCGACAAGGGCGTCATCAAAAGACAAGGGCTCGATAACGCCGTGAATCTTGTGGAATACGGCCAAAGAGCGTTTCCGGTTGGGAACCTCGATGTACTGCTTGGCGACGACAAGTTGTCTCTCTAGATTGTTGAGAGCACTCTTGAGGCTCCTCTGAATATGGGCGTTCTCCTTCCCCTTCGGGTAATCATAGAACAACTCGGACCTCGTTAGCCCTCCCTCAGGAATCTTGTCCAGCAGTTCCTCCTCGAGAGGGCCTAGCCATGGTTCGCCACGCAATCCTAGTAGAATGGGGATCTGGTCCTTCAGCGTGTATCCAACACGGTTGTGCAAAAGTCTGCCATTGTATACATCCGGATCGTGCTTGATATCCTTCCAGTCCCTGAACCTGTAGTTTCTAACCCTGTGCAAAAGCTCATCGCGTCGTTGGATGAGGATGAGGGCCCTCATCGCCTCTGCCGGCTCATCGTACTTCGTGAATGACTTCTGGAGTAGCAATGTCTGCAGAGTTCTGTAATCAACCACATCTACGGTTCCGCCGGTAATCCTATACTCGTCGATCCTGAGGATATATTCGCCTTCATCGGTTTGCTTGAAGAAGCCAATAGCAGCGAGGTTTCTCATTTCCAGCTCCTGAAGGACGGAGTCGACCTGTGCTGAAGGGAATGGAAGTCTCGCACAGAGTGTTTCTGAGGTCTGAGGTCCCTCTGAACCGAGCATGTCGAGCAATTTCAAACGTAGGCAATCAAGAGGATCGGAGAGGTTTGACTTCTTCCATTTCCCGGGTTTGCCATCCTTGAAGTCCGTACCCATCTCAAAAGTCAGCCCCCCAGTGTACAGCTCCGTGAGGTCATCCATGTCCGCTGCACCAGCCACGGACAAGCACCCCAGAGTGCCATGAACATCGGCCATACGAATGGAGAACCACTTGCCGTCAATCTGTTCGTGCCCGGTTTTCCGGATTTTTGTGACTAGTCCTCGCTCTGCAAGTTCGTGTACCCAACCTTTCATCACATCGAAATTGATGTTGCTAAGCTTTTCGCTATACAGTGGGTTAGTCAGTGTAGGCTCCAACCCGCCACCCATGTCCATCAGTCTCAGAAGGCCGTTGGCATTAGTAGGCACAGAGACCTTCGACTGGTAATACTCCCTGAGTTTGCCCTCATCGAGGTCAGTGGCCAGCGAACGAGCTCCTAACAGCCTGCGCAGGATTTCTGGATCAACATCTTTGATGAGGTAAGCTCGCGTCCTGAGGGAAAGCAGGTCTTCGAAGGAAGACATGAACAGCGTCATTCCAAGAGGGGACGGCATGCGCACTCGTCGGTGCACGATGCGCACATCCTCGCTGTCCATCCTAGATATGAAATCGTCCAATTGCTCCATGTCGAGGTCGGTGTGCAGGATTTCATTCATCACCTCGCGGACGATGACGGAATCATCCATTTTTCGGTGCTTCTGCATGATTTGTTCGGCCTTCTGTTGGAACTGCTTAGGGCTGACTTCGTCACCGCCAATCCTACGTGGATTGAGCATGCTCCTTGAAGAAACCTCACGAAACCTCTTCGCGAACAACTGTGAGTCCATCAGGTACCTCTGAAGGGTCTCTTGGCTACTCCCGTTCCTGAATATCTCTGGGATCCTCGATACTTCGACCTCATGACTGAGTTTCGCCATGAAGCCGTTCTCATCAAAGGACAACTCGTGAACGATGACATTGTCAGCAGTAGCGATTCCAGCGAAAAGGTACCCTAGAGCCATGTTGAATGACCTCCCTCTGCATGTGGTGATGATGTAGGTGGGCAGTGGGCCTTCCACCTGTTCAACCAAGATGCGATCTCTGGACGGCACTTGGAAGGTCGTGGCGTTATGCTCATCGAAGAAATCAGAGAGGGCTCTGGCAACTGGTCGATTGAGGCGCAGAACCTTGGTCAGCAGGGCCTTTTCGTCGTCCCCCAGACGCTGACGGATCGCCACATGGCCCAGCAGTTCTAGAATCTCTTGACTTAACTCGTGAGTCCTGCTCAACGCCTCGCCGGTCCACGAAGGGATAGTGGGGCGGTATCCGGTGGCAGAAGTGACATTGACCCTGGTTCCTATCACGCTTGAGACCCGATAGGTCGAGCCGCCGAGGAGGAAGACGTCCCCGTTTCGCAGGCTCGAGACGAATGAGGAAGATAGGTGGCCGACGAGAGTGCCATCGGAGGTGAAGACCAGATAGTTGTTGTCGGGAGCTATGGTGCCTATGTTCGTGTAGTAGATCATCTGCGCGAAGCCTCGTTTTCCATACCTGTTCTCCTCCCAGTCAACCCAGATTCTGCGTTCCTCATCTAGTAAATCGAGAACCTCGATGTAGTCATCTTTTGGCAGGGAACGATAGGGCCAGGAAGAGGTCACTAACTCGTAGCCCTCGTCAATGTCCCATTCCCTGATGATTGAAAGCCCGATTACGAACTGAGCTAGTACGTCGAGGCAGTTCTCAGGGAACTTTAGCAGGTCCATCGAACCACGCAGGATACCAGTCTGGACAGCGACCAGTTCCAACAGGTCGTGAGGCGAGGTGGGCAGGAAGCGCGCCCTGGGGATGCCACCCACTTGGTGGCTTGCTCGGCCGACCCTCTGGAGGGCGGTCGATATCGAGCCGGGCGACCCCACTTGGATTACTAGGTCCACTGAGCCGATATCTATTCCCAACTCCAAACTTGAAGATGAAACTACGGCTCTTAGTAAGCCGTTTTTCAAGCGGTGTTCAACATCAAGACGGATGGTTTTGTCCATCGACCCGTGATGGCCCTCTACACCCTCCAAACCGGCAATCTTCAACCTCTGCACGACGGTCTCCGTCATATTCCTCGTGTTAACAAAGACAATCGTGGTGGTGTGGGCCTCGACGAGTTCCTTGATTCGGTCAATGTTGTGGTCTAATATCTCCTTTACAGGGATAGAAGAGAATCGTGCGGTTGGCAGAATGATATCTAAGTCGAGTTCTCTGACTCCAGAGACCTTGGCGATTGAGATTCTCTGGGGTTCCGTTTCACTATCGCGCGGGTCACTGGCAACCAGAAACCTCGCAACATCATCAAGAGGTTCCATTGTGGCACTGATTCCAATCCTCTGAACATTCGATGCGACCACCGTGTCCATCAGTGCGAGGCTGAGGGAGAGGTGGGTTCCCCTTTTGGTGGGAACGAGAGAGTGCATCTCATCGATGATCATCCACTTGAGGTCTTCTAGAATGGGTCTGAATCGCTTAGACGCTAGAGCTAGGCCGAGCGATTCTGGAGTTGTGATGAGTATGTGAGGGGGTTTTCTGAGCATCCTCTCCCTCTCCTTTTGAGGGGTGTCACCAGTTCTCAGTCCGACCTTGATGTCCTTAGCACGACTTGGCAGGAACCTCTCCTTAATCTCCGTTAGAGGACCAATCAGGTTCTTCTGGATGTCATTCGCTAGAGCCTTGATTGGAGAGATGTAAACACACTGCACTGTATCTGGAAGAGAGCCGTCTAGAGAGCGACGCACTAGGTCGTCGATTATGGATAGGAAGGCAGTGAGGGTCTTTCCCGATCCTGTGGGTGAGCACAGCAGCAGATGCTCGCCGCGCATGATTCGCGGAATCGCGATCTTCTGGGGTTCGGTGAAGTCGGGAAATTTGTCAGTGAACCAGTTTCGAACAGGGGGAGATAGGCTGTCAAGGAGTTCTTGAGTCTCCATCCTATCTTCTATGTATTCGATTTCAGGCATTTTTTTCCCACACCCTTCGGGCGAAAGGGACTCCGGGTCGTAAATGAATGCTTCTCCGGTCAACGGCCATTCAGGCCCATAGGGCCTGTAAATATCCAATAATCAGCGCTTCGACGATATTCTTGTAATATTCGAAAGGCTCTCAGACACCGCTTTGCTAGGATGGCTTGAAAGGCGGTATGCCGGGTCGAAGTGCCATTCATGACTGATAGACGAGTAGACAGGCTGACATCGGTGCTCAGACGTCGAGGCATAGTGCTACCATCCTTCGAGATATACGGTGGCATGTCCGGTCTGATTGACTATGGCCCCGTGGGAGCACGCATCAGACGTCGAGTCATGGACAACTGGGTCAACCACTGGACCAGTCACGGCGACATAGTAGAGATTGATTCGCCAACAATCACGCCCGAACCTGTCCTCGTCGCCAGCGGTCACGTAGGGGAGTTCAGCGACCTAATGGCAGAGTGTGGCGCGTGCGGTAGCGCATTCAAGGCTAACCATCTCGCTGAAGGCAGACATGAGAATCCTGACTCTTTGGGTGTGGATGAAATCAATGCGATGCTAAAAGACGGTGTCGAATGTCCTACTTGCTCAGAGAGCAAATGGTCGGATGCCAGTTCGATGGACCTAATGTTCAGCACTAGGATTGGGGCCAAGAAGAGCGGTAGGGTTGCTTACATGAGACCGGAGACTGCTCAAGGCATGTTCATGATTTACCCGGCCCTGTTCAGGCATTTCAAGCAGAAACTGCCATTCGGGGCCATCCAGACCGGGAAGGGATACCGAAACGAGATTAGTCCCCGGCAAGGCATGATTCGACTTCGAGAGTTCAACATGGCCGAGCTCGAGTATTTCATCGACCCTGATGAGCCGCCAAGTCCCGATCTGAGCACTTGGGTCGAAAAATTATCTTTGATTGCAGATCCAGAGGGAGAGCATGCCGGCGAATACTCAATGACAATCTCCGAGGCTCTGAGTTCTGGTATCGTCCGACACCCCACAGTAGCTTGGTTCATCGCTAGGACCTGGGATTTCCTGATGGGAGTTGGAATCGACCCGGCCCGTATCAGGTTCCGCCAGCACGCGAGCACCGAGATGGCGCACTACGCGGAGGACTGCTGGGACTGTGAGGTGAGCGGCGAGCATGGATGGGTTGAGTGCGTTGGCATAGCCAACAGAACCTGTCACGACCTGTTATCGCACGAGCGGCACTCAGGATCCAATCAGCTTCGTGCATGGCGTCAATACGCCAAGCCACACACTGAGGTACGAGATATACTAGCCCCGAACGGCTCTGTCATGGGGCCGGCGTTCAAAGGCGCGGCTGGAGCGGTGATGGATGCTCTGAAGGAGCTCGTAGAAATTCCAGATTCCATGCCTTTTGCGCTGGCTCTTGCTGATGGTTCTAGTGTCGAAATCACAGACGAGATGGTCACTAGGAGATCTGAGGAGGTTACCGTGCATGGAGAATGGTTCACCCCACATGTAATCGAACCCGCTTTCGGAATCGATCGTATCATCTGGCATATTCTCGACCATGGATACACTGAGACGGAGAAGGAGGGCGAGAATTACAGCATCATGAGGCTTGACCAGTCGGTGGCCCCCTTTGATGTCGCGATACTGCCACTATTCGACAAGGATGGAATGGATCATATCGCGAGACAGATTTGGGGTAGTGTGAACTCGATGCCGGGCCTTAGGGGTGAGTTGGATGCTAACAAGTCAATAGGGCGGCGTTACGCCAGAGTAGACGAGATAGGGATACCTTGGGCAATCACTGTAGATCACACTACTCTGGAAGACGGCAGTGTGACTGTGAGACGCAGGGATGACCAAGAGCAAGTAAGGGCGTCAATCGAAGATGTGCTTTCCAAACTCGCATCAGGCAATATTTCCTCGCTGTTCTGACTGCCAATCTTCATGGGGCCTCGCTGCGACCCTCTACTGTGGCAGAACAGCAACGGCCAGAGGACTGGACCGAGAGGTACCGTCCCGATAGTCTGCGGTTGATGGAAGGCAACGAGACTCAACTCAGGAAAATCAGGCAGTGGCTTGACCAATGGGGCGGGGACAGCCCCCCAAGCAAACGAGGATTGCTGCTCTCCGGTCCGCCGGGCGTGGGAAAGACGACCTTGGCTCGCGCTGTTTCTATAGAGAGAGGCTGGACGATGATTGAGTTGAATGCCTCCGACGAAAGGAATGCGGCTGCCATCAGGAGGGCTGCTACACAGGGCTCTCAACACATTTCTCTCGACCAATTCTCCGGAGGAGTCGCTAGTGGGAAAACCGTGATTCTACTTGATGAGGTGGACCACCTAAGTGGAGGATTCGCCAAGATCTCTGACGACAGGGTGGACAATGCGATTCTCCCGGGAGAAGAAGGGGCTGTTCTGAAAGGTGATTCGGGGGGGAAGGCGGAATTGCTGAATCTGCTGAATCTGACCCACCAACCCATCATCATGACATGTAACGATCCGATGAGGCTTTGGGGCCGGGGGAGAAGTTGGAGGAGGAATAGGGACAGGCTCCTGATGAAAGCCGAGCAGATAAATTTCAGCCGAGTTGGGAAGTTGCATCTTAGGCGCGTTGCGCACAGGGTCCTCGATGCCGAAAGCAGAAGCATGGATCCTGAGGCTCTTGAAGCCCTCATTGATGGAAACCCGGGGGATTTACGAGCTTTGGTCAGAGACTTGCAGTCGGTATGTGCGCTGAGGAAGGGTCACATCGGGATATCAGACGTAGAGGATATGGCATCAGTCGCCGAGAGGGATTCTCAGATTGATGTGTTCAGGGCCCTGCGTGATGTCTACAAGAGTCGTTCTGGGAAAGAAGCAGGGCGGATTCTGATGGCTTCAGACAAGGATCCCGATGAGATGATCGCATGGTTCGCGTGGAACAACCAAACCCTGTTCGATTCTGACGCACTCGCAGCTATCAGCCCGGCCATGTGCATGGCTGACAGGTCGTTAGCCACCAAGTTCACCAACAGGGCCTTCAGATCGTGGTATTGGGGCTCGACTCTGTCCGCACAGGCAGCAGTAGCCCAACCTGCCATCGACACTGGCGGGGATCCCTTCCTCGCTTTTCCGAACTTCCTCCGCAGGGGTGGCGAGTCGTGGCGTAGTGGCACCGTGGTCGGGCATCTGTCAAATGACCTTGGGACCAGTAAGGCGTCCATCAGGGAGGACCTCTGGCCCAATCTGCTGGCTGTGCATGATTCCACCTTAGGTGGAGACTCTAACGATTTTTCAGTGGCTAAGCACCTCGGACTCAGAGGTGAAGACCACCTTGCTATGCACGGCATCCCTAGGAGCAGGAGGGAAGCCAAGAGGATACTCAAAGAGTTCGAGGAAGATATCGGGGACGAGTTGCCTATCGAAGAATTGCCTGTTCCAGCTGATACTGATGCCGGCAATGAGGGTGAGGGCGGTACGCAGTTCTCCCTGGATTCCTTCTAATCAGTCGGTACCAGCCCATGTTCTAGGGTGCAGAAGCACCAACACCGTCAGCAGTTCAAGGCGACCCAACCACATTAGCATCGACGCGATAAACATCGTCGGTTCGCTCATTGCGGCCCATGTTGAAGTGGGGCCGAATGCCCCTAGAGCTGGCCCAGTGTTACCAAGCAGAGAAACGGAGACCGACAATACATCCGTCATCTCCAAGGACGGCTCGAGGAACGAAATGGTCAGCATTGAAGCAGTGACCAATACCATCCACGAACTGAGCATCCCGAGGACTATCCACACCTTCCTCTCCTCAATGACCTGCTGGTTAAATCGGATTGCGACGACTTGGCGGGGCTGGATAATCTTCAGAACCTCTCTTTTAGCCAACTCAAAGGCTATCCTGATTCGGAGCACCTTGAGTCCGCCCCCGGTGGAACCCGCCGAGGCACCGACTATCATCAGCAGCAGCAATACAAACTGACTGAATACCGGCCAAGTAGCGAAATCCGCGCTGGAATATCCCGTACTTGAAATTGATATTGATTGGAAGAGGGCATGTCTGATGGCTTCCAGAGGTGCTAGTTCCTCGGCTCCCCCGTTAGTGCCCGCCCTGTAGAGGTTGAAAGCCATGGCAAGCCATGCGAGTAGTAGAATCAGCAAGTAGGTACGAAGCTCCTCGTCTTTCAGGGCCTCCTTGGTGCGGCCTGCGAGAATAAGGTGAAGAAGACTGAAATTAATGCAGGTCAGCAACATGAAGAGCATCAAAATGACTTCAATTCTAGCGGATTCGAACCCCATAATTCCGGCATCTGAGGTTCCGAATCCCCCGGAGGGCAGTGTGGTCAGAGAATAATTGACGGCATCGAAGGTGCCCATCCCACCAAGGAAATGGAGGAGTCCCATCTCGAGTACAGTCAGAACCACGTATATCAGCCACAGTCGGCGGGCGGTCCACTGCAGAGTGGGTCCCAGACGAGACAGTGATGGTCCTGTCAACTCAGCCCTGGCAAGGGACATCCCACCGCCGAGAACACGAGTGAGGATGAGCAGTCCAAGCATTATCACACCCATCCCGCCGAGCCACTGGGTGATGGATCGCCATAGCAAGAGGCTGTGGTTCTGGCTACCGATGCAGTCTTCCACCAACACCGTGCAGACGGGACTGGTCAGGGGATCTATCACGGTGGCTCCGGTGGTAGTGAATCCTGACATGGACTCGAACCACGAATGTAGCAGACCACGAAGTGCTTCCCAGATATTGGCTTCACCTGCCATCAACTCTAACGGGCCGTAGAACATCCCACCCAACCAATACGGCAATGAGCCCACGGCAACAACTGGGATCCAGCCCAGAGCGACGGAGGCGAAGGCCTCACGGTCTCTCACTCTGCTAGACGCGTCTGAATTCTGAGCCAAGGATACCAATGACTGCCCCACGACCAGAGAGAGGAGGAAGGGGAGGAGATACGTCTTGGCAGCGTATTCAATCCCCTCGGCTTCGAGAGAGCTGCTGTATACACCCACAATTAGAAGAGGCAAGGATATCAGTCGAATTGTCCACCCCAGTACGAGGCCGACAACATCCCAGCGCATCTTCAGTTCTCCAGAGCCTTTTCCACTTTCTTCAGGTCGTCTCTGGCAAGGAAGAGATAGATCCTGTCACCCACTTCGATGCTGTCGACGGTATGTGGATTAAGTACGGCAGTAGAGCCGGACTCATCGAGCCTCTCTACCATCACGACTCTAGCACCGAGGCTGCTCTCGGCATCCTTGACGGACTTTCCGGCGAATGAGTGCTCGGTGTTCACTTCGCCTGAAATCGAAATAATAGCCGGGATGGGAGGGATGACCTGGTAGGTCCCCGGGACATTCATGTGAATTGACTTCAGTATCGACGTCACAGTGACCAGTCTCCGACTTACTGGTCTGGTCAGTCCGATTCTGTGCACCGCTTCGACCAATGCCCTGTCTCTGAGCAGTAGGCCTGTTCGTGGGACTCCCTTGTCTTTCGCACGCATCGAAATGGCGATGTTCATGTTATCATCATCCAACGCTGCTACAGCAATATCGTGATGGTCGATCCCCAACTCTCGGAGCAACTCCTCGTCCTGCGGATCCCCATGAATCACATCGAGCCTCTTGCTGTTGCCCACTGGAGAGCCGACCAATTCGTTGGCGGCGTCGAGGTCAGGCTCGATCACGACCACGCTGAAACCCCTGGAGAGGTAATGATTAGCTAGTTTGGAGCCGAACTGACTCGCCCCGAAAATAGCGACTTGGGCGTTGGAAGGGAATTCATCGTCCTTCCTGCCAACGGCCCTAGTAATCTGAGGGAACTGATCTGTCGATCTCGAGACGAAGACCAGTGACTGTCCCTCTTGAATGATTTCGGAGCCGGTTGTGAGGCGTCCCTTCTCCCCTTCGGCCCTGAGGGCATAGATGGAGGGGATGCCGACGAATATCTCGCCGACATACCCAGTCTTAGAACCGATGAGGGGGGATCCTGGCATAACCTCGGCCACGGCTATCCACGAGGTGTCCCCCAGTGGCAGAATCTCATCTATTGAAGGCGCGAGCAATCCGGCGGCCAGTTGTTGAACGATTTCGTCTGAGGCGCAGACTATGTGATCGGCCCTTGACCAACTCTCAAGAGGCCCGGCACCGCGAGAGAAATCCAAAATCTCTGGATTCTTTATTTTGGCTATGGTAGTCAGACCCGAAGCCGCCCTATCGCCAACCTGTTCGCTGAAGACGCGCTTGGCGAAGGCACAGCCTAGAAGATTCGTTTCATCGTCATTGGTGGCGAGTACGATGATCTCAGCGTCGCTGATACCGGCCCTGAGCAGTGAATCCCGTGATAGGGCGCTACCAGTAACCAACAGGCAATCGAGACTCTGAGATTCGTTGATGGCTGTTGGGTTGGGGTCAATCAGGGCTACGCTTCTGCGCTCCTGCCTCAGGGCCGTGGCTACGCCGCGACCGACCTCGCCAGCGCCTGCGATAATCACTCGCATACGAGCCAACTGCCTCGGCGGGGTGGCTATAATACTGCGCCATCAGCATGTCCGATAACCTGCAAAACGGAGAGTGGGGCATTGATTCCCTCACTCCTCGCTGTCGACTGGGGTACCTACAATCCTCTCGTACGAGGCTTTTCTGTGCTTATCAGACTGCCTTTTAGTACGTCGAAAGGCCTGCTTGGCGGCCGGAGTCATTCCCGCAGGGAGCCAAGTCATCTGCGCGGGACCCCATGCCAGGGCGATTGCTGGAATCGCGGCTAGCAACAGCAATGGCACGAACAAGGAGAGGACCAAGCACACAATCAGAGCGGCTCTAGCAATAGAAGACAGGAGGAACGGTCGGAATCTGCTCGACTCCAGCACCTTGGCGCCTTGCCATGAGGCGGGGAGCGCATGGCCTAGGCCGGATGTGATCGATATGGCGAAGGCAAGTAGTATGCTGAATGGATTCAATCCCGAGTACTCCGAGTACGACAGGCCTGTGTCGAACAGCCTCACTATGAGTACGCATGCCTGCATAGAACCGATTCCAAGGCCCAAGGCCCATCCATAAGGGGGGGAACCCCGCAGGGCGACCACTCTCGGCCTAGCTACGAGGAACATCACGAATGCGGCCTCGGCGGCCCCTATCAGCAAAGCAACGAGGCTCACGCTGATGATGTTCAAGGATGACAATATGATAGCCGGGAGGATGATTCGATCAACAGCCATCGCCAGGACCATGCCCGAAACCAATCCATAGAGCAGGTACTTGACGGCTCCAGCGAGGTCGTAGAAGCCAGTCATCTTGGAAATGACGCCCCTCCAGCCTACATACACGCCCAAGAGCCCTATTGCGAAGGCAACCTGGGTTTGCCACAGTTCGACTGCCACGAGGGGGCATAGCGCATCGCCTTTGAGCCCCTCGGCCCCCGATAACGTTCAAACCACACAATCAGGACCCGTGAGCATGGCACTCGACGGGCTCAAGCGTCGAATCATGGGCTCGGTCGGTCTGCTGAAGGGCAAACGAAAGGTAGACGAGGAAACCGTTAGGGAACTTAGCCGCTCTCTTCGAAAGGCCTTGCTGGAAGCCGACTTCAACGTCAGGCAGTCCAAGGAGCTCACTGAGCGTATTGAGAGGCGCTTGTTAGAGGAAGAGGCGCGCCCCGGAGTCAGACTCGACACCCATGCAATGAACCTCATCTACACCGAATTGGTCAGGCTTCTGGGGCCCGCTCGCGAAATCATGCCTCACAACCAGACTATCCTCATGGTTGGCCTGTACGGACAAGGCAAGACGACCACCACCGCCAAGCTAGCCGACTGGTGGAGACGGCGTCACGGGGTCAAAGTGGCTGTCATCGAGGCTGATGTGCACCGCCCGGGGGCTTACGAACAACTGCAACAACTCCTAGAGGGCACCAATGTGGATGTCTACGGAGAACCCGGCGAGGGAGATGCGACAAAGATTGTTCGCAATGGCATCAGGAAAGTCGGCACGGCCGATGTAGTGATTATCGATACAGCCGGTAGGGACAGCCTTGACGAGGGTTTGCGTGACGAATTGACTAGCATCGCGGAAACGGCCAATGCGACCGAGCGTTTCCTCGTTATCGACGCACAGGTCGGCCAAGCGGCGGGACCTGTGGCTCAGACCTTTCACGATCTAGTCGGTGTGACCGGCACCATAGTCACCAAACTGGACGGGACGGCCAGAGGTGGCGGAGCCCTCAGTGCAGTAGCCACCACCGGAGCTCCTATTGTCTTCGTCGGCGAAGGTGAACGGGTCCAAGATCTCGAGAAATTTGAGTCTGATCGTTTCATTTCCAGGCTTCTTGGTCTGGGGGATATCAAGGGCCTCATCGACCTCGCTCCCGGTGACTTGGATCAAGAGGAAGCAACTCGGATTGCTCAGAGGTTGATGTCTGGTCGATTCACTCTGACAGACATGTACAGCCAGATGGAGATGATGAGCAAGATAGGGACTGTGGAAAAAATGCTCTCCCATTTGCCGGATGCGATGTTTGGCGGCATGGGTAACATGAGCAGAGCCCAGAAACAGCAGATGCAAGGAAATCTGGAAAAGTACCGTGTGATTATGGACTCAATGACCCAAGAGGAGAAGGATCAGCCGATCTTGCTGAAGTCAAGCAGAATCCGGAGGATAGCGAGAGGTTCGGGTGTCAATGAGAAGGATGTCAAGGAACTGCTCGCCCAATGGAACAGGAGTCGTAAGATGATGAAGGGGATGAAGAGCGACCGAAGTTTCAGAAGGAAGATGAAATCGATGATGGATGTCGATGAAACGGACTTCGGAATGGGGTGAAGTCGTGCAAAGGCGCTTTGCCATCATCGGGCACCGCGCGCCTTCCTCAGGCCGGCTCAATCTCAATGATCTCGCCGGGGACTGTGGCCGTCTTGATGTGCTCGTCCGCGCGGTCAATACAGGTCTATTCGTCTCCCATGGGATTCGCGCCGATTCAGATGTGACCCTTCACCTGCTCGGGGGGCCCGGTCCCGTCCGGCGCATCTGGTTCCAGGGTAGTGCCCTGAGAGGCGTTCATCCCGATGAGAGGGCACTGGCAGGACAGGTTGGTAAGTGCCTGAAGGAACCCGTCCCCGCCATCAGGCGAGAACTGCATCATGGGCTGTGGCATGCGGGTGGTGGCGTCGCGCAGACTGTTGCGGAATGGAAGAGCGAAGATGTGCGGCTGTATGTTCTCGATGCGGATTCCCCTCCCTTCGCTCCCGAAAACGATGACAAGGTGGGGTTCTTCCTGTCGGATGACCGGCCGTTCACAGACGAGGATGAGGCTGCTTTGAAAGGCATCGAGAGAGTGTCTCTGGGCGCCGAATGGCTACAAGGTCATGCTTGCATAGCAATCATCCACCACATTTTGGATGGATGATCACTCGAGCCACGACGGCAGGCCCGATGGCCCCTGTTCTGCGGCCGCGGCCATAAAATCACCACTGAGACCCAATGGGTGATTGACTGGCCAGGACGACAGTGGTGTGATGGCGACTGAACCGGAGTTGATGGCGTTGCAATCAGTGCCGGGGATATCCTCGTCCTCGATTATTGCTGCACCGACCTCGTATGCCACACCGATGTTCTCTCTGTCATTCATGTCTATGGCGTTGTGGTACCATCTTGATCCAAGTGAGGTTGTCTGCATCAGACCATTCCACGATTTGGGGGCGTTGATGTTGAGGAAAAGGTCCGCGTGTGCAAAGGCAGAACGCACTCTCGCCTCCATCTTCCCTTCTGAGGGTGGTTTCTTCTGGCTACCTTCAGGCCGCCTGAGGTTCAACGGCTCGTCAGGGAGTGCACCGAGGCAAGCTTCGATAATCGCCAATGAGGCCTCGACAGTCTGAGCGAATTCGGCGTGCTCGTAAGTGGCGAGGCTGATTGCGATAGCAGGCATGCCATAGAGCGAAGCCTCACGGGCTGCTGAAACTGTCCCGGAGTGGAGTACATCCACCGATAGGTTGGGACCCTGATTTATCCCGGAGATGCACATGGTAGGCTTGATTTCGGGGGCCCAGGCTTGTAGCCCCCCATCCAAAGCGACTATCGCACAGTCGCATGGGGACCCGTCGAGGGAGAATATCCTCAGAGGAGGGCCTCCCTCTATCCGGAGGGTGTCTGCGATGTCGGTTCTCTCCTCAAACTTCAGGTCGTGCCTCAGAGTCAGTCGCATTCCCGAGCATGACTGTTCACTCGCCGGAGCCAGCACGACCAGCGGATACCCACAGGCATGGAGAGCCGAAATCAGCAAGTGCAACCCGGGGGATTCGATGCCGTCATCATTGGTCATGAACAGGGCAGCACGACTCATGGACGGCCGACCAAGAAGAGGTTCATGAAACCGTGTCTTGGAATGGCTCTTCCACAGATTCTTCGAGGGTCACCAGAACGGCTCCTGCTAACATCAGCGGACCACCGAGCACAGTCCACATCCCCAATGTTGTCTCACCGGTCCAGAGCCATCCGATCAATCCTCCAATGACAGGCTCGAACAACAAGATTATGGATACCGTCACAGGTGCAATCCAGCGCAGTACAGCGTTTATCCCGGTGTGTCCGCAAAGTCCGGGGCCGATTGAAAGATACGCGATCCACGGTAGCCACAGGACATCGGACCAACCAAATAGGGATGATTCGGGTACAACATCACCCCATCCAGATCCCTCTTGGAGTACTGATGCAGCGGCCAGCCAAATTCCTGCGGCGAGAGTGACTGGAAAGGCGTAGACGAATATCGGGACCTGTCGCTGAGAGCGAAGGTACCTGCCCGCGAACAGGTAACCGACCACAGTGAGAGCACCTAGGAAGGCAGCGACATCGCCCATCAGAGTGACTTCGCCACCGGGTTTGACATCCCCCAACGAGAGCAACGCTCCGAAGAATCCGACCAGCACCCCGATGATGTGCCCCTTGCGCACAGCAGCACCGATCAATGGCATGACGAGGACGAGGACAAGGGGGTGGCTGGACACGAACAGCAGGCTGTGAATCAAGCTGGTATGATCGAGAGACCAGACCCAAGAGCCGAAGTGGATGGCTAGGAAGATGCTTGATGCCAACATTATCTGCCCGTCACGCGAGGTCAGAGTACTGCGCTCCATTTTCCTGAATTGGTAGACAAATCCAGGCAGGAGAACCAGCGCAGTGCCCTGCATTCTCCATGAAGCCCGCAGGACAGGTGGGATCTCATCCATAGCCTGGAGCACCGCTCCCGCGCTTGAAACGGCCAACAGAGCCACTCCAAGCAACATCCAAGCGCCGAGGGGTGCGGCCGAGTCGCCCGATTCGGTCATGTTCAATCCGCCAGTTCAGCGTCCATGACCTCAGATTCGTCTTCTGACTCCTCTTGGGGGCCAATTATCCCCGCTGCTCTGAACAAAACGTAGATTATGGCCCCCAATGCTAGGTTGACGAGCAAGAAACCAGCGAATCTGGCCTGCGGCCACCATGATTTGATGCTCATTGTCTCAGTACAGACCACTGAGTCGGGTAATATCTCGCAATCTGGGTTCGCAAGGGCATAGTCCAATACCGCTGAGAAGTCGTCGTCTTCGACACCGAGTATCTCATCGAGGTAGGTATCTTCGGTCCACGAGTCAGGGTGATATTCCTGCTCGGTCTCAAGCTCGTCGGACACCGCCAGTATGGCCGACTCGACTCCGAAGAAGGCCTCACCGGTCAGTGCTCCGGCAGCCACCATGAAGGTGAACAGTAGCATCAGGGCCCGGCTCTTCTCTGAGGCGGCTGGGCCCTCGGAGAGTCGTATCTCCTCCACCTTAGGCAAAAGTCTCCGGTTCTCCCACCAATCACGCGCTGCCCCGCCGGCCAGCATCGGGAAGGTGACAGGAGTAGGCAGGTACATGCCGAGTCCGAAGGATGTGCCCATTCCAGTAGCCCACTCGGCGAATGCGCCCAGCAGGAAGCCGAGCCCAAGGGCGTACCAGTCGCCTTGTCCCTCGGCGAGGATGATGGTGAATGCGGCGAAGGCATTGGCCTGGGGTGCCAGCAGATCGATGCTTCCGTCAGCCAGTAGCTTGGATAGGAAGATGGCGACGCCGGCGCCGAGTATGGCACCTGGCACGACCCCCAATATGTTTCCTTTGGAGATGTGATACGGGCGGTTGCCGATGTAAAGGCTGTTCTTGTAGTCGCCGACTACGGTGCCCGACAGGGAGATGGCGGAACCGAACACGGTGGTTCCCACTAGGGCCATCAGCACCGACTCCTCTTTGGTTAAGCCCATAGGAAGGTTGAGGAAGACGAGCAGCAGAATCAACAGGACGATGAACGAAGTCCCTGAGACCGGTTCGATACCGGTCTCCCCCATCACGCGAACGGCGATTGCCCCGAGCAGAAACGTCGTCGACAGTAGGACGACAGAGAAGACGATGGCGGGGAGCACGGGGAAACCACCAACCCAGAAGATGATGATCATCGCGAGGAAGGCGATTCCCATGAATATGGGGATGTGGTCGAGGGGCCACTCGTACCAGCCGCGGTCTTCGATGTACTCATCGCCCTTCTCGCCGGAGAAGGCGCTACTGATGTCGCCGAATATGTTGACGAAGGTCGGCGTCATTTTGAGTAGCCCGTAGATGCCGCCACCTAGGATGGCACCTATGGCGATGGTCTTGACGATGGAGCTGAACGCCTTCCATTGCACAATCGGATAGACTGGGAGGGATGTCATGTCGCCGTACTGTGTGATGGGTATGTACTGCCCCAAGGCGGGGTCGTAGACGGGGACGTCCATCAGGATGACGAGCGGGACTAGGTAGAACCAAGCCACCAGCGAGCCGAGACTGACGAGGAAAGCCACTCTGAACTTCATGAACCAGCCTATTGCGAGCAGGGTCGGACTCAGTTCGACGCCTAGGAATGTGTAAGAGAAGATATTACCAGATTCGTAAGGAGTGATGCCACTGAATTGAGCATGCCCATCGGCCAGTCTGCTGGGCTGGTGTAACCACCTCTCAGTGTATATCGAGGCGATGCCCCAATCATCCCCTGAGAAGGTCATAGCGAGCCAGTCGGCGAGGCTACCGGGAATCCCTGCTACCTTCTTACCCCACATTAAGGGATAGTCGATGAGGAACATGAAGGCCATTGTTAGCACCGTCCATAGGCCGACGGTCTTCAGCGACTCGCGGGCCGCCTGAGCAGCTCCGCTGCTGACATCTGAGGAGATGTCGAGCATCTTGAGGGTGGCTTCGAACCCGGGCATGGGGAGAGGGTCCTCAACCAACCAGACCCGTCTGAATATGATGAAGTACATCACACCGAGGAAGCCGGCGAACATCGATGCGATGATTCCGATGAATGCGAGTTGGAATGTGTCCACCGAGGATATCAGATGGCCGTCACCAACCAGGTAGTTATCCGAGTAGGCTAACAGGAAGATGGCCGGGAATGTGAAGATAAAGCCGATTGAGGCGTTTGTGGCGCCGGTTGTGGCACTGGTTGAGATATTCACTTCCGAAGGAGACCATTTCAGAGCCATGCCAAGCAGGTAGGCGACGTACCATGCAGCGGAGACGGCAAGGCCGATCTTGAGGCCGATGTAGGCGGTGACGCCGCTGAAGACAGCGCCTATGGCGATTCCGATGAGGACTTTCTTGGTATCCCAATGGCTAATCTCAAAGGAGTTCTGCAGATTCTTCTCTTCCAGATACTGCTCGAGCACTCCCGTGTTGAGATTGTTGTACATGTCCTCGTCGAGCCAAGTCAGCGTTCCTTTCTCTATCGACTCGAGGCCTGAGGGGGTGACTGGCTGACGATACGCGGAACGCTGGACATCGGACACGCTACGCCCTCCTGTCCGAGGGTCGTAATGAGTCGCTTATACTTCTCGCGCCCTGATGATGGTCAGAAGGGCATAGAACGATGCTCAGTGGTCGCGCGTAATCTTGTAGCGGCCCATGGCTTCCATCCACTGGATCTCACCACCAGGTTCCAAGGTGAACTCGGAAGATGGGGGCAGAATCATGGTCTCGTAGGTCTTGTTGTCCATGGCATGCACTTCGCCGCCTTGGATGTGGGTGATTATTGCCGAGCCCTTCTCAATCACCGGGACATAGATGGTGTCGGTCACAGTACCTACATGGCTCCTCTTTTGGCCGGTGAAGATGTCCTCCAATTCCAAGCGGGCTTTCGCAGA
>Ga0209228_1000494_pt1 | contig 20470 bp, 21 predicted proteins | sample METZYME_3_150m_FD_187547 | JGI IMG/M metagenome (GOLD analysis project Ga0209228, IMG submission 187547) | Marine microbial communities from oxygen minimum zone in mesopelagic equatorial Pacific - METZYME_3_150m (SPAdes) (version 2) | ecosystem: Environmental > Aquatic > Marine > Oceanic...
AAAGAATTTCACAGTATTTATCGAGCTATCTCTAAACACTTTGAGCTGGAAAATGCTCTTCCTACTTTCGATGACCTATTACTTAGCATCCCCAGTAGGGAAGTAAAAGAAAAAATAACTGCCTTAAAGTCTTTAGAGATAGAATCGGAACCCTACCTTCTTCTCGAGTATCTAAAAAATGAATATACTCAAGGAGAGTTATTAGATGAAATTGATAAGTATTTAGACAACTCTATAGCTATGTCTCGTGCAGAAGAGAATATAGAAGCAGTAGAAGAAATAGTATTAAACCTTAGAAATAAAGTAGACTTGGATGTAGAGTCTGTTAGTATGCAGAAAATATCTGTTCTAGCTACAGAAGAAGATATACAGAGTTATGTTTCATTAGGATTAAATGCAGAATACGATCAAGGATTACGATTTACAAAGAACGATCTTATACTTCTTGGAGGTAGAAGAGGCGCAGGTAAGTCCTTTACCTGTACAAATATAGCGGTAAGTCAGTATCTAAACGATGCTAGTTCTTTATATTTCACTATAGAAATGACTAAAGAACAATTGTTTAGACGAATGGTTTCCACCGCTACTGGTATCCCATTGAAGAGAATCAATGATAGAATGATCTCTGATGTGGAATACGAAATACTTGCTAAATTTCAAGCAGGTAGGTTTGATGGGAGTGAAGAAACGTTGAATCGCTACTTAGAGACGAAAGACTTTGAGAAGTTCCAACAGGACGTTACTAAATTAGAACTACGAGAAACACAAATGGATATAGTATATGAGCCGTCACTTACTCTAGCAAAGATTAAATCGGAGATAGAGCATAAGATATCGGTATCAGACGTAAAAGTAGTAATCGTAGACTATCTAAACCAAGTAAAACGTTCTAGTATTCCTGGAAGGAATGGTCAGTACGACTGGACAGAGCAGATAGAAGTAAGTAAAGCTCTGAAACAGTATGCACAAGACTATGGAGTACTAATCTTCTCTCCTTACCAAACCGATGCAACCGGCGAAGCACGCTTCGCAAAAGGCATCCTTGATGCGGCTGATGCAGCCTTTGCGCTAGAAACATGGACGCCTCAAGATGCTTGTATAACATTCGATTGTAAGAAGATGCGGAACGGATCTATGGATAGTTTCACAAGTGAGATGGAATGGGATACATTAAAAATTGGTCCCAACTCAGCCTTGAGTCCGACTCAGAAGGCAAAGCTAAAAGAGGATATGGAAGACGATGAATGAGAATATCATGAGAGCTATGATGGAAGGCAACGTAAAGTTGCAGTACACTAGTCTTGTTTCTGGAAAAGAAAAAGAAATTATTGGAACTTTAAAAGGAAACCATATGGTGAATCAAAATAAAGAAAATCCAACTATAGTTTTTTGGGACGTAGATAATAAAAAGTATGAAGACATAAGGTCTGATACTATAACAGGGTGGTTTAGAATGGAGGTACCGGAATGACTGAAGGAAAAGTTTGGCAATACTTTTTTGTTTTAGCAATACTTGTATTTATACTGGATAGTTGTGCAGGCGTATGAGCTATGATTTTTGGATAGGTTGTAGCGTAGTATTCAGTATTGTAGTTACTATACTTCTAGTAAGCTTTGAGGAACTTAGGCTTCGTGAGTCAGGTCTTAGTGGGGTAAGCCCCGAAAAAAAGGGAAAATAAAAATGAAAACGTACTTAATGGAAATAGTAACTGGAGACGGAGTAACTACTGTATATCATGGACATACTCCATATAGTAATCTGGCACATAAATGGGCTAGAGATTATACACAAGAAGGAGGTAGTAGAGTGATAGGGGTATCAACTACCTATGTTAATAATCGAATAAGTAAGGTAGCAAGAATTACAGAAATAGAAGAGTATAAACATGAAATTACTTCTTGACATTTATTTTAAAATTTGAGATAATATAACAATGGATGTAATAGAACTTTTAAATAAACAACAATTAGTTTACACCGTATCTGGACAAGACTTCCAGATTAAGTGTTTAAATCCAGATCATGATGACCGTAATCCTTCACTAAGAGTGGACAAGGTTACGGGAGTCATGCATTGTTTTAGTTGTGGATTTAGAGGTAATGTATTTACTCATTTCGGGACAGCTCCAAGTGCTAAAGAAGTACGCTTGCATAAAGTAAGAGCAAAAGTAAACGCTATACGATCTGAGAATGTAGGATTAAAAATACCGGAGAAGTCCACTAGATATGTAGGGTCTTTTCGAGGTATTAGTGCTGATACACTAGCCCAATTCGAGGCATTTACTCATTTTGAGAAAGAGTATGCTAGTAGATTAGTATTTCCTATACGAGATATCACAGGAAAGGTAAGAGTATTCTTAGGTCGAGCAATGGATAATACTATTGACCCTAAGTATATGATTCATCCTCGTGGCAGTAAAATGCCTTTGTTCCCTTCAGTACCAGATATACGAGAAGGAACAATAATATTAGTAGAAGGCATCTTTGATGCTCTTAATCTTATAGATAAGGGACTCACAAATGCCGTTTGCTGTTTTGGTACAAATAACATGGATATCTATAAAGTATCTTTGTTAAAAATACTAGGAGTAAAAGGAATACACATATTTTTTGACGGGGATTTAGCTGGTGAACAGGCTGCAGAAAAAGTAGCAGATTTATGTAATGAGGCAGGTCTACAATCAGATGTAGTCCCTATAGCAAAAGGAACAGACCCTGGAGATTTAACTCCAGAAAGAATTAATGATTTAAAGGAATTTTTATATGGCTAATGTTGCATTAGTAGAGAAAGTACCAAGTAAAACTGACTTTGTGAGGCATTTTGAAAATGAGTTTCAATTCGATAGATTTTCACTGTGCTCGGATACGACTAAAAAGAAGATATTAAAGAGAGATGTAGATATTGAAATCAGTATAGATGATTACGAGTTCATAATCTTAGTTGGATCAGAAGCATTACAGCATTTTACAAAAGAACGTTCTATAACAGAGCATTGTGGACGACTAATAAATGATAAGTTTATACCTGTGATAAACCCAGGTATGTTAGCATTTAAACCCGAAGCTAGAGAGACTTGGGACGATGCTTTGAATAAGTTAAAGAAGTATATTTCTGGTGAGCTTACTAGTACTAAGATTGATGAGTCTAAGTTCTATGGTATTGTGGAAACACAAGAAGCAATAGAGTGGTTAAAGGCCGCTAAAGCCAGTAATAGTACTAAAATTGCAGTTGATACTGAGACAACAGGATTATATCCCCGTGATGGGTATATTCTCGGTATTTCTATGTGCGTAGATCCTGAGACCGCTGTTTACATTAATTCTGATTGTGTTGATGATGAAGTTGTTGATTTAATGCAGTCTATATTCAATGAGAAACAGGTAATAATGCATAACGCTAAGTTTGACTTGGCTATGTTAGAGTATCATTTCAATTTTGAGTTCCCAACTATAGATGACACGATGTTAATGTCTTATATGTTGAATGAAGTACCAGGAAACCACGGATTGAAAGGATTGGCTATCAAACATACTCCATATGGAGACTATGAAAAGCCAATGTATGAATTTATGGACGACTACTGTCGTAGAAACGGACTACTCAAGGGAGATTTTACTTGGGATATGATTCCGTTTGATTTAATACAAGTATACGCCGCAATGGATGCGTGTGTTACTTATAGGATCTATGAAGTCTTTGAAACAGAATTAAACAAAGACGTACAGATCCGTAGAGTTTATAAAAACTTATTAATTCCTGCAATGCGCTTTCTAAAAGACATACAGGAAACGGGTGTCCCGTTCGATAGAAAAAGACTAGAGATTTCTCAGAATCTAATGGAAGATGATATACAGATAGCCATAGATAAGTTAGAGAAACATCAAGAAGTAAGGAGTTTTCAAGAGTTTCAGGGCAAAGATTTCAACCCGAACAGTACCCTTCAATTACGAAAGTTATTGTTCGATTTTATAGGACTAAAGCCTACTGGAAAGAAGACAGGTACAGGAGCCCACTCAACAGATGCAGAAGTCCTACAAGAACTAGGAGAACAACATGAGGTTCCGACACTCATTCTCGACATTAGGCAGAAGAGCAAGATTAAGAATACGTACCTTGACAAGATCATTCCACAGTTGGATAGGGACAGCCATCTCCGTACTAATTTTAATCTTCACGGCACTACTTCTGGTCGCCTTAGCAGTTCCGGCAAATTAAATATGCAACAAATACCCAGAGACAATCCTATTGTCAAAGGGTGTATAAAAGCAAAAGAAGGTCATCAGATAGTTGCAATGGACTTGACAACTGCTGAAGTATATGTGGCAGCAATATTAGCCAAGGATAATAAGCTACAAAATGTGTTTAGACAAGGCGGTAACTTTCATAGTACAATCGCTAAAACAGTATTCCACCTACCTTGTGAAGTGGAAGAGGTAGCAGAGTATTACTCTGTTAAAAGACAAGCAGCTAAAGCTGTTACTTTCGGTATTATGTACGGCGCAGGCCCGCATAAAATATCACAACAAGTCACAAAAGACTCAGGAACATACTTTAGTCTAAATGAAGCTCAAGAAGTAATTAATGATTACTTTGGAGAGTTTTCTAAGCTAAAATATTGGTTGGAGAATATGAAAGATGAGATTCAACGTAAAGGATTTATCTATTCTATTTTTGGGCGTAAGCGTAGGCTGCCTAATGTATTTAGTAGTGATAAGGGAGTTGCCTCCCACGAAGTACGAAGTGGAATTAATTTCCTCGTGCAATCAACTGCTTCAGATATAAACCTACTGGGTGCAATAGAAATGAATAAGCATATAAAAGAACATGATCTAAAAAGTCGTATCTTTGCTCTTGTTCATGACTCTATTCTAGCAGAAGTACCTGAGCATGAAGTCGATTACTATTGTGATAAACTAAAATACTTTATTCAGAAGCCTAGAGAAGGCTGTGTAATAGAGGGAGCCCCCATCGGATGTGACTTTGATGTGGGAGAGGATTATAGCTTTGGAAAATTCCAAAAAACATACGGACAGATGGGAACATAGATGGAAATGGTTTTACGAAATAGTCGGCGTTATAACGTGTTGTTTAATAGTAAGTAACATAATTTTAACATGGTTATCGCAGATTTAACATTCCCACTTTTTATTTTGTCACAAGATGCAGACATTGAAGAGATCGATGGGATTCTGTTCGCCGATGGAAAATGTTTGGACGATAAGAATACACCAGGCTCAACCTTAGGTAGGAGAAGATTACGTACTTCTTATCCTAATTTGTATCCGTTAAGTAAAGCAGTACATGATATTCCTTCCCTTTTAAAGTCTTCTGCTAAAAGATTTATAAACGAAGAAGGACAGGTTTTTAGCTATGAGAAGTCTCGTATGGTTCCTTTAAAATATCATCTAATAAAGAAAGTGCGAACTAAAGAAACAGCGAGTTTGGTATGGATTGAAGATATTAATTTTCCCTTTGAAGTACCAAGACCGCCCGATGCCGGTATGACATGGGCAGGTATATTGTATGAACACAGCCATCCGTGGTTGTTGTATGAATTTTCAGAACAAATGAAAAAGGACACAAAACGAAAGATATGAAAGCCGTAGTTTCCGATAAAATCTACATGAATATAGATCCTGCTACTCAGGCTATTATTGATAAAGAGTTAACTTACTCTATACCTTCATATAATCCTATGGACCCCCCTACAATTATTAAGAACATGGGCATTATTAAAAAGGGTATGATAACAGTTCCCTCAGGTCGATTCGATTTAGTACCTGAGGAGTATGAAATATCGGATAAAAGAACGCTTGCGCCGATGGACTTCCCAGATTTTCGCTACGAATTACGTGCGAGCCAAAAAGAGGTTTATGAGGCAATAGAAGACAACTGTATAATTAACGCTTGGGTCAGTTGGGGTAAGACATTTACGGGTTTAGCAATCGCAGCTAAACTTAAACAGAAAACATTAGTAATAGTACATACAGTAGCACTACGAAGTCAGTGGGAAAAAGAAGTAGAAAAAGTATTTGGATTTAAACCTGCCATAATAGGTAGTGGGAAGTTCGACCTAACAGGTCCAATCGTCATAGGCAATGTCCAAACTCTCACAAGGCGAGTGCCCGACATAGCTAATGAATTCGGGACAATCATACTTGATGAGATGCATCATGTATCCTCTCCGACGTTTAGGAAAATTATTGATAAATGTCGAGCAAGATATAAGATTGGCCTGTCAGGAACAATCGAGAGAAAGGATGGGAAGCACGTCGTGTTTAGGGATTATTTTAGCCCTACAGTCTATGCTCCACCTAAAGAAAATTATATGCCGCCTAGAATAAATATCATCCATTCGGAGATCAGATTTCTAGACGGTGGAGGTACTCCTTGGGCTAAAAAGATAAATCATTTAGCATACAATGAAGAGTATCAACATGAAATAGCTATCATCGCTGCGGGCTATGCTGCAAAAGGACACAAGGTTTTAGTAGTAGGAGATAGAGTAGAATTCTTAAAGAAGTGTGCCAATCTAGTGGGAGATAGTGCAATTGTGATAACAGGAGAAACTCCACACGAAGAAAGACCCGCTATGATGGAGTTGATAAACAAAGATAAAAATGTATTGTTTGGCACACAGTCAATATTTTCAGAAGGAGTGTCTTTAGATGCACTAAGTTGCCTTGTACTAGGCACTCCTGTAAACAATGATCCGTTATTAACTCAGCTAATTGGTCGAGTAATAAGGATAAAAGAAGGTAAGAAAGACCCTGTAATTGTGGATATTAATTTAAGAGGCACCACAGCTAGGAGACAAGCTAGCAATCGTACAGGGTACTACCTTAAGCAGGGATATGAAATCAAAAACATATAGAAAAATAGTTCTTGACATTCCGAGCCGACTTTGATATAATATATGACACTATTTAATTGGAAAAAAATCGTAAAAGATACAGGTGGAAAAACCAAAGACATACTTGCAATAATGCATTGGCTGACCTTTAAACAGGTTCCACAAAGTAAAAACGATATATTATTTAGATATTTTGAAAGAAACTATGCGGGAGACTCCTTTTTAGTGAACGCAGAAAGTCTCTTTTTTAAAAAACATAATTACGATATAGCTGAGATAATGCAGTACTTTTCTTTAGCAAGTTATCGTAGTTTTGCTAAGTATGTCCACGGACGTACTGTAACACTAGACTTCTTTCACGTAGAAGTGGAAGAAGACGCAATCGACAACAACAGACTACTTACTTTAGAGGATGATCTCATCCACTTTAAGTATGAAGACGCAAGGAGAAAAATATGGCTCTAAAATTTGGAGACGCCAAGGGTTCAGCCCAAAAATCATCACTGGTACAATACCAGTACGTAGACGGAGACAACAGTGTGCGAATGGTAGGAGATATACTTCCTAGATACGTTTACTGGGTAACCGGAGACAACAACAAAAACATTCCAATGGAGTGTTTGGCATTTAATCGAAACTCTGAGACTTTCGATAATGCAGAAACAGATTGGGTCAGGAAGTTTCATCCCGAAAAGAAATGTGGATGGGCATATGCTATTCAGTGTGTCCACAATGGAGAAGTTAAGATTCTTAATCTTAAAAAGAAACTTCTTGAGCAAGTAATGCTCGCAGCAGACGATTTAGGTGATCCCACAGATCCAGAAACTGGATGGGATATTAACTTTAAAAGAGTTAAAACTGGGCCTAACGTATATAACGTTGAGTATCAATTACAGGCTCTAAAATGCAAAGTTCGTGCATTAGACAAAAAAGAACAAGCACTAGTAGAAGGCTTAAAGTCTATGGAAGAGCTTCTTCCACGACCGACTGCCGACTCTCAAAGAGAGTTTTTAGAAAATGTTAGCAGGGGATCTTCAGAAGTACCTGCTGAAGCGGAAGAGTTACTCAAAGAGGATTTACCTTACTAATGAAAATACTGTTTACTGCCGACTGGCACTTAAAAGTAGGTCAGAAGAACGTTCCTGAGGAATGGGCACGTAAACGGTATAGTACATTTTTTAAAAAGGTACATGACTTAGAAAACGAAGTTGATCTTCATGTCATCGGAGGGGATTTGTTTGATCGAATTCCTTCCATGACAGAGTTAGAACTATATTTTGAGTTCATCAGTGGCGTGGAGGTTCGTACCCTTATATACGATGGAAATCATGAAGCCACAAAAAAACATCAAACTTTTCTAACACAATTGAAAAAAGCATCTAAGGAGGTGAATCCGCTAATAGAGGTCGTAGATTCTATCTATAACGAAGATCAGTTTGGAGTGCTCCCCTACTGTGAGCTACACGGAAAATGGCACGCTAAAGACTTTAGTATACGAAAGCCGCTTTTCACTCACGTACGGGGAGCGATTCCTCCTCATGTTACTCCTGAAGTAGATTTAAAGAGATTTGAACAGTTCCCAATTATATTTGCAGGGGACTTGCATAGTCACACAAACACACAATTAAACATAGTATATCCTGGCAGTCCTATGACGACACAGTTCCATAGAACTCTAGTAGAAACAGGATACATACTTATTGATGATAATAGTTGGAGTTGGCATAAATTTGACTTGCCACAATTATTAAGGAAGACGGTTACTTCTGAAGAAGAAATGGTTCCTACAGACTATAATCATACAATATATGAATTAGAAGGGGATATGGCAGACTTGTCTGCGGTAGCCAACACAGAACTCTTAGATAAAAAAGTTATTAAGAGAAAGACAGAAACAGCACTTCTTCTTAGTAAAGAAATGACGATAGAAGAAGAATTAGTAGAATATTTAAGTTATATTCTGGAATTAGACGAAACTAAAGTTAAGGATGTATTAAGTACTTTTCATGATTACTCTAAAGAAATTGCAATGGGATAATTGTTTTAGTTATGGTAGTAATAATTCAATAGATTTAGACGACACTACCGTAACACAGCTTTTAGGAAAAAACGGTGCAGGGAAATCTTCAATACCTCTAATATTAGAAGAGGTACTTTTTAATAAGAATTCCAAAGGCATTAAGAAAGCTGAAATACAGAATCGAGAGTTTAACAAGGGATACAATATATTCCTTGATTTTTCTGTGGAGAATGAAAAGTATAGAGTAGAAGTACGAAGAAGTAGAGGTACCATTAAGGTAAAACTATTTAAGGACAAGGAAGACATATCTAGTCATACTGCTACTAATACCTACAAAACTCTGGAAGGTATTCTTGGATTAGATTTCAAGACATTTTCCCAGTTAGTATATCAGAGTACAAATGCTAGCTTACAGTTCTTAACAACTACTGATGCTAATAGAAAAAAGTTTTTGGTAGAATTATTCGGTGTCGAAGAATATGGTAAGTATTACGAGGTCTTTCGGGAAGTTTCAAAGGAAGTCAATATAAAGTTGACAGCCCTTTCCGCCAAGTCCGATACTATATTGAAATGGCTCGATTCCAATAAATTGGGAGAGTACAACATACTACCCGAGTTAAATCTTCCAAATATTTCGGAAGAAGACGATACGCGATTACGTTCATTACAAGTAGACTTTCAAAATATTTTTGAAAAAAACAAAAAAATTCGAGAAAATAACACATACAAGGAACTACTTTCGAATATATCTCCTACCGACTTTACCCTAATAGGGGATGAAGAAGGTGGGGTTCAAAATACCGAGGAACTAACAATGCTTCTCGGTACAGCACGGCGAAAGATTGCTGTAGAAGCCGAAGCAATTTCTGACTTAGAGAAATTAGAAGGAAAATGTCCGACATGCAAACAAGAAATAGATCATGGAACAATCCAAAACCTAAAAAGCCAAAGCCAAAAAAGAAGCCAAACAGCGGAGGAGGAAGAAGTACACCTAAGCGTCGTAATAGAAAGAGTTAAACGTCTCAATTCTATTATAGAAAAGAAGCAAAAGAAACAAAGAGAATTCGAAGATTTATATGCTAGAGTAGATAATAATCTTCAAATGGACTTCTTAGATGGGGATCAGTTAAAAAGCAGTATTGCTGAGTTAAAAACTAAAATAGACAAGGCTCGAACAGAGCTAAAAGGAGTTATAGATGAAAACTCGAGAAGACAAAAGCACAATACAAGACTCCAAGTCATCGAAGAACAAACAACAGAGTTTGAACGAGAACTTGAAGGAATTACGAAAGAATTATCTGAGCAAGAAAAAATTGCAACGAACTTAGAAGTATTAAAACGAGCTTTTTCAAACAATGGGCTTATAGCTTATAAACTGGAAAATCTAGTAAAAGAGTTCGAAGACTTAACAAATGAATATCTTGCTGAGTTAAGTGATGGTCGTTTTAACATAAACTTTATAGTTGAAAACGACAAGTTAAATGTTTCATTATCTGATAATGGAAATATAGTAGACATACTAGCTTTAAGTAGCGGAGAGTTAGCCCGTGTTAACACAGCTACCTTAATCTCTATACGAAAATTAATGAGTAGTATTTCAAAGAGTAGAATCAATGTACTATTCTTAGATGAAGTTATTAATGTCTTAGACGAGCAGGGAAGAGAAAAATTAGTAGAAGTTCTTCTTAGTGAAGAAGGATTAAGTACTTATATAGTTTCCCACGGTTGGACTCACCCTCTATTAGGAAAAGTGGAGGTAATAAAAGAGGACAATATAAGCAGATTAGAATGAAGTTAATGATTACAGATAAAATGCAAGATGAATTGGTAGATGTAGTAGAAAATTTTACTTATGTAAGTGACTCCGACCAGTTTGGAAAAAGAGAAGCTTGGTACATAATGAAAGAAAAGCCCTATACAGGAGACTGTGAGGATTTCGCCCTTACAATACTGTATAATATATGCAATAGAAAAGTACCTTTAATGATACTATCTATATTCTTTGGAATGAGCAAGATATGTTATACTAAGTCCCCTAGAGATGGAGGCCATGCAGTATTAAAGCATAGAGGTCTTTATACCGATAATTGGCAAAAAGAGTGGTTAACAAAGCAAGATTACTTAGATAAAGGGTACACCTTTCATCCTTTCTTGTTTTGGGCGTACACCACAAGTGTTAAATTATTTTTAGGGTACTTAGCTGCCCGTAAAAAGGAGAAAGAGAATGGTTGATTCCCGAGCTAAAGGAGCCGAGGGAGAAAAACAAGTAAAGGATCTATTAAGAAAACACACAGGATTACCGTTTGAAAGGGTTCCAATGTCAGGAGCCCTTCCTTTTATGAAAGGAGACCTGTTTGTTCCCGATACAGCACTACACTATTGTATCGAAGTAAAGTTCTATAAAAACTCACATTTTGATGATAAAATATTAACTAATAAATCAAGTGAGTTTGTGAGATGGTGGGAACAAGCCGTAGACCAAGGTAAGAAAACGGACAGAAAACCTGTATTATTCTTTAAGTATAATAGGTCAAAGATTTTTGTAGCAGTTCGAGATGAACCGCAGAAGACAAAGAAGTATATGTATGTGGGACACTTAGGTTGTTATGTTATGATAGCAGAAGAGTGGTTAATAAACGAAAAACCGAGATTTATAAATGGCAATAACGTTTCAGAGCTTGCAAACGCGAGATGAGAATAGAATATTAGTAATTGATGCACTTAATTTAGGATTTAGATGGAAGCATCAAAATAGAACAGACTTTTCTGAAGACTATATCAAAACTGTTAATTCATTTGCTACTTCCTACAAGTGTGGGACGATAATTATCACCTGTGATAAAGGTAACAGTAGATATAGAAAGAATATCTATCCAGAATACAAAATGGATAGGAAAGAACGGTACGAGAAACAAACAGATCAGGAGAAGCAAGCATTTTTAGACTTTTACGATGAAATGCACTATACCTTACGCTGTTTAGAAGAGACTTGTATTGTTCTTCAATACGACGGAGTTGAGGCAGACGATATAGCAGCTTATTTAAGTGCTAATCTTATTGCTGAACAAGTATGGCTAATAAGCTCTGATAGAGATTGGGACTTATTAATAAAAGACAATGTCTCTAGATTTTCTTATGTAAATAGGAAAGAGACTACGCTGCAAAACTGGAGAGAGTCACACGAGTTTCCAATAGAAGACTATATTACAATCAAATGCTTAACCGGCGACAGCGGGGACAACATTCCAGGGATACCAGGAATTGGTCCAAAACGCGCAGCCACCTTGGTATCTGAATATGGTACTCTTTTTGATATCTATGAAGCCTGTCCAATAAACAGTAAGTACAAATATATTCAAAGTTTAAATCTGCACAAGGACGTGCTATTACGAAACTTTGAAATTATGGACCTACTAGCTTATACTAATGAAGCTATTGGTAAAGAAAATATAGAAGACATTAACGAAAAATGTTCTGGTATTTTACAAGGATAAGAAGTGAAGATAGAGTATAAAAGAGACGAAATTTTACCAGATTTTAGTGTAAGAACGCTAAACGATAGATACTTATTAGAAAATGAGAACTCGCCTCAAGAAGCTTTCGCACGTGCGGCGAAAACCTTCTCTGATTCTGATGAGATGGCACAACGCTTGTATGATTATGCAAGTCAATTATGGTTTATGTTCTCTACTCCTGTTCTCTCAAATGGGGGAAGTAGTAGAGGCTTACCAATTAGTTGTTTTCTGAACTATGTAGGAGATAGTCGCGGTGGAATCGCGGGACACTACACAGAGAATGCATGGCTTTCGTCCGTGGGCGGAGGCATAGGCGGATATTGGGGAGATGTAAGGAGTGTTGGATCTAAAACATCTCGTGGAAGTGAAAGTACAGGAGTTATTCCTTTTCTAAAAGTTGTGGATGCTGAAATGCTCGCATTTAGTCAAGGAGTTACAAGGAGAGGATCTTATGCGGCATATTTACCAATTGATCATCCTGAAATCGAGGAATTTTTGGATGTACGGAAGCCAACTGGAGGTGATATTAACAGGAAGTCTATTAATCTTCATCACGCTGTTATCATATCTAATAAATTCATGGAACTCATCGCGAATGCTACAAATACTGTTGGATTTGATGACAGCTGGGATCTAATTGACCCACATTCGGGGGACATTAAAAAGACTGTTTCTGCAAAAGTATTGTGGATAAAGATTATCCAAAATCGAGTAGAAACTGGCGAACCTTACATAATGTTCGAGGATACTATAAACGAAGCCTTACCAGACTTTCAAAAGAAGTTAGGGCTCAAAGTCCACCAAAGTAACTTATGTAGTGAGATTACTTTGCCGACTGATGACAAGAGGACAGCAGTATGTTGTTTATCTAGTGTGAATTTGGAGAAGTTTGATGAGTGGTCAAATTGCGAGACTTTTATTCCTGACCTTGTACGGATGCTTGATAATGTTATTGAATATTTCATCACAAATGCGCCGGATGAGTTGGCGCGCGCGAAGTTTTCTGCTTCGCAAGAAAGATCGATTGGACTCGGGGCCATGGGTTTCCACGCCTACTTACAAAAACGTGGAATACCATTCGAAAGTGCTATGGCAAAAAGTTTCAACCTTCGGGCATTCTCGTACATTAAGGCTGAAGCATCCAAGGCTACTAGAGATTTGGCGGCAGAGCGCGGAGAATGCCCGGATAGCAAGTGGATTGGTGCTGGGGTTCGTAACGCTCACCTTCTTGCCATTGCTCCTAATGCTAGTAGCAGCATTATTTGTGGTAATACTTCTCCCAGCATTGAGCCTTATAGGGCTAATGCATTTACTCAGAAAACTAAAACAGGTAGTGCTCTCTTAAAGAATAAATTCTTAGAAGAACTACTTGAAACCAAAGGTGAGAATACGGATGAAGTATGGAAAACCATTATTACTAATGATGGATCAGTACAACACTTAGACTGTTTAAGTGAGTACGAAAAAGATGTATATAAGACGGCAGTAGAATTAGATCAGAGATGGATAGTAGAACACGCAGCAGATAGACAAGAGTTTATTTGCCAAGCACAAAGTGTTAATATGTTCTTTCCCGCTGATGTATCTAAACAAGAGCTACATAATGTTCATCTAATGGCTTGGAATAGAAAATTAAAAACTCTTTATTATTTAAGGAGTGAGGCACTGAAAAGGGCTGAAGTAGTGTCGGATGAGAAGCTCAGAGAGTTCATATTCGATTTTGATGATGAAGAAGGATGTTTAGCTTGTGAAGGATAAAATCTGGACTGTATGGAAGTATACCATAGGAAGTTTTAGTGACGAGAAAACTGCTGAATTTGACAATATAGTTGCACTTCTAAGAACTTTTATTGTTTTTGTAAGCATTGTGACTTGTTTTTTCATTATGGCAAATATAGTACATAATTGGTGAGGTAAATGGGACTACTAGACGAAAGAAATTATTATAAGCCTTTTAATTATTCGTGGGCATTTGAAGCATATAAGCAACAACAGCATATGCACTGGCTTCCAGATGAAGTCACCCTTGCGGATGATCTAAAGGATTACAGAGAGAAATTAAGTGATGATAATAGGAAACTGTTATCAAATATTTTTAGGTTTTTTACTCAAGCTGATGTAGATGTGGCTTGTGGGTATGCTACCCACTATTTGCCTACATTTAAACAGCCAGAGGTAAGAATGATGTTATCGGCTTTCGCTAATATGGAAGCGGTGCATCAAGAAGCGTATTCACTTTTGTTGGAAACGCTTGGTTATGACGATAGTGAGTATCAAATGTTTACTCAGGTACAATCCATGTCAGATAAGCATGAGTATTTGAGTAGTTTTGATACAAGTACAAAAGTAGGGCTGGCTAAAACTATGGCTGTATATAGTGCCTTCACAGAAGGTGTACAGTTATTTAGTAGTTTTGCTATACTTTTAAATTTTCCGCGTCATAACTATATGAAGGGAATGGGACAAATCGTTACATGGAGTATTCGTGATGAAACTCTTCATGTAGAGAGCATGAGTAGGCTTTTTAAAGAGTTTATTCGTGAGAACCCAGAACTTTGGAATGATGAGTTAAAGTATGAAATCTATTGCGCTGCAGAGCGTGTTGTTGAGCTAGAAGACGCTTTTATAGATACTTGTTTTGAAGAAGCCGAGATTACTGGTCTTAATGCTTCAGAAGTAAAAGAGTATATTCGTTATATTGCGGATAGACGACTTCTAGGAATAGGTATGAAAGCAATCTTCCATAGCAAAGACAATCCATTACCATGGTTAGATTATATTCTAAATGGAGTGGAGCATACTAACTTTTTTGAAAACAGGGCCACTGAGTACGCACGTGCGAGCACTAGTGGGAATTGGAAAGATATCTTTAAATAGGAGAATACAATGGCAGACGCGCAAGCCAATGATAAGCCAGTACTGACTCTTAATGACAAAAATTATGTTATTGAGGACTTGTCAGAGCAGGCTAGATATTGTGTCGCTCAGATTCAAGACTTGGAATCTCAAATTGGGCAATCAAAAGCTCGACTTGACCAGCTTGAAGTAGCGAAGCGAGGCTTTACTGATCTTCTGACTACCGAGGTTGAAAAACCCGATGAGCCAGAAGCACCAGCAGAAGCTGAGACAGTGCAATAAGAAAAGGGGCGTAAAGCCCCTTTTTTATTTACTCTTTTGGATACTTATCCTTTACTTCTTTAATTTTGGCTTTCCAGCCATCTATACCGTTATGGTAAAGTTCATCTAGTTGATCTTCGATAGAAGGATAGTTAACTGATCGAGTTCTTGAATAGTTTTGATCCGCAACAATTTCATCATAGTTCTTTTCCCTGATTGTAGGCATATCCTTATCCGTATCAGTAACAACTTTCCAGTCATAATCCAGAGGAACGATTAGTTTTTTAGGCCAACCTCCATCGTTATCTTGAGGCCTTGTTGCGTTTAGTATTAAAACTCCATCCTCTTTAAAATATAAATATCTCATTTACTTTTCCTTATTATAATGCTGTCCAGGAAGACCATTGTGAATTAAAACTTCTTACATATAAATTACTCGTTTGTAATTGACTCCAAATTTGAGTAGTAACATTACTTTGATTTCCAAAAACACAAGCTGCTCCATAATTGCCTGCTATGGGCTGTCCTCCTGCATTATTTTGAATTCTGTAAAACCCTGTCTTTTTCAAATTGTCCATAGTGGAAGTAATTTCGTTAGCAGACGCATAAATTGTAGTACCGTCAAGATTCCCGTACGAATCAATAGTCAAAGCTGCAGCTGTACCATTACCCACGGCAGAAGTACTAGTCATAAATTCAAGTCTTCCAGAAGTTCCTGAACTGTCGTCTGTTCTTGCTCGAATTAGTGCATAAGCATTACTATCCAGAGCATTTTGAAACCAGATACCCCCTAGTCCAGTATCGTCAGCTGCTCCAGCTGCTGATTTAAATACTAATCCAGCATCATTAGAACCGCCAACATCTGTTCTTTCTATTTTAATATGGGCAGTACTCCATCCTGAACCTGTAACATGAAGTGCGTTATCTGGACTTGCTTCTCCGATACCAACATAACCTGAACCATCAATGCGCATTCGCTCTGTAGTACCACCCGTTTGAAATGCAATAACTTCGCCAGATTCTTGCGCTCTAAGTAGCAATTGATTTTCAGAATCATTGTAGTAAATTAAAGCGCCGTTAGAGACTGAGCCTGTCTTAAATCCTATTTCCGCTTGTGATGCGTGCTTCAGCGATAACAGCCTGTTCGGACTAGTATTACCAATTCCTACTTTTCCAGTAGTATCAATACGTACACGTTCATTCGTAGTTTCCGCAGCATCTGAATTTAGCGTTGTAGTTATTCCTGTATGAAAAGTTACTCCTTTATTGTATGTAAGAGCAATAAAGTTACCGGCGTCAGAGCCGTGTGCGTGGCGAACAATCGTATTATTAGCAGATCCTGCTTTTATATTATTTCCTAATAGAGTAGCTTGACTGCTTTTTATATTCCCAATAGCAGGGTAATTTGTTCCCCAGATAATGTTTGCACCACCATAAGATATAGAAAGGTCTCCACTAAGTGTTACACCGCTATTAAAAGTAGCTGCGCCTGCGGCTGACATATCAAAAGTAAGAGCATTGACCATGCTGCCACCATCGTTTCCACGAATAAATATATCTGCGTCTGACACATTAGAGACTAAATAAAGTCCTGACGAATTTGATATTTGACCAAATAAAGTGCCTCCATCGTGGAAGTTTATGTCGCCTCCGTCAGCATCAAAAGTTATATCTCCACCTACATCTATAGTAAAATTAGATGCATGAGCAATATTACCCGCAAAAGTTACGTTCTCACTAGAGTCAATAGTTATAGCTGTAGCGTCCGAAGAATCTGCAATTCCGGTGTCTAATAAGCCTCTTGGTATTTTAGTTAGTGCCATTTATTTCTCCGCTTTTAGAGCCCTGCAGCCTCGTCACGCTGTTTACGTGTTTTATAATCACTTCTACCAGTTACCAAGGTTACAAAGTCTGCTTGGTTTGATGGGATAGGATCTGTAAAGCTATCATCGTTCATTAGCTTTGTGGTCCATTCAGACTGCATACGCTTCCAACAATTACTTTGCTTTCCTGTTACTGCTTCTTCTATCCATGTTTTAATGTCAGTCAAGTCATTTTTCATGATTGCTTGCATTGTGTCGTTTATTGTTATTTCTACTTTTAAGTCTGCCATATTTTATCTCCTTTAAGATAGGTTATTTCGCCTTTAGTGCAATAGTGAAACTGATGCGAATGATTGTCCGTCTACACTTGATTGTGCTGCCCCACCACTTTGATTCAATTTGAATATAACGGTATCACTCTCGTCCATATCTACAACTCCCGACCAGGTCATGTCCCAATAATCAGAATCATGACCAACCTGTGGATCGTATATTGAATAATAAACTCTGTTACTTGTTTCAACATACAATTGATAATAAGCAGCGGAATTATCCATATTTTTTAAATAAAGATTGCAACACACTAAATATCTACCTGAAGTAGGGGCAGTAAATGTATAATTACTAGTATTAAAATCTCCGTTCTGATCAAATCTGTTACTATTAAATTGTAGAGTATTAACATTGGCTGAAAAGCTATTCATATCGGCAGAAGTTCCAGCCCAACTTGACTGTCTTGGCATACGAACGTGACCATTAACATCTACACTTAATCCAAGCTGGGGAGAACCTACAGCGCCCGTATGAAGTGTTATGGCTCCGACTTCTCTATTTACAATGTTGAAATTAGTACCATCAGAAGCAATATCCATTCCTCGACCATTTTCATTTCCTGTTGAGGTATTTGTCATCTTAATAGCTGAAGTATTTCCACTACCATTTATTTGTAAAGTTTTAGAATAATAAGAAGTAGGTGTTGCTTCATTTATTCCTATGTTACCATTAGTTTCAATCCAAAGTTTTGCAGCACCCCCTGTGCCCAATACAAGAGGCATACTGTTTATAGTGTATAATCCATCGTTTCCACTAGAAGCATCAATATAAGTAGCAACTTTTCGTGTTCCATCACTATGGACTATTCCCCAATTATTACCTGTTCTTACGTCTAACTGATAAGAGGGAGCTCCATTAGTTCCTATACCAACTTTGCCAGCAGAATCAATACGCATTCTTTCCGCTGCATTAACTGTAAATGCCATATTTTCACTACCAGAACTAGTGTTATAAGAAATAATCGCATCATCAGCATCGCCACTATGTCCAAAATTAATTGCTAGTACAGAAGAACTTCCACCTAAAATACTTAATTCAGTATTGTCATCATCTTCTATAACTAAAACACTATTTGAAGTTGAAGTAGCACCACTTGATGCTTTGCTAATATGAAGTTCTCTGGCAGGATTATTAGTACCAATCCCAATCTTATTCGGAACGTAAACTCCACCACTAACAGTTGCGAGTTCTTCTACATTATTAAATCTTAAACTTGCTGCTCCATTTGCAATAAATTGAGCCAAATACTCACTATTTGCCGCATTTGCAATATATACTGCATCTCCAGCTAATGTTAAATTTCCAGTTGTATTAGTAAGAGTTGTATGTGATCCAGAGTGTTTTATTACTAAGTCGTTTCCTGTTCCAACCCTAATTTCTTTATTATCCGCCAGAGATACGTGGCCAGGCATAGTTAAATCACCACCGAGTTGATCGCTAGTAATTGCATCATCTGCTATAACATTGGATGTGATTTTTGTTGTTGCCATTTATTACTCCGTTATGGGACCTGCTGCTGCTGCCTGTGCTGTTTTATGTTTTGCTTTCGCGTCATCTGTAAAGTATATGGCAGCAAGAGCTTTTACTTCGTCAGATTCATTAGTTAAATCTGAATTAGGGTCTACCACATGGCGACGAAAAGTCCTAGATATTTCATCTCCGTCATCTTTAATTACTGTAGCCGTTCGTACTTGAATTACTTTGTAGCCTACTTGAGCTACAATTTCTAGTTTATCTTGTTCTGTGCTTTTTTCTAAAGCCATTATTTTCTCCTTTTGTGTCCATGCTCATCATCCAATGAGCATAAGTTTGAAATTAAGTTGAGTGATAGCTAAACTCGCCTGTTACATAGAGTATGGCACTAGGGGTATCTGTCCAATTTATAATATCCCATGCCCCACCATTAGCCGTTTTATAAAACTGAAAAGTTGCTTGCCCCGCATTTGGAATAATGAAAGGAAAGTGGCTTGAACCATAAGTTATATTATAAGTCGAAACATTAGCGGGGTAATAACCATTTGTTGATGAATGAATTGTAAAAGGTAACCCTGATACATAAATTCCTCCCGCTGGACTGTTCGTCCACGTTCTTCCAACATAAAATGTAACAAAAACACGATTTCCAATCTTGGTATAACGTCCTGAAGGTGCTTGAGCGCCTCCTCCTGTTGGATTTGTGGTGCCAGCTATTAAAATTGGAGTCCAAGTCCCTTCTTCATAGTCATCAAACAATTCTGCACCTAAATTTCCCGATGAGTTGCCAGTAGCTGCGAAACTTATTCCGTGTCCTGATGCAAAAGATAAGTCACCATCATTTATATCAACATTTCCAGCAGAATTAATCTTCATTGCAATATTATTGGTAGCTGAATCTACCGAAGGTGAAGTCATAAAATAATGATCCGTAACACCTTTTGCAGAGCTATCTGCACTACCATGATATAAACCAGTTTGTGAACTATTTGCATACATTTGTATAAGTCCAAGAGCATAATTGGAATAGTTTCGTGATTCTATTCCAGCCAGTTTGTTACTATTAGATGTAGCAGCACTAGCAATCATTAATTGATTATACCCGCCTGTATTAATTTCAAGTAAACGAGCAGGAGCATTAGTTCCTATACCGACCTTTTCATCGTCAAATCTTACATTTTCTACCCATGCAGACCCGTTGTAATACTGAAAAATTGTATCCCCTGCGGATTTGATGATTGTATTAGAGCCGTCCCCAACCATTGCTCCAATTTGTAATTCTTGCCCCGATGTATTACGAATTGTTCCGCCTGTATTCATAATAATATCGTGATT
>Ga0209228_1000495_pt1 | contig 20456 bp, 19 predicted proteins | sample METZYME_3_150m_FD_187547 | JGI IMG/M metagenome (GOLD analysis project Ga0209228, IMG submission 187547) | Marine microbial communities from oxygen minimum zone in mesopelagic equatorial Pacific - METZYME_3_150m (SPAdes) (version 2) | ecosystem: Environmental > Aquatic > Marine > Oceanic...
ATTTTAAGACAGATAAATTTGATTTTTCTAAAGATTCTATATTAGATATTACTGACAATAAAATTGGATCTTTTCTTTTGCTGGCGCTAAGTATGGGATTTTTAGCTCTCTTAACTCCTTGTGTTTTTCCTATGATACCTATTACAATTTCTTTTTTCTTAAAGAGAGGTGAGGATAAAAATACTTCACCAGTTAAAGGTGCTCTTGTTTATATGCTTGGGATCGTCATGACATTTACGTTACTTGGAATGTTGTTAGCTATCTTTCTTGGGGCTTCAGGAGCAACGCAACTTGCTTCTAATCCTTATGTAAATCTATTTATTGCTTTTCTGTTCATCTATTTTGCTTTTTCGCTTTTTGGTTTTTATGAAATTGAGCTTCCTCAATCATTGAAACGTTTTTCATTGCAACGAGAGAATTCCGAAGGGTATGCAGGCATATTGTTTATGGCTTTAACTTTTACTCTTACTTCTTTCACATGTACAGTGGCATTTATGGGTCTAATACTAGTTGCAGCATCACAAGGACAATGGTTTTGGCCTATTATTGGTATGTTAATATTTAGTCTAGCCTTTGCATCTCCTTTTTTCTTTTTAGCTCTTTTTCCACACTACTTAACAAAGATGCCTCAATCAGGGGGTTGGTTAAACTCTGTAAAAGTGACTATGGGATTCTTAGAAATAGCAGCAGCGTTTAAATTCATTAGCAATACAGATTTAGTATGGCAGTGGGATATATTTACTTATGAGGTAGTGCTTACTTGTTGGGCAATTATTATGGCCTTATGTGCTGTCTATATTTTAGGATATATTCGATTTAAAAATGATTCTAGAGTAGCATTTTCTTATCAGAGAAGTTTGCTGTCAATTTTATTCTTATCCCTATCATTCTATTTATTATCAGGAAATTTTGGATATAATATTAACGGCACTATCGAATCTTATCTTCCACCTAAAAAAATGAAATCAAATTTAAACTGGATTCATTCTCTTGATAATGCTTTTATTATAGCAAATGAAGAGGATAAAAAAATATTTATTGATTTTACTGGAGTGACGTGCACTAATTGTCGTTGGATGGAAACAAATGTTTTTGCAGAACAATCTGTAGAAGATCTAATGTCACAATTTACTTTAGTTAGCTTATATACCGATGCGGGAGATAATTATCTTGAGAAAAGAGATTATCAGATTAGTCGATTTAAGACAGCGGCGTTACCTTATTATGTTATATTAGATAAAAATGATCTAGTTATTGATGAATTTCCTGGGATGACTAGAGATATAGAACAGTTTAAGAACTTCTTAGAAAAAGGATTAAACTAAATATGGAACTTATTGCAGGTGCTTCCATTTAAATAAAAGAAATATGAAAAGACTATTTATAATACTAATTGCATCATCATCCTTGTTTTCTCAAGGAGCGATGTTTAAACAGTTTAGCAACTCGTTTGCTGATATTGCTGAAAATGTGAATGAATCAGTAGTTACCATTACTACTACCAATACAATAACAATGGATGAAGATGTACAAAATTTCTATAGATACTGGGGAAGATCTCTTCCTGAAGAATTTGAAAGCAAATCACTAGGCTCAGGAGTTATTGTCGATAAAGACAATGCTTATATTGTGACAAATCATCATGTTATTTTTGATGAAAGAAATGAAAAACCTGTAGATCAAATTATGGTAGAATTGATGGACAAACGAGTATTTGAAGCCACTGTTGTAGGCTTAGACAAAGGCACTGATTTGGCAATACTACAGATTGATGCAGATAACATTAAAGCGGTCCCAATTGGCGATTCTGAACGTATGAGAGTTGGAGAGTGGGTTTTAGCAATAGGAAGTCCTTTCTCAGAGTCTCTTAGCCATACTGTTACAGCAGGAATTATTAGCGCGATCGGCAGAAATAATGTAATGAGAGGCAATGATACCTATCAAAACTTTATTCAAACAGATGCAGCAATTAATCCAGGCAATAGTGGAGGAGCTTTACTAAACATGAGTGGAGAACTCATTGGAATTAATGCAGCAATTGCTTCAGGTAGCGGCGGAAGATCGAATGCGGGTATAGGATTTGCTATTCCATCTAGTATAGTTACAAAGGTAATGAGCGACCTTATTTCTAAAGGTTATGTTGTACGTTCTTTTTTAGGTATCTATATGCAAGATATTAACGAAGATTTTTATGATACAATGGAGTTAAAATCTAGAAAAGGAACTATAGTCAGTGATATTGTTGAGGGTAGCCCTGCTGATAAGTCTGGCTTAGAGTCAGGAGACGTAATTACTAATTTTGAAGGAAAAGAAATCACAAATGGCGCTGAACTAAAAAATTTAGTATCTAGTGCTAGCCCAGGTTCAGAAATAATCTTAACAATTCTGCGAGATGGTAAGTCAAAAGATGTTACCGTTATACTTGAAGAAAGATTGGGCAGTGAGATGACAAGCGCTAATAGTGCTTATAATGAATTTGGATTATCTGTTCTTGATGTTACAGATGAGTTAATTGATAAATATGATATTCAAAGACCTATGAATTCTGATGTCCAAGGGGTTGTCGTTACCGATATTGAAGAAAACAGTATTGCAGAAAAGTCAGGTATGCAAGAAGGGGATTTAATTACTAGAGTAGGCAGACAAAAAATATCTAATATTGATATGTTTGAAAATGAAATTTCTAAATATGATAAAGATGAAAAGATTCTATTTTTAGTCAAACGTGGTAATGCCTCTAGATTTTTAACACTTAGAAGATAAATTCTAATCAAATTGCAATAATTCAACATTTCTTATAAGTTCATAGTTAATTCACTATGAGCATAAGAAAAGAAAATCCAAAAATAGATTTTGTATCCAATGAGCATGATATCCTTGATTTCTGGGAAAAAGAGAAAATCTTTCAAAAACTAGTTAATCAAAATTCTAAAGGCGAGAAATGGAGTTTTCTGGATGGTCCTATTACAGCTAATAATCCAATGGGAGTTCATCATGCTTGGGGAAGAACATTAAAAGATCTTTACCAGAGATATAAATCTATGAATGGATATCAATTACGATATCAAAATGGTTTCGATTGTCAAGGGCTTTGGGTTGAGATTGAAGTAGAGAAAGAACTTGGTATCAAATCAAAAAAAGAAGTTGAAGAGCTTGGAATTGAAAAGTTTGTCAATCTTTGTAAAGAGCGTGTTAAAAAATATTCAGATGTTCAAACTGACCAATCAAAACGATTGGGTTATTGGATGGATTGGGAAAATTCATATTATACAATGTCTGATGAAAATAATTATGCTATATGGGCTTTTCTAAAAAAGCTATTTAATGAAGAAAAAATTTATAGAGGAACAGATGTAGTTCCTTGGTCTGGAAGATCTGGTACGTCATACTCGCAGATGGAAATTATTGAGGGACGTAAGCTAACTGTTCATAAAGGAGTCTTTGTTAAGCTTCCTTTAAAAGATAGAAAGAATGAAAATATATTAATTTGGACAACAACTCCTTGGACTCTTTCTTCAAATATTGCGGTTGCGGTAAATAAAAAGATTAATTATGCAAAAATTCAATTAGCAGATGAATCTATTTATTATGTTGCTGAGAATAATTTAAAATTTCAGCGTTTAAGCAAAGAATTCTCAGAGAAAAAGAATTGGATTGATGGAGTGCCAAAATTAAAAACCTTAGATCAGATATTCAAAGAGAGAGGTGGATATGAGGTTGTTGAAATAATTAAAGGCGAAGATATGATTGGTTGGAATTATGAAGGACCATATGATCATTTAGAGCCACAGAAAACTCCTGGAGGATACCCAAATATTAGCCAAGATACCAAAGATGATGCTCTTACTGCTATACAATGCCATGTTATAGTAGATGGAGGAAAAGATTCTGAAGGAAATGATATGGTAGTAGAAGGTGAAGGAACTGGTATTGTACATATGGCTGGTGGTTGTGGAGCTATAGATAACAAAATTTGCAAAAAAGAAGGTTTTGTAGAAATATCACCTATCGATAATCAAGCAAATTTTGTTGATGGATTTGACTTTATGTCAGGATTAAATGTCACAGATTCAGATACTACTCAAAAGATTATACAAGATTTAAAAGACAGAAATCTTCTGCTATACGCAGAAGACTATCCTCATATATATCCTCATTGTTGGCGATCAGGAGATGAGCTTGTATTTAAGCAAGTTGATGAGTGGTATATCAATATGGATTGGAGAAATAGAATTAAGAACGTTGTAAGCGATATTGACTGGATTCCAGAATGGGGAGAAGATAGAGAACACAATTGGCTAGATAATATGGGCGATTGGATGATTTCAAAAAAACGTTTTTGGGGATTAGCTTTACCAATCTGGACATTTGAAGATGGAAGCTTCTATGTAGTTGGATCGAGAGAAGAATTAAAAGAGCTTTCTGTTGAAGGTTGGGAAGAATTTGATGGGAATAGTCCTCATAGACCTTGGATTGATCATGTAAAAATTAAACATCCTGATACAGGTTTAATTGGAACAAGAATCCCAGATGTCGGGAATCCTTGGCTTGATGCAGGAATTGTTCCTTTTTCTACGTTGAATTATTTTGAAGATAAGAAATATTGGAATGAATGGTTTCCAGCTGATTTTATTACAGAGTGTTTTCCTGGTCAGTTTAGAAACTGGTTTTATTCTTTATTAGCTATGTCATCTTTTCTTGAAGATAAAGCCCCATTTAAAACCTTACTTGGTCATGCTCTAGTCAAAGCTGAAGATGGTAAGGAGATGCACAAATCAGCAGGAAATGCTATTTGGTTTGATGATGCTGCTGAAAAAATGGGTGTTGATGTAATGAGATGGATGTATACAAGGCAAAACGTTGAGAATAATCTATTATTTGGTTATGAAAAAGCTGATGAGGTTAGAAAGCGATTAATTAGTTTTTGGAACATATATTCTTTCTTTTGCACTTATGCAAGTCTAGATAATTTTAAACCACATTCTCATGGAATAAGTGATAAAGATTTAACATTGTTAGATAAGTGGATTGTTGCAAAAGCAAATTTATTAATAAAAGATTCTACAGATCATTACGATCGATTTGAAGCAGATAAATTGCTGAAGAAGGTTGAATTATTTATCGATGATTTGTCTAACTGGTATATCAGAAGAAATAGACGAAGATTTTGGAAGAGCGAGAACGATTCTGACAAATTTGTAGCATACCAAACACTATATGATGTCTTGTTGTTGCTTATCAAGCTTTTATCTCCAATTTTACCATTCATTACAGAGCGTATGTATCTTAATATTTCCCAGGATGATTCAAAAGAGAACCATAACAGCGTGCATTTATCTTCTTATCCAGAGTATGAAGATGATAAGATTGATATGGATTTGATTAAGAAAGTAGAAACTCTTAAGAAGATTATTGAGTCTGGTAGAGCAGCAAGAAAGAAAGCTAATATTAAAGTTAGGCAACCATTGTCAGATTTGAAGATATATGAGAATGACTCATCAATTACCTCTTTTATTCTAGATCAGCAACAAATTATCTTAGATGAATTGAACATTAAGACAATATCAATTGTTAAAGAATTGAAAGATATGGGTTCTTTCTCTATAAAACCAAATTTCAAAATTCTATCTTCTAAATTTGATGAAGATATGCAAACAATAGTTAAATATATTGCCACGCTTGACCAATATCATGTAATGGATAAATATCTAAGTAATGAGAAGATAGCTTCAGAAGAATTTGACATTATCAAAGAAGATATTATTATTCAGATTGAAGGACATGAAAAAGAAGAAGCATTTTTCTCTAATGATGTAATCGTATCTATAAGCACTGAGATTGATGAAAATCTAGCAGCTGAGGGTCTCATTCGAGAACTAATAAGACATATACAAGTAATGAGAAAAGAAGCAGATTTTAATGTAGATGATAGAATTATATTATCTGGAAACTTTTCTAATGAGATAGCAAGTGCTATAGACAACCACAAAGAATATTTTATGAATGAAATTTTATGTACAGATATAGTGGATAGTTTGGAAAATTGTGACTATAATTCTGTCTTCAAACATAAAACAGAAAAGTTTGATATATTGGTTAAGAAAAAAGTATAAGAGGTATTTAGTTGGCTAAAACAAAATATTCAAAAACAGATTTAGAGAAATTTAAAAAAAACATACATAGTAAAATGTATGATATTAGTGAAAATATAGAAGCTGTTAGATCTACAACATCTAGTAAGAGTTCTGTATTTGCAGAAAACAACACAGAAGATTACAATGAGGGTACTGAAGCCCATGAAGTAGAAAAGAGTTTTCTATTAATGTCGAGAGAGTCCGATTATATCGTTAATCTACAGAAGGCACTACAAAGAATTGAAGATGGTACATATGGTTTATGTCAAGTATACCAAGATGATGCTACAAAATGTGAATGCCCTAGCGGTCCATTAATTGATAAAGAAAGACTATTAGAAGTTCCAAATGCAACAAAGGGCGTTTTCTGTAAGCAGAAGAAAAAATTAAATTTAGTATGAATTTTTTCTTACCTTTTTTTATTGTTTTAATTGATCAATTATCAAAAATACTAGTGCATGCTAAAATGAATCTATATGATTCATTCAATGTAATCCCTTTTTTATTAGATTTTACCTATATAAGAAATGAAGGAATTGCATTTGGAATTAATTTTCCAGGCGGTAAGATATTCTTTATTGTATTTCCAATATTAATCACTCTATATATGATATCTCTTCTTAAAAACGAAGAATTTCAAGATAATGCATCACAGATTGCATTGTTTCTCATTATTGGAGGGGCTATTGGAAATATATTGGATAGGATATTTCGTGGATATGTGATTGATTTCATTGATTTTCATATTAATGGAGCTCATTGGTACATATTTAATATTGCAGATTCATCTGTAACAATAGGATTGTTATTCTTGTTGTATAGCTCTATACTTATTAAGAAGTAAATATATTATGAAAATATCTGTCTCTTCATCAGATGAGCTAAAAAGGCTCGATAGTTTTTTATCTCAAAGATTAGTTCAATTTTCTAGAACGAATATCCAAAAAATGATTTCTAATGGATCAATTTTAGTAAATAAGAAAGAAGTAAAGAAAAATTTCAGATTAACCTATAGCGATCAGATAGAAATTGATTTGTCAAATAAGGCAGATCAAAAGAAGTTTTTATTAAATAAATGGGATTATCCATTAGAGATATTATATCAGGACAAAGATTTTGCTATTATTAACAAACCTAGAGGGGTTATAGTTCATCCAGCTCCAGGAAACTACGATAGAACTCTAGTAAATATCCTTTTGCATAAGTTTGAAAAAGAATTAAACAATGCAATAGACCCATCAAGACCAGGAATCGTTCATAGATTGGATAAAGATACCACAGGTATAATGATTATTCCTTTAAATGGTCATGCACATTGGAAGATTGCTGACCAATTCAAAGATAGAACTATTCAAAAAGAATATATAGCGTTGACATGGGGTCAATGGAATGAAGAATCTGGAATTATAGATAATATCTTAAATCGTAGTAAGAGAAATCCAATCCAATTTCAATCATCTGATAGCGGAAAAAAGGCTTTATCACATTTTGAATTGATTAAGTCAGGGAAATATTTATCTGCGGTTCGATTTTTTCCAAAAACAGGTAGAACCCATCAGATTAGAGTGCATTGCAAAGAATTTGGATTTTCTATTTTCGGAGATGAGCTATATGGTGGAGGAATTAAGAAATCTAAAGAGTTTATGAAAGATGTAAGAAAGGAATTAGAAAATTATTTTTTATCAGTTCAAGGACATTGTCTTCATGCTAATTCTATTGAATTTGAACATCCATCAACAGCAAAGAAAGTAAAGTTTTCTATAGAGCCCGATAATCATTTTAATGCGATATATCAATCAATTCTAAACGATGAAATTTAAAGACTATCAAAAAGAATTTTTATTGTTTTTGGAACTTGAGAGGGGTTACTCAGATCGCACTATTGAAGTTTATAATAGAGATTTAAATCAGTACCGTATATTCATCAGTAAGAATAGAATTAATTATTGCAAGGTCAACAAAGATATAATCTTTGATTTTCAGGCAAGTTTAACTAATTCTCTAGGCCCAAGATCTTTTTCTAGGATGCTATCTACTATGAGGACGTTTTATAAGTTTTTACACACAGAAGGTATTGTTACTGATGTTGTTTTAAATGATATAAAATCTTATCCTTCTCCACAATACAAGAAATCTATTCCTAGCTTCTTATCAATGGAACAAATTTTTGAAGTCATCGATAATATTAATGATAACAAGAAACTTTCTGACAATATTAAACTAAGAAATCAATCTTTAATTATGCTATTTTTTACGTCTGGTCTACGACTAGAGGAGTTGCAGTCTATTAAGTTAAAAGATATAGATTTTACAAATAAGACAATTAGGGTCGTAGGAAAAGGAAATAAGGAGCGTCTAGCTAATTTTGATACGAAGACAAAAGATTTAATGATTAAATATCTAAAAAGTTTGCAAAAATATCCTTTGATAAAGACAAACTTCAATAATAATTTGTTCGTCAATGAAAAGAATAAAAATTTATCACGATACAATATTCAATATTTAGTTATGCAGAACTTAAAAACTTTAACCCTGAATTCATATGGTCCCCATGCATTGAGACACTCTTTTGCTACACATCTTTTAAATAGCGGAGTAGAGCTTAGCGCTATTAAATCTTTGCTGGGTCATGAAAATTTAGCGTCTACTCAAATATATACACATGTAAGCGTACAGAAACTTCAAGAGACGATTAAAAAATCTCATCCAAGAGGAGAGAAATGAATTTAGATTATTTAAATATCAACAATAATAACTGGAAACGCAATTCCGGTGCTGATCAACTCATTAAAGATTCAGTAGACTTAAAAGAAGGAGTTATTGGATTAAATGGCGCATTAATGGTAGATACTGGAGAATTTTCCGGACGTATTCCAAACGACAAGTTTATTGTTGATGAGCCAGGTTCATCTGATAATATTTGGTGGGGAGAGGTTAATCAAAAGATTTCAGAAGAGAATTTTGACTATCTCTTAGAGAAAGTCACGAAAACATACAATGATCTCGATAATGATTTTTATATTTTTGATGGGTTTGCTGGTGACGACAAAGAGAATAATCTTAATGTAAGAATGGTGACTAAGAAAGCATGGCAATCTTTATTTGTAAATAACATGTTTATCAGACCAAAAGAACAAGAGTTAGATAACTTTTCTCCCGATTTTACTATCATTAATGCTTATGATGTTAAAGAAGAAGAATGGAAAGATTACGGACTCAATTCAGAAAATTTTATTGTATTCAACTTAAAAAAGAAAATAGCAATTATTGGTGGAACAGAATATGCTGGCGAAATGAAGAAAGGGATTTTTTCTGTAATGCACTACTATTTACCTCTCAAGAATGTACTATCAATGCATTGTTCTGCAAATATTTCAAAAGATTTAAGTGAGTCAGCATTATTTTTTGGATTGTCTGGTACCGGAAAAACTACTTTGAGTACTAATGCAAACAGGCCATTAATTGGAGATGATGAGCATGGGTGGTCTGATAACGGCATTTTTAATTTTGAAGGTGGCTGTTATGCCAAAGCAATCAACCTAGATAAAGATAAAGAGCCTGAAATTTATAATGCTATCCAACATGGGACTCTTTTAGAAAATGTTGTTTATGACTTGGAAACAAAAGAAGTAGATTTTGATGACAATACAAAGAGTGAAAACTCAAGAATATGTTATCCAATTCATTTTGTAGAGAACTCTTTAGGTTCAAAGGGTATTCCTAGCGCAGGGCCTCATCCTAGTGCAGTAATATTTTTAACTTGTGATGCCTATGGCATCATGCCGCCAGTAGCTAGACTTGATTCACACCAAGCAATGTATCACTTTGTAAGTGGATATACAGCTAAAATGGCAGGAACTGAGACAGGCATAGTAGATCCTATAGCAACATTCTCACCATGCTATGGTGGCCCATTTCTAACTTTACATCCATTAGTGTATGCAAAACTATTAAAAGAGAAATTAGCAAAATATCAAGCTCCAATATACCTAGTTAACACGGGCTGGTCTGGATCAAGCGCAACTTCAAATTCAAAAAGAATTGATCTTAAAATTACAAAGCATATTATAGATTTAATTACAGACGGTAAGTTAGATTTTAGCAATTCAGTAAAAGATAAGTTCTTTAATCTGGAGATTCCTTTAAATCTAGAAGGTTTAGATAATGATTTCTTAGTGCCTGATAAGGGCTGGAGCAATCTAGATCAATATTACAGAACTGGTAATATGCTAACTGATTTGTTTAATAAAAATTTTAGTAAATTTGATATATCAGATCAAGATATTCTGAATGCTGGTCCAAAAAATCAATCAGGAGGAGTATAAATATGGCAACTTTAATTTTACGAGATACGCACAATGCATTAGAAGAGGAAATGAAATCTCTTGAAAAATCAAAGAGAGAGACTGCAATAAAGATTAGAGAGGCAGCTGACCATGGAGATCTTAAAGAAAATGCGGAATATCATGCTGCTAGAGAGAAGCAGAGTTTAATAGTATATAAAATACAATTGATGCAGTCTTATGCACCATTCAGACTTATCGGAGATAGCGATATTGGAGTTGAAGAAGTAGGATTTGGAAATAAGGTTGCAGTTCTTGAAGAAGGAAAAGATGAGGCTGAAGATTATTATCTATTAGGCCCTATCGAATCTGAATTGGATTTGTATCCGTTGACTGTTAGTTATAAGTCACCTTTTTTTCAAGCTATAGTTGGAAAAAAAATTGATGAAGATTTTACACTTGAGATTCAAGGTGAAGATATAAAGTTTACAATTAAAGCAATTGAAAAGATTTCTGCTTCTTCAAGTTCATAGCCTAACAGGATTAAAGAGATTTTTTCCTTCAAATAATTTTGTACCATTAACATAGCTATAATATTTTCTGCATTCACACGATAGATATTCAATATCAATAGGTTGAAATGATCGTTTCGCTTCTGGCCAGTATTTTTTTTGTAGTTCAATCATTTTTTCACATGTTTCTTGATGATTTCTTAACTCAAGATATTTCTGCAACCGATCTAAATAAGCAACTGCACCAATCCCTGTTGGAACTCCACTTCTTGGATTGATGATGTCCGGTCTAAACCAAGCCAAATCAATAATAGCCATGAAAATAGGAAAATCATTTTTCATTTTAAAAAGAGCATTAACAGAGTTAGTAGCTTTTATTACATTACCTTTTGATTCTATAATAATTTGAGCTAGCGATTCTTTTATTTCTGAGAATAATTGTACTGCTGCATCTAATCGAGAATACTGTTTTCCTTCCCAATGTATAGGCTCAACAGGATAAGCAGTAAGATTACACCAAGAATCAAAGGATTTTAACGTTAATAGTAAATCTTTTGGTTCTAATAATATATCTGAAGAGAGCGTATCTAATGTTTTTTGTTTATTGCACCAACGAGAAAAAAATAATGCATGAATCAACATAGGTAAATCTTCTTCAAGGTCTTTAGCAAAAGATAGAATGGCTTTGCTGCCAGGATCATCTTCTCGAAATACATTTAAGAATCGACCTTTTTGGAAAATGATATCATCTGTCCATGGATATGCATCACCACTTTCTCTTGCTAGTCTAATTTTTTCTCGTTCACGACAAAAATCAAAGAAAGCGGATACAGGGTCATTCAGTTCTAATCCATCAAGTGCATTAGCATAGGGATTATTAGCTTTATTCATCAGATTATTTTCTTGCATTAAGCATTAAATATAGACCAATGCTTACAAATATGATATTTGAGAGCCATGCACCTAAAAAAGGCGATAATACACCAGCATAACCAAGAGATTGACCAAATTTTAAAATAATGACATAAGCAAATATGGTTGCTAGGCTTAATCCTCCTCCAAATGCTAATGTTGTATTAGATCTAAAAACTGATAAAGGAATTCCACAAAAAATTACAATAAGACTAATGAATGAGTATGCAAGCTTGTAATGCAAATCTACTTCCCATTTTAACGTATTAACACCATTACTCTTTAAGGTTGCAATTTGGTCTTTAAGTTCATTGTAAGAACGCTCTTCTGATGAGCCATTTGTTTGAGTGATATCTTCAGGAGAAAAATCTAAGCTCAATAGAGAATCTTCATTAGATCTTGCAAGGATAGTTTCATACCCCATTTCATCAAATTCTCTGATAGAAAAATTTCTTAAATTCCATTGTGATTTTTCTATATTCCAGATACCTTTTTTGGCATCAATTCTTTTCTGCATTTTTCCATCATTCATTTCCATCAGATTTAGATTTACTATGACTTGATTCATGCTATTATATTTATCAATTGCAATCAATTGACTTCCATTTTTCTGAAAATAAATATTATCATAAACAGACTTATCCTGACGCTTACTTTTGTTTTTCTGTAGATAATTTTTCTTTATTTCATTTTGTATTTTATTATTTTTTATAACGACAGTATTATCAAAAAAGAAAGATCCAATACTTAATAATAATCCCAGAAATAATACAGGAATTGATAATCTATAAAGACTTAATCCAGAGGATTTAAAAACCAACCATTCTTTTTTTTGTACCATCATACCATAAGTAAATACAGATGCTACAAGGCAGGTAACAGGAATAGTAACGCTAATCATGGATGGGATAGCAGCAACATAGTAATCGATTAAGATAGAAGTTGTCACTTCATTGTCGATAAACTTATTTAAGTTCTCGAAAATATCAACAATCAGCGATATTAATGTAAAGAATAAAGATACAAATAGAAATGTGATCGAAAATTCTCTAAGAATATAATAGTCAATTTTTTTCATTATATTCTTAACTTACTTAATCATGGATTTAATTAATAATTTTTTTGCAAATTTATCAAATTTCCTTTGGGGAAATTTTGGAGTAGCCAATTTGGTAATTGGTGGAGGTATATTCTTTCTATTTTATTCTAAATTAACTCCATTTAGATACTTCAAGCATGCTTTTGACATATTGCTCGGTAAGTACGACGATCCTGATGATGAAGGCCAAATTTCACACTTCCAGGCACTCTCTACGGCGCTATCTAGCACAGTAGGAATAGGTAATATTGCCGGAGTAGCAGTTGCCATATCTTTAGGAGGACCTGGAGCACTATTTTGGATGTGGGTTAGTGCCATAGTAGGGATGGCAACTAAGTTTTTTACATGTTCTCTTAGCATTATGTTTAGAGGATATGATTCTGATGGCGAATTGCAGGGTGGACCGATGTATGTTATTGAGCAAGGAATGGGTAAGAAATTCAAATTTTTATCCTACTGGTTTAGCATTGCTGGTCTCGTAGGTTGTCTATCTTTGTTGCAAGTAAATCAGTTAACTCAAATTCTTTCAGATCAATTGACTAAGGTAAATCCAGAAATTGGTACAGCAATTCCACTTGATTTAACAATAGGAATTATTATTGCTCTAGTAGTATCAGCAGTTATTTTTGGAGGATTAAAGCGTATTGCAGATGTAGCATCCAAAGTTGTTCCATTTATGGTGCTTATCTACCTTTCTGCTGGATTATTCATAGTATTTTCAAACCTTTCATTGGTACCATCCATTTTTAATTTAATTATTACTAGTGCTTTTAATGGAAGTTCTGTTGCTGGTGGTTTTGTAGGAACAGCAGTGGTTATTAGCCAGGGATTTAGAAGAGCGGCATTCTCAAATGAAGCGGGGATGGGGACAGAAGTTATGGCTATTGGAGCATCAAAAAATAATGAACCTATTAGATCGGGTCTGGTTGCAATGATTGGTCCACTTATTGATACAATTATTGTATGTACTATTACTGGAATTGTTATCTTGTTATCGGGAGATTGGATGTCTGGAGAATTCTCTGGTGTAACCTTAACTCAAAAATCATTTGCAAATCATCTTGGTATTGTAGGTGATTTTATTTTGATTTTTTCAGTAGCAACATTTACGCTATCAACAATGTTTGGTTATTCATATTATGGATGTAAATGTGCATCCTACTTGTTTGGAGCAGGTTCAAAATTCTATTATAGAATTTTCTATGTTATGAGCCTTGTTTTAGGTTCTGTTTTATCTTTAGATTTAGCAGTAAATATTGTAGATGCTATGTTTGCTTTAATGGCTTTTCCAACTATGATTTCAGCCATTTACTTATCACCATATATTAAAAAAGAGGCAAAGAAATATTTTGAAACTGTTTAGAGAGGGGATTGTAATATGAAAAAGATTTATATATTTGATATGGATGGGACATTAACTCCATCAAGAAGAGAAATGACCCCTGATTTTGAAGAATTTTTTTCTATGTGGGCAAATACACACACTTTCTTTCTTGTTAGTGGAAGTAATTTGGAAAAAATTAAAGAACAAGTTCCTCAGTATATTCTAGATCTATCCGAAGGAGTATTTACATGTGGAGGTAATCAGTTATGGTTGAATGGAGAGTTATCCTATAATCATGAGTTTAAACCTTCCGATGATTTATTATCTTTCTTAAAAGAGCAATTAGAAAAAAGTAAGTATCCATTGAGAGCTGGGAATCATATTGAAGATAGAGGTTCAATGTTAAATTTTAGTGTTATTGGTAGAGATTGTTCTTTAGAAGAGAGGTTAGATTATTTTGAATATGATGTAAAGACTCAAGAAAGAGCAAATATTGCTAATGAGATTATCAATAGATGGACCAATATTGATGCAGTGATAGGTGGCCAGATATCTATTGATATCACACCTAAGGGTATGAATAAATCACAAGTTTTAAATGAGGTTAAGAAATTTTATGCCGATGAAGAGTATATTTTCATAGGCGATAGAACTATGGAAGGTGGAAATGACTACCCGCTAGCAAAGATAATGCATGATACAGAAAATTGTTCCGTTTATCAGGCTGGAAAACCTTCTGCTGAAGATGGTTACAAGGACACTCAAAAAATATTAGAAGAATTAAGTGATAAATAAAGATCTCAAAGACTATAGACAGCTTTTTTCAGAAGAGTTGAATAAGCTACAGGAACTAGGAAGACCTTCATATCTTTATGATCCCATTAAACATATAATAAAATCTGAAGGAAAAAGATTAAGACCTTTTATTGTTCAGTTTTTAGGTGATTTATTTAATAATGATTCCGATGACACAATGAACGCTGCTATGGGAGTAGAATTATTACATAATTTTACTTTAGTTCATGACGATATTATGGATGAAGACGAACTAAGACATAATGTTGTCACTATCCATAAAAAATGGGACAATGCCCATGCCGTATTAGCAGGAGATGGTTTAGGAGCTCTTGGACCACTTTTTATTGGAAAAATAAAAAAGAATACTTTAGATATCCTTATAAGATATAATGAAGTTATACTAGAAATATGCGAAGGTCAGGCATATGATATGGAATTTGAATCAAGAGATGCTTCTGTCGATGAGTATCTATTGATGAGTGCAAAAAAAACAGGTTCTTTATTTGAATTTTGTTTTGAAGTATCTTCTTTAATTAGTGATGATTATTTAGAATTCAAATCTGAACTAAAAGAATTAGGAAGAAATCTTGGTATCATCTTTCAAATACAGGATGATATATTAGAAATGTCAACCTCTTCAGAGAATATGGGTAAAGGGACAAGCTCTGACATTGAACGAAAGAAGAAGACAATTTTATCTAGTATGGCATTAGATCATGATAAGGAAAAATGGGCTAGTCTTCAATCCAAGATAGAAGATTTTTCGCTAGAAGAAAAAAAAGCAATGCTTAAAGAGTACTATAATAGTTCTGGTATTATTGATAGATCAAATGAACTATTATTAAATCTTGAGAAAAAGTGTAAACATATAATTAAATTGTTACCTGATACAATTCATAATGATATGAATGATTTATTAAATATTATTGCAAAGAGGACGAATTAGAATGCACAAGGAAATTCAAAGTTTTCCATCTCAAATATCTCAGGCTATAAATGACACTAAGGATTTATCTATTAATTTAGATCAAATTCACAGAGTTGTAATTGCAGGAATGGGAGGTTCTGCCATTGCTGGATTAATTATGAAGGATCTTTCTCCACATTTAGAGATTATAGTAGAAAGAAATTATTTTCCAAATGCTATCATCGATGAAGATACCTTGCTAATTATATGTTCTTATTCTGGAAATACAGAAGAGACTCTCTCTTATTATAATCACGCATCAAGCTTGACAGAAAATATTTTTGGAATAACATCTGGGGGGAAACTTTTAGAATTGCTAAAAAATGATAATCATAATCACTGTCTTTTGCCTAAGGGTTATCCACCAAGATCTATTCTTGGATATGCTCTAACAGTATTAATAAAATTATTAGATGAAGATGAACTACTTGATCTTGTTAATATTGATTTACTTCAAGAATATTCTGATAGCTTTTCTACCGAAGATAGCGAAGTCTACAAAATAGCTCATAAAATTTACTCTACTTTCCCGGTTATTATTACTGAAGAAGATTTATCTTCGATTGGTTATCGTTTAAAGTCTCAGTTTAATGAGAATAGTAAGATATTATCTTATAACGTTACTTTGCCAGAAATGAATCATAATGATATTGTCGGATGGGAAAATAAAAAAATTGATAATAGTTTTTTCTCTTTACTCTGGATCGATATTAGTTGGCCTGCAAATATTAAACGAATGGATATTACAAAAGATATCTTGAAAAATAAGATTTCATCGAGTCATCATATCGAAATCCCATCTGATATTAAAAATGATTTAAGCGGTCTATTCTACTTAATTAATTACATTGATTGGTTGAGTTATTGGTGCGGAAAATTAAATAATGTTGATATTGATGCAGTAAAATCAATCGATATTCTTAAAAAAGAATTAGCTTAGATTTTTTTCAAAGCTAGAACTGAATTGTGTCCACCAAATCCGAAAGAATTACTTAGAGTAATGTTTACATTTGATTCTATACTTTTATTTGGAACATAATTTAAATCACAATCAGGATCAGGCGTTTCATAATTGATGGTAGGAGGGATAATTCCATCCTTCATGGCATACATACAGGCAATTATTTCGATTGCACCTGTAGCACCTAACATATGGCCTGTCATTGACTTGGTAGAACTAACCAATAAGTTATGTGCATTATCTTCTCCAAAAACTTTTTTGATGGCCTGAGTTTCTAGCATATCATTGTAATGGGTAGAAGTGCCATGTGCATTAATATAGCTTACATCATCTTTATTAATTTTTCCATCTTCTAGTGCTAATTCAATAGCCTTGACAGCACCTACACTATCATTGTGAGGTTGAGTAATATGATATGCATCGTTTGTAATTCCATAACCTATAATTTCAGCTAAAATATTTGCACCTCTTTTTTCTGCACTCTCTAAAGACTCTAAAACAAGCATAGCTGATCCCTCAGACATAATGAATCCATCCCTATTTTTATCAAAAGGTCTCGATGCTCCTTCAGGATTTTCATTATTTTTTGATAAAGCTTTCATATTTGAAAATCCAGATAAGGTTAAAGGAGTTACTCCTCCTTCAGCACCTCCACATACCATTGCATGTATTTGATTTGACTGGATTAATCTGTAAGCCATTCCTATGGCGTCGCTAGCAGAAGAACATGCAGTAGAAAGAGAAAAATTTGGTCCATGAAATCCATATTTAATAGCGATTTGACCACCCGCAATATTTGGAATCATCTTTGGTATAAAATGAGGAGAAACACCTCTTTGACCTTTCTTTGTAAGCTTAGTTTGTTCTTCTTCTAAGGTGTTCATACCACCTACGCCAGTCCCTAGAATTACACCTACATTTGAAGAGTCAAGACCAGAGCTTTTAATTGCTTGATCTGCAGCTATCATAGCAAACATAGTATAGCGATCAAGTTTTCTAGATTCTTTATGATCAAAAAAATTTAGAGGGTCAAAATCAGGGATTTCTCCAGCAATTTTAACGTTGAAATTTTCTGTATCAAAACTTTGAATCAGTCTAATACCTGATTTTCCATCAATAAGATTATTCCAAAGATCTTTGGATGATAATCCGAGAGGAGAAATACTGCCTTCTCCAGTAATGACAACTCTATTTAACAAGATTATTCAGCGTGATTGTTAACGTAGTCAAATGCAGAACCAACAGTCGTGATTTTTTCTGCATCTTCATCTGGAATTTCTAAATCAAACTCTTCTTCAAATTCCATAATCAATTCTACGGTATCTAATGAATCTGCACCTAAATCATCGAGAAAGCTTGCTTCAGGAACTACTCTTGATTCATCAACACCTAATTTATCTACAATAATATTCTTTACTTTATCATTTGATGACATAATATTTACTCCTATCTAGTTTAACGATATCCCACCATCTATATAAAATGTTTGTCCAGTAATATAACTGGCTTCATCCGAAGATAAAAACAAAATCATTTTACCAATATCTTCTGGTTTTCCAAATTTTTTCAATGGTATTCTATCTAAGTAATCATTTTTTACTGTATCTGTTAAATCTGATATCATATCTGTTTCAATTACTCCTGGAGCAATACAATTAACAGTGATATTTCTTAGACCTACTTCTTTAGCAAGGGACTTTGTAAATGCTAGTAATCCTCCTTTAGATGCAGAGTAATTACTCTGTCCTTTATTACCATCTGTTCCTGATATAGAAGAGATATTAATAATTCTACCATTTTTATTCTTGATCATATCTTTTAATAAAATTTTTGTTAAATAAAATGGTCCATTTAAGTTCACATCTAGGACTTTATGCCATTCCTCTTTTTTCATTCTCAATAAAATATTATCCATATGGATTCCAGCATTATTGACTAATATATCAATAGTATCAGCATTCTTCTTTGCAAAATGATATAACTCTTCTATGGAATTTTCATCTGATATGTCACAACAAAAGGGAAGAATATTCTCAATATCTTCAATAGACTTAAGAGATTCTTTGGATGTAGCTACTCCAATAACTTTTATTCCATTTTTTGCAAGCATCATGGCAATTGTTTTACCAATACCTCTAGACGCCCCTGTCACTAATGCTGTTTTACTTGAATAATTAAACATGTAAATATCTTTCTACATCATTATAACTATTAAAACTAGAAATATGCAATGATTCATCTATTTTTTTGATGATTCCTGATAAAACTTTTTTAGGTCCTATCTCGATAAAATTACTATTTATTTTACTTAATTCTTGAATACTCTCAAACCATAGCACAGGACTATCAATTTGCTCAATTAATGCTTTTTTAATCTCATTTGGATCAGATTTTAGCACCGCATCATAATTTGATACAATGGGTATGCTAGATTCATTAAACACTGCATTAGATATAACCTCTTTTAGTTGAGGTTTTGCATCTGACATTAATTTCGAATGAAATGCACCACTAACAGGGAGAGGGATAATACGTTTTGCTCCATGATTTTTTAGCGATTCTGACACAGAGTGAATAGAATCTGCTGATCCTGATATAACAATTTGTTGACTTGAGTTGATATTAGCAACTTGAGTGTCTGTGCCCATACAAATTTCAGCTATTTTCTCCTGATCCATTCCAATTACGGCACTCATTTTACCTTCATTATTCTTCTCACATTCATGCATTGCTTTTGCACGAATATTGACAATTTTAAGCCCTGTTTCGAAGGAATAAGTATTATTTGCATATAAAGCAGAAAATTCACCAAGGCTGTGTCCAGCAACAACTTCAGGTTGATAGTCATTTTCTTTTATTATATCAAAAAGAATACAAGAATAAATATAGATTGCCACTTGGGCATGGTTGGTTCTTCTTAGAACGCTTTCATTGTCATCAAACATGATTTTAGAGATATCATAGCCAAGAATTTCGTTTGATAAGTTAATTTTATTTTTAGCTATCTTAGAGTGCTGATAAAGATTTAATCCCATTCCAGGACGATGAGAACCTTGCCCCGAAAAAATAAAACAACTGCCCATTAGTTCTGATCGACAGGTTTTCCTTTGTAGTACAGGATTCCGTCATGATAGTATGCATGATGCGGTAGATGTTCTTCTCCAGTATTTTTACACGTAACGGTATGTACTAAAGAAGACTTATAGTGAGTTCTTCTTTTCTTCGATCTTGTCTTTGACTGTCTTTTCTTAGGTAACATTTTCTTTCCTTAACTATGGGCAATATAAACAAATAAATCTTTGGAATAAAATAATTTTTATAATTCTATTTTATCTACCCAGCAATCATATCCTAGTTTATTTTTAATATCATTTGCAGTCATAGAAGCGTCCTCTCTAGATGAAAAGCTTCCATATCTGACTCGATATTTTAATTTATCATTTGAGTCATTTTTTTGAATAAAAGC
>Ga0209228_1000498_pt1 | contig 20382 bp, 21 predicted proteins | sample METZYME_3_150m_FD_187547 | JGI IMG/M metagenome (GOLD analysis project Ga0209228, IMG submission 187547) | Marine microbial communities from oxygen minimum zone in mesopelagic equatorial Pacific - METZYME_3_150m (SPAdes) (version 2) | ecosystem: Environmental > Aquatic > Marine > Oceanic...
TAAAGCACCAGAATTTACACTATTAGATGGTGATGAAAATTCAGTATCTCTATCGGACTTTAAAGGTCAAAAGATAGTCCTTTGGTTCTATCCTAAAGCAAGTACACCGGGATGAACAATTGAAGGCCAGGGGTTCCGTGATGAATTCCAAAAATTTAAAGATCAAAATATTGTTGTATTAGGTATGAGCGCTGATTCTACAAAAAGACAAAAAAATTTTTGTGAAAAACAGGACTTTCCTTTTCCTTTACTAAGCGATGAAACAACAGATGTTTTAAAAGCATATGATGCCTGGGGGCTAAAGAAAATGTATGGTAGAGAATATGAAGGAATTTATCGAATTACATATGTTATCAATGAAGATGGAAACATAATAAATGCCTATTCAAAAGTTTCTGTAAAAACGCATGCTTTAGAAGTGTTAGAGGATATAGGCTAATATATTATTTTCTATGGAACTAAGAATTGCGAGATACGTAAAATATTCTGTAATCCTCTTATTAAAATAAGGAGAGTGAAATGAAAACAATTACACTTATCAGTCTTTCTTCTATCATAATATCTAGCTGTGCCTCTAATGTGCCAACTGATAGTAATGATCTAACCCTAGGAACCGTTCAAAGCAAAATATATAAGGGTCAAAGTCAGTCTGCAGTAATGGATATATTAGGCTCCCCTAATATTGTAACAAAAGACACCAAAGGAAGAGAAGTGTGGACTTATGATCGTATTTCTTCAGATAAAAAGTCAGAAGCCGGAGGTTTTTGGTTTTTATTTTTTGGTAAAAGCAATGCATCAAGTAACTCTTCTTCAAAATCTCTTACGGTAATTATTACTTTCGATGACAACAAGAGTGTGTTGGATTTTACCTATCAAAGTTTGAAATACTAGATGTTTCATAATTTATTATACCCTTCAACCTTGCAGGGTAAAACACTACATAGTGCATTAATTCTTTATTTATGTACGTCCTTAATTGGGTGTTCTGCGCCGCAACAACCAACAGTTAAGCCTCCAACTACAGTTGCTCGCGCAATGGAAACACGCAGTTTTCCTAAGGATATGAAAACTGTTTTGAAGGCATCTATCAATGCATTACAAGATATGGATTATACAATCGATGTGTTGAATTCAGATATTGGACTGATTACTGCAAGTAGAACTACAGAAAAAGGTCAGGCTCCATTATCTGCTGATAATTCTTCCAATAATAATCAACTTTCTGGTTTAGGGAAATTGCTACCTATTGTTTTTATTGCAGGAGCAGCCATTATACTTTTTAATCTTATTTTTGATGATGATGATGATGATGGTGGTGGTGGTAAACGCCGAGATAGAGATGGCCCTACTATTCATTTAGACTCAGGAGGAAGCAATAGTGATTCAGGTCCAGTTGGTCCTCGTATTTTACGATACAAGGTTACGATCAATCTTAATGATCTGAATGCTGATAAAACAAAGGTTCGTGTAAGTGCTAGTGGTGAAATTGAACAAGATGGTAAAATATTGAGTACTGGTGGAATACATGAGCTAGAATTCTTTCGTCAATTTTTTGCTAATGTGAATAAAGCACTGTTCCTTGAAGATCAAGGTCAATAATATTTAATTATTTAAAGAAATACTTTTTTCAGTTCTTGCATAAATACCATTAGATTATTTGCAATCTATACTTACTATAAATAACGTTTATTATCTAATTACAATTTTATGATAACATTTCCAGATGATGTTCTAGCCTCGTATGATCGATCTAAAAATTATATACGAAAAACACCTTTAGATCATTCACCGTCTTTAAGTGAATTAATTAATGGGGAAGTATATCTTAAACTTGAAAATGTTCAAAAAACCGGATCATTTAAATTTCGTGGTGCCATAAGTAAAATAACTTCCCTTAGCTCTGATCAAAGAAATAAGGGAGTTGTAACTGCATCTACTGGCAATCATGGTGCAGCTGTTTCGTTGGCAATGAAAATTTTAGATGTGAATGGGAAAATTGTTGTTCCTAAAAACATAGCCCGTAATAAGTTAGAGAATATTAAAAAACTAGGCGGTATAGTTGAATTTTATGGAAAAGATTGTATTGAATCAGAATTTCGAGCACAAGAAATATCAAAAGAATCGGGGTCTGCATATATATCCCCTTATAATGATCCTGATATAGTTACAGGTCAAGGGACTATAGCTGTTGAACTGGATAATCAATTAAATAATATAGATGAAGTTATTGTTTCTGTCGGTGGGGGTGGACTAATATCAGGTATAGGAGGCTATTTAAATCAAGTTCAACCCAAAGCGCAGATGGTTGCATGTTCACCAAAAAATTCTTGTGTGATGTATGAGTCTCTTAATGCAGGTAGGATACTAGATCTTCCATCAAAACAAACATTATCTGATGGTACTGCTGGTGGCGTTGAAGAAGGATCTATAACATTTGATATTTGTAAAGAAATTATAGATGATTTTGTTTTAGTTACGGAAAGGGAAATTGCATCAGGAATTAGAACTGCAATAAATGATGATCATCAATTAATAGAAGGTTCTGCTGGCGCAGCAATTGCCGCTCTTTTTAAAAGAAAAAAAACATTAATAGGAAAAAGAGTAATTATAATAATATGTGGTGGAAATATAAACTCGAATACATTACATAAAGTTTTATCATGAATAATATATTAATAATTAAGAAAAATTGTATTTTATTCTTATGTATAGTTCTTGTAACTATTTCTATTATTTATGCTAATGATAAAGATAACGAAAAAGATTTTGTTAGTTTAGCAGGAATAAAGTTTGAGATATTGAAAAATGGAGAATCGAATAGAAGACTAATATGGATTCATGGAGATGAGAAAACTGCTGAATTATTAATTAGAAAACATTTGAAGAAAAATAATGGTACTGCTTATCTTATTCATAATACAGAAAGAGAAGTAGTAATTAATGGATTTTTATTAGATCCAAATCGAATCTTTACTAATGATGGTATAAAGCGAAATATAATTAAATTAAATAATAATGTTTCCAAATCAGAACTTAATAAAACCATAAAATTAATAAGTGAAGATAGAGATGAATTTTTTGAAAGTATTTCTCCCCCTGCAGAAGGATTGCTTATTGCTTTACATAATAACATTCGAGAGTATTCAATTGATAATGAAATTCCCTTAAGCACAGAGGTATCATTAAAAAATAAGAATCATCCTGATCACCATAACTTTTATATTTGTACAAATCGAGAAGATTATAATTTGTTAAAAAAATCACCATTTAATGTTGTTTTGCAGGATAAACAAATTGAAAATGATGATGGTTCTTTATCTTGGTATATATCGAAAAAGAACATACGATTTATTAATATCGAAACACGATTAGGTTATTTAAGCACTCAGGCTAAAATGCTTAAGTATGTAAATGAAAATTTATTCTAAGTTATTTTTGATTATCATTGAATTATTATTAAAAATTTTAGCATTACTTCTTTTATCAGTATATCCCATCATAATAGAGTGACCTTTAATACTAATTTGATTATCACTGATTTCTATTGAAGTCATATGTATTGGTCTATCTCCAATACAAATGACACCAGTATTTTCTTCAATTATATGAATTACATTTTGCTCTTTTGCAATCTTGTTCCAATTCATTTTAATTATATAATCAGCATTATCATACTGGCCATCTAATCCTATTGTAATATCTGGATTTTTATTTGTAATGGATATTCCAGCATATAATGGTAATAATAACTGTAGAACAATCCATGCAGTAGATGTGGAAGGAAGATTTATTTTTATAGTAGTTCCTCTTCTTAAATCTAAATGTTTGCAAGCACCATTTGTGTTTACTAAAAGATTATAATGACTAAGTTGAATAAATTTATTCTTTTTATAAAATAATAAAGCTTCATGGTTTAAAGATGGTCTAAACAATGGAATAAAGTCACCCGGATAATTTTTTAATATTTCTAATGATGGGCAATTGGCATTATTCAGTAACATTACGTGGTCAACTTTAGCTAGATCCTTTTTCTTAATTGGCTCCTGTGATAAAATTACCGAGTTACCAGATGCCCAAACTGCAAAGATAATAATTTCAGCAATTGGAAAATCAATATTTTCAATTACAACTCTACTTTTTACACCAAGTTTATTTTCTCTAAGCCAATTAGAAGCTTGATTTATTAATGTTAAAAAATCATTATTTGTTATTTTTTGGTCTAAGAATAAATAATTATTTCCAAACTTGATATTTTCACCCTCTAATAAAGAAAAAATATTAGGATAGGGGACTATGTATTCGACCGGTTCAATATTCCCAAGGCACTGGGCATTATATATTCGGTCTGAAACTAATTCAGACATGTCTTATTTTAATCTGGTTTAATTTTTCTTTTAATCTCTAATGTATCATGTACACGGGTGTAATTATCTCCAGCAAGGCGACCAATAGGATTTAATTTTTGAATATTTATATGACCGTCATCATATAATTCATCATCTATATGAAAAAGAACAATTGTTCCGATAACTACAAACCCACCACCAGGGCCAGAATTTCCAACTGGTATAATTTTTTGCAATTTGCATTCATAGCTGATTCGGGCTTCTTTTACGAGTGATGATTTTATTTTTACACTTTTAATAGGAGTGAGGTCTGAAATAGAAAATTCATCTATATCCGGTTCATAATCAGTAGAACATGCCACCATTTGTGTTGCAAAATCTTCTGATACAATATTGATTACAAACTCTTTCGTTAATTTTATATTGTTTAACGTGTCTTTTGTTTTACCATCGTACCCTCTTCTTGAAGGAGCAAACATAATGGAGGGAGGGTTAGAACAGACTCCATTAAAATATGAGAAAGGCGCTAAATTATTCTTTCCATCTAATGATATAGTAGAAACAAGCGCAATAGGCCTTGGTAATATTGATCCAATCATAATTTTATGGTTTTCTTGAAATGATGATTTTTCAGGATCAATAATCATATTTTCCAAGACATTGGATATTCTTCATCATCAGCTTCTTTCGCTAAAGAAGAAATAGATAATGGTTTAAATGTATCAACCATAACTGCAAGCTCATTAGTTTTATCTTTCCCTATTGATTCTTCAATTTTTCCTGGATGGGGACCATGAGGAAGTCCGCTAGGATGAAACGTTATTGAGCCTTCTTCAATATTATTTCTACTCATGAATTCTCCTTCAGAATAAAATAAAACCTCATCTGAATCAATATTACTATGGGCATATGGTGCCGGTATAGCTTCAGGATGATAATCAAAAATTCTAGGAACAAATGAGCAGACAACTAATCCTGGAGCTTGAAAAGTCTGATGCACTGGTGGCGGTTGATGTATCTTTCCAGTTATTGGCATAAAATCCTTAATATTTAATATCCATGGATAATAGCAACCATCCCAACCTATAATATCAAAAGGATGATAAACATATTCATAGTCTTGGCATCCACCATTTAGTTTTGTTTTGATAGCGCAAGGGCTGTCATTGATTGGTTTATCCAATTGTGGAGTACGTATATCTCTTTCTGAGTATGGAGAATGTTCTAATAATTGCCCATGACTATTTCGATAATTTGCTGGTGTTTCAACTGGCCCATTTGTTTCAATAATAAATTGGTTCATTTTTTCATCAACTTCCATTTTCCATATCACGCCTCTAGGAATGACAATGTAATCTCCTTTAATCAAATCCATATTGCCAAAATTGGAATAAAATCTCCCAGATCCACTTTGTATAAATATAATTTCATCATTATGCCCATTACGATAAAGAGCATTCATTGATTTATCAATCTTAGCAATTGATAATTCTACATCATCATTATAAAAAAGTGAGAGCCTTGCATTTATTGCATCACCTGAGGATTTTAAGTCAAATGATTTTATATGGTAATGCCTGTGTATCGAATCTAATGGATCTTTTTTTATTTTTTGATATTTACCAACTTTTTTGACTGCTGTTGGAGGATTGATGTGATACGCGTTAGAATATAATGAGCTGAAGCCTTTTCGGCTTATTAATTCTTCGTAGTAAAGACTTTCATTATTATCTCGAAATTGAATGTGTCTTTTATTTGGTACTTCCCCTTGTTTTTGATAAAAAGGCATAGTGCTATATAATTGTATTTTCTAGTACGCCTATATTATCAATCTCTAGACGTATAGTATCACCTTTTTTTAACCATCCACCTGTAGACTCAGGTCTTAATTCCAGTATACATCCAGTACCTACAGTGCCGGAACCAATATAATCTCCTGCTTTCAAATCAACATTCATACTTGCTCGTTGTATCATAGAAGGAAAAGAATGATAAAGATCATTTGTGTTACCATCAGAAATTAAATTATCATTTAAATAACATGTCATTCTGAGATTCATCTTATCATTTTCCCAATTATTTTTTAATTCATCAGGCGTGACCATAAAGGGACCAAAACTATTTGCGAAATCTTTACCTTTTGCAGGTCCAAGATTCATTTGCATCTCTTCACGTTGTAAGTCTCTTGCAGACCAATCATTTAATATTGTATAACCTGCAATAAACTTTTCTGCATCCTTTTTATCTATATTTTTTCCACCATTGGCAATTATAATTGCTAACTCTAATTCGAAATCTAATTCTTTTGTTTCTTTTGGGTACGGAATTTCTTCTTTGTGTCCATATATAGAAGTTGTATTAGAAAAATAAAAGATTGGTATTCTATACCAATCTGGATTCATATCAAGACCCCGTAGCTTTCTTGCTGCTTTCACATGTTGTTCAAATGCATAAAAATCCCTAAAAGACGTAGGGTTTGGCACAGGAGGGAGGAGATGCACATCATTTAAATTAATTGATATTGACTTTCCATTAATTTGTAATTCTGAATGGTCTAAATCTGAAATGTTTTGTTTAAGCTTAATTAGTTTATCAAAATTTTCATTCCATTTATTTAAAGCAAGTTTTAATGTAGTTGGGATAGAAAGAAAAGATGAATCTTTTTTATGTTCATTCATCCAGATAGATGATCTCATAATATCTATTATTTTATCTTCTATTATAAAACCAAATCGGGGTTTTTCATCTCTAAAAGTTGTGTATGTAGCGAATTTCATATTATTTTTTAAAAATTATATGTGATTTATTTACTATAAATTACCACGAATTTTCTGTTCATTTTCTATGGATTCAAAAAGAGCTTTAAAGTTTCCTTTACCAAAACTATTCGATCCTTTTCTTTGAATTATTTCATAAAAAAGCGTGGGTCTATCTTGAATAGGTTTAGTGAAGATTTGGAGCATATATCCTTTTTCATCTTTATCTACTAATATTCCTAGATCTTCAATTTGATTTAAATCTTCATCTATTTCTCCAATACGTTCAGTTAAAGATTCATAGTAGGTTTTTGGTGTTTCTAAGAATTGAACACCTTTATCTCTTAGCTTTGAAACTGTATTAATGATATCTTTAGTTGACATTGCAATATGTTGAATTCCTGGACTATTATAGTAATCTATAAACTCTTGTATTTGCGATTTTCTTAATCCATCAGCAGGCTCATTTATAGGCATTTTAATTTTTTCATTATCATTTGCCATTACTATTGACCTTAGAGCTGAGAACTCTGTAGATATATCCTTATCATCGACAGTCCAAAATCGATGCCACCCAAAAACTTTTTCATAAAAATTGCATACAGTCTGCATTTCACCATTTGGCTGATTGCCAACAATATGATCAATATGTATAAGCCCTGAAGGATCACCTGTTAGATTATTTTCAAAAACATTATATCCTGGCAAGAAAACCCCATTATAATTATTCCTTTGAACAAAAGTATGGCTCGTGTCACCAAAAGCTTTAATAGTAGCAATTATCGCCTCCCCTTTTTCATCCGATAATAAATGGGGTTTTCTAATACTTTCAGCTCCACGCTCAATGCTCTCTTTCCATGCTGCCTCAGCATCATTAACTGTAAATGATACATCTTTTACGCCATCTCCATGATTATAAATATGTTTACTGATTTCCGAATTATTATTTAATGGGGATGTAAGTAAAAATTTAATTTGATTTTGTTTTAATAGATAACTTACACGATCTCTTGATCCAGTCTCTAAGCCACAATATGCTATTGGGTAAAAACCAAAAGCACTATGATAAAAGTGGGCTGCTTGTTTTGCATTACTAACATATAATTCACAATAATCAAACCCGTCTATTTTATAACTATTCATAATCAAATAATTTCTTCTAGAGTTTTAACAAAATATTCGTTTTCATCTTCTAAACCAATAGATATCCTTACATATTCTGGCCAACCAAAAGATGCCAAATGTCTTAAAATAATTCCTTTATCCAATAATTTTTCTGTTATTTCTTTAGCATTATTTTTGGAACCCCAATAAGTTGTTATAAAATTAGTTGCGGAGGGAATACGTTTTATATTCAATTCATCTAGTTTTAATTCTATTTTATCTTTCTCTATTTTATTTAGTTTAATTGTTTTATTCATGAATTCAGTATCATCTAAAGCTACTAAACCTGCAATTTGTGCAACACGAGATGGTTCGAAAGGGACTTTTACTTTTAACAAATTATTAATTAATGTTTCATGAGAGAATCCATAACCAATTCTTAATCCCGCAAGACCATATGCTTTGGAAAATGTTCTAAGTGTAATAACGTTATCATATCTATATGTCATTGAGTTTGGATAATCATTTAAATGATCTGCATATTCAAAATATGCCTCATCAAGTATCACTAATACCCGTTCTGGGACATGTTCATAAAATTCATCAAATTCTTTATTAGTTATATATGTTCCCATAGGGTTATCTGGATTTGCTATATAAATAATTTTTGTGTAATCATTAATATGCCTTTTTATCCCTTCAAGATCTATTTTGTGATTTTTCATTTCAACCCAATTTATTTTTCTTCCTGTAGCTGTAGCTAAGACGCGAAATCCAATAAAAGAATTTGCAGATCCAATAATCTCATCATCCGTTAATAAAAAGGTTCTTAATATATTTGACATTATCCCTTCTGAACCCGAACCAATTATTACATTTTCAGCTTTAACATCAAATTTATTAGCTAGTTTTTTGCGAAGTTTTTTTCCAGCTGCATCAGGATAACGATTAATCTTTTTCAATCCTTTATTTATTGCTGATATTGCTAGCGGAGATGGGCCCATAGAATTTTCATTTGATGCAAGTTTAATTACATTTTTTAATGATTTTTCTATTTTTATATCATCAATATTAGCGCCAGGTTTGTAGCTTGATAATTGTTTTATATATGAAGGAACAAGAGGCATGGTAATTAATAGAATAAATTTACATAATAATAATCAATTATACGATTGACTCCTATTTGTGGAATAATTGATAAATAACTAAGAAATTATAGAATGAAAATTAACGGGCCATTAATCAAAGGTAATTTTATTGATCGTCCAAACCGATTTTTAACAATAGTAAAAATTAAAAATAAATATGTGAAAAGTCATTTACCTGACCCTGGACGATTAAAAGAAATTCTAACACCTGGAAGAGTATTATTCTTGAGAAAAGACAAATTTTCTACTAATAGAAAAACAAGATATACTACAGTCCTTACAGAAATTGACGGAGAATTAGTTTCACTTGTTTCAACATTTCCTAACCAATTCATCAAGGAATGTATTGAATTAAATCGGTTATCTTTTCTTGATGGATCAAGTATTAAAAAACAGGAAATTAGATATGGAAAGCATAGATTTGATTTCCTATTAACGGATAAAGAAAACAAACCATTTTATCTGGAAGTCAAATCAGTAACTTATGTCGAAAATGGGATTGCAAAATTTCCAGATGCAATTACGGAAAGAGGCAAGAAGCATGTGAAGGAATTATGTAATCTTGTTAAAGCTGGATTTCAAGCAGGCATTATATTTGTTGTTCAGCGTTCTGATGCAAAAATTTTTCAGCCTATGTGGGATAGGGATCCAAAATTTTGTAATGCATTATATAATGCTAAGCAATGTGGTGTTAATATTTGGTGTATTAAAGCTAGATTGACCAAAAGAGATATGACGTTTATTAGTGAAATTCCTATAAATTTGAAACCATAATGATTTGGATACGAAATTACTTTTACTTGTTCTTACAAAGTTCTATTGTATTTATTTCAATAATATTTATTCAATATTGTGCAGTAATTAAGCCCCCTAGTGGTGGTCCAATGGATACGACCCCTCCTTATTTAGTACATGTTAATCCACCAAGTGGTTCATTGAATTATAAAGGTGAAAAAATTATTTTACAGTTTTCAGAATACATGAATTCAAATAGCATTGAAAAAGGAATTCGTATTTTTCCTAATTTTAAAGATGAATTATCAATTTTAATTCATGGGGACATTGTGACTATTGATTTCCCAGATGATCTAGAAAAGGATCAAACATATGTTATTAATCTAAGTAGAAATATAACCGATGAACATGGAGTTGAACTAGCTGATGCAATATCTTTAGCATATAGTACTGGAGATAAAATTTCCAAAGGATCTATATCAGGCATAGTTTATGGTGAAGGTAAATCAGCAGTCCACTTATGGAAAATAAAAGATAATAATAATCTTCAAGAAATTTTTCTTACAGATCCTAATTATATAACTGATGTATCAAATAAAGGAATATTTACTTTTCAATATTTATCAAAAGCTGATTATTTGATTTTATCTATGGATCGAAATTTTGCAGGTATGCCTCTGAATACAGATAGAATGAAATATGGACTTAATTGGAATAAAATAATTTCTCTTCAATCTAACCAGGTTTTGCCAAACGTAAATATGTTAAAAGGCCAAGAGGAATCTCAATTAAAACTATTAAGTGGAGAATGGTATGGGATTAATTGGGGAAGGATCTTTTTTAATCTATCCTTAAAAAATTTAAATGAAGATTATATGTTAAAAATTATCTATAATAAAAAAGTAAATACATCAGTTACTTCATTTATCGATCCCGAAGATGAAAAATCGCTAATATTTGTGGATCAGTCTTTAATAGATGTATCCGAAACTTTTAAAGTCATAATTAATGATTTATATATTGATGAAAATACAAATTTAGATTCTGCATCATTAAATTTTTTTCTTTCTGAAAATGATACTAGTTTGATAAAACTTACCTCACCTAAATTAGATATTACAATCGCGCCTAAAAGCCCCATTGAATTAAAATTTTCTAAACCTATTCCAAAAAATAAAATGTTTGATTATCAGTTATTCAAAAATGATACGTTAGAAGTCAAAGAAAAAGTCATGATAGTCAGTCCAATGCAAGTAAATATAATTCCTCAAACTAACTGGGAACCAAGAACAAATTATTTATTAATAATAAACGATGATTTATTACAGGACTCTACTATTAAATTAAATATAAGCACACTGAATTATGTTAGATATGGAGGATTGCAGATCCCAATTACAGGAGCAGTAGTTAGCTCATTTGGAGCAGAGATAGAAAACATTGAAAATAAGGAACTTAAAAAGTTATCATTCGTAAATTCAGAAAAGGAAATAATTTTTAAGCAAATTCCTGAGGGTAACTATACAATTACTATTTTTAATGATATCAATAAAGATTATAAATATAGTTTTGGAAAAATAATACCATTTGAACCTGCTGAGTGGTTTTATGTTATGCCTGATACTGTTGAAATACGAGGTAATTGGGATATAGAACTACCAATGATAAATGTAGAGGAAGTATATAAATAAATGTATTGTGTAATTATGGCTGGAGGAAGTGGAACACGATTCTGGCCAATGAGTAGAAAAAACAACCCAAAACAACTCCTCAATATTATAGGTGAAAAATCAATGTTGCAAATCACGGTTGATCGCTTACTTAAGCTAAAGAAAATTGAGGATATATTTATTATTACCAGATCAGATTTAGCTCCTCAAATTAAGGAACATGTAAATGGAATCCCCTCTGAGAATATAATTATTGAGCCAGAAGGGAAAAACACTGCTCCATGTATAGCTTTAGCTGCATTGAGGATAGCAGAAATAAATGAAAATGCAACTATGGGTGTATTTCCTGCGGATCATCTAGTTATTGGACATAAGGAATTTGAAAAAGCTATTAATTCTGCTATTCATATAGCAAAAAATAATCAAGGACTAGTAACGTTAGGAATGGAGCCAACATTTCCATCAGTTGCTTATGGATACATTCAACATGAACTTGAAAGTATAAAAGATCATTCAAATGCATTTAGAGTAAAAGCATTTGCGGAAAAACCACATTTGGGTTTAGCGAAAAGATTTATAAAGAGCAAAGATTTTTTATGGAATGGTGGGATTTTCATGTGGAATGTTAATGTCTTCATGAATAGTTTAAATAATCACATGCCAGAACTATATGATTCTATAACCATGATTAAACAATGTATAAATACTGGAGAAAATTATGATGAAATATGGCACAATCTTTCCCCCGAATCCATTGATTATGGACTGATGGAGAAATCAGATAATATTTATGTAGTTAAAGCTAAATTTGAATGGAGTGATTTGGGGTCTTGGAATATAATACATGAAATTAGCCCAAAAGATAAAAAAGGTAATTCGATAATAGGTGATGGAATTATTGTAGAAGGTAATAATAATTTTTTGCGATCAAATGGACAGTTTATTACATTATTGGGTGTTGATAATTTAGTAGTTGTTGGTACTGATGATGCAATTTTGGTTATTAACAAAGAAAGAGTAGAAGAAGTAAAAAAAATAGTAGATTATCTCAAAGATAATAAAGAAGATTTATTATAGGAATGGCTAATAAATCGGAAAAATTAATTTCGTTATTTGAAGATCTAGCCGAGAAACTCAGTATCAAACTACTACAGGATAAAGGAGATTTTACCGGTGGATCTTGTTTGGTAAAAGATGAAAATTTTATTGTGGTTAATAAACGTAAGCCTGTAGAACAAAGATTAAAAATCCTTGCTCAAGAATTCAGTAAAAAAGACCTTTCAGATATTTATATTATTCCCGCTCTGAGGGAATTTATTGAAAAATCGCAGTCCAAATCTAAATAACAAATTATTTCTTTAAAAAACTTGATTTGTACATCAAGTTAAATTACAATTCTTAGCGTTTTTTTTAATAATAATCCGAGGATACAATGAAAGAATTTACATCTGCAGATATAAGGAATTTTGCTATAGTAGGTCATGGGGCCTCAGGTAAAACTATGCTTTGTGAAGCCATGCTTGCCTGTGCAGGCGAAATAAACCGAATGGGTTCTATTGAAGCTAAGAATACAGTTTCAGATTATCATCACGATGAACACGAAAGACAAATTTCAATCCATTCATCCCCACTACATCTTGAATGGTTGAATAAAAAGTTTAATATCATAGATACACCTGGATATTTAGATTTTATTGGTGAAGCAATTAGTTCTTTAGCTGTTGTGGATATGGCAGTTGTTCTATTACATGCAGTAAATGGTATTGAAGTTGGGACAGAGCAAGTCTGGTCATTTGCATCGAAAAATAATATACCAAAAGTATTAGTTGTTAATGGTTTAGATCGTGAACATACAAAATTTGATGATATATTAAATCAAGCTAAGGATCATTTTGGTAAAAATGTTTTTCCAATGCAATTACCTGTAAATGCTGGCCCAGGATTTAATCAAATAATCGATGTCCTTAGAAGTGAACTCATCACATATAATACAGATGGGAGTGGGAAATATTCTGAGTCTGATCTACCTGATGAATGGAAAAGTCGCGTTGAAGAATTACACCAAGAATTGATTGAATTTGTAGCAGAATCAGATGATACCTTATTGGAAAAATTCTTTGAACAAGGGAATCTATCTGAAGAAGAGATGCGAAGCGGTATTCATGATGCAATTCAAAATCAAAGTTTCATTCCTTTATTCTGTACTTCTGCAAGTATTAATATAGGGGTAACTAGGTTAATGGAATTTGTTTCTAAATATGGATCTTCACCAGTTGATAGAGGAACTGTCTTAGCTAAATCATTAAAATCTGATGAACAAATATCTGTTAATTTAGATGGAGACGAACCAGTAGTAAATGTATTTAAGACTATTAGTGAAGCACATGTAGGAGATTTATCTTTTTTTCGAGTGTATTCTGGGAGCGTCAATGCAGGTATGGATATGTTAAATACCACACGGTCTAAGACGGAACGTTTTGGTCAAATGTTTTTACTGAATGGCAAAAACCGTATGAGTGTAAACCATCTTAATGCAGGAGATATTGGCGCAGTTGTCAAATTAAAAGATACCCATACAAGCAACACACTTTGTTCACAAAAATTTCAAGTTATTATGGATACAGTTTTACTTCCCAATTCTAATATTCACATGGGAATTATTCCAAAAGCTAAAGGGGATGAAGAAAAGTTAGCTATGGGTTTATCAACCTTACATGAGGAAGACCCAACTTTTGTGTATCATGTAGACCCTGAACTTCACCAGACAGTTATATCAGGTCAGGGAGAATTACATTTGCAAGTGTCTATACAAAGATTGCAAAGAAGATTTGGTATTGATATTGACACATTTAAGCCAAGAATCCCTTTTAGAGAAACCATTAAAGGGAAAGGTGAAGCGAAATATAGACATAAGAAACAATCTGGCGGAGCAGGGCAATTTGCTGAGGTTTGGATGAGGATTGAGCCAAAAGAAAGGGGCGAAGGAGTTGAATTCGTTTCATCTCTTGTTGGACAGAATGTTGATCGAGTTTTTGTTCCTTCAGTTGAAAAAGGAGTTCAATCTGCCTGTGTGGATGGTGTCCTTGCTGGCTATCGCGTTGTTGATTTAAAAGTAGTTTTTTATGATGGTAAACAGCATCCAGTAGATTCTAAAGATATTGCATTCCAAATTGCAGGAAAAGGAGCATTTAAAGAAGCGTTCAATAGCGCTCAGCCATGTTTGCTCGAACCAATAATGGATGTCGAAGTCAGAGTTCCTGAAGATTTTATGGGAGATGTTATGGGAGATGTTTCTAGTAGGAGAGGGAAAATTATGGGAATGGATAATGAAGGAAGCTTTCAGGTTATAAAAGCGAAAATTCCTCAATCTGAATTATATCATTATTCTACTGCTATACGCTCATTGACAGGAGGTAGAGGTTTGCATTCCGAAAGTTTTAGTCATTATGAATATTTACCTCAAGAATTGCAAAAGCGTTTTGTTACTGTATCTCAAAATGATGATAATAAATAATTATGCAGCGACTTTGGGCACCATGGCGAATAAATTATATTAGAGAACAAAAAGAAAAAGGTTGTATTTTTTGTTCGAAACAAAAATCAACCGATGATAAAAATTCATTAATCCTTTCTAGGGGTGATCATTCATTCGTATTAATGAATTTATATCCTTATAACAATGCGCACCTTCTAATATCACCTTACGAACACGTGGAGACAACTGACAAATTGGATTTAGAAACTTTAAATGAAATAATTTGGTTTGCTAATGAATCAATGATCATAATGAAAGAAAATCTTAAAGCTGATGGATATAATTTTGGTGCGAATATAGGTTCTGCAGGAGGAGCAGGGATTGTAGATCATATACATTTTCATGTTGTACCTAGATGGAATGGAGATACAAATTTTATGCCTGTTATCAGTGAAACAAAGGTACAAGTTCAGGGCCTTCAAGAAACATATGATGAATTGAAGATACATTTTGATAAAATAATGAATAATTGATAATGGATTATTTTTCTCATTCTTGGCTACCTTACATGTATCTCTATGGGATTGGTGGTATTTTCTTTTTTTCAGGAGTTTATATTGTATGGAAAACAGGAGCAATTGATTTAAATCAACCTCACCATCGCACTTGGATGAAGGTATTCTTTTTAGGTTATGCGTGGTTTATGATCGTTCATGGCTTATTCACAATTTTAGCACTTCAATAAGGTTGTGGAAAATTTTCATAATATAGGAACTTCGACTGACTGGATAGTGATGGTGACGTATTTCTTAGCTATTATGCTATTTGGAACATATTTCGGAAGATATACAAAAAATACTTCTGATTTTTTCTTTGGTGGAAGAAGATTTAGTTGGTGGCTAATAACAATGTCTATAGTAGCTACAGGTGTTGGTAGTCATAGTTTTGTAAAATATTCTGCTAAAGGTTTTGAACATGGTTTTAGCTCATCTATGACCTACTTAAATGATTGGTTTTTCATACCTTTTTTTATGTTTGGTTGGTTGCCGATAATAGTTTATTCAAAGGTTCGTTCAATTCCAGAGTATTTTGAAAAAAGATTTAACCCTTCAGCAAGATTTTTAGCGACGATTTTACTTTTATTTTATATGATCGGATATATTGGAATTGGTTTTTTAACTCTAGGTAAAGCTGTTATCCCTTTGCTCCCTGAATCATTCTATATTTTTGGAAATATAATAGAGATTACGCTAATGAGAGCTATTATTGTTATAGCAATAATTACAGGTATATATATCACTTTTGGTGGACAAACAGCTGTAATCTTCACCGATTTACTACAAGGATTTATATTACTTTTTGCTGGATTTCTACTATTTATTCTTGGTATTTCTTATGTAGGAGGCGGTCAGGAGTTTTGGGATCTATTACCTTTATCTTGGAAATTACCTCTTGCAGATTTTAATAAACCATCTAGTTTTAATTTTGTAGGAATCTTTTGGCAAGATGCTGTGGCGGGTTCTATCGGATTCTTGTTTATGAACCAAGGATTATTAATGAGATTTATGGCATGTAAAAGCGTTAACGAAGGCCGTAAAGCAGCAACAATTAATATTTTATTTGTTTTACCTTTGTCTGCAATAGTTGTTGGGAACGCTGGTTGGTTAGGTAAAGCTATGTCTGTTATGGATCCAAGCATTGTAAGTCCAAGTACCAGTCCGGATGAAATATTCGTTGTAGTAGCAAGCATAGTAACTAGCCCTGGAATATTTGGCTTTATTATGGCGGCACTTACAGCTGCATTAATGTCAACTGTTGATACATTAATTAATGCAACAGCTGCAATTTTTGTGAATGATGTATATCGACCTATAATGAAGTATGCGAAAAAGGTATACACAGATGATAAGCAAAAAGATAAAGAGGAGTTATTCGCAGCAAGAATAACTTCAATGGTAATTACCGCAGCCGGCGTGTTATCAGTTTTAGCTTTTATTCAATTTCCAACAGTATATGAAGCACATGGTTATTTTCATTCAACTTTAACGCCACCTTTGGTAGTAGCAATATTTATGGGTGTATTTTGGAAGAAATTTACTGCAGCAGGAGTAATTACAACATTTTTAGGTGGAGTAGTACTTATGATATTAGGCGCAAGATTTCCTGAAGTTTTTATTTCACCATTTGATCATGGTATAGAAATGAATCCAGATCGTCCATATTCATATATACGTGCTTTTTATAATCTAATTGTTTGTGTAGGTGTAGGAGTATTTGTAACTATGACAACATTTATTCAGCATTATATAGTATCAGTAATTAAGAAAAATAATAATAGTAGTACTATTATGTTGATTGTATCTCTAATTGCTAGTATTTCTTTTTTATTAGTTATCGTTGGGTCAAGTTCTTTTCAATTTATTTTCCCCATATTTATTATTGTTCTTGTTCCGATAATTGTTACTTATTATGGTAAGTATGATGAAGAATTATCGACAAAGGGACTTACTGTTTATTCTATTAACGAAGCAAAACAAGGATTTAAAGGATCAAAGCTAAATGAAAAATATGGAGAAAAAGTTGAAGTAAAATTACAATTATCAAATCACAATGAAGATGAGATTATGTGTTCCAAGAATGATCTTTTAAAATTAGGCGCTGCAGTTGGTGATTTAGTATATTTATCTGATAAAAGAAAATGGTTGGGGGGGTTAAAATCAATTCATTCTAGGTTTGGAAAATCTCATAATGAGGATGGAATAGTATATTTAAATAAGGATCAAATTGATCATGGCCTATTCGAAAATGATAAAATGTTAATTGCTGAAAAAGAAATGTAGCGATTTGAAGGAATATTAAAATAATATAAATTTGCTGCGCCTTTAAATAGTAATAATTATTCCGGAGTAGCTCAGTTGGTAGAGCAGGTGGCTGTTAACCACTTTGTCGGGGGTTCGAGTCCCTCCTCCGGAGCAGATATAAACGGACAAACTTTTGTCCGTTTTTTTTATATCAAAAGAAATAATCCAAGTGATTATATCTTGTAATTTGTAATTGTAAATTCACTCATAAACTTTTAATAATTCATTTGTATGCCAAACAAGGATCAAAAGCTACTCAGTCGTTTAAAAAAATCTGATAAGAATTCATTACGTGATTTATTTACAAAATACCATCAATCATTATTTAATTTTGTATTATATAGAGTTAAGGACGAAGTGATTGCTGATGATATTGTACAGGATACATTTCTTCGTGTATGGAAACATAGAAACAGCATAAAACCAAATCAGTCCTTTTTTTCCTATATTGCAAAAATTAGTAATAATCTTTGTATGGATTATTTTCGACACGAAAATGTGAAACTACGGCATCAGGAACATATACCCCAGCTAACGCAGTCAGGCGTTGATAATCCAGCTATACAATATGAATCAAAAATTTTAGAAGATAAAATTCATAACATAGTTAATAATAGCTTACCTGAGAAATGTAGAGAAATATTTATTTTAAGCAGAGTTAATGGTTTGCCAAATCAAGATATAGCAGAATTATTAGAGGTTTCACGGCGCACTGTTGAGAATCAACTGTATAGAGCGTTAAAAGTATTACGTTCAAAATTAAAGGATTATTTGTAAGTAATTATTGCAATATGATCGTTATATATTTAGTAAATGGAAAAAAATATTAAAAATATTCGAAGAGGAATCCGTTGAGTACATTTAAAAATAAATTACCAGATGATTTAAAAGTTATTTGGGAATTAACTAGGAAGTTAAAGGTGCATAATTCTCCCGATACTTCAGATGCATGGATGCGTTTGGAGCAACGGTTGGATATGGAACAAAATGCTCCATCTAAGATACAATCTGGACGATTATTTCCTTTTATTCAACCTAGACTGGTATACGCGTTTACAATTTTATTTGTTTTTCTTTTATTAGCACCTACCATTTATGATAAAATATATAATATTTCTGTATATGCTGATAGAGGAAGCCAGAAAGAATTCAATTTAGCTGATGGTACAATAGTAACAATCAATGCAGAAAGTTTACTAAAATATCGAAGAGACTATAATTCAGAATCTAGAAGCGTTAACTTAACTGGAGAGGGGTATTTTGAAGTAGAAAAAGGCACTTCTCCCTTCATAGTAAATACAAGAAATGGTTCTGTTACAGTATTGGGTACAAAGTTCAATATTAATTCCAGGAATGATATGATTGAAGTCGTTGTTAATGAAGGCGCTGTATCTTTTAATCCAATTATTGAAAACCAACAATCAGAACATGTGATAGTAAGACAAGGTCATTATATTGACAATCAAACTCTTACATCACAAGTGATTCCTCATCCTGAATATCCTGGATGGATTCATAATAAGTTGATTCTAAACAAAACAAATCTTGAGACTGTATGTAATCAAATTGAACGTAAATTTGATGTGAATATTGTACTGGATAGTAATCAATTAAATAGTATTTCAATTACTGGTGTAATTGATGCTAAAGATTTAGATGGAGTATTAACAACTTTAGCCATCTTATCTCAACGGTCTTATAGATTTGAAGAGGAAACATACATCTTTTACTAATTTTATTTACATTATTGGAATATTATTATTCCTTAATATTTCATCAGTATTCAGCCAAAATTCTATAATTAATTATTCGTTTATTGATAAGCCATTAAAGCTGGCACTTGATTCCTTGATTTCCACTTATGATTTGAATATAGTTTATAGAGATCAGTTAATTAACAATATAAATATCAATGCAATATGTAATAATTGTAATAGCGATGAAGCAATAAAATCTCTTTTACATAATACTTCTTTAGATTGGGAAAAAAACAAATATCAGTATATAATAATTAATAATAGAAAAAATAAAACTATATCTGGCTATATAATTGATGCAAAAAGCGGTGAATATATACCCCATGCCAACATATATATTAAAGATAGTTCTTTGGGAACAATGAGCGATGAATATGGTTTCTTTAATATTTCTGGAAATATAGGAATAACAGATACACTAATTATTTCATATATAGGATATCATCCTCTAAAGGTTGTTAATGGCGTCTATGATGATATTAATTATTTTGAAATAATACCAAAAATTCTAGGAATAGAGACCGTCAATA
>Ga0209228_1000500_pt1 | contig 20344 bp, 17 predicted proteins | sample METZYME_3_150m_FD_187547 | JGI IMG/M metagenome (GOLD analysis project Ga0209228, IMG submission 187547) | Marine microbial communities from oxygen minimum zone in mesopelagic equatorial Pacific - METZYME_3_150m (SPAdes) (version 2) | ecosystem: Environmental > Aquatic > Marine > Oceanic...
TTGAATGCAAGGTTTTTGATTTATATCTTCTTTTAATTTAGGGGCTTGGGTTAGGTTTTTTTATTTTAATGTAATTAGGGAGGATTGATTTTCAGTCTTTTTTGTCTATAAAACTTATGGCTTCATTCAAGCGTTTCAGCGTTGTAGTTTTTCCGAGCAATAAAACAACATCATAAATCCCGGGGCTGGCAGTGCTACCAGTAAGCGCTACACGTACCGGTTGAGCCAGTTTCCCAAGCTTAAGTCCAGCCTCTTCAGCTATTTTTTTGAATAGATTTTCTAGAGGGTTGTGTTCTAACATCGCTATGTCATTGATAGCAATAATGAGTTTTTCGATGTGTGGTTTGATATCTTTATTTAGAAACTTATCCCTAGCTTTCTCGTCGAATGTAAGTTCTTTTTTAAAATAAAAGGCTGATTTTTGTGCCATTTCAATCAGTGTTTGAGATCTTTGGTTAAGGGATGGGATCGGTTTTGCGATATCTTCTTTGCTGAGGCCATGTTGATTATTTAGAATTCCCTCCTTAATCAGAAAAGGTTCCAATTTGATGGCAAGATCTATAGAGCCAGTATTTTGGATATATTGCTGATTCAACCATTGAAGTTTGTCTGGGTTGAATATTGCTGCGGAGGTGTTGACATTTTCCAGCGAAAAAAACTGAATCATTTCTTCTTGAGTGAATACTTCTTGATCGCCGTGAGACCAGCCAAGTCTCGCAAGGTAATTGATGAGAGCATTAGGGAGATAGCCCATGTCACGATAGGCAAGTACGGAGGTTGCACCGTGGCGTTTGCTGAGTCGGGTTTTATCTGTACCCAAAATCATTGAAATATGCGCAAATTCTGGGCGAGAAAGCCCAAGTCCATCGTAAAGCAACACTTGTCTGGGTGTATTTGGTAAGTGGTCGTCACCTCGAATAACATGAGTGATTCCCATGTGGCCATCATCGACAACGACGACAAAATTGTAAGTGGGCGTGCCATCTGATCGTAGAATAATAAGGTCATCCAGTTCCTCATTTTGAAAAGTCACATTACCGCGCAGTAAGTCTTTGATGACGATCGAGCCCTCTTGGGGTGCTTTGAAGCGTATGACAAAAGGGATTCCCTTAGGTTGGTCGGATCGGTTACGGCAGGTTCCACTATATTTTGGTTTGAGGCCTTTGGATTGCGCCTCCTTTCGGTTTTGATCCAGCTCTTCCATTGTGCAGAAACAAGGGTAGGCTTTATTTTCGCTTATAAGTTGATCTACTTTTTCTTTATATATAGATTGGCGATCAGTTTGACGAAAAGGGCCTTCATCGTAGTCCAGACCTAACCACTTCATCGACTCTAAAATTTCTTTAATCGATTCTTCAGTAGAGCGTGATGCATCGGTGTCTTCGATTCTTAATATAAATTTCCCCTTATGATGACGAGCGAACAGCCAGTTAAATAGAGCTGTACGAACACCGCCAATGTGCAAGTACCCTGTTGGGCTGGGGGCAAAACGAACTCGTATTGGGGTGGTCATGGTTGAACTTTCGGTAAATAGTTACTCAGACGCTAAAGAGTACACTTAAATTAAGGTATAAAAATATCTTTAATTAATATTAGGAAAGTAAAACGAAATGCACGTTTGTGTCTTTTTTATCCAAAGTTAAACTCAGTTTGAAATTTTAATTAATTTAATTGCAAAAGTGAGCGATTTACCTGCCAATGGATGGTTCATATCTATGACAATATATTCTTTTGTAACTTCTGTGATAAGTGCCCTTCTTGTTGCTCCTGCTGGCCCTCCGCCCATCATGAGTCCCATTCCCGGTTTGGGTTCTGGTTTAGGAGGTAGTTTAGAGCGGAGCACTTTATGAGTGAGTTTCCGGTTTATTTCTCCATAGGCCTCAGCTGGTTTAAGGGTAAATGTTTTTTGTTCCATAAGTTTCATTCCAATAACCGCTTTGTCGAAACCTGGAATTACCTGCCCTGATCCAGCAATAAACTGAAATGGTTTGTCATGACTTTTAGAGTTGTCGAACACTGTCCCATCTTCAAGAGAGCCTTCATATTCTATGGATACTTTGTCACCTTTTTTAGCAATCTGGTCAGCGAAAGCGGGGGGGAGGTTTCCTGAAAGTATTAAATAAAAAAATAAAATAAAAAAACAGAGTAGGCGAATAACAGAAAAGAGTTTCACGCTTAATTCCTTTTTTGAGATTGAGTTGCTGGTTACTCTAACATATTGGGGAATAAAAATTAAGAATATGAAATGTTATTTGGGGAACTAATCAGGTGGGGAAAAACAAAAAAACAGCCGACTTGGATAAGTCGGCTGTTTTCAGGGTAAGAGCTAAACTTGCAATAAAGCTCCTTTTTATTGAATTATATTAACCACAGGTAACGTTAACTGGATTAGTACCATGGTTGGTGATCTTAACCAAACCACTGATGTCACCGATAGAGTCACCACGGCTGAACTCTGGTTGAGAAGTTAAAACAACTTTATTTTTGCCTGGAATATTACCATAGAAACGTTCACCAACACCTGCAGAAATATTGTCTATAGCACCAGGAATACACTGGGTTGTATCTTTACATTTAAATTTGGTTAACTTGCCTTGTCCACGTAGAGCAGCGTTATTATCCCCTTTTGCACCAAGTGCTATTGGGACAGTGGTAAAGTTGGAAGATTTCCATACTGCTACGTTTGCGCTTCCACGATCATTGGAGGTGTAGCCAAACTTGTCGTTATTCTCGACAGGAATGTTTGCTACTTCGAGAGTAATTGTCTTTGCATCGTTACAAGATGCGGTTTGGTTTTTGTTGATAGTTTCTGCTGATGCATTAAAAACTATGAATGCAACAAATACTGTTGTTAGTGCAAAAATCTTTTTCATTCCATTTCTCCTCTTAAGATAAAGTTTTGGATCAAAAACCTACTACGCGTTACTTAATAATTAAATATCTTGGAAATTCCATCCTAGTATTAAATAGACCGAAGTCCGACAACATCAATTTGCAAACAGGTGCTCGTATTCAACACTTTTGAGCCATCCTCTGAGTAACATGCTATGTATGTTCCCTCACGGTCAAAGGCTAGATTAAAAGATGCACTTGGTTTTATGTCCTCTATGGATACCATTCTTTTCCCGGTGGATAATTGAATGACCATGAAATTATGAAATGTTGTTCCCGAACCATTGTTTAATTGGACTTCCGAATTTTTAGCAACTAGAATTTTTTCTAATTGCCCTCCTGAAGACTTTAATTGGATTACTTTACTTATAGATTCTGCACTGCCTTCAAACCCTGCAATAATGCAAACTGTAATAAAAAGCACTAGCCAAACACTTCGCTTAGTTTGAAAAATATTTTTCATATATCTATCTAGATGCTTTATCAGGTTACTATTTTTTTAAAGACGGTAGGGATGTTAAACATGAGAAATTCTAGAGGATTTACCAACTTATGAATATCAGTTTTTGGCTGAAAAAAATATAAGCTCAAAGCTTATTATTTATAGGTTTTTTCTTAGCTATTTTTTTTTAACGGCGGGCTGAAAAAATAGAAGTTCAAGGCTTATTATTTTAAGGCGGTATCTCAGAGGTTTTGGGTGGTAGGAATTTTCTTTTTTTATGTGTAAGAAAAACCCCCTGAAAAGGGAGGGGGGTTGTTTGTTTCAGAATATAATGATGCTCTTAATTAAAGAAGGTTTCGAGTGATTGCATAGTGAATGAGTTCTGCATTTTTTTTCATCTTCATTTTTTCAAGAATGCGCGTTCTGTGTGTGCTGATTGTTTTTACGCTAAGAGAAAGTTCGACTCCAATCTCTGTGAGGGATTTGCCAACAGCAATCATTCCGAACACCTGATACTCACGATCAGATAAAGTCTCATGAGCGGGTTTTTCTGAGTTAGAAAAATCGAATGCAAGTTTTTCTATGACTTCAACACTAGCATACTTTCCGCCATCAGCGATTTTCCGAATTGCTTCAGCTAATTTTTCAGCGGCACTTTCTTTATTAAGATAGCCGGATGCCCCAGCTTTGAGAAACCTTACTGCATATTGTTCTTCGGGATAAACGCTGAGGATTAGGATGGGAAGTTTTGGGTGTTCGTTTTTGAGTTGTTTTAATAAATCTAGACCGCTTTTTCCTGGCATAGCTATATCTAAAAGAATTATCTCAGGTGTGCAATTTTTGACAAGAGAAAGCAGATCATCTCCATTACTAGATTCACCAATTACTTCAATATCACTAGTTTCCTCTAGGGCATGTTTTAGCCCCCGCCTAAATAAGGGGTGGTCATCTGCAATAATTATTTTGATTGATTTGCTCTCAGTTGCGTTCATGTTTAATTCCGTTGAATGTTTATGGTTACAGTTGTTCCTTGATCTTGCATTCCTCGAATGTCTACATCACCATTCCACGCACGGGCTCTCTCTCTCATGCCAAGTAGCCCAAGTGACTTGTTGTCAGAAACTTGATCTTGGGTTATTCCAATACCGTCATCTTCGATTTCAACAGTAACCATATCATTTTCTTCTTGCATACGAACATTAATATTTTTGGCTTTAGCATGACGAAGTATATTGGTTAGAGTTTCTTGGAAAATTCGGAAAATGGCAGTTGAGCGGTCCATATCCAGTTCTACATTACCAAAGCAAACTTCAAAGTCAAAGTGAATGCCTGTACGCCTTTCAAATTCATGCCCCTGCCACAAAATAGCTTCATCGAGTCCCAAGTCATCTAGTATCGGTGGTCGTAAATCCATAGCGATTCTTTTTACTGTCTGGATCGTATTATTGATAAGTGCCAGCATCATTTGCGTGTCATTACGCAAGGGTGCCTTGTCATTAACCATTTTTTTATCAAGGAGAGAAAGTTCCAGTTTGAGTGTGCTCAGGATTTGTGCTAATTCATCGTGAACTTCTCGGGCGATACGCGTGCGTTCCTCTTCTCGAATCATTTCTAGTCGTTGATATAGTTTACGTAGTCGTTCATTTGAGTTTTGAACATCTTCCTCTGCCCACTGTCGTTCGACAGCTCGACCGAGTTGGATTCCAACCTCTGTCATAACTTTCATTAGGTCTCTATTTGGTTCCGCAGCTTCAGCAGAGAAAAACTCCATAACGCCTACCACTTGCTTGCCTATTAATAACGGGAATGCGAATCCCGCTTTGACTCCTATGTTCTCTGCCAACTTTGCTCTTGGAAAGTTAGTGTCTTTGGTTACATCTATAATCCACTCAGGTTTTTTACTTACAAGGACTCGGCCAGGAAGACCCATACCCGGTCCAAATGGAGTCGCTTCGGAAATTTTTCGAAAAGTATCAAAACGGCTAGGGTTTTCCATAAACCAGACCTTCGCAGTCTTTAGCCATTTTGAGTTTTGGTCTGTAAGCAGATACACGTGGCCAACGGGCCAGTTTGCATGAGCGCAGACTTTTTCAAGGCATACTTTTAAGGTGTCTTTCAACCCTATAGTTTCATTGGCCGCGATAGCGACATCTTTATGAAGTTGGACATAGGCCGATTCTCTTTCAAGTTCAGCTTTGGATCTGTTAAGATCAGCGGTTCGTTGCTGAACACTTTTTTCAAGGTTATTCTGAACCTCTTCCATTCTTTCAGAATGACCGCGTTGCGAAAGACATAGTATAGCAATCACCCAGATCGCTAGTATGGTAAGGGATCGGTTTGCGATAACCTGCCAAAGTTCGCCTCCAGGTGGAGATATAAAAAAACCAGTAATCGTTAGTAAGGTTCCTGTAACAGCACTGATGTATATGAAATATTTATTTTTCGTAAAGAAAGCTATTAGAACTAGAGCGATGTAAAGAATGCCATCGGCCACTCCAAGAGGAATAGCTATGTCTAATAACAATAACCCTGAGGCTACCACTGCTGCTAGCAATGCGTAGATAAAAGTTTTATTTTTTGTTAGATAGAGCACAGTAAATAGCTGTTTGAAAGATTGATAATGATACTAAAATTACTGTGAAGAATTTTCATAGTTATTCTATTCTAGGTTTTTTTGGACTAAGGGTTTTTTTGAGGGTAGGGGATATGTTCCTTTTATGAAAGTGTGGTGAACTCCGATTCCATTTGAGGACCATGTTCCCTTGACAACATTGCTAGGTTGATCTCCCTCGAATACAAGATATCCGTATTTACTGTAATGAGGCAATTTACGAATTAATCCGGGGATACTTTTTTTTGATGATGCCACAATCCATACGATTTGTTCGTTCTCAGAATTGTGATGACTAAGTGTGAATACAAAACAGTGATTTTGCCAATTAAAATATTTTTCATCAAGAGTAACTCCCTGTTCATCGAATTGCACGTCATACTGATTGAGCTGAGTTTGTATTTGGTTAGAAAGCTTGTTGTTTTTCCCGAATACCCATAAATTACTAGTTTGAGTTATATGCTTTGGATTTTGCTTAAGGCTATTATTTGATTCGCTTGATGAGGTTTTTATAGATTGCGCAAAGAGTTTATAACCAATGCGTAGTTCATTCGAAACGTTATTTTTTGGGAGCATGATTTTTTTTATATTCGCTCCATAGGCGCTTCCAATATTAGGTGGCACTTCTTTTGGGTTTAAACGGCGAAACACATCATGATAAGGGTCAAGCGTAACCTTTAGAGGCTTACTTGAAAAAGAAAGGAGTATCGTCTGCTGTCTTTTCGAGATAGTTATATTTTTAATTCTAGGTTTTTGTTTATCTATTAGCCATACGGCAATAGGAAGTCGGAATTTAAAGGTAGGGCTGCGTTGCATCTGTTTAACTTCAAGTTTTAGGTGGTGTTTCCCATTTTGCTGAGTCTGCGAGACCGAGAGAAGATTTAATTGAGGAGCTCCTTTACGTAAAATCCACTGGCTAAAAAATTCTTCCAAGTTGCGACCACTCGTACTTTCGAATGAACCTTGTATGTCTTTGAATCCAGCATGACTATATTGATTGTTATTATAAAAATTTCGTAGCGCATTTATGAAAACTGTATCTCCTACTTCAAGGCGTAGCATATGAAAAACCATTAACATTTTGCCATAACCTATCGCCTGTGAAGCCATGCTGTCGCGGCCCTTAAATTTAATGAGAGGAAAATCATTTGTTTCATTTACATAACTTGAATACTTCATTAGCTCCTGAAACCGGTATTGCCTTCCTTTCCTGCTTTGCTCTAATAGTAGGTGGTCTGCAAGATAACTAGTTAGCCCCTCTGCCCAATTTCCAGAATTTGGGTCAATGTAAACCCCATTGCCAAACCAGTTATGTAAAATTTCGTGAGGATACGACGTATGAAGGATGAACGGAAAACGAATCACGCGAGACCCGAGTAGCGTGAACGAGGGCATTCCATATCCTGTCTGTTGTGAGTTTTCCACCAATGCAAATTTCTTATATGGGTATGGAGCGATCAGTTTGGAATACAAATCAATATAGGACTTAGTTGCTTTAAAATATTTCTTAGCCAAATCGTTATCATAATCACGAAGGTATGCATACAGATCAATCTCTTCATGCTGACTTAAAAATTCGTGATAATGATCTGCTATGAGCAAGATTTCTTCTTGTGGTTTGTTTTCTTCCCATACAACAGTTCTTCTTCCACTCTTTGTAATATCTTTTAATTTTTTACCCTGGCTTATTATTTTTATGTTTGAGGGTGATTGAATCTTGATTTGAAAGGTAACTTTGGGTTTGGTTTTGTCTATAATGTCGGGTTGTGGGTAGAAAAAATCTTCACCCGAAATGAACAAAGTTTGCATGTTGTTACTGGTAACCGCTAGAGGTAGGCTATAGTTACAGACTAATTTAAAAGGACCAACCGCGCCTTCCTGTATATGTTGTAAAAGTTTAAATTTCACGAAACCATCATCAGAAATCTCAGTTGGAATATTTTTTCCATTAAAAGTAACCTGCTTAATTGTTGAGTTTTTAGTTAATCGAAAACTAGGAGAAGATTGAATTATACTTCGTGGAATTGATATGACATCATAGATGTCTGCGTTAGATTGTTCGGAGTTCACGATTACAGTCAATGTATGATGGATTAGAAAGTTTGATGCAAATCCACTGGAAACGATAATAATGTAAGAAAAAAAGGTGAGAGAATATATCGTTAGTTTCGTTGATTTTGCAAGAGAGCTAATTTGTTTTCTATGACTTTGTCTAGGAGTGATTTTTTTTTGCATATAATGGTTTAGCCTACTACGGCGTCGACGCCACGATGGTTTTCCCCAACAATTCTAACTATGACACGATTTGGGATGCATGCGGCAAGCCTGTCAGCATAGCGAATGTATCCAGATTTGATGCATACTTTGTTTTTACATGGTGAACGAAGGATCCGAGCCTGTCCTTTTTTGATTTCAATTTCGGTTAGACCAAGAGGCCCTTTTACATGCGTAGTTTGATCTTTGCCAAGCGGTAAACGAATTACTTCTTTTTGGTTCACGGTGATTTCAACCCAGTTACCGGTGTCAAATGCTGCACTCCAACTTGTAAAAAGCCAAATATTTAAAAAAAGTAATGCCGCAATGAGAATTTTATCGAAAGTATTTATATTATAACCTTTTAAATGATTGACCTTATGTGGTGAAAGGTTTGTATGATTTTTCTGCATAAATTTTATATAGGTATAGTATTTTTAGACGACTTTTTTAACTTGGAAAGAGAAAGGTGGTCAATGATAAGAAAGATAACCAGAGATATTGTTCCAGTAATTGAAACATTGAGTATAATTCGGAGAAATTCCTGCCAACCATTAACTTGATCAGCAACAGCACCTCCTAAAAACTCAAATGTCATGGAAGCTAGATATCCAGCAGCATCTATTATACCTACAAGAACTCCGCAATGTTTACCACCAAAATCTAAAGAAAATACACTCATTGGAATTAAATAGCAGGGTGCAATCATCAAACCGAAAGTCATAATTGCTGTCAAGGCGACCCAAAGTAAGCTAGTTTCTTGAAGTTTAGATGTTGGTAATAATAATAAAGTAATAATACATCCGGTTGCTAGAGCCATCATACCACCGAGAACAAACACACGCCTTTTCTTTGTAAGTTTATCAAAAACAAACCCTCCTATGAGTACAGAAAACATAGAACCCAATGGGAAAACTGATGAAGCGATACCCGCTTTTCCTGCCGAGAGATTAAATACTTCCTTAAGATAAAGAGGTAAAAAGCTCTGAAAAGCCATGAGAATGGTCAAGGACATTATGCTGATGCAGATTAACCAGAATCTAAAGCTTTTTATAAAAACTGTAAGTGCTTCTCCTAGGGTTGCATTATCAAGATGGTGGCTCTTGTTAGGATTATCACTATTGTCATCTCCATCCACAGATGGCATAGCTTTTAACCCAACATCAGTAGGAGATTGTTTGAGGTAGCAAAATAATAGTATGGTAAATATTCCTGCTATTGGTATAGATGAGGCTATTACCCAGCGCCAAGACACCACAAGAAGTAAACTTCCCATTACAAGTGATGTGAAAAGAGAGCTCGACATTGAGCTGGAGGAAAGAATGCCCCATATCCTTCCTCGCCAAAACTTGGGATACCAACTCCTGATAAGGTTTGCCATAGAAGGCCAACCAGCTGACTTTGCAAACATGGCAATAAAAAACGCAATAGAAAAGAAAAAAACTTTTGACACCATGCCAAACATTGCCGTAGCTAACATGCATAAGCTAATAGAAATAAAAAATACTTTACGTCCTCCAAGGCGATCAGCCATGATTCCTGTTGTGAGTTTTCCAATTAATGTCCCAGCAGTTCCCCAACCAAGGATAGCTCCCCACATGGTTTTATTAAGTTCTAGTTCCGGGTCCTCTAGCATTGCGGGGCTTGATATAACAACTGTTGTCCTGCAAATATTAAGTACTGCATAGGCTCCATACATGCAGACTAGGAGCGTTATTTCCCAAAATATCTTTGGGTTAGATTTTAACTTAGTGGTTAAACTCATAGTGTAAATAAATTTTTTAAAAAATTATCACGGTACAAGTTTTTATTTTTTTAGAGACCTGCGCTAGAATATATATTTGATTTTTATCGTCCTATAAGAAAGGCAGTTTTTTAGATAACTTTCATCAGGTTCATTTGATCTTTAAAAGTATTATGAAGAGCATCTTTTAGCTTTAGGTGTTCCGACGCTTCTAATCTAGGATCCTTTTCGATAAGTTCGATTGCCTCACGTCTCGATAATTCGAGAAGCTTTATATCACGTAGTAAATTGCCAGCTCTTAGCAATGGTATTCCCGATTGGCGTGTACCCGTAAAGTCTCCTGGACCCCGTATGCGTAAATCTTCTTCAGCAATTGAGAATCCATCTCGTGACTTAACAATTGCATTTAATCTGGCTTTACCGTCATTGGTTAGTGCATGACTAGCTATAAGGAGACATTTTGATGCATGCTTTCCGCGTCCTACTCTTCCTCGCAATTGATGGAGTTGCGCGAGACCGAATCGTTCAGAGTGTTCAATTAGCATAACAGTTGCGTTAGGGACATCGATGCCTACTTCAATGACAGTTGTTGCGACTAGAACATCTATTGCCCCCCTTTTGAATTCAGCCATAATTTTTTGCCGCGCTTCTTTTTTAAGCTTTCCATGAATTAGCTGGACTTTAAAATTTAATAGCTTTTTGTTCTGTAATTCATCGCTAACGTTAATTGCTGCTTTCAAATCGATGGACTCTGATTCTTCAATTAGCGGGCACACTACATAGGCTTGACGACCTAATTTGATTTCTTTTTCTAACAAAGCGTATGCTGTGTCGCGTGTATTTTCGTAAAATAGTTTTGTCTCGATGGGCATTCGACCAGGTGGAAACTCATCTAAGAAAGAAACATTCATGTCACCATAAAGCGTAAGTGCCAGAGAACGCGGAATAGGTGTTGCTGTCATGATAAGAACATGAGGTGTTAGGCCTTTCTTACTTAGAGCTTCTCTTTGTAATACTCCGAATCGGTGTTGTTCGTCAACAACAATGAGCCCAAGGTTTGAGAACGCTATTTTTTTCTGAATAAGTGCGTGAGTTCCGACAATAACTTTAGTAGTTCCATCTTCAATACTATTCAGGATAAGAGATTTTTCTTTAGTGGATCCCGAGCTTGTGACAAGTTCGATTGTTATATTTAAAGCTTCACAAAATGGACCGATACTCAGGAAATGTTGTTCGGCTAAGAGCTCGGTTGGAGCCATTAGAGCAACTTGGCAGTCGTTATCTACTCCAGTGAGCAAGGCGATTAAAGCGACTACCGTTTTTCCACTCCCGACGTCACCTTGTAGCAATAAGTTCATGGGTTCTTTTTTCTCCAAATAGTTCATGATTTCTCCAAGCACCTTTTTTTGAGCTCGAGTTAAATCAAATTTTAAGAGTTTTATAAATTTTTGGATAGTTTTGCCACGGGTTTTAAATGGTTGCCCGCACTCTTCGATCCCCAGATTTCTTTTTTTAAATGCCAAGGCAAGCTGGAGTAGAAAAAACTCCTCAAATATCAACCTTGCCTGGGATGGATCTTGGAAACTTTCTAGAAGTTTGATCGAGGCATCATTAGGAGGGAAATGCGCCCTTTGAATGGCTTCGCTCCTATTTGGGAATTTATACCGCTGTATTATTTTTTCTGGGAGAAACTCATCTAAGAGGTTTTTATAGTCATTCACTACATTCTTAATGATTGTTCTTAATGACTTTAGGTGCAAGCCATCGGTCGAGTAATAAATAGGAACGATACAGCCTATTTCTAGAGAATTTGCGCTTTCATCTGATTGGCTTTCTGTATCGGGATGGATTATTTCGAGCCCACCGCCTCGTTTATTATGAGTGGGCTTGCCAGAAAAGATAAATTTTCTTCCCGCTTTTATTTTTTCTTTCATATAACTTTCATTGAATTGAAACCATTTGACTCGCACAAACCCACTATCGTCTTGCACCAAGGCTTCGAATATTTTTCTACGACGTCCGATGCGAATTACAGCAGCATCAACAACTTCGCCGACGAAGGAAAAGATTTCATTAGGAGTAAGTTCGATAATTTTTTTTACCTGACTTCGATCGTCATAACGAAACGGGAGATAAAAAAGAGCGTCAGATACAGTTTTTAGGTTGAGCTTTTTAAGAAGGTCTGCCCTTTTAGGTCCGACACCCTTAATGAACTGGAGAGGATCATCAAGAGCAAGGGGTTTTTTAAATGTTGGTTTACCACTCATGAGTTTAGTGGGTTAAATGCATTCTGTGTAAGGAGTTTAAGTATATTTTTTGGAAACTTATTCGTTAAGAGTTACTCAATTTTTCTTATATATATTTAGGTTATAAGATAAACAAACGTACTTTACTTTTAAAAGTTTGTTTAACAAAAGTAAATTTGACATGCATACATCAGGGTTATATTCTTAAAATAGCGCAAGGCAAGTAAAAACAGTTGATTAGTCGGTGTCTGTACGGTTGATGCTATGTGGAGATGAGTAGAAATGTAAAAATGGGTTTATTTTATGAATTTGGCAGATATAGCTGACGCAGTAACAAGTTATAATCCCAATGCAGACTTAGATGTAATTTGGGGAGCCTACGTTTACTCTGCAAAGGCTCACCGAAATCAAAACCGACGTTCGGGCGCTGCTTATATATACCATCCTCTTGAGGTCGCTTTTAATCTTACGCGTTTAAAAATGGACGAGCAGGCCATTGCTGCTGGTTTATTACACGATACAATTGAAGATACTCTCCTCACAGCAGAAGAACTTCGAAGTTTTTTTGGCGACGAGATCTATAATTTGGTAGAGGGTGTTACCAAAATCAGTCAAATTCAGTTTTCCAGTAAAGAAGAAAGCCAAGCTGAAAATTATAGAAAGATGATCCTCGCTATGTCGGAGGACATTCGCGTGGTGTTAATTAAGCTTGCCGATCGAGCGCATAATATTAAAACGCTCGGATCCCTCACTCCTGATGCTCAACAACGTATTGCGCGAGAAACCATGGATATATTTGTTCCCATCGCTAACCGTTTGGGTATCGGATGGATGAAGGATGAGTTAGAAGATGGTGCTTTTATGTATATGATGCCTGATGAGCATCAATCTATTCGTGTCGAATTAGCGAGTGGTCAGAATTTAAGAGAGGTCTATGTTGAAAAAGTTCGGACTATTTTGCAAGACGAATTGTTGGCATCGGGGATTTCCGGAAAGGTAGTTGGGCGTTCCAAACATTTGTACGGTATATACAAAAAAATGCAACAACAAGAAATTGGGTTCAAAGACTTGTATGACCTCACGGGGTTGCGGATACTAACGACCTCCATAAAAGATTGCTATTCAGTATTGGGGCAAGTTCATTCACTATGGAAGCCTATTCCAGGTAGGTTTAAAGATTACATCGCGATGCCTAAACCGAACCTGTATCAATCTCTTCACACAGCAGTAATTGGTCCTGAGGGAGAGCGTGTGGAAGTACAGATTAGAACTGACGTAATGCATAAGGTTTGTGAGGAAGGAATTGCAGCTCACTGGCAATATAAGGAAGGAAAAAAAATTAAAAACCAAACTATGACTGAGCAACTGACTTGGGTGCGCCATCTCTTGGAAACTCAAAAAGATCTTAAGAACCCCAAAGAATTCATAAACTCCTTTAAAGTAGATTTGTTTTCAAATGAAGTATATGTTTTCACACCAGAAGGTCGAGTTATTCCATTGCAGCGTGGATCTACTCCGGTAGACTTTGCTTATGCGGTTCATACGGATATTGGTGACCATTGCTCAGTGGCTAAGGTCAATGGGAAAATAGTTTCATTACGATATGAATTGAAGAATGGAGATCGAGTTGAAGTAAAGACTGCCAAAACTCAGAAGCCTAATCGAACCTGGCTTTCATTTGTAAAAACGTCTAAAGCTCGCAGTAAAATTTTAAACTTTATTAATTCTATTGAAAAAGAGAGAAGTCTTGGTTTAGGCACAACTTTGTTGCATAAGAGTTTAGCGGAGTACCAGGTTGATCCCTTAGAGTTTTTAAAAGGAAAAGTTTTTGATGAAACGCTCCGTGCAAGTGGGTTCTCAAATTTTGAGAGCTTATTAAGAAGTATTGGTTTGGGGAAGGTTTCAACTCACCAGTTTGTTGAGAAAATTTTACCTAGGGAAAAAATTGAGGAAAGGCAGCGAAAAGAATCAGAACGAGTAAAGTCAAAGGAGAAAAGTTCGAGCCTTGCGGGAGCCATCAATCTAAAATATTTTAATGATGATGTGTTTTTACGAGTAGGTAAGTGCTGTAATCCAGTTCCTGGGGATCCCATTATAGGTTATATCACTCGTGGGCGAGGGGTAACTGCACATCACATTGATTGCACAAACCTTCAATCGTTGGGTAACGAATCTGAAAGGTTCGTTGATGTGCTTTGGGGTGACCAAGTCAAGTCGATGCACTCTGTTCGTATTTCGATAATAGCTGATGACAAGCCTGGCCAATTGGCAGAAATTACTCAGATATTAGCTTCATGTAATATTAATATTACACTTGCTAATGTACGTCAAGCATCCAATCAAAGGGCTCACTTCGATTTTTTCATTGAAATCAATGACCTTGATCATTTGAATCGAATGTTTTCGGAGGTTGCTAAAGTTCCTGGAGTCATCCAAGTGAACCGGGCCAAGGATTATGATATGGGCAAGAAAAGAAAGAGAAGATTGTGAAGTTTAAGACGGAATACTTAAATTACCTTTACCACTTTTCCCGCCTTTAGGCATCTAGTGCAGACTTTCATGTTTTTTACAGAGCCTTGATAACGCCCCTTGATTTTTTTAAGATTTGGGTTCCACCGGCGTCGGGTTTTATTATTTGCGTGACTGACATTATTCCCAAAAAGTGGTCCTTTGTCGCACACATCACATCTCTGAGCCATTTATTTACTCCTTGGTTATGCGAAAGCAATTGTTTCGGCTAATCGTTGATGCTAGCATAAGGGCGGTATTGGGGCAAGTCATTTTGGATGAAATATGTTAATTACAAAAAAGACCACCATTGATCAAATCATAAGTCATTGTCCAGAGACAATAAAATTTTTCAATGATCTCCAGATGAGTTGTGGTAGTTGCTTTGCTGTTAAATTTGATACGCTCGAAAATGGCGCATTGATGCATGGTATGGATGTAGATGATTTAATTACACGCCTTAATAAATTTATTTCTTCTTTTACTGTAAGTGCTGAATCTGATGATCAGAATTGACCGAAAAATACTCTATTTGTAAAACTGTGCTGATAGTGAATTTGGCGTTCTTTGGTGGGGAAGTTTGCAGGTGGTAGTTTAGTAAAAACCATTTACCCTTAAAGCCATTGAGCATACTTCAAGTTGCTCAAGTTTAAGTTATTCTATAAATTTAGCTTCAGATATGACGTCTTTTAGAATTTTCTCGGCCAATTCATGGCTGTCTACATGAAAGCTTCCATCAGCGATTGCAGCTTTGATTTTATCAACTTTATCGACTCGAATATCAGAGGAGTTTCTTACTGCTTCATGAGACTTTTGGATATCTTTAGCCTTAGCGGACAGAGCGATGTTCTCACTTGCTTGAGTCCCGGCCGTACCTCCAGAAATACCCGTTTTTGCAGATTCTTTCGCTGTGACCTTGACTCGATCCTGAATTGCTTTCCCTTTAATCTTAAAATCGTTCCCAGGAATTTCCATAACAAGCACCTGTTTTATATAATCTATTGAATTTTTTAAGTTTATTATTATAGCTAGGGCCTTTGCCTCCACAGCTTACTTCAAAGCCCACATGCTGATTAATTTATCGGATGTTAAGTAAATAACTTAAGACCTTTTTAAAAAAGACTTTCATATTTTTTTCTATAAGCATTAAGCTATACAAAATTACTGGTAAAATAGGGGTTTGTCAAGGTTTTCGGGGCGGTAAATTTAAGTCACTTCAGTAATTAAAATTCAAACTCTTACATGCGTTGAAAGGATAACTCTTGAGTAAAGCTAGTAATGCCTTTATTTGTTTCTACTTCTGGAGCGTGGCGGTCCTTTTATTGGGATTTCCCGAGCAGGCAAATGCTAAGCCTTATGCTAAGGAAAGGTACTCTAGAATCATCTGGAATTATTTGGAGGAGTTGTCAGAGCTAGGTCCGCGTTATGTTGGAACAAAAGGATACGGTAAGACATTACAATTAATTAGGCGTGTAGGAGCAGAGTTTGCAGATGAGGTTTTAGAGCATCCATTCATTATTAAGGAACATGGTGGTGGAGAAAGGCAGATGGTTAATATTGAATTTGTTTATCATGGTAATGGGAAAAAGCCCATTTTACTTGGTGCCCATTTTGATACGCGTCCCTTCGCAGATCAAGAATCCGATCCCACATTAAGCTCCTATCCTATTACCGGGTCTAATGATGGAGGTTCGGGGACATCGGTTCTTTTAGGACTTGCTCAATATTTGAAAGAGCACCCTGTAAGACAACCAATTAGGCTCATGTTTTTTGATGGTGAAGACTTTGGTCAAAGTGGCACCGGTAAAATGTTCCTTGGTTCTAAGCATCATGCTAATTACCTGAGAAAAAATTCGCGGGATAGATGGCCCTCAGCAGTGATTATTGTTGATATGGTGGGAGATAAGGACCTTGAGATTTTTAAGGAGACTTACTCCATTGCTAGTGGCCCAAAAGTCTTAGACCGTATTTATAAGGTGGCCAAGCGTAAAAATATTTTTCAATTTAATGAAAAAAGTAAACATACAATACAGGACGACCATATTCCTTTTGCTAGGCTGGGTATCCCTTCTGTAGTGTTGATTGATTTTGATTACCCGCACTGGCACAAACTCTCAGACACGTTAGATAAATGTTCGCCTAAAAGTCTTAGTGCTGTTTTTTCAGTTCTGGTAGGGGTCTTGTCAGAATGGTGATAGTCTAATAATTATTTTTAACGTGAAAACTTCTCCATCTTTTTCTTTGCCTTTAGGTTTTCTGGTTCAATTTCAAGAATAATTTCTAATTCTCGTTTTGCTTTTAACTTTTCTCCTTGGCGAGTATACACATCATGTAGATTCCAATGCAGGGATAAGAAATTTATTCCTTTGCTAAGTGCCTGGCTATAAGCCTTTCGGGCCTCATCGAGATTACCTTGGTTGATATGTGCGTTTCCTAGATTGAAATATGCAATACCAAACTCAGGGTCGAGTTGAATAGCTTTTTTAAGATGGGGAATAGCTTCTTCTGATCGATTCAGTTTATTAAGAACTGCCCCTAGATTTGAATGCGCTTGAATAAAGTTTGGGTATGCTTTGATAGCTTGTCTGAAGTGTTTAACCGCCTCACTATATTTTTGCATGCGGAAATAATATCCCCCTAGATTCGAATTGCCCTCGGGAAAAGAGGGATTGAGGGAGGTTGCTTTTTGATACTCTTCAATAGCTCTGTCTGTGAGTCCTTGACTTTGATATGCAGCCCCTAAATCATAGTGAGCTAGCACAAAGCTATCGTCCAACTTGAGAGCTGACTGGAACTCTGTTATCGCGCGATCAGCGTCACCTTTTACATTTAGATAGTAGTTTCCTCTGTAGTAATGAGCTTCTTTAGAAGTTTTATCTTCTTCTAAAAGATCATTCAGGGATTTTGTTGCTTTGATATCCAGAAACGGTTTTATGAAGTTAATGGGTACTGCTAGGTTGATTGATTTACCTTCTACTGTGGCAATACCTATTACACGGTTCTCTTGGTCTACAACTGGGCCACCACTGAATCCAGGTCCAAATGAAGCGGTTGTATAAATAAAAGGTAAGTCAGGCTGGGCTTGTGGGTGGACGCCTAAGACGAAGCCAAAGGTTTGCATAACCTTTTCTTTCGGGCTATTTGTTTTATTCGGACCTAAGGGACTTTCTAAAGAGTTAATATTTTCTGATAAAAATCCAAGCGCACTTAAGAAATTAAAGTTTTTCAGCGTATCAGAGTCACCAATTTCCAAAGTTGAATAGACACCTTTAGGTAATTGCAAAAGGGCAAAGTCCTTAGCTCGGTCAACCTTTAAAACTGCGTTTATAGGGAATCTGTCACCGGTAAACGTCACAGCTTCAATAGTTTTAGCATCTAGAAGTACATGATAATTAGTGACAAGAGTGCCTTCGGGTCTAACGATAAACCCTGTTCCGGTTCCAAGTATTTCCCCGGCGGAATTTTTTGCAACTAGAAGGACAACGGCACTTTTATTGACTGCATTAGCCTGAACAGAATAGGCAAAAATAGCCAATATTGACCAGAAGGCTAAAAGTGGAACCAGAATTTTTTTAATTTTTAAGTAGGACATTATCTAGTAAAAATGAATTTGTACGAACATAATAAAGGGATACTCTTATGGTATAGGTATTTTAGAGTTTGATCCAATGAATTTCAGCTACGTGCGGAAAATTAAGAGACAAAAATAGGAGTAGATAAAAAAATGCCTCCCCGAATAGGGGAGGCTAAGGTATTTTAAAAGGTTCTATTTAACAGTAACAATTACCGTTGATGTGATAGCAGGGCTGTAAGGAACATGCCCGCCATTAGCAAAAAGAGTTCGAATTACGTGTTTGCCAGAACCGAGTTTTAACTCTTTACAGGTCGAACCATCACCCATATGAACGTGGTTGGCATCTTTACCTATTCTTTGACTAAGATCGGTGGGAAGATCAACGTCAATTAGAAGGTGGTGGTGGCCTTTACCAGCATTAACTCCTTTTTTCGCTGGTTGGACTTCTACCCCATGTACCGCCATACATACCTTCACAGGACTTGAAACTGTACTGCCAGTTCCTGGCTCTGTGATTACGACTGCACCGCCAGCATAGGCTGTGGATGCAATAAGAATGCAAAGTACTGCAGCTAACAAAAGCCATTTGGTTGAAATCTTTTTCATAAAAATAAAACTCCGTTAAAATTTAGTTATTAAAAAATACCCAACTTATAGTTTAAACAAGCAATATTTTAAACTATTTTTCTTAGCCTAAATAAGTTTCAGAATAATCTGCAATCACTTTTATGTACAGGAAAAAAATGGATTTTTGATTGAAAATAATTCTAAAAATTTAATTATTTTTAAGTTTTTTTTACGCAAATTTAGCAGATTTTTAAAACGTCGCTACTATTAAGATTTTTTAATATTTAATCTGTCATGATTTGCTTGCTGGGAAGAACAGTATTTCCCTTGACATCGAAAAGAGAGTTCCATAACCTTAACAAATTCATTTATATTTTTAGCTTTTGTCAGAAAATCAAGAGGTTTCTAAGGGGTACTAAGGCATTACTAAAGTTTTCTGGCAGCTTTTGAGTTAAATTATCCGGAGGTTCAAATGGTAGTTACTGGAGATTGCAGACTCCTTCACACGTGTGAAATGTGTGAGCATAATAATGAAACAGATTGCAAAGCAGATAAAAACGAACATAATCGCTGGTTGGTTAATAAGCGTATGGGTGATATTAAATTTAAGCTCATTGTGGGAAGTAACAAGGGTGGAGTGGGTAAAAGTACCGTGACTACTAACCTTGCTGTGGCCTTAGCTGAAAAAGGTTATAAGGTAGGGTTAGCTGATGCTGATCTTCATGGTCCCAATATTCCAAAGCTTTTGAAGGCAGAAGAAGTTCGCTTACGGTCCACCGATGAAGGAATTGATCCTTACGAAACGAGCAATGGACTTAAAGTCGCTTCTTTGGGGTTCCTGATTGAAGATCCTAATATGCATATCGCCTGGCGCGACGCAGTAAAATACGACTTTATCATTGAATTGCTGGGCAATATCCAATGGGGAGAACTAGATTATCTTTTAATTGATTTGCCTCCAGGGACAGGTAACGAACAAATCACAATTATTGACTTTATAGGTGATGTAGATGGTGCAGTGATAGTTACTACCCCTCAGGAACTTGCTTTATTAGATGCTAGAAAGATGATTTCATTTGCGCGAGATAGTAATGTTCCTATTGTGGGAGTAATAGAAAACATGAGTTACTTTGTTTGCGAGGCTGGCAAAAAGTACCATATTTTTGGAGAAGGCGGTGGTAAAAAACTGGCCGATGAGCTTGTGTTGCCTTATTTGGGTGACATCCCCCTTGACGGCGATATTGTTGCAAATTCTGACCGCGGGGAACCAGTTATTCTCTCTCAACCAGATTCCCCAGCAGCTAAGGCATTTTTACAATTAGCTGATAACTGTCATAAATTCTTAAACCCAGAAGAAGTAAAGGCTGGTTGAGAAATTTGTTGATTGTTGACAGAAATAATTAGATTAGATAAAAATTTCTAGAAATTAAGTATGGTGTGTGGTTTAGCAAAGGCCGGTTTTTAATCAACCAGTTGATTCGTAGAATAATTCTGGTCGTTATTAGAT
>Ga0209228_1000502_pt1 | contig 20329 bp, 17 predicted proteins | sample METZYME_3_150m_FD_187547 | JGI IMG/M metagenome (GOLD analysis project Ga0209228, IMG submission 187547) | Marine microbial communities from oxygen minimum zone in mesopelagic equatorial Pacific - METZYME_3_150m (SPAdes) (version 2) | ecosystem: Environmental > Aquatic > Marine > Oceanic...
AAGCGGTCGGGTACGTATAATTCCCTGACACACTAATGAAGCACCTTGCAGATGGGTGCACCCGAGCCAAATCTGGCTGCAGATGGACAACCAGTTTACAGGAAAAATACACTAAATACTAAGGAATCACTCTAAAACGGATTCCTGTTTAGGATTCTAAGAGAATGTCCTAATTCTATGAAATAACGTGTGTTTAGTCTGGAATACAATCAACCAATTCTGTACGATCAAAAATAATACTTCAGAACTTTGTGGTATTCGCGGTCCCGGGAATGATCGGCTGGATGCTTTGACCAACTATTATGACAGGAGAAAATAGAACGTGACCAACGATTCCTTGCGCCAGTTAAAGAACTCCCTTGAAGAGCAGGGCGTTCGCTATTGCCTTCCCAGCTACGTCGATATTCATGGCGTATCGAAATCCAAGTTTGTACCGATCTCCCACTTCGATCGGATGATGGCCGGTTCAGAGTTGTGCACAGGCGCGGCGCTCGATGGTGTTCCGCAGGATGTCAGTGATGAGGAAGTCTCATCCCATCCGGACCCTGAAAGCGTAATTATTTTACCCTGGAAAAAAGATGTGGCCTGGTTCGCGAGCGATTTGTGGTGTGAAGGCAAGCCGTTCGAGCCATGCAGTCGGAACATCTTTAAAGCGATACTGGCACAGGCGGCGGATATGGGCTACACCTTTAATTTTGGCATTGAGCCTGAATTTTTTCTGCTCAAACATACCGACGATGGCGGATTCGGCCCCATTGGTCCACGCGATGATCTCGCGAAACCCGCCTACGATATTCGATCTACGCTTGACAGTTTCGAGCTTTTGGAGGAAATCGTCGACACATTAAACAGTGTTGGATATGACGTTTATTCTTACGATCACGAAGATGGAAACGGACAGTTTGAAATCGACTTTATGTATCGCGATGGTCTCACTATGGCAGACCGTTTCGTGTTTTTTCGGCACCTGATACAAGAGTTGGCACATCGCAAGGGCTACTTCGCATCATTTATGCCTAAACCATTCTCAGATCGTGCCGGCAGCGGTGCTCATTACAATATGTCTCTTGCAGACATACAGTCAGGGGAAAATCTTTTTAAGTCTGACGATGATCCGCGAGGTTGCGGTATTACGGAACTTGGCTATTGGTTTATTGGTGGGATACTGAAGCATTTGCCGGCATTGTCCGCAGTCATATCACCTACCGTGAACAGTTATAAACGGCTGATCAAAACAGGCAGTATGTCGGGGTTTACCTGGGCGCCAGTCTTTGCCTGCTTTGGGAACAACAACCGAACGAATTCAATTCGGGTCCCACTGGGCGGGGAGCGGGTAGAACTACGCGCTGCAGATATTGCCAACAACCCTTATCTGGGCGGCGCTATGGTGCTTGCTGCGGGGTTACAAGGCGTGCGCGAAAGGATTGATCCCGGTCCACCGCATACCGAGAATATGTACCTCAAGTCGGATGCGGAACTGGCCGAACTGGGGGTCGGATATCTGCCGCGCAGCCTCGGAGAGGCCATTGATGCTTTTGAGGCCGACGATCTGGGTCGAGAGGTGATGGGAGATCTCATGTTTAAAACCTTTGCTGAATTCAAGCGGGAAGAGTGGGACAGCTATTTGACCCATGTCAGTGACTGGGAAGTCGACCGTTACCTTAAGCTGTGGTAATCCCAGTTATTTCAGACTCGATTGAAGTCGAAAGCAAAAAATGACGGAAGAGATCGTCGAATACGAACTGGGTGACGTTACTCTGGAGTCCGGAGAAACGCTCAAATCCGCAGTTCTGGTTGCGAAAACCTGGGGGCAGTTGTCGGTAGCGCGAGACAACGTGATTGTATTGCCGACCTATTACACGGGTACGCACGAGGGATATGCGCCGCTTGTCGGACCCGGCAACGTTTTCGATACGAACCACTATTTCGTGATCTCACCGAATCTTTTTGGAAATGGGTTGTCGACTTCACCCAGCAATGCGGTTGACTCGAACTCAGGCCCACGTTTTCCGCAGGTCGATGTTTATGACAATGTCTTATGTCAGCATCGCCTATTGACTGAGAAGTTTGGTGTTACCGATATTCAATTGGTGGCTGGCTGGTCAATGGGTGCCATCCAGGCTTTTCACTGGGCAGTGGCATTCCCAGATCTGGTGCGGCGGATCCTACCCTGGTGCGGATCTGCCCGCTGCTCCCCCCATAACCAAGTGTTTCTCGCTGGTGTTGAAGCGGCGCTGACAGTAGATCCCGTCTATGCTGAGGGCCATTATGATGTGCCTCCCGAGGCCGGCCTGAAGGCCTTTGGGCGGGTGTATTGTGGTTGGGCTTATTCGCAGGCCTTCTTTCGCGAGTCGCTCTGGCGGCAACTGGGGTTTGAGACGCTTGACGCCCTGCTTTCTTTTTGGGAGACAGACCATCTTGAATGGGATGCCAATAATCTTTTAGCCAAGCTCAGAACCTGGCAGTCAGCCGATGTCGGAAAATTACAGTCTTTAGAAGGGGGTTACGAACAGGCGCTATCATCGATCAAAGCACAGGCAATCATCATGCCATCAAGAACTGATCTTTATTTCACACCCGAGGACAGTGCTGTGGAAGTGCAGCACATGCCACATGCGGAATTGCGGGTGATCGAATCAGACTGGGGTCATTGTGCTGGAGGACCAGGCAGAGAGGATGCCGCCATGCGCCAACTCGGTGGTGCCGTAGACGATCTGCTCGGCTAATCAAAATTTGGCCGTCTTATAACTAGTCCATAGTTGAGGATGTTATTGACTTGATTCCCGGTGTGCGGTGCCCATCCTCCCGCCACAAGATGGGGAAGTAGTTTTCGTCCAGTTCACAGTCATCGAGATGTTTGTAACGACTGTAGACGGGACCATTCCCGTGGTTGAGATGTTCCGGTACGAACTGAGCATCGGACCGCATACCATGTAAGACAAGGGCTCGGCGCCAGTTGTGTGACCGGTTCACACCAGATCCGTGCCAGGTCCAGCCGTGGTGGAATGAGCCACCACCCCGCGGGACCTCGACATAGATCACCTCCGGGGTCAGGTCTTCCCGTTGGGCAGCAGTTCTCATAACCTGTCTGTAATCGGGTGGATCGTGAAACGTACCCTCGGGTGTTTGTTGGCCGTGCCACCGATGTGATCCGCGCACAAACTCAAGGGTGCCATTATCTTGTGAGGTATCGTCCAGCGCGATCCAGCAGGTGAGCATCTCACGCGGTGTGTACCAGGCGAGGTATGCGTTATCCTGGTGGTACCCAAGCGCGCGTGCTGCCGGGGGTTTGCTGAGTACATTGTCCTGTACGATCCGTGTGCCAGGCCAGTCACCCAGTTGGGCCAGTGCTTGTCCGAGATCTTCACGAAGCACTGTTGCAGCAACGCAGCGGTCGGATTTCCAGGCATTGCAAATCTGACGGGTCAGTTCCGGATTACTGTCACCTTCCTGCCAGTTCACCTCGTCGGGTCTGACCCCGGTTTCGAATTCTCCTCGAAACAGTCGATCGAATCGTGTGTGCAGTTGCGTGATTGTTTTCTCGTCCAGTAAGTTGTCAACGATTAGATAACCATCATCGTTAAACCGGTCAATTTGTTCTTTTGTCAGAAGAAAACTCATTCTGCTGTCCGATCAAGTCCAATCAGGAGGCAACCGTTTTCCGTTCTGGAATTGTGATGTGTTCCAGGGGCATAGCTGACGAAGTCACCGGCTTTTAATACGGTGCCGTCACTTTCGATCAGATCACCTTCCAGAATAAGATACTCCTCACGAGATTCGTGCGTATGTGGAATAGTCGCAGCACCGGGCGCCATCCGGATCGTATACCAACCCCGCCGAGTTTCTTGACTGTAGCTGATATTAAGAAGTTGCATATCCTCCTGAATGGGCCCTTCTAGATCATAGGGTGTATAGGGGGTGTCATAGATATTAATCACGAGGCGATCTGACGTCATTAGATTTGTCCAGTTGAAAAGATCCAAGAATTTAATTCTGAGCAACGAGTAGCCAATTTAAGAGATTCGCTGTGTTAATAATACCAGTCAGGCGTCGTGTTTCGGCGAATGTGGCGATCGGTTTCCTAGTTATAAGAAATTTGCTAACGTCGGTTGTAATGCTCGATTGAACAGTACCAGTCAGGTTGCAATGAGCGTTAGAATCGTTCTGGCAATATAGGAAGAAGGAGGTCTTAAATGACACGGGTTGCGATTATTGGCGCTGGTCCCAGCGGTTTAGCGCAGTTAAGGGCTTTTCAATCGGCTGCTGCCGATGGTAGTGAAGTGCCCGAGGTAGTTTGTTTTGAACGACAAGATGACTGGGGCGGGATATGGAACTACACCTGGCGTACGGGTACGGATGAATATGGAGAGCCCGTGCACTGCAGTATGTATCGTTATCTGTGGTCGAATGGCCCCAAGGAGTGTCTTGAATTTGCAGATTACACTTTCGAAGAACACTTCGGTCGACCCATCGCGTCGTATCCACCGCGTGCTGTACTGCGGGATTACATCATGGGCAGAGTCGAGAAGGCCGGTGTTAGAGAACAGATTCGATTCCGTACAGCTGTAAGATCGGTGGACTACAACGAAGCGAAAGGCAATTTCTCGGTTAGCGTGCAGAATTTGCTGGAGGATGCTACATATACCGAAGAGTTCGACTATGTCGTCGTAGCCAGCGGTCATTTTTCTACACCAAATGTGCCTTCTTTTGAAGGTTTGGAGACATTTAACGGCCGAGTTCTGCATGGACATGATTTTCGAGATGCCCTGGAGTTTAAAGATAAGGATATTCTCGTTATCGGTACCAGTTACTCCGCGGAAGATATAGCGTCTCAATGTTACAAATATGGTGCAAAGTCCATTACCTGTAGCCATCGCACAGCGCCGATGGGATTTCATTGGCCGGATAATATTGAAGAAGTACCGTTGTTAAGTCGAGTTGATAAAAATACTTGCCACTTCAAGGATGGGTCAAGCCGTGATGTCGATGCCATCATTATGTGTACGGGGTACCTGCATCATTTTCCGTTTCTACCTGATGATTTGCGCCTGCAGACCGGTAATCGACTGTGGCCGTTGGATCTTTACAAAGGTGTATTCTGGGAGGCGAACCCAAAGTTGATGTATCTTGGCATGCAAGATCAGTTCTATACCTTCAATATGTTTGATGCCCAGGCTTGGTATGCGCGAGATTTTATTCTTGGTCGTATTGTTCTGCCATCCAGAGAGGAGATGAGTCGACACAGTCAGACCTGGCGAGATCGAGAAGAGAAGCTCGAAGATGATGAGCAGATGATCTGGTTTCAGGGTGACTATGTTCAAGAACTGATCGATGAGACCGACTACCCCAGTTTTGATGTCGAAGGTGTCAACAGGACATTTATGGAGTGGGAACATCACAAACATGACAACATCATGACGTTCCGCGACAATGCCTACCCCTCATTGATGACGGGGAACGCACAGCCAAGTCATCACACAGTTTGGCTGGATGCTATGGATGATTCAGCTGAGTCGTTTTTAGGCTAAATGAACCATGTTCCAAGTGGTAGCCTCCGGTTATCGAAACACTAGAAACGTTTGTGGTGGCTAGTGTTATGCTTAACTCAGTCTATGGTTCGTAGTTACCTCATCTAACATAGGGAAGAATTCGCATGTGTGGTATAGCAGGCATTATGTACAAAGGGGCCGAGGGTGTCTTTGATACAGGCGAGGCGTTGATTCGGATGCTCGATGGCTGTCAGCACCGCGGACCTGATTCCACTGGGTTTGCCCTTTATGGCAAGGCCCTTCCTGGTGAACTCAAGCTACGTTTTTTTCTCGGCACTGCTTCCGATTCCGAAACTGCAATCGACACCATCCGTCAGCGTTTGTTGGTGCTCAAGGCGGTGATTCTCGATGAGAGTGAGATTGGTGATAATTATCGGGTGACGGTGAGATATGCTGGTGACGTGCAGAAGCTGGCTTACGAAATGGAGCATACAGCCAAGGTCATCTCAATTGGTACCAGCCTTGAGATTGTGAAAGATGTTGGTAGTGCCCATGAAGTCGATGACCGGTATGCTGTGCACAGTTACCGAGGGACCCATGGCCTGGGCCATGTTCGTTTGGCAACCGAAAGTGATGTCAAGCCCGAGGCGTCACATCCGTTCTGGGCTACAGGGTTTGCCGACGTGGCTATCGTCCACAATGGTCAGATCACAAATTACTGGAAAATGCGCCGTCGACTCGAACAGAGAGAGTTCGAGTTTACGACCGACAACGACAGTGAGCTTATTGCTGTTTATCTTGCTGACAAGCTTGCGCAGGGTAGTGACTTAAATGCTGCGCTTGAAACTTCGATCGATGATCTCGACGGTACATTTTCTTTTCTGGTATCAACAGAAGACCAGATTGGTTATGCCAAAGACCGGTTAGCTGCTAAGCCTATGATTCTGTATCAAGATGATGATCTGGTAGCGGTTGCCTCAGAAGAGGTCTCTTTGAATCGGCTATTTCCAGGTCGTTCCCTCAATACGCGCGAACCTGCCCCCGGAACCTACGCGACATGGTCACGCTTGACCTAGCGAGTCTCACGGTTCGCGAGGTCAATGAGCAGCTCCGTCAATTCGGAGCTGAGGGTGAAGATGTTCACATAAGTAATCCTGATGCTCGACACCATATTGGTGTAGGCCTCACCGACGCGATCACTGTCCACGTTGACGGATCAGCAGGATATTTTTGTGCCGGCCTGTCGGATCAGGCGCATTTCAAAATAGCACACAACGTCGGTTGGGGTGTAGGCGACAACATGTACAGTGGCTCGGTCGTTGTCGGTGGCAATTCCGGCGCAATCCCGGGAGTCGCTATCCGTGGCGCCGAGATTGTGATTCGCGGCAATATGGGTTCTCGGGCAGGTCAGGTCATGAAGGCGGGCACGTTGTGTTGTGCAGGCAATGCCAATTTTATGGCGGGCTACATGATGTACGGCGGGCGCATTATTATCGTAGGTGATTCCGGTGAGCGAGTCGGTGAGGACATGTCGGCTGGGGAGATATTTGTTGGGGGGCAGGTTCAGGATCTTGGATCCGACGCGATGATTGTTGATACGGAGTCAGGTGAAGACGAGGAGATTAGGGCCTTCCTTGATCGGTATGAAATCTCCTTCAGTGGATCGTTTACCAAAGTCATCAACGCCGGTAAAAAGTTGCGCTATGGGAGTACTGAGGAGCAGATGCGTAGCCTGCCATTCACCGTTTTTTCCGGTCAGTCTGAATACTGGAATAGCAAGGTGCAGGAGGACATCCATATCAAGTCCAACAGCGGACGTTACCGGATCCGAGGTTATGGCGGTGCACGACCGTTACCGCATCTGTCTGATCTGGCATTTCGCAGGGACCTTTCAAACGCCGGAAATGTAGCTGATGTTGTGAACCGAGTCAGCATGGAAACTCAGATCGGTGGGATCAATGGTGCTGAACCGCTGAGGCTCTCGATGCCGGTCATGATCGCACCTATGAGCTACGGTGCATTAAGTCGCTCGACTAAACAAGCGGTTGCCATGGCTTCAGCCATGTCCGGTATTGCCGAAAATACTGGCGAGGGCGGAATGAGTGATGCACAGCGGGACGCAGCTGGACAGCTTATTTTTCAGTGTTTAGGTGGCCGACTGGGTTGGAATATTCATGATATGCGTCGAGCAGATGGCCTAGAGATCTATATCTCTCAAGGTGCTAAGCCGGGTCTGGGTGGACAGTTGATGGCTAAAAAAGTTACTGCCGAACTGGCCGAGATTCGGGGAATTCCCTCTGGGATCGACCTTCGTTCTCCTTCTCGGCACCCGGATATTCTGGGCGCTGATGATTTGGTGATAAAAGTAGAAGAACTTCGAGAGGCGACTGGCTATCGGTTGCCAGTGAGCATAAAACTGGGTGCTGGGCGTATCCGGGACGACATCAAAATTGCTGCAAAGGATGGCTTTGATTTTGTTGAGCTCGATGGAATGCAAGGGTCTACCGGGGCAGGTAGTTCTGAAGTCATCGATCACGTAGGCATACCAACGTTACCCGCGATCATTGAGGCTTTGGAAGCCCTTGAAGAGATCGGAGCGCGACAGAAAATTGAGCTTGTTCTAATGGGTGGGCTACGCGACGGCGTAGATGCTGTGAAAGCGCTTTGCCTGGGTGCTGATGCAGCGGCATTCGGGACGTCTGTGATTATTGCGGGTGGATGTATTGCCTGTATGCAGTGTCACGTCGGTCAGTGTGTAACGGGTATAGCAACGCAGGACCCTGAACACGAGCACCGATACAAGCCGACATCTGAGGCCAGCAATATCCATCGGTTTCTAGAAAGTGTGCGATGGCAAATTGCGGCTATCACACATGGATTAGGTTATACCGATGTTCGAGAGTTGAGCCGAGATGATTTAGTCGCACTAACACCAGAGGCCGCTGCGATTACCGGTTTGCCATACGAACCTTGGCAAGGGGATCGGTTGCCTTTGGCTCAGAACATATGAGTGTTTACGATCTCGAACGAATAGCGATCCCGGCTGTGCCTCCGGGATTTAAGGATGATACCGGTGATCATCATTTTGTGCCTGCGCCCTGTCAGGTCGCCTGCCCAGTTGGCACAGATGCGCCGTCTTATATCGCGTATATATGGGAAAAGAAACCACAAGACGCTTTTGAGGCAATTACAGCGACGAACCCGTTTAGTTCTATTTGTGGGCGGGTGTGCGATGCGCCTTGTGAGCCGGCATGTCGAAGAGAGAACAGTGACGGTGCAGTTCAGATCCGTAACCTTAAACGTTATGTGATGGATCAGTTGGGTCCGAGTTACCACCCGGAACCTGCTGTTGTAACTCGTGACCAGAGCATCGGCATCGTGGGCTCAGGTCCTGCGGGACTGACGGCCGCGCACGATTTATGTGTCGCGGGATTTAAGGTCGACGTCTATGAGATGACAGACCGTGCCGGTGGAACAATGATCTGGGGTATTCCCGAATTCCGTTTGCCCCCCGGAATTATCCAGGAAGACATTGAGAGACTGGAGCACAAATGTCCAGGTCTTCAGATACATCTGAACACGTCACTGGGTGACGGTGTTTCGTTGGAGACTCTTAAAGGCCGCCACGATGCGGTTCTGCTCGCGATTGGCTCCTGGTGGGGCAAGCCAATGGGAATTGGAGAAAGTGGTGACAAACGTGTCGTTGACGGCGTGAGTTTTTTGCGCCGCGTAAACGCTGGCGAAAGACCTCATTTACCCGAGACAGTCGTTGTTATCGGGGGTGGTGACGTAGCCATGGATGCCTGCAGGGTAGCTAAAAGATTGCCTGGCTGTAAAACGGTAAAGGTAATCTACCGACGCGGCCCAGAAGATATCCCGGCTAGGAAAATTGAATTACATCACGCGATTAAAGAAAACGTCGAGTTTATCTACAACACGCTGCAGATGGGCCTAAAAACTTCTGCCGACGGACTGCGCCTCTGCTGTGTCCGGACCGAAGCAGGTGAGCCTGATGAGGATGGACGGAGGTCTCCTCGTGTTGTGGAGGAAAGCGAGCATGAGATTGAGTGTGGTCTGGTAATTGCTGCAGTAGGCCAGAAAGGCGAATGCGACGAATTGGCCGCACACAATCTAATGGACAGTGATCGTATAAAAGCTGATTTTTCGACGATGGGCACAACCGACCCTCAGGTGTTTGCCGCTGGCGATGGTGCGTTTGGCGGATCGACGATTGTTATGGCCATGCATCATGGGCAAAGGGCAGCTTACTATATTAAAGCGTACTTAGATGGTATTGCTGATCCCATACCGTATCGAACCCCGTACCGAACCCGTCGCGTGCCAGTGGCTCAGGATTTGCTGTGGGAAAAGTTGCCTCTTGAGGAGCCTGTTTTCCATGGTATCGGTGCAAATCCTATCAAATTTCCAGAAATCGAAGATACCTACGATGAAGCCGTCGCATTGCGTGAAGCGGCACGCTGTTATCGTTGTGATGCAGAGACAGGTTCGGCGGATTACTCGGTGCTACATCGGGAAGACCTTTTTTCAATGGCTCGGACGAACCCGCTAGATGTCGAAAAGAATCGCGCCATGTTGCAGCGTAGATTGCAGCCGCGCGAAAACCCTTTTCCGGAAGGTCGCTGGCCTTCATTGGACGACATTGTATTCCTACCCGCTAACTTGTCGCGTCTGGTGATCGACCCGTATCGTGAGGCTTGTCGTATCGATGTATCTTTGGGTGGAGAGACGCCTTCGCTACAGTTGCCGTTTTTGGTCAGTGGATTTGATAGCGTACCAGCGCAAGTCCAACAGTCACTGGGTAGGGCGTTACAGGCCACAGGTGCCGGATATGTCGGAAAAAACTGTGTTGCTGCCGACATTGTCTGGATCCAGTGGATCGATGATGAATCGAACATTAATTCCGCTGCAACTGGTTATGTTGTGCCCTGGAGCCAGGCGATCCAACGCTTAGCAGACCGAAAGCATGACACATTCACAGGGATTGCGGTCAGCAGTTTGGAAGACATCGACGATGCTGTGGAGTTTGCACTCGCATCGAACATCGACGCTTTGTTTCTGGACGGGGTTGGTGGTTTGTATGATTCAGAGAAAGAACTCAGTCAACAGCCACGGTTCGATCTCTTGCCGCATACGGTTTTCAACTTGCGTCGACGGCGCCAGGAAGAGCAGGTCACACTAATCTATTCCGGTGGTGTTCGCTCAGGCACGGATGCGGCGAAGCTAATCGCGATGGGTGCTACTGCAGTCGTTTATGGTGTTGCCGCAGCGATTTCAGCTGGTGGCATCATCGATATGAATTCAATTAAATATACATCAGACCGGTCGATGGATGAACGCACGGCTGGAGTGACAGGGTTGCTGCAGGCTAATGCTGGTGAAGCGTCGATGATGGCCCGTTGTACTGGAAAAACTCGATTGCATAATTTGGAGCCAGAGGATCTGCGGGTTGTCACGTTGTCCAGCGCCGATATGATGGGAGTCCCGCTTGCGGGCACACGTGAGATCGAAAGGTCTCCTGAAAGCTGATACGATGGCACCGCAGATTAGCTACCTTGTAAGCTTCAGGTCTATATGAATTTAGGTACACGCATTGTAATTTCAGTTCTGTATCGTAGTTATCGACCGGAGCACTTGGCCGCATACACCAGACTTGGTGACATCACTAAAGATTTATCCGGAGAAAACTGATGCCTACAAATCTTTCGAAGGTCGCGACTGAACGCGGCATTAAATATTTTCTGATCAGTTTTGTTGATCTATTTGGCAGCCTGCGGTCAAAACTGGTGCCCGCTCGTGCCATTGCTGACATGCAGAAAGATGGCGCTGGATTTGCCGGTTTTGCTGCGTGGCTGGACATGACGCCGGCCGATTCCGATATGTTTTCTATTCCAGATCCGGACAGTCTGATTCAGTTGCCGTGGAAGCCTGAAGTGGGGTGGCTGGCCGGGGATCTGGCCATGGATGGTAAGCCGGTTGAAGCCTCCCCGAGGGTTGCACTCAAACAGCAGATTGCCCGGGCGGAGAATTTGGGATTCCGGATGAAGACCGGTGTGGAGTGTGAATATTTTCTTGTGAGTGCGGATGGGTCGTCAATTTCCGACCCAAATGATACTCAGGAGAAGCCCTGTTACGATCAGTCGGCGCTTATGCGGCAGTACGACGTGATCAGTGAGATCTGCGACAGCATGATTGAGTTGGGCTGGGGGCCTTATCAAAACGATCATGAAGATGCCAACGGCCAGTTTGAAATGAACTGGGATTATGACGATGCCCTCGTCACAGCGGATCGACATGTGTTCTTTAAATATATGGTAAAGGCAATTACCGAGAAGCACGGGTTGCGCGCAACGTTTATGCCTAAGCCTTTTTCGAATCTTACGGGCAATGGATGCCATGCCCATGTGTCTGTGTGGGATAAAACGGGCCAGAATAATTTGTTTGAAGACAGTAGCGACGAGATGGGTTTGTCGACGACAGCCTATCACTTTTTGGGCGGGATATTGCACAATGCCCAGGCGCTTACGGCTGTTTTCAACCCGACTGTCAACAGTTACAAACGTATCGATGCTCAGGTCACCACATCCGGTGCAACGTGGTCACCGAATGCTGTTACCTACGGTGGTAACAACAGGACGCACATGGTGCGCATACCGGACAAGGGTAGATTCGAACTTCGTTTGATGGATGGTGCTGCTAACCCTTATCTGCTACAGGCAGGGGTGTTGGCTGCTGGTTTGGACGGGGTTGAAAATGAGCGAGATCCAGGTAAGCGTCTTGATATAAACATGTATACAGATGGTCATAAGATTCGGGGCCTACGAAGGTTGCCCGCTAATTTGCTGGACGCAATTCGCCTTTTTGAAAAAAGTAAGGTGTTGCGATCAGGTCTCGGTGACGCATTAGTGGATAGCTATTCCAAACTCAAATATCAGGACTGGCGAAATTATTCATCAGCTATTAGTCAGTGGGAACGTGACCACACGCTGGATTGTTGAAGGTGGCGGCTGATGAGCACTAAGATTGGCGGTGGTCGGTGAAGTTACTTGTTTTTCAACACATCGAATGTGAGCATCCCGGGGTTTTTCGTGCGCTACTGGATGAGGCCGATATTCAGTGGGATGCAGTCGAACTCGATGCAGGGGAGGAGATTCCCGCTCTCGAATCGTATGACGCGCTGTGGGTCATGGGTGGTCCGATGGATGTCTGGGACGAGGACAAATATCCATGGCTGGTGCCTGAGAAGGCAGCCATCCGGCATTGGGTCTGCGACCTGAAAAAACCCTACCTTGGATTTTGTCTTGGTCACCAGTTGCTGGCCGATGCACTGGGTGGTGTCTGTACCCTGCAAGCTGTGCCGGAGATCGGGATTCTTGGAGTCGAGCTAACGACCGATGGACGTGCAGATCCTCTGTTTAGAGGCATCGAGCCGCATATTCAGTGTCTTCAGTGGCATTCGGTCGAAGTTAAGACGCCGCCGGAAGGCGCCCGCGTGCTGGCCAGTTCCGGAGCCTGCAGTTGCCAGGCGATGCGAGTCGGTGACAATGCCTGGGGTATTCAATTCCACGTAGAACTTCAGGAATCGACTATCCCTGACTGGGGCCAGCTCCCGGCATATTCCGAGGCGCTGGACCGAACATTGGGTCCCGGCTCACTGGAGCGTATGCAGGCGCAAGCTGAACCACTGTTTGCCAAGTTCCGCAATGTGTCACAGAGTTTATTCAACAACTTTTTTGATCACGTACCTGACTCAACAAATTAAGCTGGTTTCGGGCGCGATAGAACCACATTCCGCAATATTCAGGGTTGGGTGATGGGTCTGACCAAAACCGGGGCCAAACAATCATGATTCCGGCCCTGTGGCATACTCTGAGCCATGTTTGTCCACGCCTATGAAAGTGGGTAACGCGACCTCTAATAAAGGGCAGGGTCCCCACTTCTTCCGAGCCCTGCGGGATATTCTGCCAGCTGACGGTTTGCTGGTCAGTGACGAAGAACGAAGGCCCTATGAATGTGATGGGCTGACCGGCTATCGTGAACTGCCCTTGGCTGTTGCAATGCCGGATCGACTTGATCAGGTCGAACAAATTCTCTCCCTGTGTGATACCCAAGGCGTGCCTGTGATTGCGCGCGGCGCTGGTACCGGATTGTCGGGCGGTGCAACCCCCAGACGCGACGCACTATTGCTGAGCATGGCCAGGTTCAGTCGCATAATAGACGTCGATCCGATTGGTCGGACAGCGCGGGTTGAACCCGGTGTCCGGAATCTTGCAATCTCGGAAGCGGCTGCACCGTACGGGCTTTACTATGCGCCGGACCCTTCATCACAGATTGCCTGCACGATCGGCGGCAATGTTGCTGAAAATGCTGGAGGGGTGCATTGCCTTAAGTATGGTTTGACGGTTCACAATATCGTCCGTCTCGATGTCGTGTTGATTGATGGTGAAAAGATAACAGTGGGTAGTGAAGCGCTGGATTCACCCGGATACGATCTGTTGGCGTTGATGACCGGTTCTGAAGGAATGCTCGGTGTGGTCACGGAGATTACCGTGCGTCTGCTGCCGATTCCGGTTTCCGCCAGAGCGGTTTTGGCTGGATTTGACGATGTTGAAAAGGCGGCAGATAGCGTTGCAAAATTGATCGCCGCGGGCGTTATACCGGCCGGGCTGGAGATGATGGATAACCCGGCTATTCGGGCAGCCGAAGATTTCTCTGAAGCAGGCTATCCACGCGATGCGGCTGCAATCCTGATTTGCGAAGTTGATGGCACTGAAGCCGAGGTAGACAGACAGATCGAACAGACGAGGGCTGTTTTCGAGATTCAGGGCGCGACTGAAATTCAGATTTCAGCCACAGAGCAAGAACGGCAGCGTTTCTGGTCGGGTCGCAAGAACGCATTTCCTGCGGTTGGTCGAATATCTCCTGACTATTATTGTATTGATGGCACGATTCCCCGTCAGCAGTTGGGTCGTGTAATTGCTGGAATAACCAAACTCTCTAGTACCTATGGTTTGAGGGTCGCGAATGTGTTTCACGCGGGAGACGGTAACTTGCACCCACTGATTCTTTACGATGGGGCGCAACCGGGCGAATTTGAGCGAACAGAAGCGCTAGGTGGAAAGATTCTAGAGCTGTGTATAGAAGTCGGGGGGACGATAACTGGAGAACATGGTGTCGGCTTAGAGAAGATCGACCAGATGTGCGTACAGTTCGAACCCAGTGAGCTCGAGCACTTTCATGGCGTGAAGGCGGCGTTTGATCCCCGTGGATTACTCAACCCAGGCAAGGCCGTACCAACATTAGCGCGCTGTGCTGAGTTCAATGCGATGCATGTTCATGAGGGACACATCCCTTTCCCGGATATAGATCGTTTCTGAAAATGATCCAGATGAACGATAGAACAGCTGGGCTGTCCGAGGCCGTCAGTGCGGCTGCGTCGGTTAAGCGTTCACTACAGATTGTCGGTGGAGCGAGCAAACTGTTCTACGGTCGGGAGCCTGAAGGTGAGCTTCTGGCGGTTGGCGACCACACAGGAATCACCGCTTATGATCCAACGGAGCTCGTTGTCACTGTCCGAGCCGGGACGCGGCTTTCTGAACTGGCCGAGGTACTGCGGTATGAGCGTCAGATGCTGCCTTTTGAGCCCCCACTATTTGGTTCGCTGACAACCATTGGCGGGACTGTGGCTTGCGGATTGTCCGGCCCCAGTCGGCCATACCGCGGCGCCGTCCGGGATTTCGTATTGGGTGTCGGATTGCTCAATGGGCGAGGTGAGCGGCTTCGATTTGGTGGTCAGGTCATCAAAAATGTTGCTGGCTATGATGTGTCACGCTTGATAACAGGTGCTATGGGGACACTCGGTGTGATACTTGATGTGTCAATTAGAGTTCATCCGTTACCGGAAACCGAAAAGACTTTGTATTACGAACTCACTGAGCAGCAGGCACTAAAAAAAATGAATGAAGTGTCTGGCAGACCCCTGCCGTTGACAGGCGCCTGTTATTACCAGGGTGTTCTTAGTCTTCGATTGTCGGGGTCGGTCGAGGGTGTTTCTGCGGCGGTAGATGTCCTCGGCGGATCACAGGCGTCAGATGGTGACAGTATTTGGTCAAAATTGCGTGACCATAGTCACCCTTACTTTATTTCAGATAAGCCGCTTTGGCGGTTGTCCTTACCGAGTGTCGCCGGATCTTTGGATCTTGCGGGAGAAACATTTATCGAATGGGGTGGTGCATTACGGTGGCTTCAAAGCGAACTATCGCCGGATCTGATTCGAGCTTCTGTTGAGGCGCTCGGCGGTCATGCAACACTGTTTCGTGGTGGTGACCGCTCGGGCAGTGTCTTTCATCCAAATCCGCGGGCACTACACGAACTGAATGTACGATTGAAACGGACCTTCGACCCGGACGGTATTTTGAATCCCGGACGACTGTATCCTGATATTTAGTACCATGCAGACCAAGCTTGCTGCATTTGTCTCCGACATTCCGGCTGGCCGTGAGGCGCAGGAAATTCTCGGGCGCTGTGTCCATTGTGGATTCTGTACAGCCACCTGTCCGACTTATCAACTACTCGGCAACGAACTGGATGGACCTAGGGGGCGGATTTACCTGATCAAGTCGATGCTGGAAGGAACGGCTTGCTCAAAATCCACTTTGCTGCATCTTGACCGGTGCTTGACTTGCCGATCATGTGAGACGACCTGCCCGTCAGGCGTGGAGTACGGCCGCCTGCTTGAAATAGGACGCCAGGTGGCAGAAAAGACAGTACCAAGGTCAATTGGGCGTCGGCTGGGTCGTCGGTTGTTGGCCTGGTTTTTGACCAGCATGCTCTTTCCCGTGTTGCTTGGATTGGGCCGATCAGTTCGCAGGTTGTGCCCTGAAAAGGTAGCCCGCTATATTCCCATTCGTTACGCGGCCGGTGAAATACCAACTACAAGCAGGTCGAGGCAGATGATTGTGCTAGAGGGTTGTGCGCAACCCGCGCTCAGCCCGAATATAAATGCTGCCGCGGCCCGGGTTCTGGACCAGCTTGGGATCAGTCTGATTAGCGCACCAGAAGTAGGCTGTTGCGGCGCTCTGCCGCTGCACTTGTCAATCGAAGACAGAGCCCGTCAGACCATGCGACGTAATATCGATGCCTGGTGGCCTTTGTTGGAATCCGGTGCCGAATGCATCGTGATGACCGCGAGCGGGTGCGGCGTGACGGTAAAAGAGTATGGGCAGGTACTGGCCGATGATTCCGAGTATGCTGAAAAAGCCAGGCGGGTTTCTTCCGTTACAAGGGACCTGACGGAAATTTTGCTCAGAGAGCCCATGACTGCGTCTCTGGCGGGTCGCGGTATGAGGGTTGCGGTTCAGACACCCTGCACTCTGCAGCACGGTCAGGGAATCAACGGTTCCATCGAAGAAATCTTGTCTCGCCTGGGTTTTGAGCAAGCCACGGTCGAGAATTCGCATCTGTGCTGTGGGTCAGCTGGTAGCTATTCGATTCTTCAATCGGCGATAGCCAACCGCCTGCGTAAAAACAAACTCACTGCACTTCAGGCAGATGGGCCGAGTGTCATCGCGACGGCCAATGTTGGGTGTCAGGTACACCTGGCTGCACAAGCGACGGTACCGGTGCGGCACTGGATCGAGCTGGTCGATTCAGCAATGCAGTTAAATGATTGAAATTAAACTAAAAAAGTAAGAATAGGAACAATAAGCTCAGGGGCTTGCATAATTTAGAGTATTAGTTAATAATAATACAACTAAGTAAGTAACTTAACGTTTAACGATCAGGCCAACCAGACGAACCAAAACCGGCAGGTAGGGCAAGGACCAACTCAAGAAAGATCGCGAACGGAAAATCTCCTCCATCCTCCTTTGGTGGTTTCAGCACAGCGCTTGCAGCTGTGCTTTTTTTTTCTTGGCCCAGCCCTTTCGGCGCCAGGGAGTTGTTTCGCCGGGCGCCATCTTGTAACATCCGCGCCTCGATTTTATCTTTATTTATGATTAACGATGGGTACATTCACAGCAAGACCTGAAACCGTTGTCCAAGATTGGTATCTGGTCGATGCGACCGACAAAGTGCTCGGTAGATTGGCGACCGAGATCGCAACACGGCTACGTGGCAAACACAAGCCCGAATATACCCCTCACGTAGATACTGGCGACCATATCGTCATTGTGAACGCTGCAAAGATTCGGGTCACTGGTGATAAAATTAACCAGAAAAAGTACTATCGCCACAGCGGTTATCCCGGTGGAATTAAGGAAACGGTGTTGTCAGACGAGCTTGAAAACAACCCAGAGCGGGTGATCGAACGAGCCGTGAAAGGGATGCTTCCCAAGAATTCCCTGGGAAGGGCAATGTTTCGGAAGCTGCGTGTCTATGCCGGTCCCGACCACGCTCATCAGGCACAGCAGCCAAAGGCACTGGAAATTTAGAGCTTAATAAAGAGCAATAACAGAGACACAAAGATGGCAACAGGCGAACAATTTTACTACGGTACCGGTAGACGAAAATCATCTACCGCGCGAGTATTTCTACGCCGGGGCAGTGGAGACATCGTAGTTAACCGACGGCCTCTGGATCAGTACTTCGGACGTGAAACCGCCCGAATGGTTATCCGCCAGCCGCTTGAAGTCGCCGACATGCTGGGTAAGGTGGATATCAAGGTCAATGTGTCCGGTGGCGGTAATACCGGTCAAGCGGGTGCGATCCGCCATGGTATTACACGGGCTTTGCTTCAGTATGATGAAATGCTTCGACCTGCACTGCGTAAAGCTGGGTTTGTAACCCGAGACTCACGTAAAGTCGAGCGTAAGAAAGTCGGATTGCACAAAGCTAGAAAACGCCCGCAGTACTCCAAACGCTGACCAAACGATAAGGCTTCGGTCAGGTCGACCGCTCAGTAAACCTGCTTTCTCGGAATCGTTTATTCCTTCAGTTGTTAGCGTTCCAGTTGCACTAGCCCCAGTATCCAGGTCTCTGGCAGCATATCGCCAGTCTAGCTGTGCAGAATCCGAGTTTAATTCCCCGAGTCCAGGCCTAGCCTGGGCACCCCTAAAACGGGGTATGATCGCTAGATGATCTTTCGTATGCCCTCGCGAAACCGGCCCTACCACTGGGGGCCTTATCCGCTCGAGACGCTTGCGCGGGATCCACGTATTGCTATGCAGGAGAACAAACAGGCGGTGGTACCAGCGCCTGAGTTTTTAACTCCCCCGGGCAGTGTGTTGGCTGAAGTGGTTCGAGAGTACCTGGATATTTTTGTACAAAATGCACTGACCAAGCCAGCAGCTGCAAAGGCACCTGTTCCAGAAAATCCGCAGAGACGAACCACTGATGTTAAGGGGTACAGCTATTTTATGAATGTCTCCCAGGTCGGTGTCTGTCGCATGCCGGCCAGCGCCTGGGCTGACGAAACTGAATCTCTGGCGCATGATTATGCCGTCGTTCTATTGCTTGAGCACGGGCGCCTTCCAGAGTTGGGTAACCCGGCGCGAGACTGGATCGAGCCGGCCATTGCTGACACGGCCGATTGTCGGGTCGGAAGTATTGCTGTCTGTTTGGCCGGGCATATCTGCCAGCTCGGCTGGTCAGCCTTTCCCCACGTGGTGGGTTCAGGCAGTGTTGATCCGGTGAAGTTATCAGTGCTTGCCGGTTTGACCGTCCGGTCCGGGGATACATTAGTCAACCCATTTATCGAGCAGGGATTTTCACTGGCCGTCGTGACAACTGATTACACGTTGGAGCCCGATCTACCACTTGATGGCAGTGCGGCCAATGCGAGAAACCTTAGGTACTGGTTGGGACGCAATGGCGCGGTGTCAGGCCGTGAACGTAAACGACGCAGACGACGGGCGACACATCTGGGTGATTATCCGATGGAGACAGTCAAGCGGGTCGACCGGCCCACTACTTTGATTCTCGATGACGAAGTGCCGCGAGTTTCCAAGCGAGCCGCATTTTTTGATCGGGCACTTCGAGGCGACTTGGGTAAAAAAGCACAGCAGGAGAGACACCGTTTTGCATTCAAGCAGCCCCATACGGCTGGCATGATGCCGTCGATGCGATCCATGGTTCCTCTTCAGGGTGGAGAGCCGACAGAACAAGGTACGTCGCCAGGCACTTATTCCGATCCTGCAGGCAACGCGCGGGCACTTAAGTCGCTGTCGTATCTTTTGGGTGCAAACGTCTCCGGAATCTGCGAAATACCTGACTATGCATGGTACTCCCACGATGCCGATGGCACATCCATAGATAAATCACACCGATATGCAGTAGTGATGCTGATCGATCAGGAGTTCGACACGATGGAAGGTGCGTCGGGTGATGACTGGATATCAGGAACGCAGTCTATGCGCGCTTACTTGCGTGGAGCAGAGATCGCCGGCGTGATGGCTGAAATGCTTCGCAGACTGGGGTTTAGCGCACGTGCGCAAACCAATGTAGACAGCGAGGTATTGCATATACCGTTGATGTTGCTCGCTGGTTTGGGAGAGTTGTCTCGTATTGGTGAGTTAGTGTTGAATCCATTTGTGGGCCCGCGATTGAAGACTGTGGTTATGACCACAAACATGCCGCTCGAGGTCGATCAACCGATTGATTTTGGTCTCCAATATTTTTGCAGTCGGTGCACGAAATGTGCGCGTGAATGCCCATGTGATGCAATTTCCTGGGGTCAGAAAGTCATGTTCAATGGCTACGAAATTTGGAAACCGGATGTCGAGCGTTGTACGCGCTACCGACTGACGAACGCTCGGGGATCAGCCTGCGGAAGGTGTATGAAAACCTGTCCGTTGAATAAGGTAGTTACCTGTGAAGGCTCATTT
>Ga0209228_1000504_pt1 | contig 20311 bp, 17 predicted proteins | sample METZYME_3_150m_FD_187547 | JGI IMG/M metagenome (GOLD analysis project Ga0209228, IMG submission 187547) | Marine microbial communities from oxygen minimum zone in mesopelagic equatorial Pacific - METZYME_3_150m (SPAdes) (version 2) | ecosystem: Environmental > Aquatic > Marine > Oceanic...
TATTCCTGGTTTACGAAGCGTGTCTCCGGATATTTCTGCAGCAGTGCCTGGATCCAAAACCAATCGGTTATCTATATCGTCGTTGTCCAGTCCTCGAGCCATTAGGACAAGCATGTCTGCTCTTAGGAGCCTCTCGCGGACTTCGTAAATCACATCCCCGGCCAAGGTTTCCAAGAAGAACCATTCTTCCAGGTCCTCCGGGCTTGGGAAGGTCGCCGCGGGTTTGGATATCGCCGCTTCGCTATAAAAGGCTTTGATATCAGCTGAGAGATAGCGCAGTAACTCGGGCATCGGGTGGCTATAACCATTGGGAATCGTCATTTCAGCGTCAGCCGAGAACGTTACCAGTATCTCGAGCATCTCGCCGATCGATTCTGCTCCCTTGCCACTGGTTCCGACTGTAGTACGCCCCCGTGTGCGTACTCCTTCGTCGAACCAAGGCCTCAGCAACCGAACTTCCGTGCGTAATTGGGCTTTTAGAGCATCCGATTCCGTCTTTGGCTGAATACCAGGGAACACGACCGGGCAGGACCAACCCTCTTCCGGTTGGATATCGTCCTCAACTGTGTTGGGATAGTCGATCAATACCGGACCGGTGGGTTGGTTTACTAAGCTCAGTGTTTGCCGTAGGACATCTAGTTGAACATCCGACCGGTTAGGTGGACCCAGTGGACGGCCAAGCGGAAAAGGCACCCATAGAGCACGGGGTGGCCGTACAAGTTCGGAGACAGGCCTGATCAGGCTCACCTGCACTGTAGCGATACCAGCTCCACCGGCTTCCGGGGCCCGTTCTATGTATTGAGAGAGCACGCCCACGGCGTACGTGCAATTAGGTCAAACTGGTATAAGGAGTACCAGGTTGACGTTATCCCTTATAAGGAGTTTTGAAACTTCAGTCGCAGCGGGCTCCATACGTTGGGGGGCCGTTGATCCCATGAACGAATAATGCCAATCCGCGACAGACCCGATTTCTTCCAACCTGGTAAGAGCCCTAAGGTGATCTAAGGGAAAGCAAACATTTACATCCTGCTGGTAAGCACTGCGATCAAAGTTCGTGCTCGAGTGTGTCATCGCCAGGTCTTTATAGTCGATATCGCCTGGTACGACGCGGTAATCCCCTTCATGACCTGCGAATGGCCGGTCATCGAATCGATGAATCGCAGCCGTCGTTACGATCGCAACTCTTGCATCTTTCAGCTTTGGGGCTTGAACCCAAGGAGTCTGTTCGAAGGGTGCAGAATACCTTCCATTCAACCGCTCTTTCAGAGTTGCCTGTTCATTCGGATGTATATCTTCCCAACGGACCATTGTTATGCCTTGCGATTGAGCATGATGTCGGTGAACTCAACGCGGAGAGTGTACACCAAATAAATGCCGCCACCACTTTGTTCGTGGAGCAGTTCCTGGGCCGGAAATTTGTGTGCAGGCAACCCCATTGGCTATAGTGTGACGACTTGATCTTAGGAGAACGCGCACCATGGCAGACAAGATTCGCCTGGGATTTGTGGGAGCTAACGTCAACTCGACCTGGTCCTCGCAGTCTCACTATCCGGCTTTATTAGCTAGTCCTGACGTCGAGCTTACAGCGGTTTGCACCTCTAGACCTGAGAGCGCGGAAGAGGCGCGCCAAGTATTCGGAGCAAAGCTCGCTTTCCACGACTTCAGAGAGATGGTTGTTTCCTCGGAGATTGACGCGGTGGCCGTGGTCGTGCGTGTACCGTTGCACTACGACCCGACTAAGGTTGCTATTGAAGCCGGAAAGCACGTTTATACCGAGTGGCCTTTGGGCCGGACTACCGCCGAAGCCGAAGAACTGGCGAAACTAGCCAATGCGAAAGGAATCCAGACGGCTGTTGGTCTGCAATCTCGAGTCAGCCCGGCATTGCTTTACATCAAGGACCTGATTGACAGCGGGTATGTGGGCGAAGTGCTGTCCTGCCACGTCACGACGATGCGCGATGGTGCTTTACAGCGCCCTTCTAGCCGAAATTGGAACCTCGATATCAGCCAAGGCGCCAACACTCTGACCATCGCTAACGGCCACGTTATTGATGCCTTGCGCATGGTGTTGGGTGATTTCAAGCGAGTGGCTTGCATGGTGACGACTCAGATCAATCCAATCTACGAGACCGATACCGAGAAATCAGTAGAACCTTCGTCCCCGGACAACGTGCGGGTCTCCGGCCAGTTGGAGCGCGGTGCAGCGGTGTCGGTACACGTTGGGGCGGTCCCTTGGGCTGGGACTGGGTATCGGATGGAGATCTATGGGCGGGAAGGTACACTGGTCACCACTGGGAGCGTGTCCTCTCAACGTGGGGAGATGTTGCGTGTGCAAGGTGCACAAGGCAGCCAAGAGCTTATGGACCTGACCATACCCGATCGCTTCGTGTATGTCCCTGACGACTTCCCTCAAGGCGACCCTTTCAATGTCGGACAGATGTATGCCCTCTTCGCCGAAGCCATCCGTACCGGGCAGAACCGCCTTCCGACGTTCGACGACGCGGTTGATCTTCACCGCTTTCTTGATACGATCAAGCGGGCGTCGGATACGGGCCAAGAGCAACTTGTCTCCTGAATAGGGGCATCGCCAAGACGGAAGTCGATCAGTGTCTCAGCAAATTGGCCCGGTGGATGACTTTCATTTAGATCAAGATGTTTTACTAGATATAAATCCCTAGGCCCCGGGTGTCCACTAGCCGCTACGACCGCCATCAGGAGATGCTGAACAAGTGGTCCTGGCGGAAGACTAGGTCCTTCAGAGGGTTTGAGTGGCCCAACACCAATCCCGCAGAAGCGGGCTAGGAGTGATGGGCTCAAACCAGCACATATCCTGGCCATCGATTCTAATGCCCAGATACACCCAAAAGCTTCACCTTCCAATTCCTACCGCTTCTACTGATTAACAGAACTGCTTCTTTCCCTGTATAATCCTTAGCCGATTGAAACCGCTAAGGCCCGATTAGCGGATGGTTTTTCTCTGAATACGAACACTCCGGAGTATATCTGTGACTTTTTCGCTGCTCCAAGGTCTACGCGTAGTGGAACTGGGAGAGTCGGTGTCTGCCCCCTACTGCACCAAACTCCTGGCCGACATGGGGGCCGAAGTTGTGAAGATAGAACGGCCCGGTGTAGGAGACCAGGCCCGGGAATACGGACCGTTCCTCAATGATCAGCCCCACCACGAACGAAGCGGCTTGTTTCTCTACCTAAACTCCAACAAACAGGGGATCACCCTGGACCTGGATACGCCTACTGGTCAGGAGATACTAGGCGAATTGTTGGCCAAGTCGCAGGTATTCGTCCACAACCTGCACCCAACTGAAATGGACCGACTGGAGGTTGATTACGAGGCCCTTCGGACTCACAACGACCAGCTCGTCATGGCGTCGATAACCCCCTTTGGATTGACCGGCCCGTACCGCAATTACAAAGCCTATGACATAAACTTGGCCGCCGCCGGGGGTATTTGTGAAGGTCTTGGCAGCCCCGACAAAGAGCCGTTGACCTTCGGCACCCCAGAAGTCGGATACTTTGCTGCCATGGCAGCGGCGTCTTCTGTCGTCATAGCCTTATTGGCGGGCCAAGGACAGCACATCGATATCGCAGAAGTAGAGTCCATGGCTGGCATCTACAACGGCCCTGAAGCGCTGATGGCTGTCTACCAGTGGCGCATGACCAGGAGGACCGGCCACCATGCTCTGGACTTCCCTTACCCTAACTGTATCCTTAGGTGTAAGGACGGTTACATCTTTGTCGGCTCTCCGGAAGGGAGGCAGTGGCGCGCATTGCTAGAGGTGATGGGCGGGCCTGAATGGGCTAAAGAGGGCCGTTTCCGGAACCGGACGGCTATGAACAATGAACACGCCGACGAGGTCGACGGGTACATGGAAGAGTGGCTGTTACAGCATACCAAGGCGGAACTCCTGGTCCTAGCGCTCGAGCACCGCATCCCTCTTGCCCCAGTGCGTGATTTCAAAGAGGTCCGGAACGACGAGAGTCTGGCTGACCAATTCGCGGCCATCTATCGTCCTGATACCGGGCCGGTCTCCTTCGCTGGGCCGCCATACAGCCTTTATCCCCAAGAAACAACTCCACCTAGCCCTGCTCCTCTGCTGGGGCAGCACAACTCTGATATCTACTGCGACCGGTTGGGCTATTCCAAAGAGGAACTCGTCAAGCTCTATCAGACAGGAATAATTTAAGCGATGAGTCAAAACAACCCAAACCTAATAGCCGGCCCGCTCGAAAGATATCGTGTATTGGATTTCGGATGGGTTTTGGCAGGAGCGCTACCCGGCATGATTCTGGCTGACATGGGCGCGGAGGTCATCAAGGTTGAGACCCGACAGCGCATGGACTACATGCGCTTGGGGCGACCCATAATAGGCGACGAACCAGACCCAGAACAGCATCCTTTGTTCCATAACGTGAACCGTGGAAAACTCAGCATAGCCGTGAACACCACCAAACCAGAAGCTATCGATCTGATCAAAGGGCTGGTGTCCCACTGTGACGTGGTGGTGGAGAATTTCTCCCCGGGGGTAATGGACCGCCTGGGTTTGGGTTATGACGTCCTCTCTGGCATCAAATCAGACATTATCATGGCATCTATATCTTCCAATGGACAGACGGGGCCACTACGTGACCTACGCGCTTATGCCCCGTCCATCGGGGCGTTATCCGGCCTTGACAGCACCATGGGCTACGAAGGAGAAAGGCCACTGGGATTGAAACACGCTTATGCGGATATTGCGGGGGCACTCCATTCGGTCTTCGCTATCGTGTCGGCCCTGCATCAGAGAGAGCGAACCCGCCAGGGCCAATACATCGACGTTTCTATGCTCCGGGCGACAGTCGCAACGATGGGCGTAGGCCTGATGGAATACGAATTGACGGGCAATGTAATGGCCCCCAAAGGCAACTACGATCCAGTGATGGCGCCTTATGGCAACTACCCGAGCCAGGGCGATGACGCCTGGGTGTCAATCGCCGTCCGCACTGAAGAGGAATGGCAGGGTCTCAAGACGGCTATGGGCAAACCGGCTTGGTGCGAGGAAACTCCATTTGAAAGCCGGTATTCCCGTCAGGAGAACCGCCGGGAACTGGACGAAAATCTGGCAACATGGACCCGGGCACGGACCGCTGAGGATATAACGGAGCAACTTCAAGCCAATGGAGTTGCTGCGCTCCCGGTGATGGGTGCGGAGGACCGTCTGTTCAACCCACACTTCAAAGCCAGGGGCCTTTATTCGGATATAGAACACCCTTCATTGGGGACCGAACCCATCTACAACATTATGTGGAACCTGGAACAAACACCACCCTCCATCAGGAGGCATGCACCATTGTTAGGGGAGCACAACCAGCAGATATTCGGAGGCCTTCTGGGTATGGGAAAAGAGGATGTCGCACGACTGGAAGAAGACCAGGTTCTCTGGTAACGTACCATGCAATTGTCAACTCATAGCTGATACGTTCGAGGTAGAAATGGCACAACAAGATGAACAAGAACGGGTCACTCAGACCTTACCGGAGGTAGAGGGGATCACGCCCAAGATGATCTCCGATGCGAAGGCGATGATTGGGACCCGCCTTCGCACCGAGAACTTCATCCGGGACGCGTCTATGGGAGCCATGCTCAACTTTGTGAATGGCATAGGCGACAGTAACCCGATATTCCGCGACCAAGAGTACGCTTCCTATTCGAAATACGGGTCCGTCATCGGTCACCCTTGCGCGCCCTTCATGAGGCACTGGTCCGGCCGGACTCGTTGGGGCCTCCCCGGTATCCACGGTTTCTTCGCTGGTACTGACTGGGAATTCTTCCGGCATCTCCGCCCCGGCGACGCCATCAACGCCATAGAACGAGTGCTGGACGTCCAGGAGAAGCACAGCGAATACTCGGGCACATTAGTGATCCAGTTCGTAGAGACGATCTACACCAACCAACGCGACGATATGATTGCCAGGGTTGTGGGATGGTGCACCCGGCATCAGCGCCGTGCCTCCCGCGAACAGGCCAAGTATTCTGAAGTTCCCAAGCGCCACGAGTACACACCACAAGAACTGGAGGAGATTGACGAACTGGTCCTCAACGAAAAGGCTAGGGGAGGCATTACCCGGTATTACGAAGACACTCATATCGGCGACGATATAGACACGGTCCTCCGCGGGCCACTTTCACTGCAAGATATGACCGCGTTCTTAGTTGGTACCGGACGTTCGAGTGCCCATGGAGTACTGCTCCGCGAGGCCCTGCGCCATCCGAACCACTTCTTCCGTAATCCGGAGGCCGGCGGCGGTCTTGAGTATACTGGAATCGGTCACTTGAGAGATTCTGTAGCCGAGGCTGTGGGTGTGCCTGGTGCCTACGATTATGGCCCCCAGAGAGTATCCTGGATGGGAACATTGGTCACCAACTGGATGGGAGATGACGCGTTCATCAAGCGGCTTCGCGTGGAATGCCGCCGTTTCAACGTCTATGGAGATACTCAGTACCTGAAGGGAAAAGTTGTCGGCAAGCACATCGACAATGGTTCCCCGCTGGTCGACCTAGAGATCTGGGCCGAGAACCAACGGGGTGAGATAACTGCGCCCGGACAGGCCACCGTGTTGCTGCCATCCCGCGACCCACGCGTGCCTTGGTTCACCGACGGTAGCGAACTCCAACTACGCTCGGTTGGGCATAGTGAGGGCATGCCGCCTATCCTTCCCCAGTGAGCTAAGCAAAATCCGGCAAAGCCCGGACGTCGAATTTAGACATATATGAGTACGCTTGAAAACGTTGCCCCCACGGCTTTGGGTGGGCTGAAAGTGCTGGAGATATCTAGCATGGTGTCCGCCCCATTCTGTGGCAAACTACTGGCCTCTTTGGGGGCTGAGGTTATCAAGATAGAGTCGCCGAAGATCGGAGACCCTTCTCGGCGTAGAGGGCCGTTCCCAGATGATGTGCCCCATCTCGAACGGAGCGGGATGTTCCTCTATCTGAATACCGGGAAGAAGTCGATTACACTGAATTTGGACGACCAACAAGGGCGGATTATCCTCTGGGAACTGACCACGAGAGTAGATGTCTTAGTCCATGATCTTGCTCCGTCGCGAGCTACCGAGTTGGGCATCGGACAGGAACGATTGGCCGAAGAACTTCCGGATCTCATAGCCGGGGCGATCACGCCATATGGAAGCACCGGTCCGTATTCGGAATACCGGGCCAACGACGTCAACATCTTTCACGCTGGAGGAGAGGGCAATCTGCTCCCCAATGGACTGGCTCTAGACGTTTTCCCTGACAGGGCCCCACTCGCTGCCGGCAGCAATATGGGCTCCTATCAGGGCGGCCTTTCCGCTGCAGTAGGTCTCTGCGGGGCCATATACGCCAAGTGGGGCGGGTCTCCCGGTCAATTCGTTGACTGCTCGACGCAAGAAGCCGAATTGACCATCGGCTACATGCCTCTTCAAAGATTGGAATCTGAGGGTGTAGAAGAAGACCGCTTTACCCGGTTTTTCCGTGTAGGTGGCGTCATGCCTACCAAGGATGGCCATATTGAGCTCCTGACATTGGAGCCAAGGCAATGGGAGAACCTGGGACATTTTCTCGGCGACCCAGATTGGGCTTCCCCGGAAAAATTCGCCGACCCAACGACCTACGGCGCCGAGATAAACCGGAACCTCAGGGAATGGACTGCCGATAAGACTAAAGATTGGCTCTATCACAACGGCCAGGCTGCGGGGGTCCCGTTCGCCCCGTTTTACACGCCGGGAGAGGTGTTCGAGAGCCCTCATCAACGTGAACGGGGGTTTTTCGTCTCTGTAGAACATCCTGAGGCGGGCACCTACGACTATGCCGGCCCTCCATTTCGTATGACGGAAACCCCTCCGGTCCTCGACCGGTCTCCATTACTGGGAGAGCACAACTTAGAGTTTCTACAATCCCTCGGCTACACAGCTGAAAAAATAGTTTCATTGGCCCGCTCAGGGGTGATTTAATGACCGACGTTAAAGGACCTTTATCTGGCATTCGGGTAGCGGACTTCTCGACACATGCAGCCGGGCCTTTTGCTGGACTGATGATGGCGGAGATGGGCGCGCAGGTGATCAAAGTTGAGAGCTCCGCCCGGTTGGACATCACCCGCCGGCCGCACCCCATGTATGGCAAACCTGCTCCTAGCTTTGAGCAAGTGAATGCCAATAAAATGTCAGCGACCTTGAACCTCAAAGAGCCCCGCGCTATCGAACTAGCGTTGGAGCTTGCTAAGGTATCCGACCTGGTTCTGCAAAGTTTTCGGCCAGGTGTGTTCGACCGGCTGGGCTTTGGTTATGAGGCTTTACGTAAGGCAAAGCCGGACATCATCCTAGTATCTCTATCATCCAACGGCCAGAGTGGGCCGGAGTACAATTACGCTGGCTACGCTCCTCTCTTCGCAGCGATCGGCGGTCTGGGAAACCTGACAGGATATCCAGATGGCCCTCCCGTGGAGCTTCGACACGGCATGGATCACACCGGTGGAATGTTGCTGGCATTCTCAGCGGTTGCGGCCCTATGTGCCAAACGACGCACCGAATTGGGCCAGCACGTAGACGTTTCCGTGAGAGATCTGGGTTCGTCTTTCATCGGACAATCCCTTATGGAATTCGCCATGAACGGACGCGAGACACAACGGCAAGGAAACCGTGACGAGTCTGCTGCGCCTCAGGGCGTTTACAGATGTTTGGGTGAAGATGAGTGGGTCAGCATATCCATCGGATCACAAGACGAATGGCAGGGTTTCGTCGAGGCCATGGGAACCCCAGAATGGGCCCAGGGGGATAGGTTTGGCGACGCATTCCGCCGCTGGAAGCAGCATGATGCACTAGATCATTTGATCACAGAGTGGACTGCCAAGCACTATTCCAAGGAAGTCACAGAAAAACTGCAGTCTCGAAAGGTCCCCGCATTTCCATCGCTCTCTCCGAGTCAATTAATGGTTGACCCCCACTTGGAAGCAAGAGAAGCGTTCCCGATTATTACCCATTCTGAAAAAGGTGAACTTCGGGCGGTGGTTCCTCCGTGGCGGTTTTCGGAAACACCATCGAGGATCGACACTTGGACACCAGACCTGGGTGAGCACAATATGGATGTATTCCATGGGATACTAGGCCTCTCGAAGATCGAGGTGGAGAATCTTCAGGACTCCCAGGTAATCTGGTAGGGCCGGATCACGCAGAACAGTCGTTATTCAGTGGAGCGGCACTCGGATTCTGGTAGTGATGTACCTGGCAAGCGTGGGATGTACCGTTGCCCGTTTCACCCACAACCTAATCTCTGGCGAGGATAGAAGATGCCAGTCACCAAGATGGAGATCAAATCCCGGATCCCGTTCGCTAACGGCCAGGTCTTCGGGGACGTTGGAGCTTACGAGCAATTGGACGGCGTCGCTCATTTCGCCGCCGACCCCAACCACGGAGCCAACGAGACCATCGCTGATTTGGGATTGGCTCCCCGCAATGCAGATGGGCTGGTCGAGTTTTCTTCGGACTTCCGCATACTCCTCCCTGCCGACCCTCAACTTGGGAACCGCCGGATCCTCTTTGATGTTCCCAACAGGGGAAAACCATTGGCGCTGCGGAACATAAATAGCGCACCTGAGGTAACTCCGGATGCACCAATGGATCCAGGTAATGGGTTCCTTATGCGGAAGGGCTATACCGTTGTATGGTGCGCCTGGCAGCACGACGTCCCTGATGCGCCGGGGATGCTGCGGGTTAAAGTGCCGGAAGCCGTCACGACTGATGGCCCCATTTCAGGGAAAGTGGTTGTTACTTTCCAGCTGAACGCCCCGTCTCAGGTTGAATTCCTTTCCAGCAGGAACCACCGCGCCTACAAAGCGAGCGATGTTAACGAGCAGGGCGCTGTGATGACGGAGCAAAATCATGAAGATGGACCAGAACGTATCCTACCAAGGGATCAGTGGTCATTTGCCCGCTTGGAGAACGGGACAGCGGTTCCAGATGACAGCCACGTACACCTGGCTTCAGGATTTGAACCAGGCAAGGTCTATCAAGTTATCTACACCACTACCGGCGCGCCAGTGGTGGGTCTTGGGAATCTTGCGACAAGGGACATCACGACTTTTCTGCGGTATTCATCACTAGAAAAAGGTAACCCTCTGGCCGGTCAGATAGATAACGCCTATAGCTTTGGCGTCTCCCAGAGTGGCAGGTTCTTAAGGTTGTTCCTCTACCTTGGGCTTAATCGCGACGAAGAAGGCCGCATTGCTTTTGACGGATTTATCCCTCATGTGGCGGGCGGCAAGATGGGCGAATTCAACCATAGGTTCGCCCAACCGTCGAGCCAAGCTACCCGGAGCGGCAACAGCTTGTTCCCGTTCAGTGATGTTGCCCAGGTCGACCCGGAGACCGGAATATCCGACGGGTTACTTTCTCGCCTTTCTTCGCAGGGCGAACTGCCCAAGATAATGTACACCCACACCCCGTCTGAGTACTGGGCTGGCCACGGTTCATTGATGCACACGGACATGACTGCCAACCGCGATCTGGAACCGCCAGATGAGGTGCGTATCTATGTCTTTTCAAGCACCCAGCATGCCTTGGCGACCTTTCCGCCTGCGGACAATGACGCCGACGGCTATCACGGCCAATATCCATTCAACGTTGTAGATTACCGCTCTCTCCTGCGAGCAGCCCTGGTCAACATGGACCTTTGGGTGACCACCGGAGAATCAGCACCGCCGAGTCAGCACCCGCGCCGTGATGACGGTACGGCAGTTAACCCGCAAGAGCTTTCCGAAAGTTTTGAGAAGATACCGGGAGTTAAGCTGCCGAACCCGATGCGCCGGTTCACGCGGTTAGACTTCGGCCCTGATCCCTTCGTCCCAACGAAGATTCCGGCTGAGGTCGGTAAGGTCTATCCCAACCTGGTGTCGACAGTGGACGATGACGCCAATGAACTATCGGGGATTCAACTACCCTTCATCACGGTCCCTTTGGCAACCCACATGGGTTGGAATCTCCGTCACCGGGATATCGGAGGAGCAGATCAGGTGATTGGCACCGGAGGTGCTTCGGGCGGGACATTGCGCGGCTCCACTATCCCGTTCGCCGCCACCCGAAAAGCCCGTGAAATGTCTGGCGATCCTAGATTGTCGGTCGAAGAACGGTACGAGTCCAAGGAGCAGTATCAGGAACTGGTGGAGCAAGCTGCTAGAAAGCTGGTCGCCCAGCGATACCTACTCGAAGAGGACATAGAGTCTGTGAAACGGCAAGCGACTGAGCACTACGACTTTTTCGTTGGTAGGACGTTGGAGTCTCAGGCCTTCGGCGATTAGGTCCGGGCATTAAAGGTTGAGCGAGTGCTCTTCGTAGTCCCTGAGCTTGTTATAGATCTGCAGCCGGTGCCGGTAAGACTCCAGGACGATGATTCTGTTATCGGAGTCCACGTTCACCGCTACGGGTCTGTGGAACCGCCACTCTGGCTCCATATCGGCCCGACGTCGTGCCTTGATGATCTCAGGGTTGGCGTTGATATAGGTCTGAGTCCAGGGTGAAGGCTCTTGAGCATCGCCAACCAACGCCGTGATATATCGACCCTCGGCGTCATATATCTGGACGCGATGGTTGCCCCAGTCTGTAACGTACACATCACCGTCTGAGTCCACTGCCACTCCTGACGGTCCCTTCAGGTCACCCACTCCGTTACTGGATGCCTCAAACTTCACCAGTAATTCGCCGGCGGGGGAGAACTTCTGAACACGGTTGTTTCCCCAGTCCGCAACATAGATATCGTCATTCTTATCGATACAAAGGCCCCATGGCATCTCGAAGTCAGCGTCGGCGCTACCTTGTTGACCGAATCCGGACCGGAACTCTCCAATCACGCTGAAATTCTGGACCCGGTGGTTCATGCTGTCCACAACCCAGATCGTGTCATGGGAGTCGAACGCTACGCCTGATGGCCCGTTGAGGGAGCCTACTTCACTGCCCGACCTACCGAAGTGATACCGGAAAGCCCCTTCCGCATCAAAGACCGATATCCGGTTCAGGTACTCGTCTGAGACGTAAACCCGGCTGTCCTGGTCGGTATCGATAGAGCGCGGCCACATAAAGCGGCCATCCTCACCTCCGAACGAACCGAATTGACCTTGGAACTCGGAATCAAAGTTGATCTTGCTGACTCGCTGCCCCAACTGCTCCACGCCGCGGCTCAGCACATAGATGCGGCCATTCTTGCCTAGAACAAAATCCTGGGGCGACCAGAAGCCCTGGCCTGATTGGCTGTACATGCCGATGCAGTGGCTATAATCGAAGACCCGCCCGGCGGCAACTGTGGTTAGCATGAACAGCTCCAGATGGGTGGATCCGCGCTCGGCCGAATCATACGAATGACATCTGCTCGAACTTTCCACCAACGATGGGGACGGGATCTAATCCCAGCCACTGGTCCACCAATGACGAGTAGAAGCCCCTGAAGTCGTAGTTCGGCGTCAGATCTCCTTGGCTTAGGTTCTCGGGCTTGAGCGAGGGATATTGACCATACATTCCGCCCTTTACCCGGTCCCCGATGACAAACGCCGCCCCTGCAGCTCCGTGGTCGGTGCCTGTCCCGTTGTCTTTGACCCGCCGTCCGAACTCGCTAAATAACATCACGACCACGTTTTCGCTGGCGTTGTGCTCCTTCAGGTCTGCGAAGAAACTGTCCAAGGCCTCTGAAATCTCGATCCACAACTTGGCATGGGAGCCAGATTGGTCGAAGTGGGTGTCGAAGGGCCCGTGGGATGTGTAGAACACCTGAGTGCCAAGATCGGCCAGATGGACCTGGGCGACGTCTTTCAAGGACCTGGAAATCGTATTGTTAGCGTATTCGATAGTTGAAGAATAACGTTCCGGCGCTTGTTTGATTATGTCAGCGCCTTTCAAGGCATCCAGGCCGGTTTGTCCAAGGTATTCCATGGTAGGCCCGGTGCCGATAGCCGGGGCGTACATCCGAGCGAAGCTATCCAATAACTGGTCACGTTCTTCGTTGGAAGTGAGGCTACGGACAGATGAGAACACGCCATATGTCGCCAGGTTGTTCACCGATGTTACCGGCACTCCCCGCATGGCCATTGCCCTGGGTAGGCCTTGTCCAAAATTCACGCCTTTCAGTACGTTCTCCCCAGCCGGGTCCAGATCGCGGATTACCTTGGCGACCCACCCGTCCACGCCGATGCTGTCGGGTTCGCAGGTGTGCCAGATATCCATGGCGCGGAAGTGAGAACGAGGCGAATTTTCAAATCCGACGCCGTGGATTATGGCCATGTTGCCTTTGTCGTAGATATCTTTAAACGGTTCCACTTCAGATCGGAAGGCTAGTTCATCGTTAATGGGAAGCACCAAATCTTGAGGTATGTTGACCTTGGGCCGGTTGTCCCAGTAGAGCGGATTGGTGTAAGGCACGATAGTGTTCAGGTAATCGTTGGCGCCGGTTAGCTGCAATATGACCAATACCGGGTCTTTCTTAGTTGACGTCAAGTTAGCCCTCCCAGTGCGTCGAGACTGGTATCTGATTAGGCAAATTGAAAATCTCTCGATGCGGCGATGAGGGTGAGTATCTTGCCCACCTTCTTTTCCGATTCCACAACAGCTTCATCCGAATCCCAGGCCAGGTCTCCATTCTTGAGGGAGTGAGTCAGCAACTCCCTGAGTGTGGCGTCGCTGACCATCAGAGGCCCTATGGCATCGAGACAGGCCGCGATTGCTTGCTGCGGAGTGGTGGCGCCGAACGACCTGACCCGATCAATCATCACCCGTACGCCAGGGAGCGAGGTGTCTCCTAGAACCCCTGCCGCGAAATTAACGCGGCGCATCAGGGCTCCGGCGTCGATCCACGCCTGTCCGGTGTGCCAACCTTCCACGCTAGGCGGGTTGAGTAACTCCTGCCCCTGCCATCCGCACTCTAGCGCCAGATTGTTGTAGCCTGGCCGGAAGCCGTCATGACTCCCTGCTATCCGCACCGTCCCCACGATCAGTTCTGCGGGGCTCTTGACCCGGGCGTACTGGGAGTTCTTGAAGAAGTCGGAGTTGAACAAGGCTCTCAGGATGGACCGGATATCGCCGTTAGACTCGTTATATGCATCGACCAGTATCTCGATCGCCTCAGGGTCCGTGGGAGGGGTAGTGTTCCAGCTGGACACCGCTGGCTCGTCTGCCACGAAGAACCGGTAAAGATGTCGGGCCAGGAATCTAGGGGAAGCCGGTTGATCGACGATGATTCCCATGATGTCTTCGCCGTCGAAGTTGCCGGTGTGCCCTAAGAACGTCTTTTCTTCTCCATCATGGTCTTCGGGCTTATAGGCGAACTTCCAGTAAAATCGGCCTAAGGGATTTCGGGGAATCTTGGGCGCTATCGACCACCCAGTAAAAGCCCTAGCGGCGTTTTGGATGTCGTTCTCGGTGTAGTTTCCCTCTCCAAGGGAGAATAGCTCCAACAATTCCCGGCCCCAGTTCTCGTTGATGGCTCCGAAGTGATTGCCGTGATTGTCCAGCCAGAAGATCATGGCCGGTGACTTGGCAAGCTCGATCAACAGGTCGCGGTAATTACCCAGTCCAAACTCTCGGAACATAGCGATTTGGCGGGTGAGTTCAGGAGGGTTGTCCACCTTGGCGTTGCTGGTGGCGAATAACTGATGCCAGAAGAGGGCCATCTTCTCTTCCAACGGCCGCTTGGTGTTGACCATACGGAAGACCCAATCAGCCTGGTTGATTGGTGGACCCAGAGCCCCTTCGTAACCTGGAAGGATGCGGTACATGAGCTCGTCGCTGATGGCGGGCTGCTCTTCCGGGTGCAGCAGCTCTTCGACCACGGCCTCATAACCCTTCTCGGTCCTGGCGTCCAGCTCCCACCTGGGCTCACCGAACCCAGCTCGCCGCATCAGATGGGCCATCAACGCTATTTCTTGTCTGTTGGGCATCCACAAAACTCCAGAGAAAATGGAGACAGCGCCATCCCATCGTAGGATTGGGCATCTAAAGTGTCAATACACGGGCCTGGGCGTTGCTGCAATCTCTGGGCAGATTTGAGTTCCGAACGCGGCTGAATGGTATCATCTCAGTCACGGGCCCAATCAAACATATCGAGTCGAGTCACGAGGCTGTCCATGAACTTTGATCTTGAACAAACTGATGCGTTGTTAAACACCACAAGAGCAGTCCGGAAGCGGCTGGATTTCGAACGACACGTGCCGGATGAATTGATATTACGCTGTATCGAGTTGGCTGAACAAGCTCCGTCAGGCGGGGATATCTCCAGCCGTCGTTGGCTGGTGGTTCGTGACCAAGAGATAAAAAAGCAGTTGGCGGATCTTTACCGCGCTGCCGGAGGCACCAGCATCATCGAGACAGCAGAACAACGAAGAGGCTCGGATCATCCCAAACAAAAGGTTTTGGAGTCCGCAGCCCATCTCGCTGCCAATCTAGAACGGGTGCCAGCGCTGGTTTTGGCCACCGTGTGGGGAGTCCACGACGGTAGCGGAAAGCCGGGACTTTTCGACTCCGTAATCCAGGCGGCCTGGAGTTTCTGCCTCGCGCTTCGTTCTAGAGGGCTAGGGTCGGCGTGGACCACTATGCATCTAGGAAAATCGAAAGAGATTGCAGATTTGTTGGGCATCCCAAAAGGCGTAAGCCAGGTGGTCCTGCTCCCCGTCGCCTGGACCATCGGGACCGACTTCAAACCCGCAACCCGCCGTCCGGCGTCGGAAGTAGTCTGGTTCGATCGCTGGGGCTATACCAAGGAACAATCCGGGGAGGTGGATAGCCTGATTGCGGCGGGACCTGGAGTAACCGTGGAGATCGACATCGCGGCCCCGCCTGAGCGGGTCTGGGAGTTTATCAGCGACATCAATATATCAGCCCGGTTCGGCAAGGAGTTCCGAGGTGCTGATTGGATCGATTCTGACGGACCTAAAGAAGGGGCCTTGTTCCAAGGCAGGAACAGACGCACAGACGTAAACCGAGAGTGGGAAACCAGATCATGGGTTGTAGAGTGCGACGCGCCTAACGTTTTCGCCTGGAACGTGAATGATCGAGACGAACCCAGCGCAAAATGGCGGTTTGAGCTGGAGAAGATCCCCGGCGGCACTAGGCTGCGCCAAAGGTTCATTCTTGGGCAGCGCCTGTCCGCCACCGGTACAGCGATGGTTGAGAACCCCGAACAGGCGGGGCAGATTCTAGCGAGTCGCCAGGAACAACACCGCGGTAACATGATGCTGAATCTCCAGGGGATAAAAGAGTTAGCAGAACAAGGAAGCTGAAGACCGTGTTTAGGTGTGAGTCCGTCGGGGTAATTTATTCAGGTGTGTTGTTAGTGTTGGCCACGGTGCCCGGGTCGGAGATCCGAGCGATGGACCAGACTGTACCCGTAGAAATCTAGTTTTAGCCGATTTCGGTATCGTCGAATCGTCTCATACATAGTGGACCACGTACTCTTCCATTAATGACCGTTTCACCCATGCGTTTTGACATATTGGATAAATGTGAATATTGTTGAGCTTGTGAAGTTTCTTGTGATTAAACAGGCTTGATAATCTCCCGTATTCAGCCGGGAAAATGAGAAGGTGCGAAACATGGTAAAGCAGGGTATTGTGCCCGATGAGTTGACCAAACCCTTTTGGGACGCCGCCAATGAAGGGCGTCTAGAGATGCAGAATTGCAGCGCTTGTAACCGCCTCCAGAATCCACCTGCGGACACGTGCAGCCAATGCAAATCAGCTGACAACCTGGAATGGAAAGCGTTAAGCGGTAAGGGAAAGATATATAACTATGGTGTGGTATATGACTGCCCGGTACGGCTCCTCCAGGAAGACCAACCATTTAATCTTGCTGTGATAACTTTGGATGAAGACCCTGGGATTCAGATGTATTCCCATCTCCCTGGAACGCCTGTTGATGTAGTTCCCGTGGGCGCCAGTGTGGAAGTCATATTTGAAAAATCCGCTAATGGCCAGATGATTCCGGAATGGCAAGTCGTTTCCTAGAACCTCTTAACCTTGATGATCAACCACATCTCCTACAGGAGTTAACAATGACCACCGAAAATGCCCCCGCTTCGATGTATCGCACTACGGAAGGACTTGGGGTTTGGGAACATAAAGGCAAAGTCGCAGCCGTTGGTATCGGGCACTCTCCTACGACTCGGCGTTGGGACGGTACCGCCGAAAACACGATGGGCGCGAATAGCATCTTTGCCCTACGCCAAGCCATCGCAGACGCGGGTGTAGACCCTGCTGACATAGATGGCTTGGTGCTCGATCCGGTAACCACGACAGGAGCCCACTGGCCTCCAGGCCAGGAGATTCCAATGGACGTGGTCAACCATTGGAACTCTACAGATGACCCGTTGGATGGTATCGCCAAGCTGAGTGCCGAATGGATCCTTAAAAACATGCCTGAACTGACCAACGTCAAGTTCACTATGTATGGTCAAGGTTGCATGTCTCATGCCATCGTAGTGGCCGCTCAAGCTGTCGGTGAAGGCCGTACCCACACCTGCTTGGTGCTCAAGAGCTGGCATAACCTTGAAGGGCGTTACAACCAGTCGGGCGTCAGCGCTCAAGATGAGGTTCCCGGCTCCTTCGCTCTAGCACCCGGCCGAACCCTCTGGGGAGCGCCTGGTTCCTACGGGACGGCCTTACAGTTCGCGGAGTACTGCCGTAAGTATGGAAAGTCTCACGATATGATGGCCCCCTTTATGGCTAACTCTAGGCGTAATGGCCTTTTGTTTCCTGAGGGTTACTGGGCCCAGCACCGTCCTGAACAGTTGACGGCTGAGGACTACCTGAACGCACGGTGGATCGCCAAACCTGCCAACCTCTTCGACAACGATATCCCGATTATGGTCTCAGGGGCTTATCTCTTCACCACCGCCGAGCGTGCCAAGGACATGAAGCAGAAACCTGTCTATATCCTTAACCACGCGTCCAGCAGAGGCGCTCAGAGAAGCGTCCTTCCAACCCTGGATGAGGTTGAGAAAGAGACGGCAGAGACCGGCAGGAAGATATATGAAGGAGCCGGTATAACGGCCGCAGATCTTTCTTTTGAAAACATGTACGACGGCTTCGCGCTGTTCCACCAGTTCCATATCGAAGGTCTACGCTATAGAGGCATGCAGAACGGAGACGCATTGGACTTCTACCAGAAAGACATCAGCATCGAGGGCCCAGACCCTGTACTACCCAGTGGTGGCAATATCGGCAGTGGCCGGAGTCGGTTCTGGATGCACACCGACTCGATCCAACAGATACAAGGGAGAGCTGGGGCACGGGCGCTCACTGGAGTGAAGCCTGAAATCGGCGTTTCTGGTGGTCCGATGCCAATGGGCGGCAACTTCACGGTCTGGAGTGCCACTCCCGACTAAGAAGTTCGAGACAGCCCGCTTCCAGAGTAGATACGAGGAGAGATTGACCCGATTGGCTATATTGATAAGTTTTGACATAGATGGAACCTTAGAAGTAGGTGACCCCCCTGGGGTCCTTACCATGGAGCTCGTGCGAAAGACTCAAGAGGCGGGAATTCTGGTCGGCAGTTGCTCCGACCGCCCCATAAGCGGCCAAAGGGCCATCTGGGAACAACATGGCATCGCATATGACTTTGCCGTTTCCAAACACCAACTTCCTGACGTGAAAGAGCGGTTCGAAGCCGAGGCCTACTACCACATCGGCGACCGTGAAGACCTGGACCGGCAGTACGCCTTGGCGGCAGGATTCGAGTTCTTCTGGCCAGACGAAGCCGTTTCGGAACCCTGGCTCAAATAGGACACTACTCCACGGAGTTGAAACGAGGCTGGAAAGATAAGATGCAGGCTGACGGAAGTGAGACGCCCAAACGCCGCAAAGATCGCCCACTAGAGGGAGTCCGAGTTGTCGACTTTACCTGGGTCAGGGCAGGACCCTGGGCCGCACGCTGGTTGGCCACCTTGGGCGCTGAGGTCATCAAAGTAGAGTGGCCGGAGAATATGGACATGCTCCGGCAGAACCGGTTTACTGTGCCGCCAGGCGTAGAACCTGGCCCTAACTCCACGGGTCAATTCGCTGATACCAACGCCGGCAAACTGGGACTTTCTATCAACGTCCGTCATCCCAAGGGCCTGGAAGCTATCAAGAGTCTGGTCTCTGTTTCGGATGTGGTCATCGAAAACTTCAGCTCTCGAATCATGACCCGCTGGGGCCTTGGTTACGACGAATTAACGAAGCTTCGGCCAGATGTGGTCTATGTTTCTATGGCTGGGTTCGGTCAGACAGGGCGGCAACACTATTTCGGTACCATGGGTCCTGCTGCCCAGGCTCTGTCCGGGTTGACCCACCAGTCGGGTCTACCAGGCCAACAGCCTGCTGGTTGGGGGTGGTCTTATCTGGACGACACGGGCGGCATGTACGGTGCCATGTGTACTCTGACCGCCCTTAGGCACCGCAACCAGACTGGCCAGGGACAGCACGTTGACCTGTCTCAGATGATTACCGGAATCACTCTTACCGGAGCTGCGTTCTTGGACAAATCGATCAACAGCCGGGAGTCTCGCCGAGAAGGTTACCCGCCTGGTAACCGGACGGTGTGGCCAGGAGCGCCGGTGGTGCATAACTACCGTGGCCCCATCGCCGCGCCGCACAATGCATTTCGTACCCAACAGACTCATGATGGCGGTTACAACGACTGGTGCGTGATCGCCTGCCTATCTGATGAAGAATGGACCAGCTTGGTCGGTCTGATGGGTGGGCCTGATTGGGCCAAAGCCAGCAAATATGTGACACTAGAAGGCCGCCTCGAACACCAGAACGAGATGGACCAAGGTATCGAGCAGTGGACCAAGACCATAGGCAAATATGACCTGGCAGATAAATGCCAGGCTGCGGGCGTCAGGGCCATGCCTGTCCAAAGCTCCGAGGACCGGATCGAGAATGATCCGCAACTGAGGCACCGCGGCATGTTCACCAAGGTGAAGCACCCAATGCTAGGTGACTGGAAATTCCAGGGCGCTCCTTTCCGTCTGGACGGTGCTAAGGTGGCAGTGAAAGGCCCGCCACCCATGATCGGAGAGCACACCACCAAGATTATGGGAGATCTTTTGGGTGTTAGCAGCGATGAACTGCTGCAGGGTTATGAAGATGGTGTGTACTGGCCTGAAACCACACCCAAGTTCCCTTATGTGCAACAGGCTATCGATGAAGAGGCCAAGAGATGACCTCAAAAAATAAACCGGCCGGACCTCTAACTGGGCTGAGGGTGCTCGAGCTGACCAGCGAGCACGCACAATTCTGCGGCAAGCTGATGGCTGATCTAGGAGCTG
>Ga0209228_1000505_pt1 | contig 20253 bp, 16 predicted proteins | sample METZYME_3_150m_FD_187547 | JGI IMG/M metagenome (GOLD analysis project Ga0209228, IMG submission 187547) | Marine microbial communities from oxygen minimum zone in mesopelagic equatorial Pacific - METZYME_3_150m (SPAdes) (version 2) | ecosystem: Environmental > Aquatic > Marine > Oceanic...
GCCTGCGAAAGTGGCGGAATTGGCAGACGCGCGGGATTTAGGATCCCGTGGCCTTAGGCCGTGGGGGTTCGAGTCCCCCCTTTCGCACTCTGCCACCTAGTGAATTTACCCCAAAGACCTATGAGCGTAGACGCTTCTAGCCTTGAGATCTCCGTTGAGGAGAAAGAAAACTGGCGCCGTAGCATGGAGGTTACAGTTCCAGCAGATGTTGTGCGCAAAGAGGAAGCACGTGCTGCTGAGAAACTTGCCTCTCGTGCACGACTTAAAGGCTTTAGAAAAGGCAAAGTTCCGAGGCAAGTGATCGAATCCAGATTTGGGGGATCATTACGACAGGAAGCTTTGGACAACCTAGTCAGTGAAGCATACAAGAAGGCACTGGCCTTGAAGGAACTCCGTCCAATAAGTGAAGGCGAGATTGAGAACATCAATTATAGACCAGAAGAAGACCTAGTATTCTCGATCGTTTTTGACATTCACCCGGAGATAGAGATCAGCCGTCTGGGGGGATTCGCTGTTGAGCGACCCGTTACTGAAGTCACAGAGGACCACATAGATAAAGTGCTGGACCGGATTAGAGAGCAGAACGGTGCTTGGAGACCTATAGAAACAGGTCTTCCGGAAGACGGCAATCTCGTCTCCGTCAACATCAGAAGATTGGATGATGATCAATCCGATGAAGGCCGGGAATACGAGTTTATCTTAGGTCAGGGAGACGCCCTTCCTGACATTGAAGTAGCGATCAAGAGTCTTGAACTGAATGGGAAAGGAGAGTTTGACATCTCTTTTCCCGATGATTTCCCAGACGAGGACCGTAGAGGAGATCTAGAGCGTATCGAGCTTACGGTTTTGGGCCGCAAGGAATTAGAACTGCCCGAATTAGGGGATGATCTTGCCAAACAGGCTGGTGAATTCGAAACACTAGATGATCTGAAGTCAGGTGTACGAGATGACCTACAGAAAGAAGCCGGCAATCAGGCTGAAGCGGTAGTGAGGGGTCGTCTACTCGATCTTTTGATTGAGGCTAATCCCTTTGATGTTCCAGTCTCAATGGTTGACCGCTATATAGATGGAGTTGTTGGCGAAGAGTCAAAAAACCTAGAACCTGACAAGCTCAAGGATGTGCAAGATTCAATTCGACCAGAAGCTGAGAAAGCTGTAAAGCGTATTCTTATCTTAGATAAGATTGCTGAAACTCAGTCGTTAACGGCAGAAGACGACGAAATCGATGCTCAAATCGCAGAAATCGCAGAAGCGAATAACACTACAGTAGAAGATGTTTACACGAACCTTCAAAAATCCGGTCGACTCGATATGCTGAAACGAGAGCTCACCGAGAAAAAGATTTTTTCCTTTATAGAGAACCAGTCACAAATCACCGACGGTACAGCAGCCTAACGGCACTGTCAGAGAGAAAAACCATGTCTATATATCCTCCCTATGTGATCGAACGGACCAGCCGAGGCGAGCGCAGCTACGACATTTTTAGTCGTCTACTCATGGACCGAATCATTTTCCTGGGGAGTGGTATTGATGACAATGTGGCCAATATCATCGTGGCTCAACTGCTTTTTCTGGATGCTGAGGACCCGGAGCGTGACATCTTCATGTACATCAACTCCCCGGGAGGAGGAGTTTACTCAGGGATGGCAATCTATGACACCATGCAACACCTGCGCGCGCCCGTTTCAACATTCTGCGTAGGAATGGCAGCTTCAATGGGAGCAGTGCTTTTGTCGGCTGGAGCTAAGGGAAAACGCAGTGCACTACCAAACTCCCGTATTATGATTCATCAGCCTTCAGGAGGATCTCAGGGCACAGCTGCAGACATAGAGATTGCTGCACAAGAAATCTTGCACATCCGTGAGAAGCTGAACCTTCTGATTGCAAAGCACACAGGGCAACCAGTGGAAACAATCCAGCAAGATGCAGATCGGGATCGTTTCATGAGCCCGCAAGAAGCGGTCGAATACGGGCTCATTGACCAAGTCATAGAAGGTCCAGTTCAAACAGAAACTGTTAAATCCTCTGACCCAGAAAGTAGCGACTGAAGACTCTTTAGAGATCAGATTCTGAGAGGTGCGTAGCCAATGACAAGTGATAAGAACCTTCGCTGCAGTTTCTGCGGCAAAGATAAAGAAACTGTCAAGAAATTTATTAGTGGGCCAAACGTCTATATCTGTAACGAGTGTATTTCACTTTGTAACGAAATACTAGCTGAAGAGGACGAGCGCGCGACTAGCGAGCAAGCAATTCCTAGCCCAACTCCAGAAGAAATTAAATCTACGTTGGACCAATACGTCATAGGTCAGGAAGCTGCGAAGAAATCTTTAGCGGTCTCGGTCTACAATCATTACAAACGAGTAAACCATCATGGCGTACTCGATGAGGTTGAGATCGAGAAAGCAAATATTCTTCTTATTGGACCAACAGGAGTAGGGAAAACATTACTTGCGCAAACACTTGCCCGAATGCTCCATGTGCCGTTCACCATTGCAGATGCGACGACACTGACTGAAGCAGGTTATGTCGGTGAAGATGTAGAAAACATCCTCGTGCGACTCCTCCAAGCGGCTGACTTTAATGTTTCCGAGTGTGAGCGGGGGATCGTCTACATCGATGAGATGGATAAGATCGCACGGAAATCTGAAAATCCATCAATTACCCGAGACGTCTCTGGTGAGGGTGTCCAGCAAGCACTTCTGAAGATACTCGAGGGCACTATAGCATCAGTGCCTCCACAAGGAGGCCGGAAGCATCCGCAACAGGAATATATTCAGGTGGATACACGAAACATCCTCTTTATCTGTGGAGGTGCATTCGATGGGCTTGAGAAGATTGTCGAAGCTCGTCTAGGAAAGAGGCAGATTGGCTTCAGTGGTGAAGAGCTTGAGAAGACAGATGAAGACATCATGCGTTGGGTCGAGCCAGAGGATCTGCAGCGGTACGGGTTGATCCCAGAATTGGTTGGACGGCTGCCAGTAGGCGTGCACCTGGAAGAACTTGATGAGGAAGATCTTGAACGCATCCTTGAAGAGCCCAAGAATGCGTTGGTAAAGCAATACCAAAAGATGTTCGAACTTGAAGGCGTTGGTCTTACTTTTGATCGAAAGGCGATCAAAGCCATTTCACGCAAGGCGTTAGAGAGGGGGACAGGGGCACGGGGTCTCCGCTCAATTATTGAAGGTATTATGAGGGACCTGATGTTTGAGATCCCATCACGGGCAGACGTTAGCGAAGTAGTTATCACTTCGGAATGTGTTGAACAGGGCACAGCTCCGCTTCTATTACTAAACCCTGAGGAACAAAAGCTAGAAGCGTAGAGTCAGCACGAACTGCAAATTCATCTCAAGAGCCATTCACCGGCTGGATCTTAGAGAAAAACATGTCGCCTAGGCGACGCTTATCTGATGCCGAAGGATCCCTTCGAAGCATCTCTGTTGTGAGCGCGATCGAATGTGTACGATAGGCCCCAAGCAAACCCTCTCGCGCACTCGAGCCAAAGAATGGCAAAGCTCATCCGGGCTGAAGATCAAGTTGAGGTACCTAACCGACTACCGGTAATCGCACTCCGAGACCTCGTTTTCTTCCCCTATTCCGTTCTACCTCTACTAATAGGACGCAGTCGCTCTGTCACAGCCCTTGAGGAAGCAGGGTTAGACAGAGATCTAGTCCTGCTCGTTACCCAACGAGACTCGGCAATCGATGATCCTGGAAGTGGAGATCTGTTTCGAATAGGAACAATCGCTCGAATCGTCCAGATCACAGCTCTACCGGATGGAACTTCGCGGGTGGTGCTTGAAGGACTCGGACGTGCGCGAATCCGGAGGCTAACAACCAAGACCAAAGCTCTACGAGCCACTATCGAACTATTGACCGATCGCGAAGTAGAATCAGATGGTGAAGTGCCGGAGACCGCTTTATCACTTACTCAGACCGTAGCCAGCCTCTACTCAGAATATACTCAGCTCCACGAGAGAATCCCTGAAGAACTTTCCGGGATTCTTTCTGCCAAAGGTGACCGTGTTCGATTCATTCACCTGGTTGCCGGACACCTTCTCTTACCGGCTCTGGACAAACAGGAACTGCTGGAAACGATAGATCCGGTCGAGCAATTGGAGATCTTACGCCAATTGCTAACACGTGAACTTGAGATCATGCGTATCGAGGCCAAGCTAGACCGGCAAATTCAACTTCAGCTAAAAGAAGAGAAAACACCTGATCTTGTCCTCGGCCTTGGAGGAATCCGGAAGGACTCATCACAGGAAGACTTAGACGAGTGGAAGGAAATCGAGCAAGCTATTCACGATGCCAACCCTCCTCCTCATGCCCTGGATCTGGCAAACAAGGAATTGAGCCGTCTGAAGAAATTAAACCCCGTTGCTCCAGAAGCGGCTGTCATTCGAACACACCTCGATTGGATTGTCGAGCTCCCCTGGACTGCACGATCCCAAGACAATTTGTCAGTAGAGCATGCCTCCAAGATCCTTGATTCTGATCACTTTGGTTTAATTGAAGTGAAGGAACGGATTCTCGATCACGTTGCAGTGCTGTCCCTCGTGCGTGAGATACGCGGACCAATTCTTTGTTTAATTGGACCTCCTGGGGTAGGTAAAACTTCGCTAGGCCGAAGTATTGCTCTCGCTTTAGGGCGGGAATTCGTGAGAGTAAGCCTCGGTGGTATCAGGGATGAAGCAGAAATTAGAGGACACCGGCGCACATACGTCGGAGCATTACCAGGGCGAATACTCCAGGGTATGCGCCGAAGCGGCACACTTAATCCAGTTTTCCTGCTTGATGAGGTAGATAAGCTAGCTAGGGATTTCCATGGAGACCCCGGTGCAGCTCTCTTGGAGGTACTGGATCCGGAGCAAAATGCGAACTTCACAGACCATTACCTTGAACTTGATTACGATCTCTCCGACGTCCTCTTCATAGCAACCGCTAACACACTCCAGGGTATCCCGGATCCACTGCGTGACCGCATGGAAGTGATACGGCTTCCAGGCTATCTGGATACGGAGAAACGGGAAATCGCAACGCGTTTCCTTTGGCCAAAGCAGATCAAGCGTCACGGACTGAGAGTGGAGGACATCGAACTATCTCCTGCCGCAGTGCATGATGTGATCGAACGATATACCCGTGAAGCCGGCGTTAGAGAACTCGAGAGGCGGTTATCACGGATTGCTCGGAAACTAGCCCGATCTGTGGCAGATGGCCGCAAGATTTCCAACCTACTAGAACCTCATAACCTCAAGGAACTGCTTGGCCCTCGGCCCTATGCTCCTCCTGATCGGGACGAGAATAGTGACCGGATCGGTATTGCTAATGGCCTTGCCTGGACGGCAGTCGGTGGTGCGGTTCTAGATGTCGAGGTAGCTATAGTTATGGGGACTGGTAACCTCAGACTCACAGGCACCCTCGGCGAAGTCATGCAGGAATCCGCCCACGCTGCAGTTACATACGCACGTTCACGCTCTTCCCTACTCGGCCTTGACCCTCAATTCCACGAAAAAATTGATGTTCACATCCACATACCGGAAGGTGCGACTCCTAAAGATGGTCCTTCGGCGGGAATTACAATCGCTGTAGCACTAATCTCAGCCTTGATCGAAAAACCGACACGTGCAGATGTCGCTATGACTGGGGAAATAACCCTCCGAGGTCGCGTCCTATCAGTCGGAGGCATCAAAGAAAAGGCCGTTGCAGCACTTAGGGGAGGCATACGACGAGTGGTACTTCCTGCTGCAAACGCACCCGATCTCGAACTTCTACCGGATGAGGTTCACGCCGGTGTGACGTTTGAGCTGGTCAATACCATGGACGAAGTGATGGATGCTGTTTTAGTTGAAAGTATGATTAATCAAAGAACGCAGATAACTAATCCTGATCTCGGGTTTCCGTATTCACACGGATGAAGATTAGAACTGTTGAGTATTCAGGAACACTAGCCAAGCCGGGTGGTGAATTTCCTGACACGCTTCCTCAGATCGCTTTATTGGGTCGCTCGAACGTTGGAAAGTCTTCTTTAATCAATACACTCCTCAGAAGGACCCGCAGCAAGTTAGCTCACGTATCCGCAACCCCCGGAAAGACAAAAACCATCAATTTTTTTCTTGTAAATGAGCGCTTCTTTCTGGTTGATCTCCCTGGTTATGGCTATGCCCGAGCACCTGAGCATATGCGAAATTCTTGGTTAGAACTAATAGACTGGTACCTAAGAGAGAGTGACTGCCTTAAGGGATTGGTGCACTTAATTGATGCTCGCAGAAAGCCAACAAAGCATGACTTGGAGATGGCATCATACCTTGCTAAGCTAGGTATACCTGCTGTCGCTGTACTCACAAAAATGGACAAGCTAAAGAAAAGCGAAGGTCCTCCTGCTATCGAACGTGCTTGTGAGGAGCTGGCTCTTGATGAAGATCAGGTGATCCCCTTCTCTTCAAAAACTGGAGTGGGCCGTAAAGCTCTACTTGAAGCCCTAGACGATCTCTTAACAGAAGCTGAGGTAGCTTGAACCTGATGCGTTAATCACTCACTGAGTGACATCAAGTAAGGTTTGGGTTGGGTCATTCATCTAATTCGTACTTGGAGATCTTCCGGTAGAGAGTCCTCTCCCCAATCCCTAAGAGCTTAGCGGCCTTTCGACGGTTCCCTCCTACCGAAGATAGCACGGCTGAAATCGTATTCCGCTCTACGTCTTCCATGGTCATTCCAGGTCGAAAGACGACAGGTGCATTGAGGTCAGCACCTAGCTTCCATCCAGAATCTGAGGCGTGAGATTCGTCGGAGACTTCAATGCCCAGCTGTGAAGGTAGGGCTCCAATTTCTATAACTGAATCAATCGGTTTATCACTAGATACAGATCCCACTGTACCTAGGACTGTTTCACCATTAATCGTAAGACCTTCACCGCTCCGGTAAGCCTCAAACTCTCTTCTTAAATCATCCATGTCGAGGCGAAGATCTACCAACGTTCGAAATACAAACTCGAGTTCCGGTTTCAGATGCTTTTGGACTTCGCCTGAATGCACAGTTTGATCGACTAAGGCGGGTAGTAGGGATCGCCCACCGCCTGTTCTGACCTCCTCAGGAATATCTTCGGGTCGTATCACCCGACCTGGAGCTAGAACAACCATAGATTCGACCAGATTCTTGAGTTCTCGGACATTACCTGGCCATGAGTAATTTATGAGAATCTCCATCGCATCTGAGGAGATACCGTGGAAATCTCGATCATGCCGATTAGAAGCTTCTACTACGAAAGTTTCTACAAGAGTGGGGACATCCGCCTTCCGGTCACGGAGTGCTGGAAGGATTATAGAGAGGACATTTAAGCGGAAATAAAGATCTCTTCGGAATTGACCAAGTGACACCAATCTCCGGAGATCTTGGTTTGTGGCGGCAACGATTCGAACGTCAACCTTGATACTCTGCTCACCCCCAAGTTTATGAAATTCTTGCTGTTCAAGCACCCGGAGGAGTTTAGTCTGCGTTGACAAAGCCATGTCACCGATCTCGTCCAGGAATATTGTCCCACCATTTGATAATTCAAACAGTCCTCGACGGGAAGCAATCGCACCAGTAAAAGCCCCTTTCTCGTGTCCAAATAGCTCTGATTCCAGAAGTGTATCTGAAAGCGCAGCGACATTAACTGCTATAAAGGGTTCGTGCCGACGTGGTGAGAGCGCGTGAATTCCTCGTGCTACCAACTCTTTTCCTGTCCCCGATTCTCCGGTAACAAGCACGGTAGACTCAACCGGTGCAATCTGTACTACTCGCTCGAGCACTTCGCTCATCGCATCCGTCTCACCAACAATACCAGTTAAACGCTGAAGGCGCCGGCGCTCAATAAGACGGCTCCCAAGAAGAATTACATCACCAATCATTGAAGGACTATCGAACACTTCATCGACATCCTGACTCATCTCTGTGACTAATGGCTGTGAACTGATTATGAAAACAGGTATCTGAAGTTTATCACGGGCCTGACTGACTAGGGGATTTTCTCCTTGCTCAGCCCCTCCGGTGAGTACTAATAGAACGGCACCGTCCTCGGCTGATAGCTCTTCATCGGGCGTGACTAAGTCAGTGCAATAACCGGAAGACTTAAAACCATCTCGCAGAAGCCCGGCGGTTGATAGATCATGAGTCGAAATGAGTACTTGATCGTCATTCACGACAAATCTTCCTGCTTGTCGTGGGGCACGCTTTCATTTCTAAGTAGCTCTGCTATATGATCCATCAGAGGTTCGAGCACCGACAGACCATCGCCTACTCCCCCCGGACTCCCAGGGAGATTCACGATGAGTGTCTGGCCACGGGTTCCACTCACTCCTCGTGAAAGCACTGAAAAAAGTGTGCTCTCTCGACCTACTCTCCGTATCTCCTCGGCTATCCCAGGCGCCTCCCGGTCTATTACCGCACGTGTTGCTTCAGGGGTAACATCACGCATCGTCAGCCCGGTCCCTCCAGTGGTCAGTAGTAGATCGATATCCAATTCATCTGCCCACGAAATCAGTACCCGCGTGATTGCTGAAGTCTCATCAGGGACTACTTCACGTGCTGCCACACGATACTCGTGGGTCACACACCACTCCGTAATTAGTGATCCGCTACGATCTTCACGCTGGCCACTGGCACATCCGTCACTGACGGTTAGGATTCCGATACGCATAGACGGCGTTAGCGCCTGATTGAGCTATCTGTATAGAACGGAGGTCGCTGCACACGGCCGTCTGCTAGCCGTCCGCGTACGTCGATTTGAAGAACAGTGTCGATCTTGGCCATTTCCGATGGTACGTAACCCAAAGCAATCCCCACACCAAGAGATGGGCTCATAGTACCGCTGGTGATCTGGCCCACCGCTTCCCCGTTCGACACGATGGAATACCCAGGCCGCGGGAAAGCCCTTCCTTCTAATTTCATACCAACCAATCGGCGGGCTACTCCATTCTCTTTTTGCTCTATGAGGGCGTTCCTGCCCACAAAATCATCTTTATCTAGCTTCGTAATCCATCCGAGTCCGGACTCAAGTGTCGTATGATTCTCGTCTAGATCGTTGCCATATAAGGAATAGCCCATTTCAAGTCGCAATGAATCTCGCGCACCTAATCCTGCTGGTATCAAGCCATCAGAAGAACCAGCACTGAGAAGCGCATCCCACACTTTTGAAGCATCTTCAGCCGCTGTGTAGAGTTCAAAGCCATCCTCTCCGGTATAACCCGTCCCACTAATGACCGCCGGGACGTTGGCAACCTCTCCTTCAGAGAAGCGGTAGTACTCTATTGAATTGACATCAGGCTTAGTAAGAGGCTGCAGAATTTCCCTTGCAGCTGGACCTTGAAGCGCTATGAGAGCAGTTCCCTCTGACACATCCTCAAGCTCTACATCAAAAGTGTCTGCGTGCTGCTGAATCCACTCCAGATCCTTTTCCCGATTGGCAGCATTCACTACCAGCATGAAACGATCAGCAAAACGATAGATCAAGAGATCATCTATAATACCGCCTGATTCGAGACACATGGCAGAGTACTGTGCCTGCCCGACTTCGATTTTCGATGCGTCGTTTACGGTAACATGCTGAACCAGCTCCAAAGCTTGTGGGCCTCGGACGATGAATTCACCCATATGAGAGACATCAAAGAGACCGGCTGTTTCCCTAACTGCGGCATGCTCTGCAATGATTCCAGTCTGGTATTGCACTGGCATTTCAAATCCTGCAAATGGGACAATTTTCCCACCTCCAGCAACATGTCGTTCGTAGAGGGAAGTACGTTTCAATAGACTGTTCATCCCAAGAGTTCCAAGAGAATCGCCTTCTGGACGTGAAGCCGATTTTCTGCCTCGTTAAAGATTCTGGACTGTGTTCCGTCAATCACTGAACTACTCACCTCTTCTCCTCTATGAGCAGGCAAACAGTGCAGAAAAATTGCATCTGGAGTCGCTTGCCCCATTAAAGTGTCATCAACCGAGAAGCCAGAAAATGCTCCCATCCGTTCTCGGGCTTCCTCTTCTTGGCCCATCGAAGCCCACACATCTGTGGTCACAACGTCGGCCCCCTGAACAGCTTCAAGGGGGTCTCTTGTAAGGAGAACATCAGCCATTTCCTCGGCACGATTAAGGATCGAAAGGTCGGGATCGTAACCCTCAGGACAGGCCAAACGAACTGAAAATCCTAGTCGATACGCAGCGTTCAACCAGGAGTTTGCCATGTTGTTTCCGTCACCAATCCAAGCAACAGTTCGCTCTGGATAGTTCGGACCAAATTCCTCAGCAATAGTCTGCAAGTCTGCAACCACCTGACATGGGTGCAATAAATCTGTGAGACCGTTTATTACCGGTACCGAGGAATGCCGAGACAGCTCTTCAACTTCTTCGTGACCAAACGTTCTGATCATGATACCGTCGACGTAGCGCGACAGAACTTTGGCCGTATCGTGAATCGGCTCTCCCCGTCCGATCTGGCTGTCACGATCAGAGAGGAAAAGTGCATGGCCACCCAACTGAGTCATGCCGACTTCAAATGAAATCCTGGTCCGAGTTGAACTCTTACGGAAAATCATTGCTAAACTCTTGCCAGTCAGTTGGCTATGGTCCTCGCCCGTTTTCAATCTATGCGCTCGGCTGAGGAGTTCTGTTAACTCATCAGAGCTGAAGTCAGCGATCGACAAGAAGTCTCGCTTATGCATAACGAGGCTCATAAAAGGTTAAAGGATGTAGCGGCTGAGGTCTTCGTTGGTTGCCACCTTTTCGAGTCGCTCTTGTACAAAGGCCTTGTCCACAAAGATCGACTCTGTTCCAGATTCAGGAAGCTTGAATAGCACATCCTCTAGCAGAGTCGTCATCACAGTTTGTAATCGGCGGGCACCGATATTTTCCATGCGCTCGTTCAGTTGCATCGCTATATGCGCGATCTCAGCTACCCCATCGTCACTGAACTCAATCGATGACCCCTCTGTCTCTATCATAGCCCGGTATTGCTCAAGAAGAGCATTCTTTGGTTCCTTCAGAATGCGAACAAAGTCCTTCTCCACCAGGGTCTTAAGTTCGACTCTGATCGGAAAGCGGCCCTGGAGCTCAGGGATCAGGTCCGACGGTTTTGCCACATGGAAGGCACCCGCAGCTATAAAAAGCATATGATCTGTTCGGACCAACCCGTACTTGGTCGTCACGGTTGACCCTTCCACAATCGGTAAGAGGTCCCGCTGCACTCCTTCACGACTGACATCCGGGCCCTGGCCACTGCGCGTGCCTGCGACCTTGTCGATTTCGTCTAGAAAGACGATACCCATCTCTTCCGCCCTGTAGAGGGCTTCATTCACAACCTCATCCATATCAACGAGCTTGTCGAGTTCGTCCTGGATAAGAATCCGACGTGCTTCTGCGACCGTGACAACCCTACTCTTTGTGCGCTTGGGCAGCATGTCTTGAAGCATCTCAGTGAAACCATGATCGAGCCCATCACCAGCCCCACCCATGGGGATCATCATCCCCTCTATGTTGGCAGATTGGCTAACCTCAACTTCGATCTCTCGTTCATCTAACTTCCCATCAATGAGGAGCTTCCGAAGCTTTTCGCGAGTACGCTGCCTACGATCTTGGATCCCTTCTCCTTCTTCTTCTTCTGAAACTCCCGCTGGTCCTGCAACAAAAATGTGAGGACCCTCTCCATTGGTTTCTTCTGTCTGATCCGGACTCATGGCGGGTAATAGGAGATCAAGGATTCGATCATCTACACGCTTTTCAGCGACTTCCTGCATCTCATACTCCCGGTTTGCCCGGACGAGATTTACCGAGATATCCACAAGGTCGCGTATCATCGATTCTACATCACGGCCGACATAGCCTACTTCCGTGAATTTAGAGGCTTCCACCTTAAGGAAAGGCGCACCAGCTAACCGTGCCAAACGTCGAGCAATCTCCGTTTTTCCAACTCCGGTTGTACCTATGAGAATCAGGTTACTGGGGGCAATCTCCTGCCTCATCTCATCCTCAACCCGCTGCCGACGCCATCGATTTCGGAGTACTATGGCGACTGACTTCTTGGCGTCATCTTGGCCAACAATGTACTTGTCGAGTTCAGTTACGATTTGTCTTGGAGTTAGCTCATCAAGCCACATCGAATCCTTGGATTCGTCTTCCACTGTTGTGGATATGGCTTTGTCTTGGTGCTCAAGCACCTTGCTCGTCATGCTGTTTCTCCCTCGTCAACACCCAGCTCGTGTACGACAATCTCACTATTCGTGTAAATACAAATTTCCGATGAAATTTCGAGCGCCCGCTGAACCACACCCTGTGCATCAAGATCAGAGGAATCCTTGAGTGCACGTGCTGCTGCTAACGCATAGGAGCCACCCGATCCAATAGCTAGAATCCCATCGTCGGGCTCAATAACGTCTCCCGTACCGCTGACTAGAAACAAGTGATCTTTATCGGCCACCGCCAAGAGCGCATCAAGACGACGTAGATACCGGTCCATTCTCCAGTCCTTCGCGAGTTCGACTACTGCCTTAGGCATATTTGCAGGGAAGCGCTCAAGCTTTTCCTCAAGTTTCTCGAACAACGTGAAAGCGTCTGCTACAGCTCCAGCGAAACCAGCTAAGATCGTACCATCTTTAACCGCCCGGACCTTTCGTGCCCTGCCCTTAACAACTGTATCACCCATGGTGACTTGCCCATCTCCACCCATAGCTATACGCCCATCCTTCCGCACAGCGAGCACGGTAGTGGCATGAACAGACGGAAGAGTCATAGAAGATGTCTCCGGCTAATACGTTAGATCAGGCATGTTCCTCATAAATAACGACAAGTCTCAGTACCCGATTTTTCACGAACGGCTAATCTAACTTCAGTAGTGCCAAAATGGCAGACTTGGCTGTAATCTCTACTTACTTCGAGGGTGGGCGTCCCTATAGACCTTTTGTAAACGCTCTTTAGTTGTGTGCGTATAGATCTGGGTCGTTGAAAGCGACACGTGCCCGAGAAGCTCCTTTACCGCAAGAAGATCGGCACCCGCATCCAATAGATGCGTCGCAAATGAATGGCGTAGTGCATGAGAAGAAAGTCCGTGGGAGCCAGCTGCCACTTCAAAACACTTGGAAACAGCTGCTTGGATTGAGCGTGCTGAAAGCCTACCTCCTCGAGCATTCACAAGGAGTGCATCTTCCACATGGTTCCGTACCTCTCTCCTCCGTGGCTCGTATCGGTCGAGTGCTCGGAGCGCAGATTCTGTTATTGGAACGATCCTCTCCTTACCCCCCTTTCCGACCACCCGAACAAACCTAGATGAGCTGTCGATAGACTTCAGATCCAAACTGTGAAGCTCTTCAAGACGTAAGCCACTACCGTAGAGTAGTTCCAGAATCAGAAGCTCACGTGTGGTCCCAAGTGTGTGTTTTTCTGCGTTTCGCTCAGCCTCTTCAAACACCAGACGAATATCCCCTGCAGACAAATGTCCAGGCAGTCGCTTTTCTGCCTTTGGGGGACGAACGGCACTAGTGGGGTCAATATCAATGCTACCCTCGATATGCAGAAAATTGAAAAATGAACGAGCAGCAGAAAGCTTACGAGCAATCGTGCGCTTTGAGAGTCCCATCCTGTCCAGCCAGCCTAAAAATCCTCTTAGCGCGAGCCGGTCGACATCCGAGTCCGACCATTTCCAGTCCGGCCGGCCGAGGTACTCCGTCAAGAAAAGATCCAATTGACCAAGGTCCCGCCGATAAGCTTTCACGGTATTCTTGGATAGTTGACGCTCCATAGCCAAGTGCGTTAGAAACTCCCTTACCTCTCGACGAAGAGTTGCTTCGCTCATTTGGCCCCCGTGTTTACCCAGCGGCGCTATGCACTCGCTCTAGCTCTGTCCATCGTCAGACCATTCTTTTGCATCCATAACAAGAAGTCCTCATTAGCTCGCTGAGCTAGCAATTCTCTCCGCTCACGCTTGGATCGGATACGCTTACTGAGAGGGTCAACCAATCCCCAATTCGAGTTCATAGGCTGAAAATGCTTTGGATCGGCATCTCTTAGATAGCGGAAGAGTCCTCCTAGCATAGTAGTAGGCGGAGGAATCAACGGTTCTTGATCACAAAGAGATCTTCCTAGGTTGATACCTGCGAAAATTCCGCTCGCAGCCGACTCAGTATAACCCTCTACACCAGTTAACTGGCCTGCAAAAATAAGGTCAGTCCGTTGTTTCGATGAGCCACTTGAGGATAAACAGCCAGGAAAATTCAAGTAGCTATTTCTATGGATTGAGCCCCATCTGAGGAATTCAGCATTCGAAAGGCCAGGGATAGTCTTAAAGATCTCGCGCTGTTCCCCGATCTTTAGTCGCGTCTGGAACCCAACCAAGTTCCACATCTGACCTGCCCTGTCCTCACGTCTTAATTGAACCACAGCCCAAGGACGTTTACCTGTTTGTGGATCTGTAAGCCCGATCGGCTTCATTGGACCAAATCTCAATGTATCTATACCTCGTGAGGCCATGACTTCAATCGGGAGACATCCCTCAAAGTATGGAACAGTGTCCCAATCATGCCCTTGGTGTCCCTCACTACCTCTGAGTGCTTCAACAAACGCTAGATACTCCGGCTCAGACATCGGACAATTGAGATAGTCCGCATCTTGATCAAAACGGCCAGCAGCAAAAACTACGTTTTCATCAAGTCCGTCGCGGTGAACAATGGGTGCGATTGCATCAAAGAACGATAACCCACCATCTCCGAGTTCTTGCTGAATGGCCTCAGAAAGAGGATTGGACGTAAGTGGCCCAGTAGCAATTACAGTTGGTCCGCAAGGAAGATCGGTGCATTCTTCTCGCACAATTTCGATTGCAGATTCAGCCTCAATTGCTGCTGTCATCGCTTGCGTAAAAAGAGTTCGGTCAACTGCGAGAGCCGAACCCGCAGGAACACGAGATACATCCGCTGAGCGCAGCAATACCGACCCGAGCATTCTCATTTCTCGCTTAAGTTGCCCATGCGCATTCGCAGGGTCTTCACTCTTGAATGAGTTTGTGCAGACTAACTCACCTAAGCTGTCAGTATGGTGCGCCTCCGTGGACTTCTCGGGACGCATTTCCATCAAACGGACCAGATACCCCTGCCGCGTGAGTTGGAGTGCCGCCTCACAACCGGCGAGTCCCCCACCTATAACACTTACCTTCACTTCTTACTCCGGCCCCGACCTTTTTTCTTTCCACGACTAGCTTTTTTCTTCTCGAGCAGATCTACCGCTATCTCGAGCGTTACCTCATCTACCGCCATTCCTTTAGGAAGTCCCGCATTTGTCTTTTCGTGTTTAATATATGGCCCCCAGCGACCTGAATAGATAAACAGTTCTTGTCCAGTATCAGGATGTTCGCCGAGCTCTTTCAGCGCTTGCGGTTTTCCAGAAGATTTTGCTTCGATAAGGCCAAGCGCTTCCTCTAGGGTTACTGTCCACATTGCGTCAAAGCTCTTCAGGTTTGCGAAGGTCTTCCCGCGACGCACAAAAGGTCCATAACGTCCAAGGCCTGCCGCAACTTCCTCCCCTGTGTTTGGATCTTCACCTACTGTCCGGGGCAATTCCAGAAGCTTGACCGCATACTCTAAGTCGACCTCAGAAGCAGTCATCTTTTCTGGTAAACTGACACGTTTCGGCTTGGTACCTTTCTCTGGCGCCTCTAGTTCGACATATGGACCATAGGGGCCATCTTTTACCCGAACTGTCCTGCTCTCCGCAGGATGGAGGCCGAGTTCTATCCCTTCCGCACTAAGGTCATCTAACAGCTTTACTGCCTCCTCTAAGTCGACCTCAGAAGCAGTCATCTTTTCTGGTAAACTGACACGTTTCGGCTTGGTACCTTTCTCTGGCGCCTCTAGTTCTAAGAATGGGCCGTAACGTCCAGTCTTTAGCCGAACTTGCCTGCCTTCCGCAGGATGGAGGCCGAGTTCTATCCCTTCAGGGGGTATTCCATCCATCGAGCGCTTGCCTTTGCACTCAGGGTATGCTGAGCAACCTAGAAAACGGCCACTCTTAGTCCACTTAACCAACATGGGCTGACCACACTGTTCACAGACCTCACCCTCAGCCGCAAGAATTTCCTTTATGATCTGGTCCGAATTTTCTTGACCGTCCTCCAGTCGTTCTAGAAATCCAGGGTAGAAACCTGCGAGCAGTTTGTGCCACTTTACTTCCCCGTCCTCTACTCGATCCAGTTCATTTTCCATCCGACTTGTAAACTCAACATCGAAGATGTTTGGAAGAATGCGGACGAGAAGCTTGGTGACTACCTCACCAAGATCCGTCGGATGGAAGCGTTTTTTCTCTAATTCCACATAGTCTTTGTCTCTGATCTTTCCTATGGTATCCGCATAAGTGGAAGGTCTTCCTATGCCTAGTTTCTCCAACTCCTTTACAAGACTGGCCTCGGAAAAGCGTGGAGGGGGCTGGGTGAAGTGCTGCTTCTGCTCGATTTGCTCCGTTTCACTCAAATCTTCAGGAGCGAGTTCTGGTAGTGGTTCCAGATCGTCTAGACGACGGTGTTCACCGGACTCCCTGGCTTCGAGATAGAGACGTGTGAAACCTTGAAATTTCACAATCGATCCAGTGGACCGGAATAAATAACCCCGCCCACTAGCACCTACTAGTTTAAAGTCTACAGTAGTCGTGTCGTATACAGCAGATGACATTTGACTGGCCATGAACCGAAGCCAAATCAATTCATAGAGCTTCGCTTCACCTTCAGTCAAATAACTCCTGGCTTCCGATGGGTGGAGCATCGGCTCCGTCGGGCGCACAGCTTCGTGGGCGTCCTGCGCTGCGCGTTGTTTCTTGCCACTGTAGAGGCGAGGAGATTTGGGTATATAGGTCTCGCCAAATTCCCTAGTTATCCACTCTCGAGCCTGACTTGTTGAACCGGGCGACACCCTATTTGAGTCTGTACGCATATAGGTGATCAAGCCTATTTGACCTCGGCCACCAATCTCTTTCCCCTCATAAAGTTTCTGCGCAGTCGACATCGTGGCGCGCGCTGAGAATCCGAGCCGCTTAGCAGCTTCTTGTTGCAGAGTAGATGTAGTGAACGGAGGAGCCGGGTTCTTCCGACGTTCACGACGCTTCACGTCCGATACCACGAACGGGATACCATTCAAATCCCTAACTACATCGGTCGCAGCATCTTCCCCGGAGAGCTTGAATTTTTTCGCATCAATCTGATGCAGTTTTGCTTCGAACTTTTGACCATCCTTAGTAAGGTGCGCGGTAATCGACCAGTATTCCTGTTCAATAAAAGCGCGGATTTCATACTCCCGCTCACAAATGAGGCGCAGGGTGACCGTCTGCACGCGACCTGCAGAGAGACCGAACCGGATCGGCTCCCATAGCATTGGGCTGACCTGATAGCCAACCAGCCGGTCAAGAATTCTCCTCGCCTGCTGAGCCTCTATTTTATTGCTATCAAGAGGCCCGGGATTATCCAGAGCTTCTTGAACCGCCTCTTTTGTGAGTTCGTGAAAAGTTACTCGCTGGAAACGGTCCTTATCCTTTTCATACCCAAGTCGCTCTGCAACGTGGTACGCGATCGCCTCCCCTTCTCTGTCTGGATCTGTAGCAAGGATAATGCGGGTAATATCTTCTGCGCTCGCCAGGCTTTTTAGTTCCTTAACGAGCTTTGCCTTCGTTGTTACGTACTTCGGCTTGAAATCATTGTCGACATCAACTCCCAACTCATCTTTTGGTAAATCTCTAACGTGTCCGACAGATGCAGCGACTTCATATCCGTCGCCAAGATATTTCTCTATCGTCCGGGCCTTCGTAGGTGATTCGACAATTACGAGTGTATGACTCATTCCATCCCATTCCGTGGGTTATTCGCTTGCAGTATCTCCAAGATACGGACCGACACATCTTCTACTGAGAAGCCGTCAGTGTCCACCTTATGCTCTGCCTGACTGTAGGAATCCGAGCGTTCTCTGAGGAGGTTTTGAGCTTTCTCCAGCGGGTTTGAGCAACTAAGCAAAGGCCTAATGTGCTCAGAATCTGCAACCCGCCGGATCGCTTCCTCAGGACTTACGGCGAGCCAAATGGTCAATGTGCTATCTGGTATCTCATCGAAGCGTCCAGGGACAACTGCCCAACCCCCTCCAGTTGCAATCACTACTTCGTCTTGATTGAGAGCTTCTCGAGTCTTTCTGTGTTCTTCCAGTCGGAAAAAGGACTCTCCAGGATCCTGAAAGATTTCAGCAATTGACATACCGGTATCACGGATGATGGCCTCGTCAATGTCTTCGAAACGCCACCCCAGTTGCTCTGCTAGATCCCTGCCTACAGCCGATTTCCCAGAACCCATAAAGCCTACAAGTAGAACCCTGTGGGCAAGGGAGACCTTCACCGTTCGCCAAAGCCTCGTTCATTCAAGTGTGAGATGTAGCCATCAAAATTTCTCCGCACCTCGGAAAGAGAGTCACCGCCAAACTTGTCTAAAAAGGCGTCTGCGAGTGTCAATGCTACCATACCTTCTGCGACGATAGCAGCTGCTGGCACAGCACAGACGTCGCTTCTCTCAACTGCGGCATCTCCATCTGACCCATCACGAAGGTCAACGCTAGGCAGTCTCTTTCGGAGGGTCGAAATTGGTTTCATCGCGCCATGCACAATAAGAGGCTCACCTGTCGTGACTCCCCCTTCAAGTCCACCCGCGCGGTTCGAGGCACGAACAATCCCTCCACTCCGTGATCTCTCCTCAGCACGTAGTATCGGATCATGCACCCCAGAGCCTGGCCGACGTGCACCTTCGAACCCAAGACCGATCTCGACACCTTTCACGGCATGGACTGACATCACCGCACCTGCCAAACGTCCATCAAGCTTTTGGTCCCATGACACATAGCTTCCGAGACCTACTGGAAGACCTAGGGCGACAACCTCAAATATGCCACCGAGCGTATCGCCTTTCTCCTTCGCCTCATCAATCTCAGCCATCATTTTCGTTACCGCACCCTCATCGAGACAACGAACAGGATTACAGTCAGCTACCTCATTGATATCCTCAGGCAACTCAATGATTTGAGCCTCAACAGGGCCAATAGATGTGACGTGACTCTCTACTCGGATACCAAACTCTGATAAGAATCTTTTGGCGACTGCGGCGCATGCCACACGAGCCGCAGTTTCCCGAGCGCTCGCGCGCTCTAGAATGTCACGTACGTCACGACGGTCGTACTTCAGAGCACCAACCAGATCAGCGTGACCCGGCCGTGGCAAGTAATGAGGCCTTAGGGTTTTTGGATTTACATCCTCCTCAGGAGGAAGATGACTCATCGCCGTAGTCCAGTTCTCCCAGTCACGGTTCCATATCAACATCGCAATTGGAGATCCAAGCGTTTCACCCAAGCGCACACCACTCAGCAAGTCGGCGCGGTCACTCTCAATCTGCATACGCCGTCCTCGCCCATAGCCTCCTTGACGACGCTCTAATTCAGGATCTACATCCCGCTTCATTTCCAGGGAAAGACCTGCAGGAATCCCTTCGATAAGGGCAGTGAGACCCCGACCGTGTGACTCTCCAGCAGTACTAAACGAGATGTGTCCCATATTACCCCTGATTAGGACTATAAGGCCTTAATCCTACATACCTAAGCGTATCAGTATATAGATAAGGTTCGAGCGTGAACCAAGAGCTGTCCTTGCTGGATAGAGATAATCCACAGGTATCCAGGACGTTTCTTTGAGGCCTCAACCGGGCATTTACTCCGAAGGGACTACCAGAAGAAGTTGCGCATGTTATACCGAGCGATCAGAAAGCAGGTTCTGCGAATCTTTCTTACCTGCTACAGGCAACCTCATCAGGAGCACTCGGAGTTCCCAAGAGAGTCGTAGTTGGAATCGGCCCATGATAGATGGAGCAACCCTCTATGGGTTCAAGGGCTACATGAGTAGCCGTAGCTGACCAACCTTCAGAAGAAGCGTTGACGGATATACTCACATCGCGAGAACTAATGAAGGCCAAATTTGATTTCTCTGCAGTATAGGAATGCTCGCTGGCGTAGTAGATCTCCTGCTGGCTTGCCAGGTTCTTGAGATCAGCTTCCATGGCTGCGAAATACGATCTATGTGTCGTGTTGGAAACCTTGGGAATCGCTATGGCCACCAGAATGCCCAAAATCACAATGACTATGAGTAGATCTATAAGTGTAAAGCCTTGTTTGTTACTCATTTCTGGGCCCGAGGCTTGTGTGGCAATCATCCATGAGTAGAACATCCACAGAAAGAACC
>Ga0209228_1000508_pt1 | contig 20175 bp, 16 predicted proteins | sample METZYME_3_150m_FD_187547 | JGI IMG/M metagenome (GOLD analysis project Ga0209228, IMG submission 187547) | Marine microbial communities from oxygen minimum zone in mesopelagic equatorial Pacific - METZYME_3_150m (SPAdes) (version 2) | ecosystem: Environmental > Aquatic > Marine > Oceanic...
GACACGAACCTCGCCGAGGCTTCCATCACCCAGATGGTCGGCAACCGTGCCGACCTCTTCCTGAGCTGGCGCAGCCGTCGTAGCAGGTGCAGCAGTCGTAGCCGGCGCAGCAGTCGTCGCCGGCGCAGCAGTCGTAGCCGGCGCAGCAGTCGTCGCCGAAGCCGAACTACTACCAGACGAAGCACTGTCCGCGCTATCGGACCCACAGGCACCGGCGATCATGGTGAACGCCATTCCCAGGGCAATCAGAACACGTCGATTTCGACGCATGGTCCCCTCCAAGTGTGTTTGCGAATTCAGTGTCTCGGATGTCGAAAAGGGCGAACACACCCGTCGGGAGACGGAGGTGACGCCGGTCACTGCAATAACGGTACGGTACGGTACTGTATTCTCTTCACGCCGACAAGGTCCAGACCCAGATTTTGAGAGGAGTATTCCCAGTGGGAGATTCTCCGGTGAAATGTGGGTCTGTCCTGGCCGGCGGAATCGAACACGGTGGCCGCGACCAGTGGTGACGGTAGGCCAAGGGATCGAATGGACGCAATGCTGAGGGCGGATTCGAAAGTGACGATCTGATGACGAACGTGGAGGATGGAGGCGTGTCTGCGGGTAGCCCGGGTTCCGACTCCCTCGATGACCCGGCTGGTGCGTCGATTCTGGATGCGGCGATGAGCCTGCTCGCCGAGGGTGGGCTGGCCGCGTTCACCACCGACCGGTTGGCCTCGACAGCCCGGGTGTCTAAGAGCTCCATCTATCGACGTTGGCCGGACAAGAAGTCCATCTTCCTGGCCCTTATGAAGCAGTGGGGCCGGCGTGCCGAAGTCGACGATATGGGCGACCTCCGCTCCGAGATAGCCCAGTGGTACGCGGACCGGCAGCGGACCTACAACAGTCCCGGGTTCCGGCAGGTATCGGCCAGCCTTGTGGAGCTGGCGGCCCATGACAGCGAGATCGATGAAGTACTGAACACCTACCGCCGGTCCAGTTGGAACACGGTGCGTGGGATTCTGAAGCGGGCTATCGACCGGGGCGAGATTTCCGCCGGCGGGGGTCTCGAGCGAATGGAGCAGTTTTTCCTTGGCCCGCTCTACTTCCGGGCGGTTCTCGAGGGCCAGGAGATTGACGATGCGACCGTGGTCGACTTCCAGCGTCTCGCCCTAGCTGCCGTCGGCCTGGGCCCCGAGCAGCAATCAGGTGTCTGTGTCATGGATCGTGCGGGTGCGGGCGCGGGCGCGGGCGCTGAGGAGCGCAATCCGTGAGCATCACGGTGTATCCGGCGCGACGGATACACACGATGGATCCGTCGCTGCCCGAGGCCACAGCGCTGGCTGTCCGGGGCGACCGGATAGTCGAGGTGGGGACGATGGAGTCGCTCCGTCCGTGGTTGGACGCCCACGAGCACGTGATCGACAATCAGTTCACCGATTCGATTCTGGTGCCCGGGCTGATTGACCCGCACGTGCATCCGCCGCTGATGGCTCTGCTCTTGGCCACCGAGTGGATCACCCCGGAGTCGTGGGACCTCCGAGGGCGCGACGTGCCGGCCACTCTGGGCCGTGATGCCTACTTAGACCGGCTGGCCGAGTTGGAGGCCCGCTACTCGTCTGACCAGCCGTTCATCACCTACGGATGGCATCGTCAGTTCCACGGTGAGTTGAACCGGGCCGATCTGGATGCCGTGTCGGCCATCCGCCCCATCGTGGTGTGGGGCCGGTCGTTCCACGAGGTGTGGTGTAACGGGCCGGCACTGGAGCTGGTGGATGCCGCGGAGGGTGCGGCTTGGGACCCGAACATCGACCTGGAGACCGGGCGCATGTGGGAGTCCGGCATGGCGTGGGCGCTGCGGACGTTGCGTGAAGTGCTGATCGGCGAGGGACGGTATGAGGCGATGATGGAGGAGGTGGGCCAATTGGTCCACCGGGGCGGGGTGACGACCATTGCCGACGTCGGTTTCGGAGGGATGGCCCTGCCGGAGCGTGAGCTGGAGGTCCTGGCCCGGGTGCACGAGGGCGACCACGTGCCGTTCCGGCAGTACCTGATCCCCCAGGTGGCCGCCTTCAATAGGGAGTACGGCGCCGAGGCGGCCGATCGCATGGCCGAGATGCGGGCCCGGGGAACCGAACGGATCCGCTTTCTGGACGCCACCAAGTTCTTCGCCGATGGGGCGTTCATCGCCCAGCTCATGCAGTTGGGTGAGCCCGGCTACATCGACGGACATGAGGGGGCGTGGATGGCTGAGCCGGATCGCATCGTGCAGCACATCCGATCCTTCTGGAACGCTGGGTCACAGGTGAACATCCACGTCAACGGTGACCGGGGGATGGACGCCACGCTGGACGCGGTAGCCGAGTTGCTGGCAGAGGCGCCTCGCTTCGACCATCGGACGGTGTTGCATCACGTTGGCGTATCGACCCAGGCGCAGATGCGGCGGGCTGCGGCGCTGGGATGCGCCATTCAGGCCAACGGCTACTACCTGCGGTTCTTCGGCGACCAGTTCGCGGCTGAGGGACTGGGCACCGAGCGGGCCTCGCAGATGACCCGCGTGGGTTCGGCTCGCCGCTACGGCATGAGTGTGTCTCTGCATTCAGACCTGCCGATGGGGCCGCTGGAGCCCCTGTTGGCCGCGTCAGTCATGGCTACCCGGAGGTCGGCGTCCGGTGTGGAGTTCTGTCCGGAGGAGTGCCTCAGCCCCTACGAAGCCATGGCCGCGGTGACTATCGAGGCGGCGTGGCAACTGTTCCTAGATGGAGAGATTGGTTCGCTGGTCTCGGGGAAGTTGGCTGACGTGACGGTGTTGGCTGAGGATCCCTTCGAGTTGGATCCGCTGGCGTGGCCCGACATCGGCATCGAGGCCACCATGCTGTCCGGGCGGGTCTACCCGCTGCCCCGCTGATCTGATGCCCGAGCGACATCTCGTGGCCTCGGTGGTCCGGTGATTGGTGCATCAGAGGTGACGATGGCGTCCTCGGATCCGTCTGTGCCTGGTGGCCCCGGTCCCCGGGTTCCGATGGTCGTGTTGGGGGGGTGGCTGGGAGCCGGCAAGACGACGCTCGTGAACCGGTTACTACGGGCTACCAATGGCGAACGCATTGCTGTGGTGGTCAACGACATAGGCGAAGTGAATCTGGACGTCGGACTGATCGCAGCCCGTGACGGTGACACCGTGGAGCTCACGAACGGTTGCATCTGCTGCTCGATCGGCGACTCGCTGGCCGTGACCTTGCGGGATCTGGTTCTGGCTGGTCAGTCGTCGAACCGGCAACTGGACCGCCTGGTCGTCGAGGCCAGCGGTGTGGCCGAACCGGATCGGGTGGCCGCCTACGGGGATCGCCGGAGGATCCGGCCTGATGGGATCGTGGTAGCTGTGGACGCCACCGATGTGGTGATCCGAGCCGCTGATCCGGTATGTGGCCCGCTGGTGCTACGCCAGCTTCGGGCAGCCGACCTGCTCGTGGTGACGAAGGCCGACCTAGTCCCCGACGGGGGGCTCGGCGCCGTGGCCTGGTGCACCGAACTCGCACCGGACGTGCCCATCGTGATCGCCGATTCGCCGGAAGGGGCGAACCCGGACGGCGCGGACCGCTGGGTCCAATCGGTCTTGGGAAGCCCCGCCCTAGGCGCATCGTCCGTCGAGAGCTCCGATAGCACCGGGGAGGACGGCAACCATGGGGATGGCGATTCTTTGGCGGTCGGTCCGGCGTTGGACCTGCCGGTGGAGACCGCCATGTGGCGGGCATCCGGCCCGGTGGACGTTGACCGTCTGGCTGCTTCGCTGGCTTCACTGGTTAATCAGTTGGGCCCGGCACTGCTGCGGGCCAAGGCGGTGGTCGAGGCCCTGGACGGGACCACGACAGCCATCCATCTGGCGGCAGGCAGGGTGACGATCGAACCGGTTATGGCGTCGGTGCCAGAATCAGCGGCGGGTGTGCTGGTGGCCATCACCACCCCCGGAGTGCTCACCTCCCTCGATCTCACAGCGGTGCTCGATGCCGGGCTGGCCACCAGAGCTGAAGGAGCCGATCAATCCTTCCAGGAGAACAGGACCACACCATGCTGACTCCGCAACTCGTTGTGACATTGATATGTCCCGAGACCGGACGGCCACAACCGACCGCGTTGGATGTCCTGCCCGAACCGGTGACAGCTTCCGAGGCCGGACTGATGTCCGGTTCGCCAGTGCCCGAGGACAAGCGAGTCCATCACGGGAACTGGACGGCGTGGCCCAACACCCGCTGGTCGTTCACCCACATGGACGAGCTACGGGCATCGGCCCGGATCGCTGCCGGTGGCCCGGCCGGAGACCTGCTGCCGGATGCACACACCTCCAGTGGTCAGGAAGGCGCTGAGAACGAAGCTGACGATGAAGTAGGCCTTGTCGACCTCGATGAGTTGGCCATGGATGACGGCGACGGCGACAACTGGACGCTCGACGAGATGCTCCACCAAACGTGCACCAACGGGTTCTTGGTGCTGCACCGGGGCCGAGTGGTGGCCGAGCGGTACTTCAACGGTATGGATCGTTCGACCCGCCACATCATGTTTTCGATGACCAAGACGGTGACCGGAGTGCTGGCTATGGCGGCCGTCGAGTCGGGTGCTATGGCAATGGACGACTTGCTGACCGTGCACGTGCCCGAGTTGGCCGACACGGCCTACGCGCCGGTGACCGTGCAACAGGCGTTGGACATGACCGACGGGATCCGGTTCGTCGAGGACTACAGCGACAATAAGTCGGACATCATGCGGTACGCGGTGGCCATGGCATTCACGCCGGTGCCTGGCAACTGGGACGGTCCGTGCGGGATCCACGAGGCGATCATGGGGTTCACCGAGCGGGACCAACTGCCAGGGGAATCGTTCCTCTACAAGTCGGTGACCACCGACGTGCTGTCGTGGGTAACAGCCCGAGCCACCGGTCGACGGTGGGTGGACGGCGTATCCGAGGAGATCTGGAAGCCGATGGGGGCCGAGGGGGATGCCTCGGTGGTCCTCGATGGCCGTGGGGTCGCCGTCACGTCGGGCGGCATGTCGTGCACTCTGCGCGATCTAGCGCGGTTCGGCCGGATGCTTGCCCGGTCGGGCCGGGTGGGAGAGGGCGTCGACGAGCGCCAGGCGATCCCGGCGGCGGTGGCCAACGACATAGCGGCCGGCGGCACGCCGTATCCGGGGAGCGGAGGCGGATACCCAACCCGCGAGGGTTGGACCTTCCATCGGCACTGTTGGAACCTCCAGCAGCCCATGGGCGCGTTCATGCCTATGGGTGTCCACGGACAGCGAGTGTTTTGCCACCCCGAGAAGGACCTGGTGGTGGCCAAGTTCAGTGCCCACCCGGTGACCGGCAACGTCTACACCGACGTCTCCCATGAGTCGCTCTACCGGGCCATCCTCGACCGTTGCTAGGGAGCCCGACTGGCTAGCAGTTCGTCCTCGTGGGCCACCTTTCGTGGACCAGGTGGCGGGTAGAACAGTGCAGTACGAGGTCGCCGGCCGTCAGGTTGTCGGCGGCGAAATCGGCGAGGCGTGTACGTGCGGAACGGATAAACGCCCGAGCGGTTGAATCGCGGTGGGGCTGGAGGTGAAGAGGGTGGCCGTCGAATTCATGGACCCATCACGACGGCGGAGTGTGACAGGGCTTCTAGGAGTGAGGGGCTTCTCGTCAGGCCCGGTACTCAACCACGCCACCGACCACGGTGGCCTGCACCGAGATGTCCCTGATGGACATCGGATCGACCTCGAACGGGTCGGCGTCTAGCACCACCAGGTCGGCCAACTTTCCCACCTCGAGGGTCCCCTTGTCGTACTCCTCCATGTTCACGAAGGCCGCGGCCGACGTGTACCCGGCCACCGCATCGGTGACCCGGGCCCGTTGATCGGGGCCGAGCAACTCGCCATCTCGAGTGACCCGGTTCACGGCCGTCCAGATGGTGAATAGCGGGTCGAGCGGTGTGACCGGCATGTCACAGTGCAGGGCGTGCACAATGCCGTGGGCTGTGAAGCTGGCCAGCGGATCGATGCGGGACCCCCGCTCCGGACCAAGGAACCGGTCACGATGACGGTCACCCCAGTACCAGATGTGGTTGGCGAACACGGAAGCCAGTACTCCGAGACGGGCCATGCGTTCCAGTTGGTCTTCGCGAGCCGTCTGGCAGTGCTCGATCCGGTGGCGGTGGTCGTTTCGGGGATGGGCGTCGAGTGCCGCCTCGATGGCATCCAATGTGTTGTCGATCGCCGCGTCGCCATTGGCGTGGACGGCTACCTGCCAACCCTTGGCATGGGCGTCGGTGACCAGTTCGATGAGCTCGGCGGCCGGGATGACCTCGTAGCCGTTCACGTCGGGCCGGTCGTGGTATCCCTTGCAGAGGCACGCGGTGTACCCCTGAATCGAACCGTCGGAGATGAACTTCATGGCGCCAATGGACAGCCGCTCATCGCCGATGCCGGTGCGGAACGGTAGGTCGCCGGCGGTCCCCCAGATGGGAAACACCCGGGTTCTGACTCGGATCGAGCCGTCCTCGATGCCCTGCTGGTAGGCGGCATACATGTCCGGAGATCCGACCGCAGCATCGGTCATGGTTGTGGTTCCGACCGACAGGCAGTGGTCGGAGATGGCACGGGCACCGGCGGCCATGTCGGACAAGGTGCTCTGGGGGAAGGTCGCCGCGACGGCGAATCCGGCCGTTTCCTCCATGCAGCCGTTGGGCCGACCTGATGCCTCCCGCTGGAAGACGCCGCCCACCGGATCCTTGACGTCGTCGGTGATGCCGGCCATCTCGAGGGTGCGGTCGTTGGCGTACGAGAGGTGTCCCGAGATGTGCCTGATGAGGATGGGGTGGTCGGTGCTGGCCCGGTTCAGGTCGTCACGCGAGAGGTGTCGGTCGTCGACCATGAGCGAGTCGTCGTATCCCCAGGCCTGGATGGCCTCACCGGACGGAGTGATTGCGGCCCGTTCGGCGAGGGCGGCCACCACGTCATCAATGTTCCGGCAGTCCGGATAGCCGATCTGAGGAGCGGTCATCGTCACCCCGGCGGCAATGGGGTGCATGTGCGTCTCGATGAACCCGGGCAGCACAGTGGCTCCGTCGAGGTCGACTACCTCGGTTTTCGGTCCTATTAGCGGTTCGGCGTCGGCACGGCTGCCTACGGCGATGATGCGACCCCGCCAAGAGGCCAGTGCCTGGGCAGGCGATCCATCAGGCGATGTCGAATCGAGGGTGTGGAAGGTGGCGTTAATGAACAGGCGGTCGGCGATGGGCATGGTTGATACCTACTTCTGCTTCTTAGCCTGGAGGCGCTCCATGTAGGACTCGCGTGACGCGCGGCCCTCAGGGTCGCGTAGTGCGGCGGTAAGACTGTCGGCATCGGACCACGAACGGCCGGTGCCCACCATTTGGTCGGTGACCGCGTTGACGTGCCGCTTGGTAGCCAACACGGCGCCGCGGGGTCGACTGGCCACAGCCTCGGCAAGTTCTTCGACTGCCGCGTCGAGTTCGTCGGCGGGCACGACCCGGTTCAGGAACCCAGCGGCCATGGCCTCTCCGGCGCTGAAGGGACGGCATGTCATAACCAGTTCCTTGGTGAGGGCCGGGCCGATCTCGCGTACCAGGCGGGGAATGCCGCCCCAGGCCAACGGGATGCCCAGGTCGACCTCGGGAATGGAGAACGACACGTCGGCTGTGGCAATACGCAGATCGCATGCCGCGCCGATGACGAGACCCCCGCCCACCACGTGGCCGTGCATGGCGGCGATAAGTACCGGTGAGGTTCGCTCCAGGGCGTCGGCCATGAGGCGCCCGGTGTCGGATGGAACTCGTCCTCCGGCCGGTGACGGTCCGTCGTCGCCGAACACCGTGAGGTCGAATCCCGCGCTGAACGCTCGACCCTCGCCGCGCACCACCACTACCCGCAGGTCGGACTGGTGGTCGAACCACGCCGCGGCGTCGGCCACCTCGGCCATCAGTTCGTTGGAGAGCGCGTTGAGCCGGTCGGGCCGGTTCAACGTGAGGGTGCCCCGTCGGCCGTCACAGGTGACGGCGATGGTGCGGAAGTCGGGTGGGGAAGTGGTGTCGGCCATGGACCGATCCTGCCTGAGGATCCGGATGTTGCCCTAGTCGGCTGAGGGTTCGGCGGCTTCCGGTCTGGGCTCGGTTGGCGCCAGCTCGACATGGACCGACAGGGCGTCGCCTTCAGACAGGTGGATGTCGGTGGCCCGGGCGGCCGCGGCGACGTCTCCAAGGGCGGGACGCAGCAAGGCGAGTCGTTCCGGTGTGTCGGTCAGCGTGCAGGCGATGACCGGGGTGGCCAGCGAGCGTTTCTCGGTCGTCTTGTGGCGGCGGATCTCGACCAACGCGGCAGCGGCCACTTCGGCAATCGCTGGGTCCACGGGATTGTTGTCGGCACCGTCGCCGGTGCCCTCGGCGGCGGCCCGCAGTTCATCGGCCGACGGCCAAGACTGGCGGTGGATGGAACCGCCCTGCCACCACGACCAGACCTCCTCGGTCACGAAGGGGAGGAACGGGGCGAACAGGCGAAGCAGTGTTGACAGGGCGAGACGTAGGGCATGGCGGGCCGATTCAGCGCCTGCTTCGTCGCCCTCGTAGGCCCGGTTCTTGACCAACTCGACGTGGTCGTCGGTGAATGTCCAGAACCACGTTTCGGTGCGCTCGAGTGCCCGGGCGTAGTCGAACCCGTCGAAGGCTCGGGTGGCCTCGTCGACCAAGTCGGCCAGTCGCAGGAGCATGGCCCGGTCGAGGGGATGGGTGATGGCTGCCGGGTCGATGGCCAGCGGCGTGTCGCCATCGGCACCGAAGCCCAGCGCGAACCGGCTGGCGTTGAGCACCTTGATGGCCAGCCGTCGACCGATCTTCATCTGGTCGTCGTCGAAGGCCGTGTCGGTACCGGGTCGGCCCTTGGCGGCCCAGTAGCGAACGGCGTCCGACCCGTGCTGGTCGAGCAGGTCAACCGGGGTCACGACGTTTCCCTTGGACTTAGACATCTTCTTGCGGTCCGGGTCGAGAATCCATCCCGACAAGGCGCAGTGGCCCCACGGGGCGGTGTCGGCCTCGAAGTGGGATCGCACGGCCGTCGAGAACAGCCACGTCCGGATTATGTCATGGGCCTGGGGGCGGAGGTCCATGGGGTAGGTGCGGGCGTAGAGGTCGTCGTCCTCTTCCCAGCCGCAGGCGATCTGGGGGGTCAGCGATGAGGTGGCCCATGTGTCCATCACGTCGCTGTCGCCGATGAAGCCATTGGGTTGGCCGCGCTGGGATTCGTCGTAGCCGGGGGCGGCGTCCGATGAGGGATCAATGGGGAGGTCGGCTTCGTCAGGGGTGATGGGGGTGTCGTGGACGGGCTCGCCGTCGGCGTCCAGTTGGTACCAGAGCGGCAGGGGCACGCCGAAGAAGCGTTGGCGGCTGACCAGCCAGTCGCCGTTCAGGCCGTCGATCCAGTTTGTGTAGCGGGTCTGCATGTAGGCGGGGTGCCACTGCATCTGGTCGCCCCGGGCCACGAGCTCGGCCCGCAGGTCGACGTCGCGGCCGCCGTTGCGGATGTACCACTGGCGGCTGGTGACGATCTCGAGCGGCTTGTCGCCCTTCTCGAAGAACTTGACCGGGTGGGTGATGGGTTCGGGCTCGCCGATCAGATCGCCGGTCTCACAGAGGAGTTCGACCATCTCGGCCTGAGCGGAGAAGACCGTCTTGCCGGCCAGGCGGGCGTAGGCGGCCAGCCCGGCGTCGGTCTCGATGCCCGGCGGCGGTTCGGGGTTCACCCGGCCGGCCCGGTTGATGATGGCTCGGACGTCCAGGTCGAGCTCGCGCCACCAGGTGACGTCGGTGGTGTCGCCGAACGTACAGATCATGGCGATGCCGGTGCCCTTGTCGGGGTCGGCCAACTCGTGGGCCATGATCGGCACCTCGACGCCGAACACCGGCGTGGTGGCTGTGGTGTCGAACAGCGGCTGGTAGCGCTCGTCGTCGGGGTGGGCCACCAGGGCCACGCAGGCGGCCAACAGCTCGGGGCGGGTGGTGGCGATGTGGAGGTCCCCACTGCCGTCGTGGTTGGTGGTGCCGGTCGGCAGGTGGAAGGCGAGCCGGTGGTAGGCGCCGGGACGTTCGCGGTCCTCGAGTTCAGCCTGGGCGACCGCGGTGCGGTGGGTGACGTCCCAAAGCGACGGTGCCTCGATCTGGTACGCCTCGCCGCGAGCCAGATTGCGTAGGAAGGCCCGTTGGGAGACCCGTTGGCAGCGTTCGTCGATGGTGGCGTAGTGCTGGGTCCAGTCGACGGACAGGCCGAGACGGCGAAACAGGGCCTCGAAGGCCTGCTCGTCTTCGGCGGTGAGGACGTGGCAGAGCTCGATGAAGTTGCGGCGACTGATGTCGATGTCGCCGCGCTTCTTGATGGCCTTGGGGTCGCCGGCATCGTCGGGGGCGGCGAAGTTGGGGTCGTACGGCAGCGCGGGTTCGCAACGGACTCCGAAGTAGTTCTGGACCCGACGCTCGGTCGGCAGGCCGTTGTCATCCCATCCCATCGGGTAGAAAACCTCGCGGCCGGCCATCCGTTGGTAGCGGGCAATGGTGTCGGTGTGCGTGTAGGAGAAGACGTGTCCGACGTGGAGTGATCCGCTGACCGTGGGTGGCGGCGTGTCGATGGAGAAGACGTCGGCGCGGACCTTCGTGCGGTCGAAGTGGTAGGTACCCCGCTCTTCCCAGATGGCGTCCCATAGGTCCTCGAGGCCCTCGAGTCCGGGGCGGTCGGGGATGGTGGGGGCGGGCGCGTCGGCCGAGGAGTCGGGGTGGCTCATGACGGCCTGAGGCTACTGGCGAGAGTTCGGGCCGCCGCTAGCGTGCCCGCCGTGAAGCGTCACGATGATGGCCATTCTCCGGGCCGCGGGTCGCGCCCGAAGGCTCCTCGGGGATTCGGTGTGGTGTGGGCCACGGTGGCCATGGACATGGTCGGATTCGGCATCCTGCTGCCGGTTCTACCGTTGTACGCCGAGGATTTCGGCGCGTCACCGGCCACCGCTGCGGCGTTGGTGGCCGTGTTCTCGGCAGCCCAGATGGTGGCCGCTCCGCTCTGGGGTCGATTGTCAGACCGGATCGGCAGGCGGACCGTGCTGGTGGCTGCGCTGGTCGGGTCCTGTCTGGGGAGCTTGGTGACCGGGCTAGCCGGGGCGTTGTGGGTGTTGTTCGCCGGCCGGATCTTGGACGGATTCTCGGGGTCGTCGTACGCGGTAGGCCAGGCGGCGGTGGCCGATTTGGCCGAACCTGAAGACCGCCCGAGGCTGCTGGGACTGCTCGCTGCGGCGTTCGGTGTGGGGTTCGTGGCCGGGCCGCTTATCGGATCAATTGCCGCACTGGGCAGTCGGGAGCTCCCGTTCTTCGTGGCGGCTGCCTTGGCTGGAGCCAATGCGATGACGGCGTTGGTGCGCCTTCCCGGCGGTCGACCGGTTGCTTCCGGTACGTCGTCACCGGCGCTGACTGCCAATCGGATAGCCCTCTGGGGGTCAGCCGGGCTGGCGGTTCGTCGCCTCGCCCTGTTGTCGCTGGTCTCGATGATCGGGTTCGCAGGGTTCGAGGCGACGTTCGCCCTGCTGGTGGAACGACGCTTCGAAGCGGTCGGTGATCCGACGGTGTATGGGTTGTTTGCGACGATCGGCGTGCTGATGGTCCTGGTCCAGACCCGTGTGGTTGGACCAGTCAACGCCCGGATGGGGAGCCGTCCGGCGCTGCGTGCCGCGTTGGTGTCGGTGGCCACCGGAATGGCGGTGCTCTCGTTCGGCGGTGGGTGGGCCGGGCTGGCCGTGGCTCTCGTGCTGCTGGTGGTGGGCCAAGGGGTCTTCGGCCCGACGCTGTCCAACGCCACGGTCGAGACGGTGGGTAATGGTGCTCGCGGAACGGCCCTAGGCCTGCAACAGGGGGCGGGGGCGCTGGGTCGCATCATCGGCCCGCTGCTGGCTGGGGTGCTGATGGATCAGATAGGGGTGGGGGCGCCGTACCTGGTGGCCGCCGCACTGGCCATGGTGTCCATCGCTCTCGTTCCCGTATCTCAGGTGCCGGTTGCCGAAGATCAGGTTTGAGGCCTGTACTGGCGCTACAAGTTACCAATGGGTAACCTGCTGGCGTCCGCCCGCTAGCCATCCGGCCGTGGAGCCACTGACATCGGGAGCAACACCTTGAACGAGTTCAGCCTCACCCTGACTGACGAGCAGGAGCAGTTGCGCGACTGGATCCACCAGTTCTGCGTGGACGTGGTCCGACCGAACGCCGAGGAGTGGGACGAGCGCGAAGAGTTCCCGTGGCCCATCGTGCAGGAGGCGGCGAAGATCGGCCTGTACGGCTGGGACTTTCTGGCCCAGGGAATGATCGGCGACAAGACCGGCCTGACCATGCCGGTGGCCATCGAGGAACTTTTCTGGGGCGATGCCGGTATCGGCATGGCCATCATGGGTTCCGGCTTGGCCGCTGCGGGAATTGCCGCATCGGGCACGCAGGAACAGGTCATGGAATGGGTACCGCAGTGCTACGGAACCCCGGATGATGTACGTCTCGGGGCGTTTTGCGCCAGCGAGCCGGATGCCGGATCAGACGTCGGCGGCTACCGCAGCCGGGCCGTCTACGACGAGGGGACCGATGAGTGGGTGCTGAACGGCACCAAGGCGTGGATCACCAATGGCGGGATCGCCGACATCCACGTGGTGGTCGGCGTGGTCGACCCGGAGCTCGGATCGAAGGGGCACGCCTCGTTCATCGTGCCGCCCGGGACGGCGGGCCTCAGTCAGGGCCAGAAGTACAAGAAGCACGGGATCAAGGCCAGCCACACCGCCGAGGTGGTGCTCGACGACGTGCGGGTGCCTGGCCGGTGCCTGCTGGGTGGCAAGGAGAAGCTCGACGAGCGCCTGGCTCGGGTGCGTCGTGGCGAGAAGGGCAACGCCCAGGCAGCCATGCAGACATTTGAGGCGACCCGTCCGGCGGTGGGTGCTCAGGCGCTCGGTGTCGCCCGGGCTGCTTACGAGTACTCGCTGGAATACGCCAAGGAGCGCCACGCGTTCGGTCGGCCGATCATCGCGAACCAGGGGATCGCCTTCATGCTGGCTGACATGGCCACCGAGATTGATGCCAGCCGGCTGCTGGTGTGGCGGGCCGCGTGGTTGGGCAAAAACGGTTCGTTCAAGAACGCTGAAGGTTCGATGGCGAAGTTGAAGGCGGCCCGGACGGCGACGTGGGTGACCGAGCGGGCTATCCAGATCCTCGGCGGGTACGGCTACACCCGGGAGTACCCGGTGGAGCGGTGGCATCGGGATGCGAAGATTCATGACATCTTCGAGGGCACGGAGCAGATCCAACAGTTGGTGATCAGCCGGGCCATCTCCGGCATGCGCATCGAGTAGCTGTCGGTATCGGGATGCCGGTACCGGTAGATCCGCCGGGTGGAACACCATGGCGCGGGCCAGCCTCAGGCTGATTTAGACCAGCCCAGCGGGAAGCGGTCATCGTCGGCGGGGTACTCGCCGGGGACCGAGGTGGTGTCGGCCTGGGTGACCGTCGGATCGCACCCTGGGTGCGGGTGCCAGACGGCGTCGTCGCCTAGCCACCGGGTGGACAACGCGACCCGCCGACCGGCTCCGGCGTTACCGGGTGAACCGTGGACGATCCACGATGAGAACACGATGGCGTCACCCGGCTCCACGTCGAAGCCCACGATGTCGTATCCGTCCCGGTCGGACTCGATGTCGGGCATTGGCTCGCCGTCGAAGTCATCGGTCCATCCGGCGGTCCCGTCAAACGACTCGGGGGCGAAGTACTTCTCCCAGCGGTGCGAACCCCGAACGAACTCCAGTGAACTCTCCGCGACAGTGGACGCCGAACAGGCCACCCACACCGAGCAGATCGACTGACCGAGGAACGGCCAGTATGGGATGTCCTGGTGCCATGGGGTGGGCGACTCGGTCCTCGGCTCCTTGACCAGCAGATGGTCGAAGTAGAGGCGAGCCGATGACGACCCCATGCAGGTAGCGGCCAACTCGGCTACCCCCGACTCGAAGGCAAATCGATTCACCACCGGTTCGTCACGCCACAGGTAGCGCGACGTGAAAAGCCGACCGGGGACCGGGTCGTCGGCCGTGTCGGTCACCCACGGACTGGGATGGGCCAGCTCGCGGTCGGCCAGGGCGAGCACCTCGTCGATCAGGTCGGTGTCCACGGCACCCGGCACGTGGACCACCCCATCGGCGGCGAAGGCCTCGACCTGGGCTTTGGTGAGCCTGTCGGCTCCGTGGATGGTCATGGCCGCACCGTACGACAGGTGCCGGGTCGGTGGCCCTTACCGGTCCCCACCCTGGACCAATAGCCTTGGGTTATGACCGATGCCGTGTATCCAACCGAACCCACCCTCGAGGCCGCTGCCTGGTGGACCCGCGGCAAAGCCGCCATCGTTGATGCACTGATCTTCTTGGGGTCTCGGCAGGTTATTGAAAACGGCTCGGCAGGTTTCGACCACACAAGGTGACCAACTTCGAACCGAAAAGGGTGCCGACCTGACAGCTCACTAAGACTTCCTGTCATACGCCTGACCGTCCGTCTCGTAACCGTCGGCGCACGAATCCTTACCTCCGGGATCTCCTACATGTCGGCCGCGGCAAATACTGACGGTTCTGGGTTCGAGTCCCAGGGGTATGCAACAGTTTTCCAAGAGCTAGTGAAGCCCCATTAGCACGATTTGCCTCGCCCCAGTACGGTGCGAGGTTAAGCACCCAGACGGTGGTAGCGGGAGAGACATGACGAACGAACAACAGGCGGGATCTGGCAGCACGATTCCTCAACCACAAGGTGGGACCAGCGGACTCGGCATCGCATCAATGGTGCTTGGAATCGTATGGATCTATTGGATTGGCTCCATTCTGGCCGTCATTTTTGGACACGTCGCTCTCTCCAAGATCCGAAAGGATCCCTCGATCGGAGGACGCGGGTTCGCCATTGCAGGCATTTCACTGGGCTGGACCGGAGTAGGGATTCTGCTGCTAGTCGTCGTCTCGGCCCTGGTGGCAAGTATCTAGCCCGACTAGGACTTACGGACTAAGGCCCGTTCTGGGGTTAGTGCCCGTCGCCAGAGGCCTGAAACCCACCGCAGCCAGAGTCGTCGGTATCCCGCTCGTCGGCGGCAGTGTTTCGGTTGGTGTCCATGGGCATACCTTCAGTGGTGCTCGTGGATTCGTTCCACAACTCAGGGGTAACTGACTGTCTGTTTTCTGTCGCCTGTCTCAGGGGGCGCACCACCAAACATCGCTCTTCTCGCTCACTCCGAGCGGTCAGGCCAACTGGGATAGAAACAGCATCTTGCTGGGATAAACACCGGCCCCGCAGCCCAGAAACCCTTCTCATACTGGGCAAACACAAACCTGCTGAGACCCCTTCTTCGCAGCCTTGATCGCTCCGATGGTCCTGACCACCATCGGTTTCGTCCAGGGCTTCGGCACCGTGATCCAGCTCATCGACATCCTGTGGCCGCTGTGGGACTCGAAAAATCAACGCCTCATCGACAAGGTGCTCAAGACCAGAGTGGTGGTCGGGCAGCCGTCCGACGGGACCGAAGACGGGCCGGCACCTCCGGTCAGCCCCATCAGCTGACGCAGTCGCCCGCTGGGAGGCGGGCAGGAGGAGAGTCCTAACCTCCGGCCATGCCACGACTGCGGAGGGTCCGACGGGCCGATCTCCATCCGGGCGCCCAGCCTGTGTTCCAGATGCTCTTCGGCGACCGCGACCCGATCGACGAGCCCGGGACGCCGACCGGTACTCCCGGCGACTGGTGGTCCACCTTCGCCCTTGTGCCAGACGTGTTTGACCACGCCCTGGAGGGCATCGCCCTGTATCGGAGCCCTGAGCGCCTCCTCGACCCGAAGCTACGTGAGCTTGGTCAGACACGGGTCGGATGGTGCGTGGGCAGCCGGTTCGTCTATTCACAGCACCGCAAGGCGTGCCGCACCGTTGGCCTGACCGACGAGCAGATTGACGCCATCGAGGCGTGGGAGACCGCCGAATGCTTCGACGGTGCCGAACGGGCCGTCTTGGCCTATACCGATGCCCTGTCGATCCAGCACGGGCGGGTACCGGACGGCGTGTTCGACGCTCTTCAGGCCCATCTCACCGACGAGGAGATCCTTGAGCTGACCTACATCGTGGGGACGTACGCCATGCACGGGGCCATGAGCCGGGCGTTGCGCCTCGAGTACGACAATGACCCGCCGGTGCTCGTGGAGGAGCCCGGTGACGAGGAGAGTCTCAGCGACGAGCACACCCGTCGGGAGTTTCGACGGGCTCTGCGGCTCGTCGGCGAGGAACCCGGCGACGGCTGAGCCACCGGTTCTCGCCCCACGTCGGTGAAGCGTTTACCCCGAACTCAACCGTTCACCGAGAACGACGAGTTCGGGTTGATTTCCCGGTTTCGTCGGTAAAAGCCCATGTCCATCTCGAGTCCGGTGTACACACCGGCGACCACCAGTGGATCGGCATCGTGGTCGTGGCCGCCCTCGACCGCCTCGATCAGCTCGGCCATGCAGTACGCGGCCACCGGGGCGTTCTTGAACTGGTTGCCGCTAGAGCCGATCGCCACATAGAAGCCGTCCAGATCGGTCCGGTCGTAGATGGGAATCCAATCGTCGGACACGTCGTAAAGGTCGACGATGCCCTTCTTCTCTGACGGCACACCCAACTCGGGCATACGGCGGGCCAGGCGAAGCACCTGAGCGTTCCACTGCCCGTCAGACACCACGGTGTCGTAGTCGTCCGGATCGTCGATCCAGACCTGCGGGTCACACGCAGGGTCCTCAGAGCCGATCAGGATGTTGTTGCCCGACTCGGGTCGGACGTAGATGGCCAGATCTGAATCCGACGAGTGCAGGCCATCGGCCTCGAAGTCGATGCCCTCGGGTGAGGGCACGTGGTGGACCTCGTGGCGCAGCGCCTTCGTCTTGATGTTCATCGAGTCATACACGCCAGCCATCTTGTTGATGACGAAGGAGTGTGGGCCGGCCACGTTGACCACCACCGGGGCGTCGACCTCGGTGCCGTTGGACAGCGTGATACCAGCCACCCGACCGTCGGAGCGGCGAACGTCGACCACCTCGGTATTGAAGCGGAACTCGCCACCCTTGGCCTCCGCGGCCCGCTGCAGGTTGTGGCTGGCCAGCTGTGGGTCGGACACGTAGCCCGAATCCGGTGTGTACAGCGCCCCTACCAGCTTCCCCTCCGGCTCGGCCCAGAAGCGGTCGTCCTCGGGGCGGCACGGCTCACCGTGAGTGCCGTGCTCGTAGAACGGGTACCGCTCCCGGAGCTCCTCGTTGGTGAGGACCTCGTAGGGCACGCCGACCTGGTCGAACAGAGGTAGGACCTTCTCGTGGTGGCCGCCTTCCAGCATGAACAGCACGGTGCCGCACTGCATGTACACGGCGTGGCCGCGCTCGTCCTCGCTCTCGAGATAGTTCGACCAGTCCTTCCAGTAGGAGAAACCCTCGTAGGCCATGGCTACCCCGTCGAAGGTGGAGTAGTGGGCACGCACGATGGCGCAGGAGTTGCTGGTCGAGCCGTAGCCCGAGGCGGGCAACTTGTCGACGTTGAGGGTCTTCCAACCCTTCTTGGCCAACTCGAAGGCCAAGGCGGAGCCGATCACCCCGGCGCCGACGATGATGGCGTCGTAGGACAGCTGTTCTGAGTCGCTCATTGCTTCTGCTCCGGAAATCAGGTGCGGCTGTGTCGCCCAGTGACGGCGTTGCCGCTCGATGGCCGGACGCTAGATGGATCTGGCGGCCAACGGAAGGACTGTCAGTCCTTCAATTCGTCGCTTCTGCTCCGATTGCGTTCGGCCTCTTCATGGGCGGGGAGGGCCCGGCCGAACAGTTGTCTCGTCCGCTCAAGGCGACCAATCACGTCCGGCTTCTCGGTGTATGCGAGCACTGCGGTGTGCCGGGCCGGTGAGTTGTCGGCCACCTTGGTCACGCGGTGGAGGGAGAATCGGCCGCGGAAGATCTGGAGGTCGCCCGGTCGGAGCTGCAACGTTTGGACCGTCGTCAGGTCCTCGTCCTGGCAGGAACGGACACCGTCGAAATTCTCGTCTCCGGCCGTCCGGATGTTGGGCGAGTACTGGAACAATCCGCCCTCGGAGGCCTCGTCCACGAGGATGGTCACCGCGAAGTCGTTGGTGTCGTAGTGCCAGGCGAACTGCTGGCCGGGGTCCAAGACATTGATGGTCAGGCCGGCCAGCGGATCTGCGTAGCAGTAGACCTCCGGGAGGTCCAGACAGTCGGCGATAAAGGCCAGCAGCGGTGGCCACTGGTAGACGGCGTCGATAGCGCTCGTGGCAGCGAAGGCATCACGGGGGATGAACCCACCCGACCGCTCGGCGAACGTGTTGATGGCGTGGTCCTTGGGTAGCGATGAGTCACCCTCGGAAAAATATGGGTTGATGTGGATCTTCGACTCGTGAAGGAACGGTCGGATCCCGAGGATCTCGGAGCTCATAACGGGCAACGCCTTGCCGTGGAGCAACTGGGGGATCACCGCACAGCCGTCATCGTCGAGTTTGGCCCGAGTCTCGGCGACCAGCGCGGCGTATCGGGGGGAGTCGGGACGGTCAACGGGATGCCGGTCGAGGTTGATCAGTTCAGCGACGGGAATCGGGCATGGGTGCTGCGGCTGGGCGGAGAGGGTCATGGGTGGCCTCCTACTGCTCCCACGGTGGCGTCCAGTCGCCGTCGAGGCGGAACGACAGGCTGGTCTCGTCCTCAATGCGGCGGGCCACGTGGAGTTCACCGACGTCTGGCCCGTAGCGGTCGGCGGCCCGGGCGAAGGTGGCGGCTGCCGCTTCGGTCATCGGGAGGTCGGTGCTCAGTGCGGCCGAAAGTTCACCGATGAGTCCGAGGTCCTTGTTGCAGAGGCCGAGAGTGAACGACGGGTCGTAGTGGCCGGCGAAGATCGACGGGGCGTCGTGGCGAGCCACGAATGAGTCACCAACACTGTCGGTGATGGCGTCCCACAGGACCGACAGTTCGACCCCGTTGTCCATACCGAGGGCGAACCCCTCGCCAATGGCCGCCGCGGCGATAAACCACAGCTGGTTGGTCACCAACTTCACCACGTTGCCGGTGCCCAGTGGGCCGCAGGCGATGACCCGCCCGAGATGCTCGAGGATGGGCGTGGCCCGGGCGACGATCGTGTCGTCGCCACCGATGAACAAAGTGAGCCGGCCATTTCGGGCTCCGTCGACTGCGCCGGTGAGTGGCGAGTCGGCCACCGTGACCCCGGCGGGCGCAGCATCGGCCAGGCGTTGGACCAGCTCACGGCGATTGGTGGTCAGGTCGACCCAGCACGAGCCGGGACGAAGCGCAGCTAGCGCGCCGGCTCCCTCCATGACGGCCTCGACATGGTCGGGGCGGGGCAGCGAGGTGAGGAGCACGTCGCAGGTGGCGGCCACCTCGGCCGCGCTGGATGCGGGGGTGGCTCCGGCGGTGGCCACCTCGGCAAGTGCCTCGTCGACCAGGTCGTAGGCGACAATGTGGTATCCGGCCTCCAGTAGTCGATGGCACATAGGTCGACCCATGTTGCCCAGACCGATGAAGCCGACCGTTTCTGGTGTGGCGGTCTCGGACACGGGTTTCTCCTTAGGACAGGTCGGTGGTCGTCATGGCGTCCAGTCTCGTCCTCTACTCAACCGATAGAGGAAGCGGGACCAGCGAACGAAACGGCCACTTGGTCGGCGATTAGTGCGCCGACCTCCAGGGACGCGGTAGCTGCAGGTGAGGGGGCGTTCAGCACGTGTAGCGACCGGTCTCCGTCAACCAACGCAAAGTCGTCGAGGAGGGAGCCACGGCGGTCCACGGCTTGGGCACGCACCCCGGCTGGCGCCCGTCGGAGGTCAGCCCTGTCGAGGTCGGGTACGAGCCGTCGGGCGGCGGACACGAACCGTCGGCGACTGAGTGACCGGAGCAACTCTTCGAGTCCGGGCCGCCAGTAGCGGCCGATGAGGCGGGTCGTGCCCGGCCAGGCCACCGCGCCGAGCAGGTCGCGAATCGAGGCATCGGACCACCGGTAGCCCTCGCGGGCCATGGCAAGCACGGCATTGGGACCGGCGTGCACGTGGTCGTCGAGCCCCCGGGTGAGGTGTACCCCGAGGAACGGGAAGCGGGGGTCG